>CEUM01119662.1_pt1 | contig 32200 bp, 29 predicted proteins | sample 356421 | NCBI WGS metagenome assembly CEUM01 (sample SAMEA2622716, study PRJEB7988) | marine metagenome | biome: marine biome (ENVO:00000447); feature: surface water layer (ENVO:00002042); material: "saline water (ENVO:00002010), including plankton (ENVO:xxxxxxxx)" | depth 5 m
CTCAGCGTTCATGAATCATGGCGAGCAGGCCCCACCATGAGCGATGCACCCGTTCGCTACCGCAACACGGTCCTCTACGACCGCGGTGGCCAGAAGGTCACGGGCGACGTGCTGCTTCACGCCGACGGCTCGTGGTCGTCCTCCAACGGCGACGAGGACGTGATGGAGGACATTGACGGCTCCAAGCGACTCATCACCCGCAGTTTTCAGAACTGGCACACGCATTTGGCCATGCAGCTCAACGCCCGGGACTTCAGCGACGGTTTTCCTCTTCACCGTTGGCTCAACGAAGCCATCTTCCCCACCGAAGCGCGCATCACGCCTGACTATGTGCGCATGGGCAGCCGTTGTGCAGCGGCGGAGATGATCCGCACGGGGAGTTCCTTTGCAGCGGACATGTACTTCTTTCCCAGCGTCACCGGTGAAGTGCTGACCAACGCCGGTCTTCGGGGCCTCATCGGCGGGCCCGTCAGCGATGCGGCCCTACCCAGCCACCCCGACGCTGCTTCGGCCCTCGACGAATTGGACGGCCTTTTGGCCACCAACCGAGAGAACGACCTCGTTCAGTACGCCATCGCCACCCATTCGGTCTACCTGTGCAACGAGGACACCCTGCTTCGGGCCTCCGAACTCGCTGAACGCCGCCAGGGCCGTCTTCACATTCACGTCAGTGAAACCCGCAAGGAGGTGGCCGACTGCCACGCCAAGACCGGGCTCTACCCCGTGGAGTACCTTGACAGCATCGGTTTCTTCCAGCCAGGGACCGTTTGTGCGCACGCCTCGTGGGTGAAGAAAAACGAGATTCGGATGCTCAAGAAGCACGAGGCGACGGCTGTTCATTGCCCCTCCTCCAACATGAAGCTGGCCTGCGGTGGGACCCTGTCGCTGCCCGCCTACATGGACGCCGGTGTGGATGTGCGACTCGGCACCGACGGTGCCGCCTCCTCGGGCAACGGTCTCAACATGCAAGCCGAGGCACGCTTGGCGTCGCTGGTGCAGCGTCACGATCATTGGGATTCCACCCTGCTGCCCGCTGTGGACGCCATGGATTTGGCGACCAAAGGCAGCAAGGATTGGGCCGTGTGGAACCTCGACGACGTTCGCATGCGCCCTCGAGGGCGGTCGGATAACCGCCACCTGGCCAACCTCATCTTCAACGGCGCCGACTGCATGGACCTCTGGGTGGGCGGTCAAGCCCTCCGCCGAGACGGCATGACCCTCACGTTGGACGAGAACGCCATTCTCGATGAAATCGATGAGGCGGTCGCCACCTACTACGAAGGTGTGGAGTGATCACTCCACCCGGGAGTACGCCAGTCCGCCAATGCCGACCAAGGCGAACAAGAAATAGGTCACGAAGCCCGCTTGCAGGTGAACAGCGTAGGATATGTTGACTTGCGTACCGGCTGGAAGGGTGTTCTGCACGGTGCCGATGCCAGCGTAGTGAACGCCCGGTTCAACATCCCACGTCAGCCCTTCCTCGCCGTTGTTGCCCGCTGCAAGCACGTCGGCGTCGTAGGGCGTACAGGCCGTGGTTGACCCCTCGTTGAACAAGCCAGGTGGCTGTGATTCACACGACTTCTTTTCGTCCTCGTCAACGATGACCACGTAGATGTCGTTGCGGTCCCAGGTCAAGGTGAGTTCTGCGGTGATGAAGGTGCTGAGTCCGTTTTCTGGAATGGGGTCATCACCAAAAAAGGTCTTCTCGGGAACGTTGGGCGTCGGCAAATCGGTGATCTCACCGGTGGTCGTGAACCCGATGGAGCCCAGCACGACCAACACCAGCGAGAGGGCCACCAAGCCGTAGCCGACCTTCTCTTGTTTCCTCACGCTACGGGCCTCCGTTCATCAAAGAACGTCGAATCAATCGTCGTCGGACTTTCGCTTCACTGCTCGGCGCTTGACGGGCGCTTTGCGAGGAGCAGCACGGCGACCGACCTTCCGAGCAGGACGCTTTCGTGGCTTCTCCTCCTCCTCATCATCGTCGTCATCATCGTCGTCGTCATCGTCGTCGTCATCGTCGTCATCGTCGTCATCGTCGTCCTCAGGCTCGGGCTCCTTCTTCTTGCGTCGGCGCTCTTTGCGTTGAACCACGTTGATGGCAAAGGGATCGTCATCGTCGTCTTCGGCGGCGGTCTTCGTCTCCTCTTTCTTCTCCTCTTCTTTGGATTCCGAGGCGCTGCCCGTGCCCGTGACGGCGTCCATGTCAAGGTCTTGACTGGTGCCAATGAATTCAGCCATCCAGGACTCGTCGTCTTCGTCGTCGTCCCCGCGCTTCTTCTTCTTGGGACCGGACATACCGGTTTGGATGATCATCAACGAGACGATGATGGCCAGCAGGTTGACCACAGCAATGACCCACACCACAACATAGGGTGGGTCGCTGAAGGATGGGGTGATGACCTCGGGCTCAACGGGCGGCTTGAGCGCTTCTTCGTATGAACAAACGGTGGTACCGTCAAGGCGGTTGCGACAGTAGTCGACGATGAACTGGACGTTTTGTGCGACTTCGTTGCCAGCCGCGTCCGTGGCGCGGACGCTGAGGCGGTGAATGCCGGGCTCGAAGTTGCCCGCTGAGATGTCCATGTCGGCGGTCAAAGAACGGTTGTTCTCATCGATGTAGGTGATGCCTGTCAAATCCGACCACGGCGTGGAGAGCGAAACGCCCGTGGTGCCGCCAAAGTGGTAGGTGAAGCGGTACTGGAAGGACGTGACTACGACGTCGTCTTCAACGCCCACAAGCACGTTGATCTTGTTGCCGTAGAGGTACTTCGAGCCGTCGTTGGAGGGCGTGGGCGAGAAGATGTCGATTTGCGGAAGTTGGGCGTCGATGGACAAATGGTCCCAGCTCTGGTTGACGACGTTGTTGGATTCGTCTTCCATCACGACGTAGACGGTCATGTCGCCGGCGTTGGAGTTGGAAGAGATGCTGAAGTCGTAGGTGTAAAGCGGGCCCACGTCAGGGTTGTTTCGGTTGTCGTTGAGCAGGGCCAACGGCTCGTCTTCACCGGTCAGCACACCGCCGTCAGAGGTGGTGATGCGAATGGTGGGCGTGGTGCCGAGGTCCTCGTTGACCTGAACACGGAGCGAATACTGGCCGGCCACGAGCGTGGTGCTGTCGTAGATCATGCCCTCGTCGTTGTAGACCGTCAACTCGCCTTCTGGGAGCAACGTGTCTTCAGCGACCTTGAAGGCGTTTCCACCGAAACCAGCGAATATTTCCCCGTTGAAATTACCCCACTCGTCGGTGATGGTGACGGCGTACCAGACGTTGCGGTCGACGTCGGCAGGAATCGCAAACTCACGGGTTAGCGTGTCGCTCATGACAAAGGTGGCATCAATGTCCTCGAGCACGGGCTCCCAACCATCGCTTTGGATGGTGGAGACGTCGTTCTCATCCTCGCCAAACGGCTCACCGTAATGGCGCCAAATCGAGTAGGACTCGTTGTCTTCGTCCTCGTTGAACCACTCAAGGCTCACGAGGTTCAACGAACCGATGGAAAAGGCGTTCTTGATGCGAGGTGGGTTGGGTGCACGGGTGTCCTCGAATGGCACATTGAAGTAGTTCTGAACCAGTCCAGTGTAGTGGTACGTACCGTTGATGTTGCCGTAAAGCGCTTCGGAAGTGACGAAGTAAAACGAGTTGGTTCGGTATTCGTCTTCGGGCACTTCAACGTCGAAGTAGCCGATGCCGTCGCCCACCGTGCCGAGGTACATCATGGTTTGATTTTCGACAAACTGAGCGCCGGAGACACGGTAGGTCGTGTACCAGATGTGGTAAATCTCGCCCTCGATTCCGAGTTGGTCGTTCCACGTGACTCGAGTGGTGCGATCGCCGATGAACTCGGCATGAACGTTGGTCGGCTCAGCGACCCATCCGTAGAAGGCGTTCTCCTCAATGCCGTTGGTGCACGCATCGCCGGTCGTATCGGTGTTGATGACGCCGGTGGCGTCGACGGTCACGACGCAGTAGTAGGAGAAGCCAAGGAAACCTTGTGGAACCTGAACCTCGTAGGAGTTGATGCCTTCCAAGATGCCCTCGACCAGCATGAACACGTCGTTGCGAAGGATGCTGGAGAAGGGTTGGTCGGAGCGGTAAACGCGGTAGGTTTCACCCGTTTCGCCAGCCACATCGCCCCACGTGATGGTGGTCGTTCCCGTGCCGTCCTCGTTGGCCATGAATACTGCCGAGAGGAGAATGGGTTGACTGGGTGGCTGATTGTCCTCAACCACGGGGTCCGCCATCGTGTTTTGACCGACGAAGCGGATGTCCTCGTAGTCATCACCCGATTCGGTGTAGTTGGGCAAGAGGTAGGTGATGGAGTAGTAGCTGCTTCGCTGGGTGTTGGGAGGAATTTCCACGGTGTAGGAACTCTCGGTGGCGTTCAGCACAGCGATGGGGGTTTCTTCTGCGACGAGGTAGCCGCCGAGTTCACGGGTGATTTGGTAGTCGGTTCGCCAGATACGAATCTGAAGCGCATCCTCGCCGGTCGTGGGCAGGATGTTGTTGATGGCGTTGTAGTTGAGCCAGTTGATGTGCGTCTGGCTGGCGGCGGCGTCAAACTCAACGGAGATGATGAACGGCGTGTAGACGCTGCGGGTGATCTCCAACACGGGCTCGTAGGTTTGTGATCCGTTGAAGATGAGTTCAGCCGCCTCTGTGCCGTTGCTCAACAGCGTGGTAATGCCGTAGTAGAACGTACCGTTGGTGCCGGGTTCAACCGGGAAGGTGACGGTGTGGCCGGGGTGGGTGCCGCCCTGACAGTTGAACGGGTTGCCGCCGGCCACGCCGGCATCACATGCATCCACCTCAGCGAACGGCGTCAAACTGGCCAGGTTCATCTGGTCGATGGGAGCCGTGTGGCGGTAGAGTTGGTAGCTCGCACTGAACAAACCGTTGAGTTCCTGGCCGCCCGTTGCGATGTTTTCCCACGTGATGACCGTGGTTTCGGTCGTGTTGTCAAACGTCGCGAGGATGTTCTGCGCCTGCAGGTTGGCAGGGTCGCCGTTGGCCTGTACGGGGCTCAACGGAGCCAACGCAAGGAGCATGACTGCGGTTAGAATGACGGCGCGCAGACCACCGTTTTGTTCAGCCTTTGGGCTACCCATCATCTGATATGTCGCCTTCGTCCGTTATGACTATGTCGCTTCTCAGGGGTCAAAAATGCCGATGTATGGAGCGAACGGGGGTCGCCAAAATGAACCATGGTTCAACCATGATTTTCCGGCACTTGACCCTACTTTCGCTCGGGTTGCGGAAGCGGGTCTTCAGCATCCAAGCGTTGGATTTCGCCTTTGGCCTGCATAAACCGAACGCTGAACGTCCACAACCCGCCGAGTCCAGAGATGAAGACAATCAGGCTGAGGGGGTTGACGTTGATGTGGTCGAACCAGCCAGGGTACGTTGTGTCGATGGACCAGCCCGCCAACAGCATGACGCCCATGGCGATGAGCGACAGCAACGTGAGTACGGTCCTGTCGGCTCGCGAAAAGCCACGGTAGTTCCTCGAACCCGCAACGGCTTGGGCTTGCGTGCCCATGTAAGAACCCAGCAGGGTGAGGAAGGCAGCCGCAAAGCCGAGCGTCATGTCGCCCACAAACACCGAGGCGCTGATGCAAACCACCCAAACAGCATCGAGCACACGGTCGATGGTGTGGTCCAAGTAATCGCCCCACCGTGTGACCTCGCCCTTGGCTCGAGCCAACGAGCCGTCAAGACCGTCGAACAGCATGGCCAGCGCGATGCTCAATGCACCGCCGAGCAGCCACCAGCCGCCGGATGCTTCGTCAGGAGCGTACATGGCCAGCAACCCACCGGCGACCCCAAACGGCAGGGCCATCCACGTCACCGTAGCGGGTGAGAACGAGGAAAAGGCGTTCAAGACCGGTTGGAGGGCTGACTCCCATCGCTTGCGCATCTTTTCAAGGGCCATGGCTTCACCACCGAGGAACGGGTGTTATGGTTTGTGGGGCGTTTGGCCCCCACCACCTCATTCTCCGAGCCAATCGATGGCGTCCATCGCTTGTTCCGTCAATGGAAGCGACGGCAACCCTTCCTCCACCCAAACTCGAAGTTGGTCGGCGGCACGGGCCCCGCCTTTGGTGGTGTCCAACTCCAGCAGCGGAAGATCAATTTCAAACTCCATCAGTTCAGCCCAATGACCCGCCGTCATTTCCCACTCAACGTTGGCCTTGACCTTCCGAGCCTCGTACCCACGAGCAGACAAGCGTTCGTTCAGCACGGACGGTTGGCACCGGAGAAGGACAACACCGTCAACCTCCAGAAGATGAGCCAGGTGGCCGTCGACAAGCCAACGCCCTTCCACGGGCGCCTCCCATGTTTCGGCCAATCGGTGGACGTCGATAGGGGCGGCACCGTCCGCTTCGTCGACCGGTCCCATGCAATCGTGCTCCTCGGCCAGGGTGGCCAGTGACAACACCTGCCAGCCCTCGCCCTCCATCGCCTCGCACAGGGTTGTTTTTCCGGTACCGGGTGTGCCAGACACAGCGAGGACGCACGAGGTCACCATGAACGAATCGTGGCGGTGATGGTCAATAAACGCAGAAGGTGGGCCGTGAAACCGTCCATCAAAGGCATGATAGCCTCGGTGGTGCTCAGCGAGGTTGATACCATGTTCGGGATGCAGGACCCTTCGCAAACCCTGCATCAGATTGAACGCTACATGCAAGAAGGGCGGCTTGAACTCTCGGAAGTGATGGCGACCCAGTTTTGTGACATGATGCTGGCGAAGAAAAAACGCGACCCGCAGCAACAAATTTTCCTGCTCAAGGGCCTCCGTCTGATGTGCGATGTCTACCTCATGCGAGACAAGGCTGACCAAAGCATGGCGAGCATCAAGCGAATGCACAGCGAGCGAAAAGCCCTGGTGAAAATCCTCCAGAAGCACGCACCGCAGATGCTTGAGGCCATGCAACCCGAACACGAGGACCATCTGCGAGCGGGGAGGCTCTACGCTGCGGCCGGAAAACAACGAGCGGCTTCGAAGGCCTTTGCCAAATGTGAGAAACTCTCGCCCGGCCACCTCGCCGCCGCGCACACGGCCACCGACCTCATGCCCACCAAGGCCCACGTCGACCGATTGTTGGCGGCCGTCAGCGCTGCCGGGGACGTGATCCACGCCAACGGCACCTTTGAGCTCCAACCGACCGCCTCCCCGCCGGTGGCCCTCGAAACGGTGCTCAGCTCGCTCAGGCATGCTTCGGCAAATCAGCCCGGCAAGGCCCCGGCTTGCCAGGCCGAAATCACACGTCTGGAAGGTCAACACGCCGCGATCCTCGCAGGGGAGCAAGCCGCTAACGCTCGCTTGCAGTCGGCCCTAGACAGCCTGCAGCCCAAGCACGACTACTACCAGTATGGATGATGGTAGCGAGGGATGGATTTGAACCATCGATCTCCGGGTTATGAGCCCGACGGGATATCCAGACTACCCCACCTCGCTACACCCTGCGCCACGGTTCACCGTTTTCAAACCACCGTCGCCGGTCCATCATGAAAACGGGTGCATTGATGAGGTGGAAGGTCCACCCTCCTCGCATGCGAGCCGCCCGTGTCAAGGCCATGGCGGCGCTCGCCGTGCTCATGTGTGCCAGCCTCGCCGGTTGCCTGAGTACCGTGGATGACGGCGACGATGAAAACCCCATCACCATGACCGTTCACTACGAGTCCACCTCGGGCACCATCCTCGAACGCGTTCAGAACGGGGCCACGCTGTCTCAAACCGGTGTTGAGTTGGCCTTTGACTTCGCCCGGGTCACCTCAAAGGCAGGAGCGATGACGACCTTTACCCTCGATCCGGGTGATGATGAGGACGGTTCAAACGCCATCACCGTGAACGCCAACGACCAGGCGGAGATAACCTACACCTACCAGACCCACGGGCTGTTTACGGTCGTGCTGTCGGCCACCGATGAAAGCGGAAACGAAGCCTCAACCAACGTTATCGTTCGCATTGACAAAACGACCGACTGGACCCAAAGCAACACCGATGACCCCGATTCAATGGTGGTGCCGGCCACCCCGGACTGCCTCTGCCCGGCGCCGGAACGCATTGAGGTTGATTCAACCATCAGCAATCCATCCGGCATCCTCGGGGGCACGCCCGTGACCGTCACCTGGCACCTTGACAACCCCGATGGCGAGCAACAAGCCTTCCACACCGAACAAATCGGAGACGGACAAGAAGCGTCCTGGACCCACAGCCAATACAGCATCGTGGCCGGAGACTGGGCGCTCAACGTGAGCATTGACTCAGGAAACGATTCGCTCAACCTGCACCACGTCGTCACCGTCTCGTACGAAGCCGTCGAATCGCCGCCCAACCCGATTGAATCAGCGGCCACTGAACAAGACTGAACTTCACTTTCACTTTGACGAAATCAAAACGAAAAGTGAACCAAAACGCTGACTGCGGCTCAATGATCTCGGCATTCACGAGGAAAACATGGCCGATTGATCTCAAGCCCTCCTTCGCTCCTTCATATACGGAAGGCATCCACCGATGGGATGAAGGGATGAAACATGCCAACGAAATCGAAGAAAAAAGTGAGTATTGAAGTTGAAAAGAATGAAGCACCGGAGGAAGAAAACCTTGCTTCAATGACCGAAGAGGAAGAGGTCAAGGTGACCATCGAAGACCTGCCCGGCGTGGGACCCGCCACCGCCGAGAAGCTCCGAGAAGCTGGTTTTGAGGAACTCCTGGGCCTCGCCGTCATGTCGCCTGCCGACCTGGCCGAAGAAGCTGAACTCGGTGAAGCCGTATCTGCCAAGATCATCGCCGCTGCCAAGAAAATGGCCAACATCGGTGGATTCGTTTCCGGTGATGCCCTGCTCGAGCGCCGACGTGAAGTTCAGAAACTCTCCTCCAAGGTTCAGTCCATCGACGACCTCCTTGGTGGAGGCTTTGAGACCCAAGCCTTGGTCGAAGTCTACGGTGAGTTCGGCAGCGGTAAAACGCAGATTGGCCACCAACTCGCCGTGAACTGCACACTCCCTGTTGACCAAGGTGGACTCGACGGTGATGTCTTCTACATCGACACGGAAGACACCTTCCGTCCAGAGCGCATCACGCAGATGGCACGAGGCCACGGCCTCGACCCCGACTACGTGCTCTCCCGCATCCATGTCGCACGCGCTTACAACTCCGCTCACCAGATGCTTCTCGCTGACGAGATCAAGCGCATGAGCAAGGGCCTGAACGTGAAGATGATCATCGTTGATTCCTTGACCAGCCACTTCCGTGCAGAATTCATCGGACGTGGGATGCTCGCCCGACGCCAACAGAAGCTCAACAGCCACCTGAAGGACCTCAAGAAACTGGCCGACGTGAACAACGCACTCGTGCTCGTCACCAACCAAGTCCACTCGAAGCCTGACGCCATGTGGGGTGACCCAACCAAGCCCATCGGCGGCCACATTCTGGCCCACGCCAGCACCTTCCGACTCTACCTGAGGAAGGCCAAGGGAGGCCGCCGAATCGCTCGCCTTGTCGACTCGCCCAACCTCCCCGACGGTGAGTGCGTCTACCAGGTCACCGAAGAAGGTCTTCGAGACTGAGACGGCGAACGAAAAGCACGTGTGAAACCGCTGGATGGAACCCCTCACGGGGCGGCACATTCAAAGCGTCATCATGGGAAATCTGCCCATGCGCCATTTGATTGAACGCGTTTTGGAACTCTCCGAAGAGGAACAACGTGTGGTCGTCCACGAAGAACCGCCTGGCCAAGGCTCCGACGAAGAACTGAAGGCACTGCTTGAGTCACTCCAACCGAGGATCCGTGTCTACGGTGTGGGCGGTGCAGGCTGCAACGCCATCAATCGCTTGTTCGACGAGAAGTTGTTCGATTCGTCCTACGTGACCGGCTACGCCATCAACACCGACGCCCAAGCACTGCTTCAGTCCCCCATCGAGGAGAAGGTGCTCATCGGCCGCACCGCTCGTGGTCGAGGCGCTGGTGGCGACCCCACCAAAGGAGAAGCAGCAGCACTGGAATCCGAACGTGTGCTGCGCCGCATCACCAACGACACCCAACTGGCGATCATCACGGCTGGTATGGGCGGTGGGTCAGGCACCGGCGCAGCCGGTCATGTGGCCCGTTTGGCCAAGGCCCAAGGCGCCATGACCATCGCCGTGGTCACCTACCCGTTCAAGTCCGAAGGTTCACTTCGGAAGCAAAACGCTGAGTGGGGGCTCGAACGCCTTCGTGAGTATTGCGACACCATTCTGGTCATTCCCAACGAGCGCCTGCTTGAGATTGAGGGCGTGAAAGACCTCCCAATCGCCAGTGCATTCCGAGTAGGAGATGAGTTGTTGGTTCGATCCATCACGGGCGTCACCGAACTCTTGACCACCGACGGCATGGTCAACCTCGACTTTGAGGACTTGAAGTCCATCGTCAATTCAGGAGCAGGTGTGGCCATGATTGGTCTTGGCAGTGCGAAAGGCCCCGGGCGAGCCGATGCTGCAACAATGGAAGCCCTCCATTCACCCCTGCTTGACCTCGACATGAGCGATGCACGCGGCGCGCTCATCAACGTGGTTGGTGGCGCCAGCCTCACGCTGGGTGAAGCCGAACGTTGTTCACAACTCATCAAAGAACAAATCTCTCCCAACGCGAAGATCATTTGGGGTGCTGCAGTCAAGGAAGAATTGGGCGACGAACTCCGTGTGATGCTGGTGTTGACCGGCGTCAAGAGCGACCAGATTCACGGTTCGACCGAAAACCGTCAGCTTCGTGCGCTGCGAAACCGGCAGATTGAGTTCGTCAACTGATTCAAGGTCGGGCCACGGCCCACAATAGACCCGCAATGAGCACCAAACCAACAACCAACAGCATTCGATCGGTTTGGCTCACACCATCTATGCCCTCGTCCGGTGTCAAATCGCCTTCATACGCTTGGCCGGGAACCACGAGTTCAAGGGTGGCCCAAGCGTCGTCCGTGGGGGCGTTGTTGCCGTTGACGGCGTTCCCGTGAATCACGAAATTGGCCGCCGTGGTGTTGTCGGTGGGTGAGGTCCACTGCACCTCCCATGTTCGGAGAAAGGAACCCTCGTAGGTATGGGTCCAACCGCCGTCCAATTCCTGCACCGTGCTGTTGTTCACCGCTGAAAGTTGACCTTCATCAACCACCCAGCGAAAACCGCCCTGCGAATTGTTCGCTGAAGGTTCAATCGGACTGCTGATGGTAAGCGTGAGGTTGTAGGTCGTGTTGGATTCAAAGGCGTCGGGAAGGCCATTCACGCTGACCCGTGTCGATGCATCCGGCGTGTGACAGAGGCAGCCCTCGTTCGCTTCGCTACCGAGCCCGTTGGGAGAGGCAACCGCCCACGTGCTGGCCGTGGTCGCCAAGAGCAACACCGCCAAGGCAACAAGACGGCGGTGGGCCATGATGACGCCACCGTTCGGTGTGGTAAGAGGCTTGCTTCAAGCCGGGAACCATGATGCAAGACGGTCCGACAGAAACCCACCGTTAAGTATGAAGAGAACTGAAATCAACTCATGATGGGAGAACCAATGCCGATTGAAGAGGACGATGGAGAGATGGACATCTACGCAGCCCTCGGCCTCAACACCCCGGTTGGACCACAGGAGGGAAGTGCTTCCCCGGGCGCTGTCACCGAGCCTTACGATCCACTGGCTGCCTTCATGGACGATGACGATGAGGACGACGCTTTTCCAGCCGAAGCCTTTGCCACTTCGTCGGTGGTTTCAACAGAAACCGTCGAATTCTTGCTCGAAACGCTGGCCAGAGACCTCCTCGACCACGAACGGTTGAGCGCTTCGATTTCAGGTGGTCGCATCGATATGGACAGCCTCACTGTTGAGCGCGACCGCGACGCATACCACCTGTCCCTCATCATTGACATGGGTGGTCAGGCCATCAAACCGTTCGCCACCGTCCTGGCCGTCGAAGATGCATGGAAGCCGATGGCCGCACCTCGAGGATTGCACGCCCGCTGGACGCCGGTGTACGAAGCCTTGTGCAAGGCACTGACTGAAGCCTTGAGCCGCCAGGGACGACCGTCAAGCCTCTGATGATGGATGAATTTCGACGCGCCAGTCAATGACCATCTCGGGGTCCAATGAAGCCGATACGCTACAGTATTTTTCGTGACTTTTGGCCACCACGCGCTCCACCAACTTCTGAGGCACATCACCAACCACATGGTACACCATGGTGATCGAGGTAAACCGACGAGGCGTGGTTTCCGCACGAGTAGAATCCAACTCCACCCACGCATCGGAGAACGGCCGTTCTTTCAGTCCAACAACCACGTCCACGAGCGAACAGGCACCGACCATCTGCAAGGTGAGTTGCATGGGTGACGGCCCGGTTTCCCAGTCCATCGAAATCGACTGCCCTGCGGCGTTAATACCGTTCAGGCTGGTCCCGCCGGTCCACTCCACGCGTCCTTGCATGCACAGGGCAGGGGCGGTTCATTCTTGAAGGAGAGGTTGGTGGGTGATGACGAGAGACATGACAGGTACACCGGTAACCATGGAAAACGGCCAACTCAAGGTCCCCAACGACCCCGTGATTCACTACATTGAGGGCGACGGCATCGGTGTTGACATCACCCCCGTGATGATCGATGTGGTCAATGCTGCTGTCGAGAAAGCCTACGGCGGTGAGAAAACCATCGTCTGGTCGGAAGTCCTGGCTGGCGAGAAAGCCTTCAACGCCACCGGCGAATGGTTGCCCCAAGCCACCTTGGACGCCATGAAAACCGGTCTCGTCTCCATTAAAGGGCCGCTGACGACCCCTGTGGGCGGCGGTATCCGCTCGCTGAACGTTGCACTCCGGCAAAAATTGGACCTCTACGCCTGCGTACGCCCGGTTCGCTGGTACGACGGCACCCCCTCGCCCGTCAAAGCACCTCAAGACGTGGACATGGTCATCTTTCGCGAAAACAGCGAAGACGTCTATGCTGGCATTGAATGGGAAGCAGAGAGTGATGGTGCCAAGCAGGTCATTGATTTCCTCCAAAACGTGATGGGCGTTGACAAGATCCGTTTCCCCAACACCTCGGGCATCGGCATCAAGCCCGTCTCAAAGGAAGGGACGGCTCGTATCGTTCGTGCTGCCATTCAGTACGCCATCGACAACGACCAGCCCAGCGTCACGCTGGTGCACAAGGGGAACATCATGAAATTCACCGAGGGTGGATTCCGAGACTGGGGCTACACCCTCGCTCAGGATGAATTCGGGGCCACCGAACTTGACGGTGGTCCTTGGTGCACCCTCACCAACCCCAACACCGGCAACACGATCGTCATCAAGGACGTCATTGCCGACGCCATGCTTCAGCAAATCATCACCCGGCCTGCTGAATACAGCGTGTTGACCACCATGAACCTCAACGGCGACTACATTTCCGACGCGCTTGCTGCTCAGGTCGGCGGCATCGGCATCGCCCCCGGAGCCAACATCAACTACGACACGGGCATCTCCATCTTCGAAGCCACCCACGGCACGGCCCCCAAGTACGCCGGACAAGACAAGGTCAACCCCGGTTCCCTCATCCTCTCGGCCGAGATGATGCTGCGCCACATGGGCTGGAAAGAAGCCGCCGACCTCATCGTCAAAGGCATGGAAGGCGCCATCTCGAACAAGACGGTGACCTACGACTTCGAACGACTCATGGACGACGCCACGCTGCTCTCCTGCAGTGCCTTCGGTGCCGCCATGATTCAACACATGTGAAACCGGCCAAGGTGAACACCGTGCCTCGCTCCTACGACGCCCGTTGGGTCAGCATCAAAGGCGGTGCAGACCGAAAGTGGTGGGTGCGAATCAAGGCCAAACTGGACACGGGTGCCAAGCGGTGCTCCATCGATGAAGGCTTGGCCAAGGCGCTGCAGCTCCCCGTTGTTGGCAGCGTCAAGGTTCGAAACGCCATGGGGTCTCAGGAACGTACGCTGGTGGCCGGGAAGGTTCGTGTGGGTCGTACCACCTACGAGGTGGAAATGACGGTCGCCGACCGAGCCCACCTGAAGTGTCCAATGTTGCTCGGAAAGGCCTTCCTCGACGAGCTGGCTCAACAACCCCTCAAGCCGAGTGGCGTCAGTGACGTACCTCAATTCGTCTGACGCTTCAACCAGGGCTTCAGGGACCGGTTGTTCTTGGCGACGCTGAAGCCGAAGCGCTCCTCAATCGCTCGGTCGACCAGCGTGAAATCACCGTCCATCGTTGCGACGAGAACGGCGCCGATGTCGGGCAGCGGAAGCGAGGCCAGGTGCGTAGCAAGCCGGTAGATGTCAAGGTCGGTGGCCTCGGGGTAAATGGCGCGGCCCTCGAGTTCGGTTCGGTAGGTAACGCCTCGGTACCCCTTCAGTTCGGTCAACTCGTCAAACACATCGCTGTGTCGCAGAAGGAAGGTGTTGAGTTCGTCGGAAGCGTTGGGAACGCCCGACACCATGTCAGCGCTGGGCGACCACGTGTTGTACTCAGAAAGGACATCGTCAACCAGGCTCATCATCACCTCTTCACTGAGCGTTTCTTCCAGTTGCTCGGCGTTCACCATGGCGGAACGGAACCGAGGCAACAGCCGCTGGTCCTTGGCGAACTGCTTGAGTTCACCTCGGACATCATCGGGAATCATCATCTTCAATCGCTTGGCTTGAGCATGGTGAAGCAGAATGCGGTGGAACCGGTTGGAGCCGAGGATGTTCAGGTTGGTTTCGAACACCAGGTTCATCCGCTGATACATCTTCTCCACCAGGGCGTCAACGAGGACGTTCGTGTCAACGATGACGAGCGGAGAGAGCGAGAGATTGTGGAGGAAACGTCGCTTTGAGGTCGGAATGTCCTCTTTGTACTGGGAGAAGAGGGCCTGTTCCACACCCGCCAATCGGTTGCGGGCCGTGATGGAGAATTTGGTTGAGTTTTGGGCTCGCTCAAGGTACATCAGACCTTCAAACGCACCTTCCTCTGCAGCGTTCTTTGCAATCTCGTAAATCTCCTCCATGGAGGGCGAGGGCCCTTGCATGGCTTGACGGAACTGGTGCTCGAATTGCGTCCGGGACCGACGAAGATCTCGGCTGATGCGCGTTGAGGCGGCTGTGACTCGGCCAAGGAAGGGCTCAGGTGGCAAAAGATGGGCCTGCTCGAACGGGTAGTTTCGCAGAAGATCGAGTTCTTCCTCGTTGTAGGTGGTGCGGGTACGTTCGACCGGGTTCCCTTCAACGTCTTCCTCCGTGATCGTGATACGTCGCTGGACGTGTTGACGAATCAAGCGTGCAGCCCCGTCGGTGTCCGAACCTGCAAGGTGGCACACACGGAGGTAGAGTTTGAATCGCTCCGTGATGGCGGTCTTGAGGGCGGGGACGCGCTCCAGCAGGTCCACGGCCTCCGCCCACGAGGTGGCATGAGCGTAGTGAATCAATGACTTTCGATACAGGGTCAGGGGAAGGGCCAGAGCGAAATCGTTGTCGTCGGTGCCTTCAGCCTCCTCTGTCGGAGAGTTTGCTTTACGCAGCTTGGTGAAGAGTTCCGCCGCCCGTGAGTATTCCCGGGCGGAGTTCAACTCATCCCCGTTCGCTGCGAACAACGCCGCACGAGCGAGGGGGGCCCAAGGGGAGAGCGGGTCGTTCTTTTGGTACCACGATACCAGGTTGGCAAGGCCGAGGTCGTGCTCCACCATGAGCACGGAGTAGGACTGAATGAGACGCAGCGGGAGCGCTGCATTCGTCAGCAGCTCGTCAAGTTCTTCGGCATCATCCGACTTGGCCATCCCGATGTTGTAGGCTTGCAGATGCCCGTTCATCGTGAGCGTGAGCAGCATCACCTCAAACAGACGACGTTCAATGAGGGTCAAGTCAAGATCGTCGAGACTGCTGCCCATGTTGCGAATGTGGGTTGCACTGACCACACCATCACCGGCCAAGGCTCGGCTGATGGGAGAGAACGCCTTGAGAGCGGCTGCGTTGAGTTTCTTCCCCACCTCGGGCGTGTCCTTGTAAATGCCCTCCATCAACAGCAACAAGTGCTCGGCAAGCGGCGACAAAACCTCGGGAAGCTCGGCCCCGTGGATGGACTGCAGGGCTTGAGTTCGAGATTCGAAGATGGAATCGCGCAGGGAAGCATCAACGGTGGCAGGCGCCAAGTGGCTGACGAGCAGCGCGATGTAAGGGTGGGTCAATGGCAGCATGCCGTCGGAGGCAAACACGGTCGCTAAACGGTGAACGTCCAGGGCTTCGAGCAGGAGCACAAGCGCCGTCGCCCGGCCTTCCTCCCACATGGGACCCTGCTCATCGCACAAGCGTTGGGCCGCTTTGAGACGAAGCGCATGGTCCAACGCCTCGGTTTGAAGCACGTGGAACAAGGCTTGGTCGTCAACATCGTCAAGGAAGCGCATCAGCCATTCGTTGGCTCGCTCGTTGCCCAGCGACACCACGAGGGGGAGCAGGTCCGTCACGTCGGACGAAGCATCAAGACGGCGCTCGTCAAGGACATCCATCGCCTGGTCTTTCTTCCCCTCTCGCAACAAGGCGTTCAGGCGCCACCACGTCAAACGGTCTCGCCCTTCGTGAATGTTGGCCGCCTCGAGCAGGTTGAGCCCGTTCTCAAGTTGTTCAGCCGTGCAGGCCTCGGCTTCACTCGGTGCGTGTTGCCAAGCGAGCGTTCGGCAGGCCTCCGTCAATGAATCCTCGCGACTGAGCGCCATCACAGTGTTCCAATCGTCCACCGTCCCGTCCACGAGCTGTTGGAAGGTGTCAAGTGCTTCTGCAAGGTCCTTGTCGGCCTTCTTGGCCGTCTTCCATGCGGCGGCAGGAACATCATATCCACCGTGGAGGGCCAGAAGGACGGTGATGAAGGCCATGGCGTCGGGCAGGTCGTCTAGCGGTGGGTCGAGGTCGAGTTTTCGACCGCCGGAGATCTGGTTGGTGGCCTTTTGCAACGCCACCTTGATGTCGGGGTCGTTGACACCGGCACCAGCCAGTTTGAGCACGGTCATGACCTCGTCTTTGTTGCGCGGGTCAACCCAAAAGAAATCCGTGCTCATCTTCGTGGCGGCCTTGGCCTTGGTGGCTTTGGCTTTCGGGAAGGCGAGGAACTGACCCAAGAGCGGGGTTTTCTCGCCGATGCTGTGCCACACAGGGTGAACGCCTTCGACCATGCAGGTTTCCCGCAGCAGGTTTTCGTGAGCGTTCCACGCTTCATCCCAGTTGTCAGCGTCCATCTGTTTGTGAACGAGCATCGTGGCGAGTTGATACGCCGTTGTGTAGGGCGATTCGTCCATCACTTGCTGTGGCGTGTGAAGCCATGACATGTGGGCGGGTCCGGTGGCGCGCCCCGACCGGCGCATGCGGCCCCGGGGTCGGTTCATAGCGGGTCGCCGAGGTGATGGGTCGTCATCGTCGTCCGAAGCGGGAGGTTCCTGCTCGTGGGCAGCGATGACCAGATGGGCGCGAAGGGGCTTATCGAGCATCTTCCAAGCGGATTCTCGATTCATGATGGAGACACGTACAGCACCCGACTTGGGTTTTGAAAACGCTGCCTTGAGGCAGGTTTCCATGTACGATTCGTCCAACCTTTCATCCCCTCGTTTCCTGCCACGACGGGTGCCCTTTCAACCCACCGATGGGCATCTTTGCTCGTTTTGGTAAAGGAAAGCATACTTCCTTGAACCAATGCCGCCTCCCGGAGATGAGATTGCATGGACCCCATCACCACGGTTGCCCTCCTGCTCCACCCGCTCTTGGCGAGCGCCTTGGTGGTCTGGATGTGGTGGCAATACGCATGGCGAAAGAAGTCCTACGAACTCAAAGGCGAGGAACGAGCCCTGCACCTCGCTCGCCACGAAACCAACGGCGAGCGCCTGTTGTGGGGCACCGGACTGGTCATTCTCGTCGCCTTTGCTGCCCGAGCCTTCACCGGATGGTACGAGGGTGAAGACGTGCTCGCAGCGCTCGTCCCCGGCTCGCTCCACGGCTTCATGGGCCCTGTCGGGTTCGGTCTGATGGTGTTCATGACCCGACTCGGCCGACAAGCCCGCAACCAGCGACAAGCCGGCGAATCGTTCACCACGGCGAAACTCAAGCACGGTCGAGCCGCTGACTTGATCATCTACATGGTGTTCATTCACGCCTTCTTGGGCTTCATCTACACCTTTGACGTGTTGATGTGAGCCAGCCTCCGGCCAGCCCAAGCCGCACCGTGCGTGGAGGTCCCGAGACGCCGATTCAAATACCCCATTTTTTTCGCCGGGTGCATGGAAGGCGCCACCGACCCGGAGATGCTCAAGAACAGGGCCTTCTACAAGCTCGGTCTGTTCGTCTACGACCAACGCAAGGCCATGATGGCGCTGGGTCTCGTGTCGTGTGTGCTCATGACGGGCCTGTTCACCATGGGGGCTGACTGGGCTGAAGGGTTCGGCGAGGACGATGTTGAATCGGTGAACGCCGGCCGCCTCATCTCCGAACGCTTCGCCACGGACAACGACGAGGGCGGTCAGTCCTTCCGATACCTGGTGTATCACCCCTCGCTCAACGATACGAGCGAGGCATGGCAAGACGCCGTGATGGCGGCACTGGCCGATTTTGAAGCTCATGCGAAGGTGAGCATCGAGTACTCGTGGGAGGTCAACGACGTGGACCGGGACGACGTGGTCGCCACCGATGAAACCGGCACCTACGCCATCAACAAGGTCACCTTTGCCACCGACAGGAAGGAAGCGAAATCCATCATCAACGACCTCCATGACACCGTGAATTTGGACGGTGATTTTGAGGATTGGATGACCGACGGCATCGCCGTTGACTGGACCTTTGATGACCGTATCAAAAACGACCTCATCAAAGCAGAGTTGGTCTCCGGCCCCCTCTCCATCCTCATTCTCGGCATCGTGTTCGGCTCCCTCGTCGCTGCATTGCTCCCTGTCGGCGTGGGTGTTGGCACCGTGGCTGCCGCCATCGGCATGACGGTCTGGTTGTCCAACGTGACCGATGTGACAGTGTACGCGACCAACATCATCTCGCTCATCGGCATCGGCGTCTCCATCGACTATTCCCTCTTCCTCGTCAACCGATTCCGAGAGGAACTCGAGCGGGGCCACGATATCCGCACGGCCACGGCCATGAGTTGTGCCACGGCGGGCAAGGCCGTGTTTTACTCGGGCATCACCGTCGCTATCGGCTTGATGGGTATGCTCTTCTTCACGAACACCTCCCTGCCTTCGTTGGGCATTGGCGGAACGATTGCGGTCACCATCGCCATGGTCTATTCGACGATCGTGCTGCCCGCCGTGCTGGCTTGGCTCGGCCCACGGGTGAACAAGGTCAAGATCCCCTTTGCCATCGACATGTCGGCCAGGGACGACGGGACGTGGGCCCGCATCGCCAAGCGGGTCATGGACCGGCCGTGGACCGTCCTCATCCCTACGCTCATCCTCCTCATCGGCGCCGGTCTTCCCTTCGCCTATGCCGAATTTTCCCTCTCGTCGTGGCAGGCCCTCCCGCCCGATGACGAGTCTCGCCAAGGCATGGAGCTCATCGACGAGCAATGGCCCGACCAGGCGGCCAACTCCATCTTCCTCGTCATCGACACGGACGGCGTTGACCCGCTCAACGAGACCAACCTGCGGGCGCAACACGCCTACCTGACTGAATTGCTTGCGGACGAACGCGTTTCGGGCGGCATCGGTGTCGGCCTGCCTGCTCCAAACATGACGGCCGACGACGTCATTGGCTTCTGGAGCACTCCCGATGAATTCCTGCCACCCGAACAGGTGGCGGTCCGAGAAAGCCTTCGTGCAGCCTTTGTGGGCGACAACGCCACGATGATGTCGGTTCAACTCGTGGGCGACCAAACCAGCGTTGATTCCCGCAAGGTGGTGGAAGAACTTCGCGATGAACGCAACGTGTTCCTCAACGAAATGATCGGTGAAAACGACCGCATGCTCATCGCCGGATTTGCTGCGTACAACGCTGACAACCTCGAAGCCATCGCCGATAACCTGCCTCGAGCGTTGGGCTTCATTCTCATCGCCACCACCTTCCTCATCTTCCTGCAAGTTCGTTCCGTGGTCATCCCCATCAAGGCCATCGCCATGAACATCTTGTCCATCTCGGCGTCCTTTGGTATGCTGGTGTGGGTGTTCCAATGGGGCTACGGTGCCGACCTGCTCAACTTCACCGCCCAACCCATCGATTCGGGCAACCCTGTCATCATGTTCTGCATCGTGTTTGGATTATCCATGGACTACGAGGTGCTGATGCTTTCTCGCATTCACGAAGAGTGGGAGCGAACCGGTGACAACACCCTTGCCGTGGCCAACGGTCTGCAAAAGACGGGTGGCCTCATCACCGGAGCGGCCGCCATCATGGTCGTGGTGTTCAGCGCCTTCGGCCTCTCCTCGGTCATCATTCTGAAGCAGATTGGTTTGGGACTCGCTCTGGCGATTTTCATTGATGCCACGCTGGTTCGCGCCCTGGTCGTGCCGGCCACCATGCGCCTGATGGGCAAGTGGAACTGGTGGGCACCGGCGTTCTTGCAAGGGCATGAACCTGTGCCCGCTGGCGTCCACGAAGGAGCAGCGAGTGGCGCCGCTGATACGCCCCTCGCGGCCACGGTAGGCGTCGATTCAAGCGGCAAACTCGAGCAAGAGTGACCCCCTTTTCCTGTGGAGAACCTTCAAAACAGGACAGCGGAACCGGCCACCATGGCACGGCAGAACCGTACCCTCAAGAAAGTCAACAAGGTGTTGGCTCGCGTTGAGAAGCACATCGAGGAAACCCGGGACGCTCTGGAAGACCTTGAGATTGAATTCGAGGTCCTCAAGGCCACCGTCAAGCGCCTCAAGGAAGCCCCTGTTGAGGCCGCCGAGGCCGTCGAAGAGGTGGACGAGGAGATCGACATCGAAAACTCCACCAACATCACGATGACCCGCAAATTCTGAATCAAATCCTCAGAACCGTGTCTCGCTTGGCCCACATGTCAAGCCAGTGCGCCATGTTGGCCTCCAAACCCGGCGGCTGGATTCGACAGCCACACGCATTCGCGTGGCCGCCACCGGTTGGGTCGAGCGCCGTGGCCATTCGTGACAAATCGTAGCGGCCCTGACCGTTTGGGAGGAAGGAATTGGCGTAGAAGCTCGCAGAGAGCGGCGGGCGGTCGGGCGCATTGAGATCGCCGTCTGCGAAGCCGTGAACGATGCAACAAGCATCAGCTCGGTCACCCGCCCATGCGGTAACGAGGTAGCCGTTGCTACGGAACCCCGATTCGTCCATTCGGCAAACGGCCAGACGATTGACCACCGTCGTGTTCGCCTCCACGTGGTGCTGAACCGCGGTTCGCTCCTCCTTGGCTTGCTGACATCGTTCCTTCACCGTAGGGTCGGCCATAAGCGCCTCGAAATCAGCGCCACCAGCCAGCAACTCAACCAGGTGCTCCATGTAAACCGGGTCCCGGGACGTGCACGTTCGGGAGAGTTGCAAGAGGGGGCCGTCTTCGAGAAAGGCCTCCTTGCTGATGCCCCCGGAATCCAGGGCATCAACCACCGGCATCATCGGCGTCAAGTGTTCCATGTCGGTGATGTCCACCAGCAATTCGTAAGCGAGACGAGCGGCGGACGGCGTGGCTTCCCAGTGCTGTGTTCCACCGTCGGCGGCGAACGAGGAGGCTTCCTGTTCGTCGGGACGATTGGTCAGGTGGTGGTCGACGTACCAGCCACAGGCTGGATGAAACGGGAGGTCCACCAGCACCGTGTTGCGGTCAATGTCCCCGTCGTTCAAGCCACCCCGCAGGGCAGCAGCATGAGAAAACATCACGGTGGCATCGGGTCGAAAGGCCTTCAGCACGGCCGCACCAAACAGCCCGTCCATGTCTGAATCGGCCAAGATACGGGTGTAGTGGGGCACCTCTTCACGTCGCAGTGGAACGATGCCCATGGCGAGAAGGCGCCGCCCCATGTCCATCAAGGTTGGGTGGCCAACACCCGTTATGACCATGAACGAGAAGCCGTGAGGCCGACACATGGAGACCTCGTGTGGCGTGGTGCTGGTCAACTACGGGGCGGTGCTGCTGCTGCAATACCCGCAGGGCCACTGGGACCTTCCCAAAGGCCATGTCGAAGAGAACGACAGCGACCGCACGGCCACGATGCTTCGAGAATTGGCCGAGGAAACCGGCATCGCCGATGTCACCGTGCTCAACGGATTTGAGGAACGAACCGAGTACACCTTCCGCCACAAAGGCAAGCGCAAAAGCAAGGAAGTCTACTGGTACGTGGCTGAGACCGAGACGATGGAGGTGGAGCTTTCCCACGAACACCGCGGCTACCTCTGGCTGGACTGGGACCAAGCATTGGAGACGATCACCCACGATGAAACTCGGAGCGTCGTGCGTTTGGCACAACAGTTCGTGAACCTCTACGGGACGCAGTGATCACAGCGAATCGAAATCACCGTCATTGGCCCGCATTTGGTCAACGCGATGAGCGACGCCCTTCTCTGCAGGTCGCTTCCCCAACGGCACCCAAAGGGCCTCCTCTTCGTTCAGCATCATGCTGACCCAGCGTCCCATCACAAAGAACCAGTCGGAGAGACGGTTAACGTAGACAAGCGCCAGCGGACGGACGGCACCCTCACCCTCTTCGTCAACGAGGTGAACAAGGCCTCGCTCCAGCCTGCGCACAACGGTTCGAGCGAGGTGCATGGTGGCGACCGGGGGTGAGCCAGCCGGGAGGATGAAACTCGTCAACTCGGGCAGCGTTGCCAGCCACGCATCCATTTCTTCCATCAGCACATCGGTTTGCGCTTGAGATATCAGCACCATGTATTCGGGCAGGGTGGCCGGTGGGCACGCCAGTTCTGCACCTAAATCAAACAGTTCGTTTTGAACACGAACCAAGGCCTCGGTCAACACGGTTTGGACCCGATGAACATTGGTTCGTTGGCCGCCGTCTTCGTGGTCGGGAAGCCGAGCGAGTTCAGCGAGCACCATGCCCAACCAACTGTTGACTTCGTCACAAACCCCGACCACATCGAAACGGGCGTCTGATTTTTTGCGCCGGGAACCGTCAACAAGCGAAGATTCGCCGCCGTCGCCGCCGCCGGTGTAGACTCGATTGATCTTGACCATGGGTGCGCCTCACCCCTGCCACGTCATGCCTCTATGAGGGGTTTGCGGGACGGGAAGCCCTCTTCCATCCGGTAATACCACTCGATGTCGGCTTCACCCACTGCCCATGAAAACAACGCCATCGTGTGGTCAACTACGCCGTACCATTCGAGTCGACCGGGGTCCATCGACACAATACGGGCGCCGATGCTTTCCAGGCGAGCCACACTGGCTTGCCATTGATTCACCAAGCGGCCCAGGTGTTCGGCCACCTCAAGCACGTGAGGATGGGTCATGCTGTAGCCTTCAAGCAGGAGCTCCAACTCATTGGTGAGGTCGTGAGCCTCGTCGCTCATCGCTTGCAGCACCATCAGCACGTTTTGCGCCTCAGGAAGGGATGCACGCGCTTCCTCGATGGTCACCACGCGGGCGCCGTCGGGGAGCGGGTAAGGGAGGTCAGCCTCGGGAGAAAGTTCCTCCAGAGCCATCGGTAGCCCAGAATAGAACGGTTCGTCCTCGGGTGTAGACACGGCTTCTCCTTGACTTGACGCTTCTTTTAGTCACCGGCGGGTGGCCATGAGAAATGTCCGTTTTTGAACGAAAAACGAATGTCCGAGCCTCAAGCCCCCACCAAGTCCCCGGCGGGTGCGAGGGGCGTTCGTCGGGCCCGAGCGAGCTTTACCCAGCCCATCATCAAAAGCCCCACCCACAGCGTGATTTCCATGAGCACGACGAGGTAGTACACCGGCCCGAGCGACTTGAGCATGGAGACGGCGTCGTAGGGCAGCCCGTGCGTGGCCATGTAGGCCGATTGCGACAGCAGACTCGAGGAAAACCAGATGAGAACAGCAAACCACAGGATGTTACCCATGGGCCAATCATCCGGTGCTCGTTCGAGGTGCTTCATGGTCATACATCGACCTCGAGGGATATAAGGCCTCGTTTGTTTTGTGCCCCAAATCCCCGAAAAAAGGAAGTTTCAGGCCTCTTCCGTGCCGTCTTCTTGAGGGAACAAGTCAGAAGATGCACCCATCGCGACCAAACCATCGTGAATGGCTGAAATCCATTCGGGCGCCACCGAGTCTGTTCCACCGGCGTCCTCAAACGCCTCGAGCCAGCGCTCAGCTGCCTCCTCGTCCTCGAGAAAGACATGGATTCGATGAAGGGCCACGTAGGCCATGGGGTTGAGGTGCTCCTCATCGGCGTCCCATCCTCGCTCAAAGCAAGCGATGGCACCGTGGGGGCCGTGGAGTTGGCGACGTTGGAGGGCGACCATGCCGGCTTGGCTCCATGCCAAGGGGAGCCGGCCGATCAAGAGGCCACGAAACACCATCCACGTCTGACCACCGCCCAGCCCGACCAGCATCAGGAAACCCGCCCACTGTTCAAGGGTGTTCAAGTCCGGCCAGGTCAGCACCATCAGGCCGCCAGCGCCCGTGCAAAACACGAACCCCGACATCGGGGCGATGAACACATCCCGCCGAGTACGAACCATGTGATGAACGCCGACGAGCACCCCGTAGCTTCCCAAGCCAAGGACGACCACGAGCAAGAGCGTGAGCGACATGGGGCGAGGCGCGGTCTCGCCAAGCGCCAGCATGCCCGTCAGCGAAATCAGCACCCAGCCGAAGCGCCCTGAGATCTCAGGGAAGGGTTGGTGCCGGCTCCCGGCGATGAGGGAAACCGAGACCACGGCGAGGACGAGCAACACGAGCGCTTTGCCCGAAGATTCGTCCAGAAACATCGTGCTCATCGTCAAAACCTCTGCGGCGCCCTGCTATCATGCTTTGTGATACCCCGAGCCGCGCTGAAGTTCAGTTGCGCGGTAGAGTTGCTCGACCAGCATCACGGCGGCCAGTTCGTGCGGGAAGGTCATCTCGGACAGCGAGAGTCGGAGAACGGAATTCAGGTTGGTGTCCTCGGGCCATCCCTCGGCTGGACCCACGGCCAAATGGATGTTGTCCGACGACAGTTGCCATGCTTCAAAGCGCTGCGCGAAGGCGATGGAATCGTCCTGCACGCCACCCTCGTCCAGAAGCACCAACGTCCCTTTTTTTGCCAAGAGACGAGCCACGTAATCGGCTCCACTCAGTTTGGCAGGGTGATGTTCAAGCCCCACGCCCCGACCTTGGATACGCTCGCCGTACATGTCGATGAGACGTTTCATGGCCTTCTCTTTGGGTGCGCCGTGGGTGTGAACGGTCAAGCGGCCCATGAACGGGAGGTTGGAACTCGGGCTTTCAAACCGTTGGAGGATGAACAAGACCATGAACCAGTCCACCGAGGAGGTCGCATGGGATGGTGGCCGTTTCGCAAGAAAACGCCGTCCACCGACACCAACGACCCGATTCTCAAGGACACCCGCACGTGGTTGGCCGAGTTGAGGGACGCGTGTGAGATGAACTTCGACCAGCCCGAGGAGGCTCGCCGGCTGATCCGCCACATGCAGGTGGAATGGAAGGAAGCCATGGACCGTGGCGACATGGCGCCGTCGCTCCGAGAGGGGTTGGAAGGTCGAGCGTTTCGCTTACTCAACTGCACCGATAAGGAATGGTTGGGCTGGTTGGACAACCTCAACTTTTGGAAAGCGGGCTGGAAACCCGGCATGGATGATGAGGACGAGGCTTGAAGAAGGACGGTCCTCAGCCAACCACCATGGGTCAAACCCCTACGCTGCACTTGCTCTACTCGTGCCCGTTTTGTTGGAAGGTTCGCGGCCTGCTCGAACACCTCGACGTCGACGTGAACTACGTCGGCGTGAACGGCATGAAAATCAAGAAAGACGTGGCCTTTGCTGGCGACTGGGGCAAGGTTCCCGTGTTCACTGACGCACAAGGTCAACACCACGTAGATTCCACGCCACTGCTCCGGCTCATCGACCAGACGTACAACAACGGAGTCATGGCTGCACAAGGCGATGCTGCTCGCCGAGAAGAGTGGATGACCTGGGTGGACACTCATCTGTCGAAGGCCACCGTTCCCATCCTCTACGGAAGCCTCGGTTCTGCCCTCAAGACCACCACTCGAATCTCAAAAATTGAAAAATTCGGTTTCATCTCAAAGCGCCTCTATGCATGGGCCGGCTTCCCGATCATGTGGGGCATCATCGCACGAAAACGCGTCAAGCGCGACGGTCGAACACCCAAGAAACTCTGGCATGACTTGTTGACGGAGTTCACCGACGCTCACGGCGACGAACCGTTCTTTGGCGGTGCAACGCCCGATCTTGTCGATTTCGCTGCGTTCGGCTACATGCGGTCGGTGTCGCCTTACCCTCAATTTGAGCAATTGACCGACCACGCCAACGGCATGGCGTGGTACCGGCGCATGGAAGCCACACTCAACTGAGGGATGCACGTGAGCATCACCCTCAGCGGCATCGCCTTTCAACCGGTCAACCCAGCGACCACCGTCATGGGGACCACAAAAGGTGGCTGGGTCTATGCCGGCCAGCGACCCTGCTACGAGGCCAAAACACCGGCCTTCTACACCATGGAGCAACCGCTGACGAGGAACGACGTGGCCAAGGCCATGGGCGAGGACAACGAGGATGGCAACAGCACCCCCATGGAAGCATTGACCTCCTACGACCTGTCGGAGTTGGCTCAAACCCTGATGGAGAAGGCCGACTTCAAGGCTGCCGTAGCCGACCTCTCAGGAACCTGGGACATCCGCGCCCTGACGCACGCCGAGTGGTTGGCGGCCCGAAACCAAGCCGTGTTGACGCTTGAGGCCGGGCTCACTGAACGGCTGGCCGATGGCCCGGCGTCCAATCACCGCGGTGCGATGATGGACGGCCGCCCTCGACCCAACGAGGTGTTGGGGCCGGCCGCCACGCAAACGGCAGCCATCGCCGTTCATCCCCGCAACACCACCATCACCGCCGTGGCCAGCGTCCCCAGCGACCGCCCCCTCCCCGGTGTGGTCGCACGGTTGGCCCTCGTCCCTGTCCGGGAAACGCCGCCCAAACGGGTGCCCGACAACACCGACATGTGGCGAAACGTTCGCTCGGAAGCGATGTGGACCACGGTGCTGGGGATCGTGCCGTCCTTCCTCATTCCCGTCCTTCGGGGCATGGGTGATTATGCCACCGAAGGCTGGGTCAACCTGTTGTTTGGTGGGCTCTGCGCCGGGTTCTTCACCGGTGCCATCTGGCGACCACGACGGCCCGTATTGCGTTATGACGACGTTGAACCATCGTCCACCAGCGTCTCCCAGTAGTTGTCCTTGCGAATGGCATCGGCCGTGCAAATCGTGGCCATGTTCACGATGTGGCGAACACCGTCTTGGCGAGCCACGAGTTGGACGGGATGCGCCATGCCCTCGAGGATGGGTCCGGTCATTTCTGCGTCACCAAGTTCCTCCAGCAACTTGTAGGCGATGTTGGCCGAGGCGAGGTTCGGGAGGATGAGCACGTTGGCCGGACCGACGAGTTTCATGAACGGGTATTCTTCCTGAACCGAGGGGTTGAGCGCCGTATCGCTCTGCATGGGGCCGTCGATCATGAGTGTCGGGTCAAGCGTTCGTGCCATGATGACCGCTTCTTCGATTCGATCGGAACGCTGTGCGCGGGTTGAGCCGAAGTTGGAAAACGACAGCATGGCCACCCGAGGGACCACGCCGAATCGTCGTGCAACCTTGGCGGTTTGAACGGCAATTTCGGCTAAGGTTCGGCTGTCAGGGTAGACGTTGACCGTCGCATCAGCCAGGAAGATGGTGCGTCCTTTGACGTTCATCATGTAGCAACCAATCACGCAGTGCGCATCGTCAGCCTTCCCGATGAGTTCCAGCGTCGGGCGAAGCACGTCGGCGTAGTTCCGACTGACACCGCCGACGAAGCCGTCGGCGTCACCGGCCTGAACCATCTGAGCCGCAAAATACGGCCGACTCTTGAGCAGGCGAGCGGCGTCGGGCCAAGTGATGCCTTTGCGCTGTCGACGCTTGAAGAAGGCGTTCGCGTAGTCGGTTTTTCGCCGCTCATCGTAGCGCGGGTCGTAGGCTTCGTACGTGAAATTCAGACCGAGTTCCTCCACCATGCGGTCGATGCGGTCAACGGGGCCGAGCAGAATGGGCGAACAGATGCGCTGTTCGACGAGTTGTGCGGCTGCGCGCAGCACCGTTTCGTTGTCGCCTTCGGGGAAGACGATGCGCTTGCCCTTGCCCTTGACCTGGTTGATCATCTGCCGCATGACGGAGTAGGATTCACCCAGTCGCGCCTCGAGCTCTTCCCGGTATCGGTTGATGTCAAATTCCTCTGCCGACACGCCGGTGATGCCCTCGTCAACGGCGGCTTGAGCCACCGCGGCGGCCTCCCAAATCAGCACCCTGCGGTCGAACGGTTTGGGAATGATGTATTCGGGACCGTACTGCATGACGACGCCGTCGTAGGCCGCTGAGATGTAGTCCGGCACCGGTTCTTTGGCGAGGGCGGCGAGGGCCTTGGTAGCGGCCATCTTCATGTTCTGCGTGATGTCCCGAGCGCGAACATCGAGCGCACCTCGGAAGATGTAAGGGAAGCCAAGCACGTTGTTCACCTGATTGGCATAGTCCGAGCGCCCTGTAGCGATGATGGCGTCTTGGCGCACCTCAAGCACTTCTTCGGGAAGGATTTCTGGTGTGGGGTTGGCCAACGCGAAGATGATCGGTTTCTCGGCCATGCTGGCCACCATCTCCTTGCTAACGAGGCCGCCTCGGGACAAGCCGAGCATCACATCGGCTCCCTTCAGCGCATCCGCCAAATCGCCGGCAGGGCGATCTTGGGCAAAGGGCGCTTTGTACTCGTTGAGTTCGCCGGCATCAAGTCGGGCTTTGGTGATGATGCCCTGGCTGTCCACCAGCGTGATGTTGCTCATCGACACGCCGACGGCCACGTAGTGGTTGGCACAGGCGATGGCCGAGGCTCCAGCGCCAATGACGACGACCTTGAGGTCGGCCAGCGCCTTCCCTTGAAGTTCCGCAGCGTTGAGCAGGGCGGCTGCGGAGATGATGGCGGTGCCGTGCTGGTCGTCGTGCATGACGGGAATGTCGGTGGCCTCTGAAATGCGACGCTCGATTTCAAAGCATTCGGGCGCCTTGATGTCTTCGAGGTTGATGCCGCCAAAGGTCTTGGAAATGTTCACGACGGTGTTGATGAATTCCTCGGGGTCCTCGGTGTCAACCTCGATGTCGAACACGTCGATGCCGGCGAAGGTCTTCAGAAGCAACCCCTTGCCTTCCATGACCGGTTTGCTGGCAAGTGCACCAATGTTGCCCAGCCCTAGAACGGCCGTGCCGTTGGAAATCACCGCCACCAGGTTGCCCTTGGAGGTGTAGCGGTAGGCGTCTTCGGGTCGCTCCTCGATTTCGAGGCACGGGTAGGCCACACCGGGGGAGTAGGCCAGACTCAGTTCGTGAGCAGTGGCGTGTGGTTTGGTGGGGACGACCTTGATTTTCCCTTGAGGCTCTGCCTCGTGGTAGTCAAGCGCCTCCTTGCGCAACATCTCGTCTTTTTTGCTCGTGGACAAGGCTATCCCCACCGAAAGGGTGGAGAGGCGGGGTTTGATTGTTGTGCGGAGTTGAGGTGGTGCTGGTGAACTTTCAGCACGTCAACGCCGTGCAGACACGGATGCTGGCGTTCAGAGAAGCGTGTCGAGGCAATCCTTGATCCGTTTTGCGAAATATCGGCTGTTCTCTTGGTTCTCGGAGGAAGCGACAAGGGTACCGTCCTTTCGATTGACCACCAACCAGTAGTCTCGAGCGCTTAGGAGGTCAAGGGGATTCCCTGACGCTGGTTTGCTCGATGTGGTGGAGGGACGAAGAAGGCACGGTCGTCGGGGCGTCGGGGGCGTCCCCTTCATCGTCCTCGAGACTCCAGAACACATCTTCCATACTGGAGATTACCTCAAAACATCACGAAAAGATTTCCCCGATGTTCACGCCACAAACAGGCCACAGAAGCGTAAAAGCAACCGAGCATTGTTCAGTCAGCAAGGGCTTCCTTTCAAATAAGGGGAAAATGCACCTGCCTCCATGAAACATGGGCATTCAGCCTCTCCCTCTCAGGGCCAGCGACCACGGGCCCTGTCCATGGTGGTCCTGATGGTGCTCATGTCCATGGGCCCATTGCTCACGACGCCCGTGGTTTCCGCTCACGCCGAACCCAGCGGCGTGACCTGGCCCCTGGAAGGCAGCAACGACACCGGCTGGGTCACCCTTGATGCACTTGGCGCTGTACCCGAAACCGGTCAGCGGGCCACCGCAGACTGGAACTTGTCCTTCGCTCCCGGCGCCGTCCTTTCCAACGTGACCCTCGAGGTCCGTGCCAGCGGCCAGGACGGGATGACGATCCACGAACCACAGTTGGTCATCGACGGACTCGGCACCTCGCTGTTCGACTGGCGGGGCCTTGGAACCTTGGGCGTAGCCGACGGTTTCACCACGGGCAGCACCTACAGCGGCCGGCTCAACCCCAACAGCAACTCCGGAGCGGGCTGGGACCTCCCATCGGACGCTGAGATCACGCAGATGGTCATCGAAGCCCTTGCCCCTGCGGACCCGTTGGTATCGCTCACGCCCTACGACTTTGACCTCCGCGCCACCGCCGTCAATCCCGACAGCGGCGTCCTTTACCTCGCAGCCAACGATGGACTGATGCTTCTTCATGCCAACAACAACCCCCACACCATCGACGTCTACGACTTCGCCGACGAGGGTGGCGTGCTCGACATGGTCATGGACTCGGCGGGAGGTTTGCTCCATCTTCTGCTGGCCGACGGCACCTTCCGTGCCATTTCATTGAGTGACAGTTCCGACCAACCCGCCCTCGGTGATGGAAACGTGGACCAATTCATCATGGCCAGCAACGGCGACGTCTTCGCCGCCAACGGTCTTGGCATCGTAATGTGGGACGGTTCAACGTGGACCACCGTGGCCTCCGTTTCAAGCACGGACGGCGGCACGCAGGCCCTGTCGATGATCGAAGTAGCCGGCGTGGTCTACGCTGCCGTTGAGGGAGTTGGCGTCCTCCGCTACGACACCACGACCTCCAGCGCCCTCTCCACATGGAGCTCCGCGAACACCCTGCACTCCGACAGCATCACGAACATGGCCGTCTCCGGCAACCAACTCCTGCTGGCATCCTCTGACAGCGGTTTGGCCCGCTTTGACTATGCTGCGGGCTTCTGGCTCTCCACGTGGACCTCCGCCAACTGGCTCTCAAGCGACACCGTGACCGGTGTGGAGCGCGTAGGTTCAACCCTCTACATCCTCGCCGGCGAGGATTTGCATTCGTACAACTCGACCAACGGCGTGTTCAGTACAACCTACGATTTGGCAACCCTGGGTTTGGCCAACGAAGGGGCCTCGCTCACCAGTTGGCCCGCCTACGGCGGTGCTTCGCCCGCCACCGATGCGTTGCTCGTAGACGACGGGAGCGGTAATCTGATTCACCTCTCCCCGAACCAATCCCCGTTCGTTGAAGGCGAAATGTTGCTCGCCAGCTCACCGGCGACCGACGAGATGACCGATTTGGTCGAGGTGGACAACGTCCTCTACATTGGTTCGGCGGACAATTCCATGCTCGTCATGCGCTACGACATCAGCAACTCGGTTTGGCTCACGCCGTGGTCGGTCATGGACAACGTGATGCACACCGTCGCCGCACCGTCCTCGCAGGGAGCAACCACGCTCCTGTTCGCCTTGGAAACCTCCCCCGTCGTTGAAGAGATGGACACCAGCGGCAACAGCATCCAGACCTACGACGGCACCAACGGTTGCTACCCGTCGACGACCGAGATCCTGAGCGTGGCCGCCAACGACGATCATCTCGTTCTCTCCCTCGAGAGCGGCGTGTTCGTCCACTTTGACCGAACCTCTGGAGCGTGCACATCCTACGACACCACCAACGGCCTGCCAACCTCTTTCGTTGGCGACGTGGCCTTGTTTGACACCACGGCGTACATGGCCACTGAGGACAAAGGCGTCCTGCGCTACGACATCACCAACGACACTTGGCTCGAGCCGTGGGGTTCCACCGGTATCAATGGCGTCAACTACGCATCGGTCGCCATGGTCGGCGACATCCTCCACCTCGGCTTGCAGGGCTACGGTGTGGTGAGAAAAGACCTCAGCACCGGTGAAATC
>CEUM01098201.1_pt1 | contig 32136 bp, 34 predicted proteins | sample 356421 | NCBI WGS metagenome assembly CEUM01 (sample SAMEA2622716, study PRJEB7988) | marine metagenome | biome: marine biome (ENVO:00000447); feature: surface water layer (ENVO:00002042); material: "saline water (ENVO:00002010), including plankton (ENVO:xxxxxxxx)" | depth 5 m
GAGAGGGTTTCGTTGGCGTGAAGGCAGAAGTTGTACTTGAAGCCGGGGCTGACACTGTTGAGCATCTGAATGGAGGCGCCTGCAGAGAAGAAAGAGGCACCGTTGCCGGTCAAGACGATGCAGGTGACGCTGTCGTCAAAACGAGCACGGACGATGGCTTCGTCGATGTCTCGCATCATGCCGTGGGTGTAGGTGTTGGGCGAGCGGTCGTTGGGACCCTCAAGAGGGGCACCGGCCGAGTCAGAGGTCAGTTCAATGACGGCGATGCCGTTCTCGGTCACACCGTAGTTGACAAGTCGGTTTGGCATGGGTTCAAGTTTCAATCCATAGAGGTCGCTCATGCCTTGAGCCACAGGGGTTGGTATTATGAAGAAATCGCTGAGATTTCTTGCGCCTCACCCTCGGCGTTGCTCGTGAAGGAGACATGACCGCCTCCTCGGCGCACCGATTCCCATCGCGCTTTGACCTCAAGGGCTGCCTCGCTCTGCTCCCAGGTGTCGCGAGGTTTGGCCTTCCTGAACGGCAGCCGAAGCGGGCGTGTTGGACCCTCCATTCGCTTGAGCATGAACGGCGAAGTAACTCGGAACACAAGCCGCTTGAGCAAACTCGGACGGAACAACTTCCCAATCCAGCGAAGACCATCGCCGCTTCGCTTCTGATCCCGCATCCACTGCACGCACATGCGCTTGAAGGTGCGGTCGCCCACCCGGTTCATGAGCCAGCGATTGGCCACACTCGTTTGGACGTAAGGGAGCAGTTGACGGCGAACTTCCTTTTCGTAGGGCTTTCCTCCAAGCATTTCCTCCGCTGCCAGGACGCCGGACCACACCGCCATGCGCATCCCAAAGCCCCACATGAAATCCTGCAGACCACCGGATTCACCGACAAAATGCTGGCCGGTTTCCGGGACGGTGTAGAACCCGTTGAGGGTAAAATCGCCTTTGCCACCCACTCGCTTCACGGGCTGCATGTCCATGTCGGGGTAGAGGCGCTGGTAGCAGGCGATGGTCTCGTTGAGGAAGCGTTCGCTTTTCTTTTGCTTGCGCCACAGGCAGGTGCAAATCAGACCCACGCCGTCGATGACGATGAGGTAGGAGTAAGCACCGGGGGCAAGCTTGTCGTTCAATTGGAACGCAATGTGGTTCGGGTGCGAGGTGTGAAAAATCTCACCGAGGGCGATGGCCGAGGTGTCTTTTGGCCCGCAGGCCACGATGTCGGCGTCTTTCTCATCGATGCGAGATTTGTAGTGCAGCGTCGCACCTGCCTCGATGGCCATCCGCTTGAAGGCCTGGTCAATGGTGTGGTCGGAAGTGCCGCGCTCAACGATTCGGTAGGCAACACCATCGGTCTTGGCTTGGGTCACAACATCGTCTGGGTGAATCAAATCCACGACCGAAAACGAGGTTGATTTGAACGCATTCGAATCAAAGCCCCAGCGTTCGAGTTGATCGAAGAAATCAGCATCCATGCTCCAATTTTCCAAGGCTTGGAAATCGCCGTCGAAGCGAGCCCCCGAATCGTGGCGGATGTCATGAACGTGCACTTCCCGACCTGCTCGAGCAAGGAGCGTGGCAGCCGCCAGCCCAGAGAGTCCAGCACCCATGATGGTGATGGAGTCGGCGGGGGAACCGTCGGCCATGGCTTGCCATGGAGGCGTGAGGTTTGAATGATGCCCTCCCTTCGTTCGGACCATGACAGTGCACATCCTCGTGGAAGAAGCGCCCGACGCCCTTCTGCCCGACGCCCTTCGTGCCAACATGAACACTGAGGGATGTGGTGCCGTGGTCTCCTTTGTCGGCCTGACACGAGAAACAGAGGGCAAGGCCGATGTCTTGAGGTTGGAATTTGACGCATGGCAGGACCGACTAACGCCCGTCCTCCATCGCCTTGCGGAGGAAGCGACACGAGAATTTGGTGTGCTGTCGGTGGCCATGGCTCACCGGACCGGTTCGGTGGGGCCGCAGGAACCCATCGTTGCCATTCATGTGGGCAGCCCGCATCGAAAGGAAGCGTTTCAGGCATGCGAATGGCTCATTGATGAATTGAAGAAGCAAGCACCCATATGGAAGAAAGAGGTCACCACCGAAGGGGAGACCTGGAAGGAGGGGTTGGGTTGAGCGAGAAATCCATAGAGGGCATCATCAACATCGGACAGAAGCCTGTGGTTGAGCGACGAGCAACCGCCCGTGGAAGGGTGCTGTTCAGCCAAGCCACGAAGGACGCCATTGTCTCAAGTCAAATCAAGAAAGGCGACGTTCTCGAGGCTTCGACGATTGCCGCCATTCAAGCCGTGAAGGACACCCCTCGTATCATCCCTCACTGCCACCCCATTCCTCTTGAGGGAACCACCGTGGACTGGTCGTGGGAGGGCACCGGTTTGTGGTGCTCCGTAACGGTCAGTGCCCACTACAAAACAGGCATCGAAATGGAGGCGCTCACCGGCGTGGCCGCTGGCCTTCTGTGTGCCTTTGACATGGTGAAATCCCTCGAAAAGGACGACGAGGGTCAGTATCCTGTTGCCCGCATCACCGACCTCGAAGTCGTTGAGAAATTCAAGGGAAACTGAACCGTTGACTTGATGGCGTTCCCGCGATTCCAACCACTCATGGGCATCATCGGCGACCTTGCACACCACTTTGTCGAAGCCGTCGACCAAGCAGCCATCGCTTCCGCAGCCTGGCGAGGCAAGGGCGACAAGAACGCTGCTGACGACGCTGCCGTTGAAGCCATGCGGCGCACCTTCGACGCCGTGCCGTTTGACGGACGAGTTGCCATCGGCGAAGGTGAGCGAGACGATGCCCCGATGCTGTACATTGGTGAAGAACTCGGCTCGATGGTGGGACAGGCTGGCGCCCCGCAGATCGACATCGCCGTTGACCCGCTTGAGTGCACCAACAACTGCGCCGACAACCTTCCAAATTCCATCGCCGTGCTAGCAGCAGCTCCCCGTGGGACCCTGCTGCACGCTCCCGACTGCTACATGGACAAACTCGCTGCTGGCCCCGCCCTTGCGGACCATGTGGCGCTCGACGGCGGCGTGGCCTACAACATTGAACAGGCCATGCATGTTCTTGACTGCGAGGCTGGTGATGTTCGCATCGTGGCCCTCGACCGTGAGCGCCATGCGGGGTTGTTCAAGGAGATTCGAGATGCTGGCGCCCAACTTCACTTGCTGAGCGACGGTGATGTTTCTGGCGCCATTTGGGCTGCGAAAGACGACGGCCCGTACGACATGCTCATGGGCATCGGTGCTGCACCAGAGGGCGTCATTTCAGCCACGGCCATCCGAGGCGTCGGAGGGATGTTTGAGGGACGACTCGTCTTTCGCTCACCCGAAGAGGAAGCGCGTGCGGGGACCATGGTCGGCGACGATTTGACCCGCCTTTGGAAGGCCCACGACCTCTGTCAGAGTGAGGATGCCATCTTCGCTGCAGCTGGCGTCTGCGACGGCTATCTGCCGGGCGTCAAGGTGGAGGCCACCCACACCACCACCTACAACGAACTCATCGACGTCGCCAAGAACAGCGTGGTGAGGTCTGAGCAGCGACGACCCCTGTAATCTACCGAGGCGCAACCATGGCTCAACAGCTGCGAATCGATGTACGCCTTCCTCAAGGCCACTGGGCCGGCGACGTGACTCGTGAGCATCCTTCAGCAACGCTTCGCATCGAACAACACATGCCGCTCAGCAAGGGGCGCGGTACGGCTCGCTGTTGGAGCAACGAAGCCATCCACGCCACCGTGTTGGCCCACGATGGCATCGACGAATGCAGCGAGCCGGAAGACGGCCGTTTCTCAGTCAACATCTCTGCGGGAGGAGGCGGATTTCTCCGGCCGCTGGTCGACCTTGGCGTCGTGCCGCGAACACCGTTCGAAGTTCGAGACGGTTGGGTTGAATGGACGGTTGAGGGTACGCGAGAAACCATGAGGGCTCTGATCAACCGGTTCAGAAGCGATGAGATCCCCCACAGACTTCTCTCGACCCGAAGCACGGGCGCTCGACTGCTGACGCCGCGCCAGCGAGAGGTCTTCGAAGTCGCCTCTCGTGAAGGCTACTGGGACGTGCCTCGCCGCATCAACCTCACCGAGCTTGCCGGCCTGCTCAACGTCGCCAAATCCACGCTTTCAAATCAACTCCAACGCATTGAATCGGCCGTCTTTCATGCCTTCACCGAAGAGATTCGTCGCCAAAGCGACTAACATGTTCGCACGAACATGTTCGTAAAGGGTATAAGGAGGTCCCCGTCCACCTTGGAGCATGGACAACCTACCGAAGACATGGGATGACTGGATTGAGAACTTCAAAACTTGGCAAGACAACGTCGGCTACGACCGCGAGTGGATGGGCAACTTTGACCTGTCCATCCAGTTTGACTGGGAGCGTGCAGGCGACGTCATTGAGTTTGGTGATTACGCCGGCCGAACCAAGTGGGAGCGATCTCTCCAAGTCCCTCACCAGAGCATGCGAGACGCCCTCGTGAGCATGATCACCGTTCAGGGCGACACCGAATTCGCCTCCGTTGAGCAGCAGCGCCACCTCCTCGCCACCGCACCAACCGACTACGACCGCTACGCAGCGGCCCGCATCATGGCAGAGGAGCAGCGACATGGATGGCAAATGGCCTACCTTCTCATGACCTACTTCGGTCAGCAAGGTCGACGCGAGGCGCAAAAACTCCTCGAGCGCAACGCTCAGGACGGCGACCGCCTCCTCGGTGCGTTCAACCGCCCCATGCCCCACTGGCTGGACTTCTTCTGCTACACGATGTTTGTGGACCGTGACGGCAAGTTCCAACTCGGCATGCTTTCCACCTCGGCGTTCAAGCCACTCGCTGCCAGCATGGGCCCCATGCTCAAGGAAGAGTCCTTCCACTTGGGCACCGGTTCAAACGGTCTGCGCCGCATCATCAAGGCCGGCGTGATTCCTTTGGACATGCTTCAGCGCTACATCAACAAGTGGGTGTCCACCGCTCACGACCTGTTCGGCGTTGACGAATCCTCTTCTGCCCACTGGGCCTACGTCTGGGGCATCAAAGGACGCTGGGATGAGCGCAAGAAGCTCGAAGGCGATGTTGAAGTGTCCAAGGAGACGCTGAACGAAGAGGCCCGCCAGCACTATCACGAGGAGATCGTGGCTGAGGTCAGGAAACTCTGCGGCTACCTCCCCGAAGGTGCTGCGGACCTCTATGTCCCACACGAGAACTTCCACCGTGAAATCGGCCACTTCAAGCGCCAGCGCTACACCGTTGAAGGTACCCTGTTCGAAGGCTCCGACGACGAGTGGGATGCCTACATGGCCGCCCACCTCCCCACCGCCCAAGACGAAGAAGACCTCAAGGAACTTTTCAAGCAACAATGGGTGGCTGAGAAGCCCATGACCGCTCGCCAAATCGCCTCTGGCATTGGCGCAAGTGCCTGAACATCGGAGTGATCGTTGATGATTCCCGTCGCCCTCTACGGTGTCGACGCCGAGATGTGTGAACGCTTCTTCGAGGACCTTCCCGGTCTTGTCACCGACGCCTACGAAGACCGATCGTACATCGAATCACTGTACGCCGTCCAAGCCGAGCAATCCATCGAGCACATCAGCATCGCAGACCAGTGGGCTGAACGTGTTCCGTTCGCTTGGCCCGAAGACATCGTGAATGAAGTGGAGATGGTGCTTCGAACCACCAACTACCCCGATGTTTCGTTGCTCGAGCACCTCATGACCCTCGACGGCGTTGACGCACAGCGAATATCTGAATGGATGCACTTCTCCACAAACTTGTTCCCCATCTACTCCGAAAAAGCGTGCCAAACACTGCAAAAGATGGGCCTTGACACCCCGTACAAACCCGACGACATCGCCAGTTATGGCCTCTACGTGAACAGGATTGAAGGCCTCAAGCTCCACGCCCCAGCCGCAGGACTTCCGGAAATCGGCCTTCCCCGAACCCGGATGCTGCAGTTGGGCCTGGAGCGATTTGAATGAACAACGCCGGAGTTCATGCCAAATTGGTCATCGTCGCTGCCATCTGGGGTTTTGGTTGGCCTGCGGGCCGTGTGGTCGCTACGGAGTTACCGCCCATTGGCGCAGCATGGATTCGCTATGTCATGGTCGTTGCCTTGTTTCTGGCCTACCTCAGGTGGTCATCACAGTGGATCATGCCCTCACGCTCACAGTGGAAGCAGGTGGCGCTCATCGGCTTGTTTTCGACCTTCATGTACCAGGTGCTGTTCATGTTCGGCATGGGTTACACGGCCGCTGGTGACGCCTCACTGATGATCACGTTCAATCCGCTCTTCACGGCTTTTCTTGCCGTGCTGCTCCTCGACGAACGCATGACTTGGCGGCTTCTTGGGGGCTTGGCCCTTGCCGTAGCCGGGATTGCTGTGCTCTTTTTTGCTTCGCCCAACACGGACATTCCTGCGGTGGACCGATGGATTGGAAACGCCTTCATCGCCGGTTCTGCCTTTGCATGGGCCATGTCAACCATCGTCATGAAACGCGTCATGACCGATACGCCGGACGATGCGCTGGCACCCCTGAGCCCGCTTCACCTGACGGTCTGGTCCTCCGTTGTTGGGTTGTTCATTCTCACGCCATGGGCAGGGATTGAAGCGATGGGAGCAGCATGGACCTTCCCGAGTGCTGAGGCGTGGGTGGGCATCGTGTTCCTCGCCGTCTTTTCCACGGTTGTGTCCTACGTCTGGTTCGCTGACGGCATCCGCATCATCGGTGCAGGTCCAGCAGCCTTCTACGTCTACCTCGTTCCACCGTTTGGTATCCTCGGAGGGTGGCTTCTTCTCGACGAACAACTCGGAACTTCGCTGGTCGTGGCCTTCGCGCTGATCGTCGGTGGCGTCACCTTGGCGCAATCGAAACAGAGAACCAACGAGCAAGCATCATGAAGGGCCTCTCCTTGCAAGGACCATGACCATTCAATGCGTGGCCGTGGTGGGCGCTGGAACGATGGGCGCCGGCATCGCTCAAGTGTGCGCCCAAGCCGGCTGGCAAACCAACCTCTACGATGCCTTCCCCGAGGGGCTTGAACGTGGCATGGAGCGCATCGCAGCCTTCTGGGAGAAGGGCATCGCTCGAGGCAAAACCACCCCTGAGCAGCGAGACGCATGGTCGGCCAACTTGACCGCTGTTGGCGACCTCGCTGCGGCGGTCGGACAGGCCGACCTCGTGATTGAGGCCGTGCCAGAAATCCCTGACTTGAAGCACAGCATCTTCGCACAACTCGACGAACTTGCCCCTGCTCACGCCGTGCTCGGTACCAACACCTCCTCGCTTTGCATCGCCGACATCGCCGCTGCTACGTCTCGGCCAGAGCAGGTCATTGGCATGCATTTCTTCAATCCTGTTCCCATCATGAAATTGCTCGAACTGGTCCGTCATGATCAGACCGCCGAGGGGACGATCGCCATCGCTCAAGCAGCCGGCGAAGCCATGGGCAAAACCACCATTCTCGTCAAGGACGTCCCCGGGTTTGCCACCAGCCGCTTGGGCGTGGTGCTCGGCAACGAAGCCATCCGCATGCTGGCCGACGGCGTGGCCAGCGCCAAGGACATTGACACCGCCATGGTGCTGGGCTACAAGCACCCGATGGGCCCGCTGGCGTTGACCGATCTGGTGGGGCTTGATGTACGACGCGATATTTTGCGAAACCTGCAGCGCTCGTTCAACGACGATGCCTACGCCCCTCACCCACTGCTTGAGCGCTTGGTCGCCGAAGGCCGCCTCGGCAAGAAATCTGGAAAAGGTATCTACGATTGGTCAAGCGGACAGCCCGAGGAAACCAGCCTCGATTGAGGCCCATCTCACCCACTGATTTATTGCGCAAGGGAGCGTGGAAATTCCATGGACGAAACCAACCCTACCCCTTGGGGTGCCATCATGGGCGCCACCAAGGATGCTGGTGGAAATGAACCGGATTGCGAGCCAGGCGAACCTTCGGATGGCGCCACTCCAGCGGACATCGAAGGGCCAAGCCCCGTTCTCCAACAACAAATCACACCGGACATGGTCGCTGCTGGCTATCAGCCAGGCATGGCGACACAGAACATCACCATCGGGGATGAAGGAAAGGGGCCCAAAGTCCCCATGATCATCGCCGCCGTTTTGGTGGTCATCGGCCTCATTGGGTTTGGCATCGGGGCAGTCGTGGGCGCTTCGATTGAAGACACCTTCAACAAACTCTCCACCGTTGACTACACCACTTCAATCGGGGACAGCGGTGAACTCACCCACGACGACGAAGATGGCATGGGTGAGGAGGGTTGGTACCTCCTGATTCCCGGCGACCCCAAGGCCGATGAGAACGACAACAACATCGTGGATGCCTGCGAGAATGTGAGTTTCTCCGTTCTCGACGAAGACGGCAACGATGTCAGCGATCGCACAGCGAGAATTTCTTGCTCAATGGGTCGAGGCGACGACAACAAAGCCTACGAGCCGTACTTTGACATTGAAGACCACATCATTGTCGCCCGAATTTGCTACACCATGCAAGACGATGTCGGGGAGGCAGAACACGATTGCGTAGAGGGAGAAATCCTGACGGTGTCCAACGATGCTGGCATCAACATGTCCGTGGTTGACCTTGACGCCATGTACATCGAATCTGGATTCGTTGAGGAGTTGCTCACGAAGTCGGGCATTTCGGTCGCATCGATTGGTGCGGGTTGCTGCTCTGCATGCGGTGGCCTCATCGCACTCATCATCGGGCTGACTCGCCTGGGCGGAAAGAAACCCGCCACGCAGTACCAGTTCCAAATCCAGTGATTCAATCAAAGGATGGGCGGCGCTTCTCAAGGAACGCGGCCACGCCTTCTTTGAACGCCTCGGTGGTACCGGCCGCTTCAATGAGCGTCCGTTCGTGGTCGAGGTGCGTTGAGAAATCGTTGTCGGTTTGAACATGAAGGAGGTGCTTGGTCGCCTCCTTGGTGTGGGGGCCCCATGACGACCACATCTTGGCCAAGCCTGTGGCTGTCTCAAGCAAGGATGCAGGGTCCACCAGCACGTCAATCGCACCGTATTCATGAGCTTCCTCGCCCGTCCAAATTTCATTGCTCATGAAGAATCGTCGTGCTCGTTGTTCGCCAACCAGGCGCGGCAAAAGCCAGGTCGTCCCGCCGTCCGGGGAGAGCCCCATGCCGGCGTAGGACGCCGCCATACGAGCATCAGGCGTTCCAACTCGAGCATCGCACGCCAAGGCCAAACCCAAGCCGCCGCCGGCCGACACACCGTTGAGGGCCGCCACGACAATGGTTGAGGAGGTACGGATGCGGGTCAGCAGCGGGTGGAGAACACCGGTCAGGTTGCGGATGAGTTCAGGAGCCGAGTTGTTGTCAATCGCTTCTTGAAAGGCGTTGATGTCAGCCCCAGCGGAAAAGAAACGACCGTCGCCCGTCAGCACGATGGATTTCGTGGCGTTGTCTTTCAGGCCCGCATCAATCGCCTCGGCAATCGTGGGCAAAAACGCCATCGAAAACGACTGCGTCGAGGCCTGCCCCGCCATCTTAATGATCCGAACAGCGCCTTGTTGGTCAACTTCAACCGCCATGGACATCCACTCACAACTTCACGTTCACGTTTTTGACCTTCGTGTAGAAGCGAAGCGCATCTTGGCTTTGCTCCACGCCGATGCCTGAATGCTTCCAACCCGTGAAGGCCGTCTGCGGGAAGGTGATGGGGTATTCGTTGATGGAAACCATGCCGCACTCAAGGTCGCGAGCAAAACTGTGAGCTCGACTGAGGTTGTTGGTCCAGACGCCGTTGAGCAATCCAAACGGTGTGTCGTTGGCCAATTCAAGGGCTTCCTCATCCGTGGAAAAGGAGGTGACGGCCAGCACGGGCCCGAAGAGTTCGTCTTGGAACAGCAGGTGAGAACGGTCCACCCCGGTGACCACCGTTGCTTCCATGAAGGCCCCGTCTCGGTCGAGCGGCTGCCCACCCAACACCAACTTGCCGCCTTCCTTCAGGCCGGCCTCGAGTTTCTCGAGCACCTCAGCTCGATGACGCTCGTGGACAAGACTGCCCATCCGAACACCTTCTTCCATGCCCGGGCCAACGGGCCACTTGGCCACCTCGGCGCACACGGCTTCCACAAGGTCGTCGTGTACGTCCTCGTGAACGAGCAGTCGAGAACCCGCCCAGCACATCTGGCCGGCGTTCATGAAGATGCCAAAGCAGATGGCTTTCGCAGCGTAGCGGAGGTTGGCGTCGGGGAAGACGATGTTGGCGCCCTTTCCACCGAGTTCGAGGGTAACGGGCGTGAGTTGCTCGCTGGCTTTGGCCATCACGGCTTGACCCGTAGGTACACCTCCGGTCAACACCACGCCGTCCACGCCGGCATGACCAGCGAGGGCATCACCGGCCAGCGCACCCGATCCGGTCAAGACCTGCAGCACACCGGATGGTAGCCCGGTGTCGGCCTCGTCGACGGCTCTTGCCCAGGCGAGCAGGGACAGGGGCGTCCATGATGCAGGCTTGGCGATGACCGTGCACCCTGCGGCGAGGGCAGGGGCGATGGAGCGCAGCGCAAGTTGGAGCGGGAAGTTCCACGGCACGATGTGGGCAGTGACCCCAAGCGGTTGGCGGAGGGTGTAGTTGAGACGAGGACCGGGAACGGGGATCGTGGTGCCTTCGATCTTATCGGCGAGACCGGCAAAATACTCCAGCGTCCATGCACCATAGCGAATTTCAGAGAGGGCTTCCCTGAACGTCTTGCCGTTGTTCGAGGATTCAATGACGGCGAGCTCCTTTGCTTTGGCGTAGGTGACGGCTGCCATCTTGTTGAGGATACGTCCACGCTGAGCGGGATCCATGGCTTTCCAGTCCGCGTTGTTCAGGGCGTCTCGTGAGGCAGCGACGCAACGGTCAACGTCGCCCACGGTGGCCTTCGGTACGGTGGCCATGACTTCACCGGTCGCAGGGTTGATGACATCGCTGGTTTCCTTCTTCTCGGCGCCACACCATGCGCCTGCAATCCACATCTGTTCATCGGCCATGAATCTTCCAAGCCCACCCAATTCAAAGGGCCATCGGTGGGTTTTCTCGGGCACCAAATGAAGGAAGGGAACGCATCCTTGGGCAGAACCCTCATGTGCTCGCCCCTTCACCTCAACCGCATGGCCCAGCGGGTAGGGATGGCGCAACAAACAGCGCAAACCCTCTCATCGCGACCGCCGAGGTTGCTCATCATCGCCGGTGCCACCGGGGTTGGAAAATCAACGGCAGCCGTCGGCGTCGCCAACCGAGCCGGGTTCACCCGGGTCATGTCGACCGACGCCATTCGCGAAATCATGCGGGCGGCAGATGAGGGGCAGCAACGAGAAGCGCTCCACCGCTCGTCCTTTTCGAGAGGAAGCAGCGGCGAGCCCGTGCTGGATTGGAACGAAACCTGCCTGGCCGTTGAAGCGGGCATCACGGCCACCGTTGAACGGGCTCGAAGGGAAGGCATCGACCTCCTGCTCGAAGGCGTTCACATCGTTCCGAGCGCACGCCTGCTCAAGGCGTGGGAAGACGCCGGGGGTGTGGCCTTGGGCGTGGTGATGGTGGTGGATGAGGAGCGGGCTCACCAAGACATGCTGAAGTCGAGAGACGCTCATTCCTACCGTCGGTCCGACCGCTATCTTGCCAGCTTCGCCCGCATTCGTGCCATTCAAGAAGGGCTCATCGAGCGTGCGAAAATTGCGAACTGGCCGGTGGTTGACCCCACCCGTGTTGACAGCGATGTTGAGCGTATCTTCACGTTGCTGAACCGAGCCGTTGATGCTCATCACGAGGCTTGAACGGTGAGCGTGAACGCCACCTCGTAATTCAGCATGGCCTCGCCGTCGGAGACACCCAGTTCTGCGCTGACCTGAAGCGTGTTGCTGTCAAGTTCCGAAACAGCCATGTTGGTGAGTTTGATTTCAACGCCCCGCAATTCGCCGTGGTGAAGCAGGTCGTCGTGAACGGTTTCGAACCCAAGTTCGGCTGCTTCAAGCGGTTCAAGGCCGCCGTCCATCCAGAGTTCCATCCGTGCCTGTGTCAGGGGCTGTATCGTCTCGAGCACTTGATCGGTCGTGTCAATCACGTCGTCCGATGCTGCCTCGTGGGGCAAGGTCAGACCCGCCACTTTCACGCCGAAGATGGCCATGGAAAGCAAGGACATGAGGAGCACGACACCGGTGGCGAGCAGCATCTGTCCAGCGTTGGCGTCCTTCAGTTGGCTGGCGCGCATCAAGCACCACCTCCACGGGCCCAAACATCCAGCGTGACCGTCCAAACGTACGGGCCGATGACCACGAGATGGTGAACCGCCACCGTGCCACCGGCCGGCGTTCCAACCGTTCCGTGCGGTGTGGCCACTGAACTGTCCTTCGCCAGCCAACAATTCGCCTCCTTTCCGGGCGCCACGGCAGACTGAAGCAACTCGCAGGCCTCTTCCCGAGCATCATCGGCCAGCAACTCCTCCAAACGACTGTCGCCTTCAATCTCCGCCTCGAGGCCAAGACCGTAGCGGATGGCATCGTCGGCCGCCATCTCCAAGGATGAGTCAAGGGCGACAGAGGCAGAATCGGGAACGTGAACGCGAATCAAGAAGGTGGCCGACATGAAGAACAGCCAAAACAGCGTCAACATTTCCAGAATGTGAATCTGGGCTTCTTCGTCGTGACGCACGCCGTCAGCCTCCGAAGTAGAGCGGGGAAGGAACGAAGGTTCCCGAGGAGGGGTTCAGCCCGGGAACTTCCGTGATGCCGATGAGGTCGGGCGAAAAGGCGACGAGGTTGAAGATGACGAGGGCGACGACGATCATCATTCCCGAGTGCTTGAATCCGGTCGAGAAACGACCGGTGGCCATCAAGCCGGCCATGGAACCGTTACCGAGCGCTTGCATGGTCACGCCGTAGTAGAAAATCGTCAGGAAGAACAGCGGGTCGATGTTTCGAATGGTCATGTTCCCGATGGTTTGACCGCCGCTGTCGCCGCCGTCTTCACCGCCGGAGTTCGAACCTGCAATAGCGGGAATAAACACCTTGGCCAGAACGACGATCACGCCGAGGAAAACGAAGTACGACGTCCAAATGACCGCAATGTACGAACCGATGGCTCGTTTGCGTTCACCCTCGAGGAACTTCAATTCACGGGAGTCGTTGGCAGCCGTGACGAGAATGTCCGAAATTTTCCCACCCGCACGGTCGGCTTCGGCGATGAGCGTGATGGCACGCCGGACGAGCGGGGTGCCGACCCGTTCAGCGAACTGGCCAATCACATCAGAGAACTTGACACCCCAACTCAACTGGTCGGACATTTTCTTGACTTCGTCGTTGAGAGCACCGTATTCCGATGTCGCCAGGGTTTGGACGGCGACGGTCATGGAGAGACCACCTTTCCAGTATTCAGCCAGGTCTCGAAGGAAATCTGGGAACTTCTCTTCCACCTCGTTCTTCTCGTTCTCAACGCGCTCCCAGTAGTACGAGGCTGGGAAGATGAAGAAGAAGAACGTCAGACCGAAGAAGTTGAGGAAAATGGTCGGGTGAACCTTCAACGGTCCTGCTTCCAAGGCAGGTCCCAACCACAACGATTTGTTGTTCATGTTCGTGGGGATACCGTCCTGATAGTGAACGGTCATGTCGAAGGTGATGGTTTGCAGGAACTGGCCTTCCTGCGAGGACATGAAGATGAGTTCGTAGCGCGTGTCCGGTGGAATCGTAACCATGTAGAGCTGCTGTGCACCGGAGTTCGCCGTTTCGTTCTCGAACTCGAGAATATCACCGGAGGACGTCCGGATGGCGACGGTGTAGTCGTACGACCCCGAGGCTTCAACCGTGTAGTTCAGCCAGAGCGGCTGGAGCACGGCAGTCCCGCCTGTGGCGGAATCAGGAACTCCGGGGACGTCGAAGTTTTTGCCTCGCTTGGTAACCATGGTCCATTCCTCATCTTCCCACGTGATGCGGTCGGGGCTGTCCTGGAGGATGGAACAGGTTTGGTTCGCCGTGTAGGTTGGCTTCTGGTTGGTTTGGAAAAATTCGCCCGTTGGATTGCCAAGTTCATCTTGAGCCGTGGCACCGCAGTAGAGGTTGGTGAACATCGGTTCACCGTTGGCCGTGGGGACGAACCCGGAGTTGGTGATCCAAAACAGACCGCTGCCCAAGCCGAGGATGATGGAGAAGAACAAGATGACGTAGAGCTTGGTTAGCGTCGTATCGTCCTTGGGGAGGTCGAGGTTGACCACAATCTTGTCCTTCTTGCGCGCCATTGTCCCTCACCCCCTCACATTTCTTGCTCCTTGCTGCTGGTCCACACGAGAATGGCGTAGGCAATGTGAATCATTGGGATGAAACCCAACACGATGCCGTACAGCATGCCTTCGCTCATCTGCGCGCCTGAACCGGACACCCAGAACATGATGACGAGCATGACGATCAGGAAAAGCGGCATAGCGACGGCGACCACAATGTAGGACTCGGCCAGCAGGGCAATCGACTCGAGGAATTGCCCGAGACGGGTGCGGTTTTCACGCATGTAGTGCTCTGCGCGGTTCAGGAAAAACAGCTTGAGCTGGCCACCGGCCGTGAGGGTGCCGACCATGCCCTGGAAAAATTCTGTCAACCACACCGAAGCGGCCCGGTCGACACTCATTTTCATCGCAGTGATGAGGTCGTAGCCGAGAAGGGTGATGTCGCGATAGATCATCGCAGCGTCGTCAGCCACGTCACCGTAGATGTCCTTGTTCATGGCAAGGGACCTGAAAATCTTGGCCGGGGTGGCGTTGGCCGCCGACATCGCCGCCGTGTAGGAGGCAGCGTAGGGCAGGTACTTCTCAATCATGTCAGCACGGCGGGTTGCTTCTCGAGCAGCGCCGCCTTTGTTGTAGACGTAAGCGGCGTACGGGATGATCAATCCGCCGAGAGCGACGATGATGACCTTCAGCGCCGGTGGGAACACCTGGAGGGCGTATTCAGGACAACCGTTGCCGGGCTGCGAAGGGTCGACAAGGTCGGGGTTCCAATACTCCCATTCGAAGCACGGGTCCTTGGTAGCGGCGTCTTGAATGCTCTCGTAAAAGGCGATGACGCCGATGTCGGGAATGAAGAAAATGGCCACAAAGGCCCACGACATCAGCGCAATGGCAATCGAGGTGACGATCACGGTGGAGAGGTACACTTCGGGCATCATGCCCATCGACCCTTTGACGAGGTTGGCCGACAATTCCTTGTCGTTGCGGGCGCGCTTTTTGACAAACGGCCCGAGCAGCCGATTGCAGATGCGTTGCCATGCCGTCAGGTCCATGCTATCGACTCCTGTTTGGCCGCCTCACTTCAACCCGTCCACACGGGCGAGAATTTCATTGGGTCGGACGTAGTATTCCGTGACGATTTGCGAAACCTGGTCAGCCTTGCGAATGTCGTTGAGCACCATCCATTCCAAGATGCGCTTGCGGGTTCGCAATTCACGACGCATCTCTTCCTGACTGTAGTTGATCTTGACCATGATTTTCTCCAGCACGTAGGACTTGCCGCTGAAGATGAAATCATCGTTGGTCACGTCCCAGCGGAACACTTCGTTGGTGATGACTTCCATCGAGTTGGGGTCGATGCCGACGATTTCCACCACTTGCTTGGTGCGACGCACACGGCGTCCGTTGATACGGGTCTGAATCTGAATCGAACAGGCTTCCAGCGCCGGCAAGAGCACACGAGGGATGTCGATCGGTTTGTTCTCCAAACGGTGAACGAGGGAGGGTACGGAGTCGGCGTGAACCGTGGAATATGCGCAGTGGCCGGTGGCCATGGCTTGGAACAGAACATAGGCTTCAGCACCACGGATTTCACCCACGATGATGTATTCCGGCCGTTCACGTAAGGCTGCCTTGAGCAACTCGAACTCACCGATCACACCGTCGTCGCTCTCACCACCAAACCCTTGTCGGGTCAGGCCCGGAACCCAGTTGGGTTGCGGAATGTTGACTTCACGGGTGGATTCAATGGAGACGATTTTCATTTGCCAGGGGATGAAAATGCACATGGCGTTGAGGGTGGTCGTTTTTCCGGACGCCGTACCACCGACGAACAGCATCGGGACTTCGTTCTGGAAGGCGATCCACAGGTAGGCCACCATCAACGACGACATGGTTCGGAAGGCGACGATGTCGGCGGGGGAGAACGGGTCGTCCTTGAACCGTCGAATACAGAACGCCGAACCACGGGTTGAGATCTCGTGCCCGAGTTTCATGACGATACGGGAACCGTCCATCAGCGTAGCGTCAAGCAAGGGTTCTGCGACGGAAATGTGCTTTCCACAGCGTTGAGCGAGTTTGATGACGTAGGATTCCAGTTCTTCGTCGGTTTCCCACACACAGGTGGTCTCCACCGATTCGAATTTTCGATGGTAAGCGAAGATAGGCACGTTGGTGCCATCAAGGGAGATGTCCTCGACGTTGACGTCGTTCATCAGCACGTCCATTTTCCCGTAGCCGATGAGGTCGCGGCGGAGGTAGTAGAACAGCTTCGACTTGGATTTCTTGTTGATTTTCATGCTGTAGGATTTGATGACCTTATCCATGGCCGTCCGCACGTAGGCTTCGGGATTGGAGTCGATCTCCTCAATGTTTGCCGTTAGGGAGCGAATGAAAATGTCCATGATTTCGTCTCGTTGCTCTTGTTCCTTCTTGGTGAGCGGAGGTTCGATGATCTGGTAGATGATGTTGAGCGTTTGCTTGTCGCGAACGATACGCGCAAAGGCGTGAGGAGGCATCACGGGGTACTTGTCCAACTCATCGTATTGCGCTCGTTGTCGGGCTCGCTGTCGTCCACCGCCACCGCCTTTTTTTCTTGCCATGGTCACCAACCCCCGCGATTGCAGTTTGCTACAACATCTCCCCGACTATAACACTTGGGTGAAAATCGGTCGTAAACCGCCCTGCTGTGGCGCGTTTCCTACCGTCGAGGCACACGGGTTTAGGCGTTCAGAATCGCGGCCATCCACGCTTCACAGCGGCCCTGAAATTCAGGGAGGTCAACATCGTTGTGGATTTTATCAGCGGCCACCTCGATGAGGGCATCAAGACCCCACCCCTGTTCGCGTTGATTTCGGGCTTCGAAGGCCGCTCGGTCACCGTCTTCGGACCGGCCGCGTTTGAGGGTTCGCTGGAAGCGCAATTCGGCATCAGCGATGATGGCCACCGTCCGGTAGATGGCGCCCCACCTGGCGGCGAACACGGTGTCTTCCGCCGTTCCACGCAGACCTTCGATGAGCACCAACGGATGGTCGACGAGCAGTTCGTCCACCCGGTCGCACAGGCGCACCGCCAACACGTCCTCGCCGTGAGCGGCTCGCAGCGAGGCCGCCACCTCACCAAACACGTGCGGGGCTTCATCAAGCCCGAGGCGGCGCACCTCGGCTCGAATCATGTCGCCCATGGAAACAACCGGCACGCCGGCTTCAGCGAGAACGGCAGCGAATTCACCTTTGCCTGAGCCAGGCATGCCGCACACCGCCACGACTTGACCCATGGTTCACGGCCGTCGCCTACCGCTCAAGAACCTACCTCCCGAGACAGCGTTGAGGCTCAATTTGAGAACTCGGAACGCCCCCAACGGGTGTCCATCAATTTCCAAAGCAAGGCCGAAGCGAAGATGAGGCCGATGGAGATGGCGATCATGCCCATGTAACCCTGTTGGACCATGGTTTCATCGTACATTTGAGCGGTGGCCGCTAACCCGTCTTGACTCGCTCGCTCCCACCAGTTCCCGTAGAGGCTCACATCGCCTTGCGTGAACGAGAGCAGGAAGAGGCCCAGCAGGGGCAGGACGGTTCCGATCCAAAACCAAACCATGATCGAAGCGTCGAAAATGGCTTTGTTGGGTCGCAAGCCCATCAAGAAGGCCGTGAGCGCAACGATGTAGACCGAGTTGGCAAACATCACGATGATGCTGGTGGGCAACGAAGCCCATTCGTCCAGTCGCCACGCCATCAAGACGATGAAAATCAGCGAAATCCAAGACGTAGCGAGGAAATACACCACCACTTTCGCCCGAATCAAATCGGGAACTTTCAGCGGCAACCCGTTCATGAAATCTGGGGAGTCAAGGATGGTCAACCACGAGTAGAAATTGAACCCGAAGAACCCGAGGAACGGGGCGTAGGAGAGCAGGTTGATGGGAATGGGAGCCTCAGCAAAGTCCACCAGCCACGCCATGCCCAACAACACGAGGAGGGGAATGGCGTAGGACACGGTCATCTTCTTGATGGCTCCCGACCGAAACAGGTCAACAAATTCCTTCGCCACGATGAGGCGGATGTGACCGCGGCCAAGGAAACCGAGGCGGGCGTAGGTCGGTGCCAGCAAATCACCCCGCTCAACCACACTCACGTCAAAGTCGTCGAGGATGAGCAGCGAAGCAATCAATCCGATGCCCAGCGAAAGAAGCAACCCCAGAAGAATCGCAAGGCCGCTCTGACTTGACTGAGCTGCCAGGCCCCAAAGCAGGACATCGGCGGGCAACACACCCACGCCCACAGCGATACCAACGGCCACGATCGCCAACGGCCCAACCACGGTGAACGGCCGTCCACGGAGCCACAGCGACGAAGCCAGGAACGAGAGCGCCAGGCCTTGACCCAGCGTCGTGGCCATGGCCAACCATGTCCACGGAAGCGAACTCCACAACAGCGGTGTTCGGATACCAGCAAACCCGTCAAGGAGGATGCCCAGCGCCATACCGGCGATGATGGGGGAGAGAATCAGCATCACGTAGAACAGCAAGTCCTTGACGAAGTAGGCGAAATGCGCCATGGAATTGGGGAGCGGTTGAAGCGCAGGTGCAGCCAGAAGGAAATTCTTGGTACCCGTTCGTCGAACGATGGCATCACGGCCCATGAACGCAAAGGTGCCCATGCCCAAGGAGAACATGAACATCGGCAGGTGGAGAGCAAAGCGGAGTTCCTGCCAGGTGAAGGTCTTGGCATCAATGTCCGAGGTTTGTGCGGTGGAATCGCCCACCAAAAACTGTAGGCCAATGGTCGAAATGGCGGTGACCAGCGTCAGCAACAGCGGAAAGAGCACCATCTGGCGCTTTTTTGCGAATTCAACGCTCTTGCGACCTTCCTCAATGAACATCACACGAAAGGTGGCGGAAAACGAAGCCCAACCTCGAAGCGGTTCGTTCAACGTGACGCCGTGAGAGGACGTCCCAAGCGGGCCCGGCTCGCTGAAATCTTCGTCCGTCCACGGACGCGATTCGACGAAGGTCCCGGCCACGTTCATTCCTCCGAATCGTCCGTGACCCCTTCATCGCTGAGGCGTTCAACGTCCTCGATGGAACGACCGACCAAACGAATGAAGACGTCTTCCAAGGTCTCCTCTTCCGATTGTTTGAGCCCTTTAACCGTCCCCGCTGCAAGGACTTTTCCGTCGTTGATGATCGCCATTCTGTTGCACATGCGTTCAGCCATTTCAAGCACGTGCGAGCAGAGGAAAATCGTGCCTCCATCAGCCACATGCTCCAGCAGCCATTCCCGGCATTTCCGCTGGTAAATTGGGTCAAGGTTAGCGAACGGTTCGTCGAGGAACAAGAGTTTCGGCTTGTGGATGAACGCGCTGGCGAGCATCACCTTCTGGCGCTGACCCTTGGAGAGGTCCTTGCACATGGTGTCTCGCTTGTCTTGGAGGCCAAACCATTCGAGCCAGTGCTCAACCTTGGCCTTCATGTTCTCAACGCCACGTAGACGAGCCACGAACTCGAGGAATTCAGCCGGCGTCAGGAACGAGGGTGGTGATTCCGACTCGGGTACGATGCCAATGTTGGCCTTGACTTTCTGAGGGTCATTCACGGCGTCCACGCCGAGCACCTCAATGCGCCCTTTGCTCGGCCGGAGTTGCCCGGTCAAGAGCTTGATGAAAGTGGATTTTCCGGCGCCGTTGGGTCCAAACACGCCAAAGAATTCACCAGCATGAACTTCCACATTGAGTGGATGAAGGGCGATGAAATCACCGTATTTCTTCGCCATATCCACGGCGCTGACCATCGGTTCTTTGTCCCCAGCCATAGACCGTTGATTTCGTTTTGAATTATCATACCTTGGTTGTGCTTCATTGAAGCATGGCGATGACATCAAGAAGAGGGGAGCCTTCAGTGGCGCCATGAACCCCCCACAAAGCGACGTGATGAAGGTTGACCTGCACGCCATCAGCGATGAAGACAACCTCGGTTTCATCGCCTGCATGACCATTGACCGACCGGACAAACTGAACGCTCTCAACGACGAGGTCTTGGCCTCCCTCAAGGCCGTTTGCGATTGGATGGAGGCCACCGATGACGTGCGCGTCCTGGTGGTCACCGGCGCGTCGCCCAACGCACCTCCCGAAGGGAAGCGAGCCAAGCCGCATGCCTTCGTCGCAGGCGCCGACATCACCGAGTTTGCTGGTGCGGGCAGCCAAGTCATCCGAGAGCGATTCAAGAACAACGCCGTTGAAGCGCTGTGGAACCTCAGCAAGCCCACCATCGCCATGGTTGACGGTTTTGCTCTGGGCGGTGGATGCGAGGTGGCGTGTTCGTGCGACATTCGCATCGCCAGCGACCGCTCCACCTTTGGCACGCCTGAAATTAACCTCGGCCTCATTCCGGGCTACGGCGCCACTCAACGGTTGGAGCGTTTGGTCGGTTACGGCAAGGCCCACGAGATGATCATGACCGGCGACATGGTGCCAGCCGATGAGGCGCAGCGCATCGGGCTGGTCAACCACGTGGTCACACCGGAGGAATTGGAATCCACCGTCATGGCCATGGCCCGTCGAATTGGTAGCAAATCCTCGCTCGCTCTGCGTGTCGGCAAGGCCACGGTGCGCGCTGCCCTTGACGAAGGTCTCACCGACGGTGTGGAAATCGAAGCCATCGCCTTCGCCGGTCTGTTTGACAGTGAAGACAAGGAAATCGGTGTCCAGGCCTTCATGAACCGTGAAACAGCGGTTTGGAAGCACCGATGAGGAAGCGGCGCAGACTCGCCGTCGAGCCTGTCGGCAAGAGTGAGGGGGCGCGATTGCCCCCCTCTTGTCCGGGAGTGTGCCCGGCCACGGTCTTGCTGGCTCAATTCAGACCTCAACAAACCTGATGTTTTCCTCCCGGAGGAATGTCCGGAAGTGCCGCATGTGTCGTGCGTGGTCTCGACGGAACCGAGGGGAGATGACCAGCACCCTGTAGGTACCGGTTTCATCGTCGTAGGCTCGCTTCTCCCGCTTGAGGAGGTCGAGCAAACGCTGGTTGTTCAGTTCGAGGTCGATGCCCTCGCAGACGCACGGTCGGAACCTTGGTTGACGCTTCTGTGGAACGAAGCCCGTGGAGGGATGCATGATCCTCTCTTTCTGGCTCTGTGTCAGTTGCTCGTCATCCAACGTCTTGGTTGAATCTTGAGGAGGTTGTGAAGGCTGTGAACCCCTCTTCCCCTCAAACTTCTCGACCTTCCCCGTCTTGGGGTTGCGACGCATCTGCTGGTTTGGTCTAAATTTACGTGCCCTTTTGTTGTTGTACTTACCCATGTCTTTTCACCTGCTTTTTGCCTTTTATCTGCGCAGAAGCGCTCGCTGAACGGACAAAGTCCGCCGGCGCTTCCGCAATTCAGGCGCAATCTACTCGCAGGTTGGTTGGGTATCGGGGGGCATCTGAGGTTCCTCCAGCATTTACAATACCCCTCCACCCTATTTAAAGAGGACGATGGGGGGCCCAAGCGAAATGACACAGAATAACACTATGCGAAAGCGGACGTCTCATTGACGAGGTAGGAAGAGCGACACCCATCGGGAGGCGGGGCGGCATCAATCTTCCATTTCTTTACGCAGCGCATCGAGGGCACTGCTGGCAGCAGGAAGGGGCGGAAGGGCAAGCGGCGTAGCGTCTGGGGAGAGCAAAGGCGGAAGTTCTTGGCCGTCTGGTCCGATCAGCACGGGGAGTTCAGGTTGTGCGGGTGTGGCCGGCCCGACGGATTCAAAGCCCACATCAAGTGGAAGGCGAAGTTTGAGGATGCGTCCCTCATCGATGCGAACAAAGGTTGCACCGTAGACGTGACCGGGTGCGGGGTGTTCGGGTTCCACCAGCACGCTGTGGCCGTGCCCTGGCGTTTGGAGCAACGCCACCAGGTCTTCACCCGAGGCGTGGTCTTCCCACATCCGGGCGGTCGAGGCTCGAATGTCAGCCATTTGGCCCATTCGACGGCGTTTGATGCGCTCGCGAATCGCTTCATGGCGTTCTCGGCGGTCTCGGACCGTGACTTCAATGTCGGCGTCCTCCACAGACTCGGGGCTGACATCAACCACGAATTCATCAGCGACGTGAACATCTTCGAGTTCAACTTCAACGACGACCTCCTCGATGTCAGCTTCCTCAGCTTCGTTGGCAGCGGCTTGAGCGGCTGCTTCTGCGGCGGCGATCTTGGCGAGTTTCCGCTCCCTCAATGTGGCACCGTCCAACGAAGAGACAGTGACGGGGGCAGGGAGGTCTTCATCCTCTGCTGTTTCTTCCGTAACAGGTGTGACGGTTTCGGTCTCAACGACGGCAGCAGGAGCTGGTGCCGGACGGCGAGCCCGCTGAGCGGGTTTGGCCTGTCCACCGAGATTGATCCAAATGAAGGCAAGCACGGCCATGGCACCGACAAAACCCCATTTGGCTTCATCGGTCAATTGGCCAACGGTGGACAAATAGAACACGAGCACCGAGATGAACAACACCCCGACAGCGGTCCTTGCGAATCCCATGTCCCTCATCCACTCCAATCATCGGTTCTTTATGACGGTGATGGACACATGGAGTTCTCATCGGTTGACGAGGTGCTGCACTTGTCGCACAATGTCATCCAGCGCCCGTCGCCGGTGGCTGAATTGGTGTTTCATTTCGGCGTCCACTGACCCGAAGGTTTGGCCGTGTGTGCTCACCGCACCGAGGGTTTCAGGGTCGAGGGGCCTCCCTTCCTCGTCCAAATCCGAGGGAATGAAAATCGGGTCGTATCCAAAGCCGCCTTCCCCTTTGGCCTCATGGGCGATTGACCCCTGACAGACGCCCTTTCCAACATGAATTTCATGACCGTCCCACAAGGCCGCAACGGCTTGAAAGGAGGCAGAGCGGAGGCGCTTCGAACGAGCGGGGTCCTCGCTCAGGAGATGGGCGAGCAATCGCAACATGCCTGCATTGCCGACCGTTTCGTGAACGTAGGATGAATACACGCCGGGGAATCCATCGAGTGCATCCACAAACAAGCCAGCATCCTCCACCAGTACCATGGCACCCTCGTGAGGAAGGTGCTCCATCGCCTGCCGAATTTTGGCCTCCGCAACCTCCTCGAGGGTTGACGCCTGAGGCTCGACAATCGACCCCTCAGGAACCTCGAGGGCACGAACCGTCATGCCCAGTTCAGAGAAGTGATGGGAGGCCTCAGCCAACTTTCCAGCATTCGAGGTGAGAAACCAAACGGTCGTGTCCATGGCGGGTCTTCTTGGTGACGGCTAATGACCGTGCCCGTTCGTATCGAAACCATCCCGGGAAAAGGAGAGACTTTAGCCCGTGCAGACCAGCCTTCTTCATGCTCTCAAATTGGATGCTCGTCGCTGTCGGCGGCGCCGTTGGCGCGGTGTTGAGGTTCTCCATCAGTGAAGCCACGCCCGATACCGGTTTTCCTTGGGCCACCCTCAGCGTGAATCTGGTCGGTTCCTTGCTTCTGGGCTTGGTCGCCGCTGCCACCCTCGCCAGCACGCTCTCCGAGTCTCAAACCCTGCTGCTGGGCGTTGGGTTGTTGGGGGCCTTCACGACGATGTCCACGTTCTCGGTGGAAACCATCACCATGGTCGAGGCAGGTCACTGGCGTCGTGCAGGAACCTATGTGTTCGCCAGTGCAGTTCTCGGGCCCGTGTTGGCGCTGGTAGGGTGGAAGGGCGGTCAAGCGGTCTTCTGAGCCTCACTTCAGAATCGCCAGCATGCGGTTAAGCGCCAACAAGGAACCGGCTTGGACGGCCTCTGGCACCACGATTTGATTGGGAATTTCACCGTCGACCAGGCGTTCCAACACGTCCATCAGGTACGCAGGGTGAATCATGTACATGGTGGAGCAAGGGCAAATTTCCTCGTCCAAGCACTCGATGTGCTTGTCGGGGTGTTCTTGGGCCAACCTGGCGACCATGTTGATCTCCGTCCCAATGGCGATGGAGGCCCCGGCGGGCTGCTCGTTCACGAAATTGCGAATGTATTGGGTTGAGCCGTAAGCGTCTGCGAGTTCGACCGTCTCCTTCGGGCACTCGGGGTGAACCACGACAATGCCGTCTGGGTGTTGCTCACGGAATTCGGCGATTTGTTGAGGCGTGAAGCGCTTGTGAACCGAGCAAAAACCGTGCCACAGCACGATGCGAGCGTCGTCCAGCGAGCCCATGGCGCCGAAGCCCGGCGTCCAGGTGGGCATTCGGTCCTCAGAAATACCCATGGCAAGCCCGGTGTTTCGCCCCAAGTGTTGGTCGGGGAAGAACAACACCGCACCCTTTGGCCCGGCTCGCTCAAAGGCCCAATTCAACACGCCCTCGGCGTTGGACGAGGTGCAAACCACGCCTCCGTGACGCCCCACGAAATCCTTCAGGTCAGCACTTGAATTCATGTAAGTGACGGGCACGAGGTAGGCTTCTCCCTCACCCGCCACATCCTCGGGATGTTCGCGGCTGATGGGGTCGGAAAGACCCGATTGGTCGAGCAACTCCTGCCATGCCACCTCAACTTCGGCCAGCGTGGCCATGTCAGCCATGGAACACCCCGCCCGAAGGTTGGGGAGGACCACGGACTGGTCATCGGAGGTGAGAATATCAGCCGATTCAGCCATGAAGTGGACGCCGCAGAAGACGATGTACTTGGCGTCCGATTCAGCCGCCTTTTGACTGAGCATGAACGAGTCGCCGAGGAAATCAGCGTGCATCACGATGCTGTCCCGCTGGTAATGATGGCCGAGGATGAGCAAATCATCACCCAGCTGTTCTTTCAGTTCCTGAATTCGGTCGGCAATGGCTTGCTCTTCAACGGACAGCGTGGTGTCCATGAAGTTGACAGAACACATCGGGAGGGTCACCGTCATGGCTCTCACCAACCCCAACGCTCAACCCTTTTTGAAGGAACGGATGGGCATGAACGTTCAAAAAGAAGGCCTTGGTGAGGCGTCCCATGGCCTTCATGCCAACAGAGCGCCTTCACCTCGGTGCAGAGGCCGAGGTTTGGAGGGGTGAGTGGTTCGGTCGTCCAGCGGTACGAAAGCAACGACGACCGCGTTCCTGGCGCCACCCCAATTTGGACCACCGCCTCGGGGTGCGACGCATGATCAGCGAAGCCCGCTTGCTCATCCGAACCCGAAAAGCTGGCCTTTCCGTGCCTTCCGTTTGGGACCTTGATTACGAAGGCGGCCAGCTCATCATCGAACACCTCGGCGGTCGTCCGTTGATCGATGTGCTCAACGACGAAGCAACCACCGATGATGAAGCCAAAGCGATGCTTCGCCGTGTCGGCGCATCGGTGAGACGCCTGCACCGCGTGGCCACCACTCACGGTGACCTGTCAAGCAACAACATCCTCATCGAAGGAGAAACCGTTCACCTGATCGACTTTGGCCTTGCTTCGGTGGAGTACGATGTCGAGCGCTTCGGTATTGATTTGCACGTTCTCGACGAGATCCTGGGAGCATCGCACCCGCAATGGGAGGGCGCCATTGATTGGGTGATTGAGGGCTACCTCGCTGCCGAGGACGAACTCGGGCCGGCACCTGTACTCCAAGGCGGTGCCGTCCCCTCGGCGAAGGAGGTTCACGCTCGACTCGAGGACATTCGCACCCGCGTTCGATATCACGGTTGACGGCTCAGGCGGCGCTCACTCTGGCGCTGCCACATGTTCCAAGCGACAACCACGAAGGCTGCAAGAACCCCGGCCTGCAACACGAGGCTGGAATACAAACGAAGTTCGGGCTCCCACGCATGAACCCGCATGGACATCGTATCATCGTCCATCTCAAAGTAGACGAGTTGATGTTCAAGCACCAATGGCCCCCACTGATCTTTGTAATCGGACGTCAACACAAACGAGGTATTGGTCGCCAGTTCTGTGAAGTAGATTTCTCGGTCGAGGTACTTTTCCTGAGGCGAGAGCGGGTTGAGGTGATCGCGTACCGACCACGCGAGGATCCCATGGTCGAGGGATATGTCGGACACGTGGTACTTCGGATTGCTGGCCAACCATTGTTCGGCCGTGGTTCGGTTGTAGAGCACTAAACGGTCGGTGGCGGAAACGTTGACCGTCACAGCGAGGTATTCCCGGTCAAAGGCCATGCTTTGTACGGTGGCGTTTTCCATGTCAACCGGCGTGCCCCACGACGCCAGAATCTCATCTTCCTCCACCGGCGCAGAGGCGTTGATGGTGTAGCCAACTTCGCCACGAACACCAAGTTGCAGAACGGTCACTTCCATCGGTCGCGCGCCGTTAACATAGGCGATTTCGGAGCCCGAACAGGTCAACTGCTCAATCCCTTCGTGTACTTCATCCGACACAAGCACGGGTGTGCCCTCAAGATCGGTGACCTCGAGCACGCCATCGAGGGTGTAAACAAGAACCATTGACGAGGCAAGTTCGCACAGCAACAAGTGCTCGGGTTGTGAGAGGGACAACGTTCTGAGCACCTGTTCGGGTTGATGAACGTCGTACATCAGCAGGGCTGTGCCGTTCGCCACCACGAGAAGATCGTTTTGGAGGGCATGGGTGGAATCCAAACTCAGCCCGGGAACATCCACCTTGTAGGAGGCAGCGTCAGCCGCCGATAAGTTCTGGAGCAACAGGGAGACCCCTTCGGTTTGGTTGTCCAGCGTTGCCAGCCATTCGTCGGATACGGCGGCTGACTCAGGGGCTTCCACGCCACCTGCGGGGAGGGAACGGTGCGTCAAATCCCAGGTGATGACGGCAGCCACGACGATCAAAATGGCCACGGCCATTCGCCCGGTCTCACGACTCGTTGGTGATCGGTACTGCTTGAATTCTTGACTGATTCGACCACTGAACCACGCCCAGGCTTGTCCAGGGCGGGTCAAGACGGTAACGATGCGAGCGTTCATCGTTCGCTCGTCGAAAAACTTCCACCAACCGTTGGAGGTACGGTCCGCCATGGACACCGCAGCGCCGGCGATGAGCATGCCTCCGATGATGTCGAGGAACCAGTGAATGCCGAGGTAGATGATGGTGAACGCCGTGAGCAAGGTGTAGGCAAACACGGTGAGGCGATAGCGATTCCATCGCCGATCGTCGTCAAAGCGCGTCAAGCACAACCACACGGCAAACGGGATCCCGATGTGGAGTGACGGCATCCCGTTCGTGAACGGATCAATCCTTCGGAACCAGTCAGCGATTTCGGGGGTGAGGGTGTAGGCCAACGTTTCCATTCCGGGAATGGTGTCGCCCGTCACTCGAACGTTGAAAAAGAGGTAAAACGGTACGGCGAGAATGTAAACCCAAGCGATGGACAAGGTTACCCTGTCGGCAAGCCAACGGTCATCGAAGTAGGCGAAATAGAACACCGAAACATAGCAGATGAACATGAAGCCGGCGACGTAGAAATGCGTCAGGGCAGTGGTCAACCAATCCGCCTCAAAGGTCTCCTGAACCCACAGCACCAAGTTACCCTCGATGGCCCAAATGTACGGCGTCATGTCCAGGCCGGTGCTCGCCATCAACAAACGGTCCACTTGGTCGAGCACGTCCTTGGCGTTGTAGATGGCGAACACGATGAGAATGTGGACCCAGTACCTTCGGAAGAAATCCACGAAGGGGGGGAGGGATAACTTCGCCCAAGGCGGTTTGAACACGGGAAGCAGGATGACGCCCAAGGCCAGGGCGCTGATCATCCAGGTCAAGTAGACACTCTGCACAGCGTGGCCTCCAGTTTTGGGTCACGCCGTCCCTTCATCAAAGCGTCGTCATTCAGCCCGCATTGAAGGCGTTCTGCCTACCAGGCGCCGTGGACGTAGGGCTTGCCTCGATCAGGGTCGCGACGGTTGGCAAGATCGTATATCCGTTCGAATCGGTAGATGCCGCTTGAGCAGCCTTGCTTCCATTCGAACGCCAAGGCATACTTTCCAACCGTTCGCACCGTGGGTTTCTCCGATGGGAGCGCCTCGATTTGGCGACGCAGCGTGCGGCTGGTGTCGTCCTCGTTCCGCATGGGTGAGCACTTTGCACAGGGGCAGGCATGGCGCACATCGTCGTAGGTGACGGTGTAGTCGGAACCGTTGTCGTAGGTGAGAACCATGTCTTGTGCACGGCGTTCAAGCTTCTTGAGCGTGGGCAAGACTTCGGTCATGTGCTCACCTCAAATGATTTCGAGGCCGCCGTCGGCACCGTCTGAAAGTTGGTCTTGGATGGCCGTCACGACCTTGGCGAAGGCCTTTGCAGAGGGCCCCTCGGGTTCGGAAACGATTCGGTGCACACCGTCATCACCGCCCCGAACAAACCCGGGGTCAAAGGGTAAGGCGCCGAGGAAGGGAACACCGAATTCCTCGGCTGTCTCCTTGCCTCCGCCTTCCTTGAAAATGTCCAGCTTTACGGAAAACTTCCCCTCATCGTCGGCCGTGGTGGCCAGCGTTTTGCCGCCGGGAGCGGCGATGTTGACCTCGGCTCCCGGTGAGGTCGTACCGTTCACCGTGAACCCGCTCATGTTCTCAACGACACCGAGCACGGGCACCTTGAGGGATTCGGAAAACGTGATCGATTTTCGGCTGTCGAGCAGCGCCACTTGCTGCGGCGTTGTGACGATGACCATGCCGTCGATATCGGGAAGGGATTGCGCCACCGTCAACGGTTCGTCTGAAGTGCCGGGTGGGAAATCGATGATGAGGTAGTCCAATTCTCCCCATTCCACATCGCCGATGAATTGCTGAATGGCGCCCAACTTGATGGGACCACGCCAAACCACCGGAGTGTCTTCGTCCTCAAGCAGGAAGGCCATGCTGATGACCTTCACGCCAAGGTGGCCTTGAGCAGGATGAATGCGCTTGTTTTCGACGTGGAGTCGACGGCCGTCGAGACCCATCATTTTGGGGACGTTCGGCCCGGTGATATCGATGTCGAGGATGCCCACCGTGTGGCCTTGTTGGGCCAGCGAGAGGGCGAGACCGGTGGAGACGGTGGATTTCCCAACGCCGCCTTTGCCTGACAAGACCATGATTTTGTGTTTGATCTTGCGACCGATTTCCTCCATGGCCATCTTTCGCTTCATTTGAGCGTAGGCCTGTTCCATTTGCTTCTGCTCTTGGGGAGATGGACCGGCCGGTGCTTCGTTTGCGCCGCCCGGGGTGTTGATGGATACGGGTGAATCCGCCATGATGTAACCACCAAACTGGCCTACTTCAACCCACCCACAGGGGGGGAATGATACCGCACATCACGCCGACCATCGACGGTCAGCGGCGCCGTGAACCACCACCGTGGCCCCGAGCACGCCGATAAGCGCCGGCAGCGACCACGCCATGCCGCCATAAGCCCAAGCCAGTCCAATCGCCATCGCCAGCGAAAGTGGAGTGCTGCGGCGGAGCGCACGACGACGCTCAATCCCAGCTTCGGGCGAAGTCCCCAACGCCGTAATGGGGCCAAAGGCAACGACCTGGACGGTGATGAGGGCAGCCACCATGGCAAATGGGGTGTCCATGCCGCGTGCTGCAAACACGATGTGGAGTCCAAAGAGGAGCCCGAACACGCCCACGTTGAGCCCGAGTGCTCGCCACACAAACGGCCGTGTACGCCGTGGTATGTCAAGGCATCAACATACTATGGAGCGAGAGTCTAAATGGCATCGTCTGCTTGTGGATTGCATGAAGGTCCTGTTCGTATGTGTCGGAAACTCCTGTCGCTCTCAGATGGCCGAAGGATTGGCCAAATCCATGGGCTTTGAAGCCGCCTCAGCTGGTACTCATCCTGCCCAAGCGGTCGCCAGGCATGCCGTCAACCTCCTTGAAGGCCGAGGCATCTCGACGGAGGACATGGCGCCCAAATCCTTGGAACACTTCGATCCGAGTGATTTCGACATGGTCATCTCCATGGGATGCGGCGTTCACTGCCCGGCGATCAAAATCGACCAGGATTGGGAGCTCGAAGACCCGGTCGGCCAAGCGTATGAAGTGTACGAGGCGACGGCTGCGGAAATTCAGCGGAGGCTTGAATTGTTGACCGCTCAAGAATCTTGACGCTCGGGGACGTCGCCCACGCCTTCCATGTCGATGCGAAGCACGCTCACCGTTCGCATACCGTTCTCACCCTCGACCTCTTCCGATTCGCACGAGAGGTGCTGAATGTTCACGGATGCTGGCAAGCCTTGGGCGATGTGGCCGTTCCTTCGACGGCACACTTCAGCCACGTCAACCGCCCTTGAGATGGTGGCGCCACGGGCCACCAACTGAATTTCTCGGTCACCGTCCTCCATGGCTTTGACCACGGCACGGACATAGGCATGAAGGGGCTTTTTGCCGACAAAAATCACTCTGCGGTCGCTCATGGCTCTCGGCTTGTGTTGGGGGCGTTCATCCCATAAACATTGAGAGGAAAATGACCTCAATTGGCTCGCAGTGGTGCGAGCGCCGGGACTCGAACCCGGGTTCAGGCGTTGGCAACGCCCGGTGATAACCACTACACTACGCTCGCTGGTAGCCGTCCGACCTTGAAGGAGTTTAAACGGTTGTCGGCGAAGAAGGATTGACAGAAGAGCCCCATGAGCGAGCCATGTCATTGCATGCCGAAGCGGTCGCCACCCTCGCCTCCACCACCTCGGCGAAGCATCAACGCAAGGACCACCAAGGCACCGAGGAAGACCACCATCCCCAAGGCGCCAAGCACCATGGTGCTGAGGCCACCTTCGGAGACACCCGGAGTATCGGGTTCAGCGAGCGTAATGACGGCGGAATCCGTGTTCAACTCCCCGTAGACGTCAAACGCCCTCAACGAGACTTGATGGGTGCCAAGCGGTGTTCCACCCCGCACGGACAGGAGGACGCTGTACGTGCCGTCGCCCGCCACTTCATCGCCACCGTTCACGCCGTCGTCGTGCATCATGGCCCATTCGCCACCACCGATGGGCGCAAAGACGCCGAGCCGGATTTGAACGCGTTCCACGCCGTCGGGATCGGTCGCTTGGACCGTGTAGACCGCTTGCTCGTCTGGATTTTTGTCGAGGCGTACCGAGTCGCTGACCAGCACGGGCCGGTCGTTGAGGATGTGAATTTCGATTGGCAGTTCCACCTCCGACGCGACGTGGTGAGGCCCATACACAGGGCTTCCAACCTCATCGACCGGCGTGAAGAACCGCTGCTGCGTGATGGCCCCCAGATCGTCGGTGGCCACGATCAGCATGGACCGATGACCCGGATTCATTCCGATGGGCATTTCGACCATGGCCGCCCAAACCAGCCTGTCCTCGGAGGTCATGTTCACGACTTCGCCTCCGTACTCCCGAAGATCGAGTTGAACTCGATCAACGCCGTGCCCGTCGTAGGCCTCAACGTTGATGACGGCGGATTGACCTCGCTCGAGGGAGGTTGGCACCACCTCAACATCGATGATTCGCGGGGCCTGATTGCTCACATCGAGCTCCCCCGTGGTGGAACTCGTGGCTCCGAAACTGTCCGTGGCGGACACGCCGACCGAATGAGCGCCGACCTGGAGGCCGGTGATGATCACCGACGCCGTGTAGATGTCATCACCGATGGCGGCGTCGCCGTTGAGGCCACGGTCGTTGAGTTCTACTTCGCCCAAATCAAGGGACGAAAGGTCGGCGGTCACGCCAATGACGTTCCACTCGAGGTCGTTGACGCTCACTTCGAGATGAGCAACCATGGCGCCTTCACCAATGGCAAGCCCGTCTCGCCACTGAACTTCGCCAATGGAGGGAGCCGTGTTGTCGTCCTCGCTGACGATTTCCGGAGAAAGCACTCGCTCAAGGGTTTGCGTTTCCTCCAGCACGACCGTTTCGCTGTCCTCGCCAAACGGCACGGCCAATGTTCGCTGGACGGTGGACAGGAGGCCTTTCAGCGGCCCGGCAGACACCATGGCACCCGAAGCCAAACCGGCCTCACCATCGCCCTCGTAGACGCCCGTCCACTCGATGACCGTGAGGTTGTG
>CEUM01116298.1_pt1 | contig 32095 bp, 20 predicted proteins | sample 356421 | NCBI WGS metagenome assembly CEUM01 (sample SAMEA2622716, study PRJEB7988) | marine metagenome | biome: marine biome (ENVO:00000447); feature: surface water layer (ENVO:00002042); material: "saline water (ENVO:00002010), including plankton (ENVO:xxxxxxxx)" | depth 5 m
ACCCTGAATCCCGACAGCGTTCGAACTTACGAGGTTGAATTGACGGTCAGCGATGCCAGCGGCAACTCAGCCAACACGTCCGCCCTCATCGCTTCAGTCGACCCTTCCGTGCCTTACTTCGAGGAGGGCTACCTCGACTTGTTCCCGACCAAAGCCACCGAGGGCGACGAACTGACCTTTGAGGTGGCTGTGGATGATGATTACGACGGTCTGGTTGCGCTACGCGTTCATTGGGACCTTCAACCGAGCAAAGACACCGATGGAAACGGAGACGCCAGGGACGACCCCGACCTCGTTGGGCTTAACCCTACGCTTTCCTTTGCCCAACCCGGTCTGCAAGAAATTGTCATCACGGTGTTTGACGCTTCCAACAATTCAGCCACCCACGCCTTCTCCGTGAACGTCAAGGCCACGCCAACCGACACACCGCCGTTGGCAACGGGGGCACTGATGGTCGGTGTTCTCACCTTGGTGGTTGTTGTAGGATTGGTCGGGTTCCGTACCATTCAGCGAAACAGGGGCTTCAATCTCTTGATTCAGCGTGGCCTCAACGCCGAAGAGGCGCGCGCCCACATGGCGAAGGTGGCCCAACAAAACAAGGTCGGCTTGTTCGCCCCTGCCGAGGCCCACGCTGGTCTTGACGTGGGCGTGGACGTGGTTTCTGCCGAGGAGCGTCAAGCCGCCGAAGCCCAAGCCGAGATGGAGGCCATCTACGGCACGGCGAACAGCGTGGACCCGAACGCAGGCTTCGCACCCCCGGCCTACAGCCAACAACCACTTTCCCAAGCCAGCAACCAAGCCGCTGCAGAAGCCGCCGCTTTGCTGAGCGGCGAGGAAGACATCATGGCTGGCGGCGATTCGCTCGAGAGCCTCGTGGAAGACATTGCGGGGGCCGCCGCCGTCGCTGTGCCCGCCTCAGCACCGACCACCACCGCTGAATCGTCTCCGAGCGTCGCACTGCCTCCTCAGGTGGCGCTGCCTGAATCGCCAACGGCCGTCGCTGTGCCCTCCTCGCCGCCGTCCGTCGCACAACCCGCAGCCTCTCCCCCACCAACGCCACCGGCGCCCACGGTGGTGCGCCACACTTGCACGTCCTGCAGGGCCGTGTTCGAAATCGACCTCCCCGCAGGCCTGACCAAGGCGCTGGTCGCTTGCCCGAGTTGTGGCGTTGACCAAACCGTTACGCTGACCGTTTGAACGGTGAATGAACAACCGATTTGCGAGGCAGAACGGCGAATGCTTCTCAAAGGAGGAGCCTTGAGGTAATGGTATGGATGAGCCTGCGCTACGTCTCTTGCGCGTCGGGCTTCCGCAGCCTAACCGTCGAGGGCGCATCGCGGTTTTCCTCGTGAGCGTGATGTTGCTCTCCATGATGCAGCCCGTTTCTGGCAACGTAACCGTCGCCCGAGACGATTTCGGTGTGCTCGATGCCTTTGCTGCCACTCTCGAGGACCGTGCTGCTGAAGGGGAGTCGCTCGTGGCCATTCAAGGGGCACAGTCTGCGTTTGCGCTGGTTGACGCCAGCAAGCGCCCGGTTCAGTCTGGGGACGCATTGGCCGACGCTGAGAACGTGCTCAACCAGGTCGAACTTCGCGACACATCGCCGTTTGAGGAAGACCACCCCCGGCCCTACGAATTCCTTACCGACGTGGCCACCCACCCGGATGCCTGGCCGTACAACCTCTGGCAAACGCTGTTTTCCGTCGAAAACCTGGGTCTGGACAACCTGTTGGGCATTGGCATCAACACCTACGCGGTCTATGTCAACTTCACATCTCGGAACAACGGCCCATCCTACGAAGCGTGGGATCAGGGCACGTTCACCGGCGAGCTGTTCGTTGGCACCGATTTGGTGTTGTTTGAGAATTACATTGACATCGACGGGGACGGTTCTGATGATTTGTCGGTCGCGCTGACCCTTGAAGGATTGACCACACTTGGCGAAGGGTTTGGCATTGAAACCTCGAACAACCCGCTTCCCGGTGTCCCTGGTGTACCCACCGAGTTGTGGATTCGCCCGACCTTCCAGTGGGCTGTCAGCGCCTTGAACATCAACGACCCGCTCTGGAATGAACTCGAGCATCTCGAAGTTTCGCTGATGAAGGGTTTGGCCTTTGACATCACCCTGTCGAACTCGGAATCCTATGCTATCGTGGTGGACACACGGTTTACACAACCACCGTCAGACGTGACGCTGGGCGTTGGGATTGAACGGATTTCGTTTGACGTCACCAGTGCGATCACGTTCCCGCAGGATTTCATCGCCTCCCTCCTCCTGGGCAACGTCAACTCCAGCGACCTCTCCCTGACCGGCATCACAGCCCCCTACGCTGTTCGCCTGGCCAACCCGAACGCTCCGGGAAGCAGCGACCAAACCGACTGCAGCGAGACCCTCAACTACGACCCAGCCACGGATTACGAGGCGGCCAGCCGAGAACACAAGTGTGGCATCGGCATTGGCGTGGGCTATGTCCACTTCGACGAGGTAAATTCCGACCAGTCTGTTGACATTCTCGAATACGCCTACCTCGACGTTGGTTTCCACCCCGAGGAGGGGAGCACCATCATCCCCAGCGAGGTCGACCTGACCCTTCGAAACGACAACCTTGGCGACAACAGCTTTGACACCATCGAAATCTACTCCGACGTCGGCACGGATGTGTACATTCACTACTTCGAGGACCGCTCCAACGTTCCGGAGGGTGACAGCCCATTTGGGAACATCACCGATTCTCGATTGTGGATTCGTGGCCTTCCCTCGGGGTCACTCCACGAAGATGAAATTGCGGCCATCTTCACGGTGATGGGCGAAGCGCCGGGTTCGGTGAACTTGCCGGGTGAAATACCCGACCGCTTGTCGCTGATGATCGCCATCAAGAATTTCTCCGCCGACAACAGTAACAACGTTGACGACCCCACGCTTCCCATCAACCCGGCTGAACCGCCCAACACCTTGCTGCTGATCGCTGGGACGTCGTCGATCAAGGAGTTCAACTACGCTTCCACCTTCAAACGGGGCGGGTATTCGGGCGACAGCTCGTCCATGCTCGTTGAAATGGAGGACCTCCCGCGTGTCATTGTCATTCAAGGCAGCTTTTTGCTTTCCTCAACCGGCATCAGCCGCGTGAATTTCGACAATCCGAACCTCAACACCATCGCCCAATTTTTCGACAACGCCCTGCTCACGGTGGTTGAAATTGTCCTTGACATCGGCGCCATTCTCAACGGCTTGCCCACCGCTGTGGTAGGCACGGCAGGTTCGACGGGTGGCGTCATTGACATTCAGTGCTACAACCAGGTCAAGAAGAGCCTGCCCAACAGCAACCGTGAGGCGATGGAGATATCGCACATGCGGTTTGCGCTGGCCAGCAGCCCCCAACCTTGGTTGCCCGACATGGACCACATCTTGCTGTCAGAAGACACCAGCAATGCCATCGTTGACGGGCGCCTTGGCCCGGTTGAACCGCTCGTTCCCGTGGCGATGAGCATGCGAATCGGTGGGATTTCTCATGTCCGCCACGACTTCGACCCCATCAACGAAGTGCGCAACATGCAGCTTGATGGCTCGGCCAGCGGGTCCTTGCTCATCGGTCACATCAAGCACACGGAGGGCGACATGACCAACGCTATCAAGCAGTCCGCCATGGTCTCGAATCGACCTGCCCAATTCAACATCCTTCAACAGGCAGAATCACTCGAATACGAGGCGAGTGAGCCCATTGGCACCATCACCTACGGTGGGCAATCCGGCGAACAGCGCAACGCCATCCGACTGTCAGGCCTCCCTGCGTCGTTCACCTTGGTGTTGGGCGACACGGTGGGTTATGTCGCCGACGGGCCCATGGAGAGCATCCAGGTGCAGATGACCAACGCCACGGTGCCGCTGACCATGGACGGCGATCACATGCGGTTCTGGGTGGACGAGGACACCGCCGAGGCCAGCCTCAGTCTGAAACTGTCCGACATCACCTCCATGGAGCGTCTGAGTCCACTTGTGCCGGGATCAACCGGACCCGAAGGCAACTCCGAGGTACGCCTGGTTCGCAGCTCCTCATCACCGTTCAGCGTGTCGTTTGAAGATCAATCCACCCACGAGAACCCCTTCATGGGCCTCAACGGGGACGTGTACTTTGACCCGCTTCCGGCCAACATTTCCCTTACCTTACCCTCCGATGTCGACTCCGATGGGCTTGAATTGCCCACCTTTGGCGAGGAAGAGGGCATCGAGGGTCTCTCGTTCTTCCTTGGCGACCTCGTTGACTTTGGCAGTGTCGTCAACGATTTCGTTCACGCCCTCACGGTGAACGTGGGCGGTGAAATCGGTGAAAGCGAGAACATGAGCCTCGGGCTGAACTTGTTCACCGGGGAAGCGTTCAACATGACGGTGGACCTGAAGAAGGGCTCAAACTTGGAAACCTCGCCCGATTGGATGCACGGTCTCGGCATGGAGGCGCTCGAACAGACACGCCTCGAAGCCAACTTGTCGCGGATGCCCGCCTTTACGGCAACCACACGAGGCCCCATGGAAACCATCCTAGCCGACGGGCGTATCGACGCGACCGAACGGGTTGAAGCCATCACCATTCTGGAGGCCATCAACATCACCGCAGCGGTGGCGCTCGTCGAGGCGATGGAAGACGGACGGGTTTCAGAAGATGAAGCGGCGGGCATGAACCTCAGTTTACTCGAGGAGGAAGGCCTGACCCTTCAGGACATGCGGGCTTGGCACCTGCGAGCGTGGCTGCCCTCGCTCCCTGCCGGAGAAATTGAACTCGTCTACGACTTCCGAATGTTGGCAGGCGTCCCGACCTACGAAATCGATCTCAAGATGTCGCAATGGCAACCGAGGTACCCTCAGATGACCATCATCGCCAACGGGTTGGACGGTCAGGACGTCGAGTTGTTCATCGACGGCCTCGACACCACGATGCCGCGAAATGTTGAGGTCAATGCGTTGTTCTCAACGCAAGAAAATCTCACGGTCCCGCGTGTTTCTGTGGACATGTTCTACGACGCCGGCGTTCGTCTGAAGTCAGCCCATGCCATCCTCATTGACCAGAACGCGCTCACACGCGTCGAGGCATTGGTCGTCGGCATCCCTCAGTCCACCGATGTGTCAGCGGTCATTGGTGACGTGTTGGTGCTTGATTTGGTGGTCCCTGAAATCCATCGTATCAACGGACATTCGGCTGATTCCTTAATGCTCAAGCAACTGCGTTATGTCGACGGTTTCTGGTATCCTTCCACAGCCTTCATGCGAGATCTACCCGGAGAAATGCACCTTGCCACCGAGCCCGATACACGCTTCGACATCCGTGAACAGACGGCGTTCCAAGGGATGCGAACCCTGGATTACGCTTCGAACACCGACGACATGGACCTCTACCTCGAGGCGAGCGGCCGGGCCATCGAGGCGAAAGGCGACGTGCTCATGCTGGCTGAGGATCTCCCAACACGATTCGTCCTCGAGTTGACCGATGACTTCGGTATGCGTGTCGAATCCTCGGGTTCGGGCGTGAAGCGAGTCTACGTGCGACAAACCGATGTTCCTGCAACGCCCGGTGTGACCATTGAGCGCGTGGAGTTTGTTGGTCAGAACCTCAAGGGCGCCACCATTCACATTTATTCGGGGCCGGAGGACTATCCGCTCATCGTCATCGATGACATCACCGATGGACGCTTGGTAGCCACGGCCGAGGCCTACATCCAGCCAGGACTGGTTGAGCCCTGGCTCTACCCTGTGTTCGGTGACTACCAGATGGAAGGTCGAGCTGTGCTGCTGGATGCACAGTTCACGGGCATCGTGCCCACCGCCTCATCCATCGGCGTCAACGGCATTGTCACCGACCTCTCCTTGGTGGGTTCGCTGACCGGCGAGTTCGTTGAAACCCGTCACATCATGGTCATCGACCCGATCAGTTCTGCGTTTGCCAGCGGTTTGGCCATGATTTTCGGGTGATCAACATGGTGGAACCAACGGCTGAAGACCTGCGCCAGGGTGGTTCTCCGCTCGAAGGGCAGGAACTCGAGGATTGGGAGGCTGCGCAGGAAGCGGCCAAGATTCTGACCACCCTCAAGCGAGAGGTAACGCCCTCCCGTGTGGCCATGGCGGGCGCCGTGCTGTTCATGCTCATCACGCTCACCGTGAGCGGTTGGTATTGGGTGCTGCCGCGTGATTCGGTAACCGTTGAAACGCACTACATGCAACGCGGTGGCCATTTGATGATGGCCGAACTCCACAACGACGGTAGCCGAGCCATCACCGATGTCGTCCTTGAAATCGAATTTCAAACGCTGGACGGGACGTTGATTGACAGCATGTCCCTGGAGCTGGATGTCTTGAAAAGTCACTCGTCCATCTCAGGCGACGACTTGGAAATGATGGTCGTTGGCTACACGGTCTGGGATGAATACAACCTCATCATTGACCTGGAGTACCGCGATTACACCGGCCAACTTCGTCAGCCGGACACGTTCATCCACCAGGTCGGTGAGTGGTCACAAGAGATTCTCATGGACAAAGCCGAGCGTCATTTCTGGCCCCTCGATTGAGCGCTGTTTGGACATCAAGACCGAACCGATAAAGGACAGGAGCCTGAGGCTGAACCATGGCTGGAGTTTCCAACCGCCTCAGTGCAGGCGTGTTTGTCGTTCTCCTCCTGTTTTCCACCTCGAGTTCACTCCTTCTTCCATCCCAGCCATCCGGTGAGGTGACGACGTTCAATCCGGAATGGGTTCGTTTCGATGTTCGCGAGGACGTCTACCGGGACGCTCAAGGTGTGATGGACACCAACCTCGCTTCGGAAAACCGGGATCAACTGGCGCGAACGCCCATTGGCGTGTTTGACCACCTCGGCTTCACGTTGGACCGGCCGGTACCTGATGCCTTGCTCGAGCCACGTTTTGACGTGTTGATGCTCATTGTTTCCAACGATATGCGCCTTCATGACGTGCGCAACGAACTCGACCAGGAACCCGGCTTGGCGGTTCGCGAATTCATTTCACCCTCGGGCCTGATGGTCCAAGGCACGCCCTTGGCCCTCCAACAGGCCGAACGCCACCCGGGGGTTGCCACCAGCCACGCCGTACCCCTCGCCATGTTCCTGCACAACGACCTGCTGGACCTTTCCCTTCTCTCTGAGGGTGAATCCGCGCTCCAGAGCACCTTGCTCCGCCTGGACGGGTGGCGAGACGATGCCGGCCCCGTTGAAACGGTCGCCCTGGCCGACGATGCGGGGGTCCAGCTTGAACAAAGCCTCGGCGAAGTGGCTCGCCAGGTCATGGACGACCCGCATGCGTGGGACGACGGCCGATACGAAGGAATGCTGACGACGGCGGACCTCTCCACCTTGCTCCGCCAACCGGCGCTCATGCAGCTTCGACCCGACCCTGCCTTTAGCGCCTTCAACGATCAGTCTCGCGGGCACATGGGCACCAACACCATGACGACCTATTTCACCACGGATTTGGATGGCTCGGGTCAAACCGTGGCCGTGGCGGATGCAGGTCTTGACGAAGACCACGGTGATTTTGGAACGCGAGTGGTGGGGAATTACGATGTCATCGGCGATGGTTCCACCGCCGACAAGCATTCCGGGCACGGCACGCACGTGGCCTGCACCGTACTGGGCGATGGATTCCGAGGTGGCTACGGTGGCGTGGCGCAAGCCGCCGATCTTTACTTCCAAGCGATGGAAAACGACAACACAGGCAATTTCCAGTCGCCTTCACTCAACAACCTGCTTAACACGGCCTACAACGCCGGCGCACGAACGCACACCAATTCGTGGGGCTCGTCCGCTGCCAGTGAACAGTCCAAGTACAACTCAGAAACCGAGGATGTTGACGACCGAGCCAACTACTACGACCGCTACTACAACGGTGTCCAAGGTCTGACCATTCTTTTCGCAGCAGGAAACGACGGGCCGGGCAGCAGCACGGTCTCGCCGCCCGCCACCGCCAAGAACGTCATCTCCGTTGGCAACCACAAGAATCGCTACAACAACGCCCCGGACGTAATGATGAGTGGTTCGTCTCGAGGGCCCACCGAAGACGGCCGCATCAAACCCGACCTTGTTGCACCTGGCGGCTATGTTCGCTCATGCCGGGCCCAAGAAGCCGCTGACACCGGTGGTGCAACGTGGAGCAACACGTACTACCTCGAATACACGGGTACGTCGATGGCGACACCCAACGCCGCCGGTGCTGCCGTCATGGTCCGTGAATACCTTGAGGAAATTGCGCAACGACCATCGCCCCAAGGTGCGCTGGTCAAGGCGTTGCTCGTGCTTGGCGCTCAGGACATGGGTGCGCGTGACATCCCCAACGACGACGAGGGTTGGGGGCGCGTCAATTTGCGCAACAGCCTCGCACCTCCGGGTGGTCAAGGCATCTGGGTGGACGATCGCTCGGTGATGTCGGGCACGGGCAACAGCAAGTCGTATTCATTCAACGTCTCGCAATCTTCGGGGATGTTCAAGGCCGTCTTGACCTGGTCGGACGAGCGTGGATCCCGGTTTTCCAGTGCACAACTCGTGAACGATTTGGATTTGGAAGTCACTGCACCCGACGGCACGGTCTACCTCGGCAATGATTTCGCCAACGGCAGGTCAGCCACCGGCGGGGCGCGGGACAGCGTCAACAACCTCGAAGTCGTGCTCATCGATAACGCCGCTCAGGGGACCTGGACCGTGAAGGTCAAGGACGCTCAACACAGCGGTGGGAAGACGCAGCCCTACGCCGTCGCCGTGCTTGGTCATGGTGTGAACGACCTCCGCCCCGACCCGAAGGTGGTACCCGAGGACTTCCAGATGGATGTGGCTATTCCACAGGTCGACGATCCGGTTCAACTGACGACCTCGTTCTTCAACTTTGGAAACGTCAAAGCCGAGGCCTTCCCGATTGCGTTTGAGGTGGACGGTACGGAACTGTCGCGGAGGACGATTGAACTCGGGGCAGGGTCGTCCAAAGTTCTCATGTGGCCGTGGACGCCTCAATCCGCGGGGACGAGCACCCTCTCCTTCATCATCGACCCGGACGACAACATGGAGGAAATCCGAGAGGACAACAACCGTTTGGACATTCAAGTCAACATCACGGCCCCAGGCGTCAAACTCCAAACCTCTACCCCCGTCCAAACACTGAGTTCCAGCACCATCACGACGACGTCCTGGAACGTTTCCTTGACCAACACGGCCCTCATCCCGACCAACGCCTCCATGCAAACCGGAGGAGTGCTCCATGTCGAGTCCGGTCAAACCATGCCGTGGTACATTGGCAGTACGGAATCCAATTTCTCCATGGAAGGTCAGGCTACGGAATCCATCATCGTCACCCTCGTTCACCCCGACCCGCCCGCACCCGGAACGTACCGGATTGACCTGCTGGCCCTGGACGTCGACAACGGTGTCGACTACCCGCTGAATCTCGACCTCATCGTTCCCGATTTGCCTGATGCTGAGGTGGCGTTCGACTACCAGGTCGTGCCGGTTCATCCTTCGGACCCGACCAACATCACGGTTCGATTTTACAACAACGGCAACGCACCCATTGGCTACGACTTGTTCCTTGAGGCACCAGCTGGTTGGCAGGCTGGGTTCACCAACCTCGGCAGTGAAGCAGGTGCCTCATCCGGCTCAACGGGTCTGATCAACAGCGAAGCCTTCCGAGCGGTGGGTTTGATGTTCACACCACCTCAAGTCATGACGGCGGCCGGCGCTGAGCGTGTCGTCAAGTTGACGGCGGTCAGTCAAACGGAAAACGCTGAACTCAAAGTGTTCGAAATTCCCATTCAAGTGATGACGGTGGAAGAGGTGTTCATCAACATTGAATCCAATCTTGGAACCCTCCGTCCTGACTCCTCGTTGACGTTGCGGTATTCGCTAGAACACAAAGGCAACGTTGACTTCGATCTCCTACCGTCGTTTGAACTTCCAAGTGGTTGGTCTGTGGTCACCGCTCTTGAAGTGGTTGACCTGCCGTGGGCGACCAGCAAAAACCTCCTCTACACCCTCGAGGCGGGAAGCAACGCCCGCTCCGGGACCATCAAACTCCATCTTGACAACGGTTCAAACCGCTTTACGTGGACGGGGGAACTCAACGTTGAGGCCTTGGCTGAACCGACCCTGACCTTCGTGAGCTTGGAACTTCAAGACGGCACCTCCTTCGCCAACCCCCAAGGCGCTGGCACCCACCCCTCGGGAGAGAACCTCAAGTTCACTTGGTTGCTCGGCAACGGGGCTGACACGGTGTGGAGCCCCAGTGCAAGCCTGCGGTTGGACTCGGGCTTGTTTGGTGATTGCACGCCCGTTGAGTCCGTGGGCAAAGGTGAGGTCGTGCCCGTGGTTTGCAACGTCGTGATCGATGGTGAGATGGCGCCAATGTCAGAGCCCTCGTTTACCGTGATCCTCAATGACGCAGGCGTGGAGCAATCCACCACGGTGGGCTTGCTGGTGGCAGTGAACGAACAGGTTGAATGGGACATCGGCGCCGTTCCGCAGTTCACCACCGGCCAGGAACGTCAAATCACGCTGGAGATCACCAACACCGGCAACACGCCGCTTCAGCGACAGTTGCTCGTGGAAACGCCGTCTGCTTGGAGCGCTTCAGTTGACGGCACGGACATTGTGGACTTGGACATCGGTCAGTCCGCCTTGGTCCGCCTCGATGTGCGAGCGGACTCACCGGGTGAAGCCTCCATTTCGCTTGCGTTAGCTCAAAGCACGGCTTCCACCGCTTCGTTTGCGTTCACCGTATCGTCAACAGGCGAACCCATCGGGACCTCCGGTGAAAGTGGCCTGAACACCTCGTTGACCATCGCTCTCCTCGGAGCCATTCTTCTCGCAGCCTTTGCGTTCGTTGGCATGCAGGTGCTGCGAGGCAAGGACGCCTCCTTGGCGCCGAAGGCGATGCCGAGCGTGCTTCCCATGCCGCTCCCCGGTGCGTCACCTGCTGCTCAACCTGCGCCCGGGGCTCTCGTCTCGCCAGCTATGTCCGTCCCATCGGCTGCCGCGCCTGTTCCACAAGCAACAACGTCTGCGCCTGCAGTGCAATCCACGCCTCCGCCGATGTGCTGGACGTGTCGCCAACCGATCACCACAGCGATGGTGGGCTGCCCTTCGTGCGGGGCGAGGTACCACGCTGACGGTTTCAACGGGTGCGGCGCTCATGAAATTCCTGCTTGCGTCAACTGCCAAGCGCCCGCCTCGTCCTTCGTTCAAGCGTAAGCCAACCGCACAGCGTGAAGCACGTGGAGCATAGGGTTTTGATAGGAGAACGCCGAGCGCAGACCATGATGCCTACGGCAAGCGCAGTGACCGCTTCACGCCGGACGGCCATCCTTCTCGTGCTGGTGATGTGCGGGGCACTCCTGCCGCTCTCGGCGCCGGTGGTCTCGGCAGACGGCCGCGACGCCTCCATTTTGGTCACCGCCATCCCCACCGCCCTCGAAGTCAATCCAGGGGAAGCCGGCGAGTACACCATCCGGGTTCGAAACACCGGTTCCAACCCCGTCACCGTCTCCCTTGCCACGTCCGAAGAGGCCACACAGGAATGCAATGCCTACACCTCGAGCATCACCCAGATCCCAGGCCCCATCGATGCAGGCTCCTACGAAGAGGCGACCATGAACATCACCTTGACACAAACCGCTGAAGGTTCCTGCGACACCACCGTCACAGTTACAGCGAACGAACAGGCCACTCCCCCCGATGTTGCCGGCGCACCCGCTCAGGAATCCGTGACGGTTACCACCACGGCCGGGGACGGTTCCGGCAGTGCCGTGTTTGGTGTCGACCTCATCATCACCGATTCGGACCGAAGCAAAGACTGGAACGGGGAGGAGGAACTTGACTATCGCATTGAGGTGGAAAACACCGGACAAACCAACGAGACGGTCAACCTCGCCGTGAGCGAAGGCGATGGACCCGGTTGCGCCTCTGCCTCTTCCTTCACCGTCACCCTTAGCGAAACCTCGGTCAACGTCGATCAGGAGGAGTCTGAAATCGTCTTCGCCACGGTTGAGGTCCCCGAAGGTGCCTCGGCTGACAAGTACTGTTGGGAAGTTACCGGCACCGTGGCCAACGACCCCTCACAAGAAGCCAAGGACACGGAAGACTTCGATTTGACCGTCCCGTTGCTCAAGAAGTGCACCCTCGCACTCAGCAAGACCTCCGTCAGTGTGAACCCCGACGATGACACCAAGATCACGGCCACCTATGCCAACGACGGCAACGCCGACTGGACGGTTTCGGCCTCTGCTGTGGGCAGCAAATCGGCTTGGGTTCAAGTCGACGGCGCTTCATCAGGGCTCTTGCCTTACGACAACGGGAACGGCGAGCGAGCGTTTGATTTCGTCGTTTCGCCGGACGATTCGGTGACCGCCGGTTCGGAAACGGTCGTGCAAATCGTCGGGAAAGACGGCAACAACGGCCCCATCAAGTGTCAGGCCGACCTGCGCATCATCGTTGGTCAGTCCCGAGGCGCCAGCATTTCGGTCGCCAATTCCATTCTCTCGAACATCGAGCCCGGCAGCAACAAGTCCACCACCCTCACCATCACCAACCAAGGCAACGGTCAGGACAACCTCCGAGTCGCTTCCTCCATTGCGCCCACCGGTTGGGCCGTTCAACTTGACGCCTCCTCGGTGTCCGTTGGCTCCCGACACGGCAACGAGAAATCCGCCAACGTTGGCGTGACCGTACGTGTGCCCGTCAACGCGCTGGCCACGGAAGAAGTGGAGTTGACGTTCAGTGTCCTCCCCTCCTCCGGCGGTACGGCCTACGACACGGTCACGCTTCGAGTGACCGTGGCCGCCATTCATGGGTTGGAGATTGAAACCCCGGCGACCGACCAAACGGGCCGCTCGGGCACCGAAGTTCGCTTCCCCATCAACTTGGTCAACGAAGGCAACGTCCGGGACACCATCGGGCTTTCTGTGGTATCGCAAACCGCCAGCCCGGGTTGGGGCACGTCCTTTGAGAACGAGGACGGCATGCCCTTTACGGAAATCGACATCGACCCTCAAACCACCACAACGGTGTACCTCGTGGTCAGCATTGACGGCGAGGAGGAATTGGAGAACACCCGACTCACCGTGCGTGTTCGCAACAAGGATGACCCCAATTCACAGGACCGTGATGGCGACGGCATTCCCGACAACCAGCGCCAGGGTGAGTTCCTCGCTGTTCTGTCCGACCGCAACTTCTCCATGGACCTCCGCCTCGAAAACACCGATACTGCCACCTCGGCTTCGGTGGTGTTGCCGCCCAACGGCCAGCAAACCATTGGTATGTGGGTTCGCAACACAGGTGACGGAAACGACGACGCTGTGTTTACGCTGGGCGGCCTCGAAGGCATTGCAACCCGGTCCATGGTGGCGTACGACCTCCCGGTGACGGGTGAACTCCCCGTGCCCAAAGGCTACGGCATCTGGGACCTGGCCAACGGCACCTTCGTGATGGACAGCGACACCCAAGAGCCGCTTCTGGGCAGGGACGAGATTGAGGCGGATAACATCAGGTTCAACAACGACCTCATGGAAGGGCATGAAGTTCGTCCGTTCGAAGTCTACATCGAACTCACGATCAGCGTGAATCCCGGTGCACAAACGGGGCAAGGGGGTCTCCTCGAAATTCTTGCCACCAGCGTTTCTAATGCGGCCGATCGTTCGGGGTTGGTGACGATTTCACTCGAGGTCAGCATCATTCACGAGATTGAGTTTGTCGAAGCGGGCGAGCGACAGGAGCTGGATGTTGTCTACGGCCAACCCGCCGTGACGCAGCAGATTAGTGTGGTCAACACCGGCAACATCCGCAGCGAAATTCGCGTGTTTGCTTCTGAGAACCTCCGCGGTTGGTCCGTCGTGCTCGACAGTGATCACCTCGGTTGCATCACGGAAAACAACGACCTCCTCTGCACCGTCAACGAAGGTGAAACCCTCCTCGTGGAGGTCACTGTCCGTGCGCCTTACGGCGCCGAAATTGATGACACGTACAAATTCACGGTGTCGGCGGAGCCAACCGAAACGGGCGTCCTTGACCGCCAGAACATTGAATTCGCAGCCATGGGCTCCGCTCCAGAAGGGGTGCTCGGCCTGTCCAACGCGATGGTCGCACAAGTGGCAGGGGCCGTACTGGTCGTGTTGCTCGTGGCCGCTGTCCTGAGCCGCCGAAGATGAGCGCAACAACTCGTCGTCAAACTTGGTGAAAACGATGGGCTGCGCCCATGTCTGTGGCGGCTCGACACCCCCGTTTGCACCGAGGCGACAGACAACGCTTATGGAGGGGCCTCAAGTCGGTAAAATCGGAGAGCGTATGCGTTCTCCGGGGGTGAACCAATGTCGGGACTTGAATCCGTGCCAAGCGCCTATCTTTCCATCGGTTTCTTGACCGTGGTTGGCATCATCATGCCGCTGACAAATTTCCTCATCACGTGGGTCGTTCGTCCCAAGGTTGACCCTGCTCGGCCCCACGTCACTCGCTCCTACCTCCTCGAGGGCTACGAGCGGGACCACAGCCTCTACCCCCGCCGCTTGACCACCTTTGAGTGCGGCAGCGAACCCGTGGGTGAGGCGATGATCCAGTTCCACTTCCAATATTACTGGTACGCCATCATCTTCCTTGTTTTTGATGTCGCCTTCATGTTCCTGGTGCTGGGTGGCATGGTCGCTTCCGACGCCACGGCGACCGACGTTGTGGACCGAGAGGCCGCCGTCGCTCGTGCAACCGACGCCCTGACGATTCTCGGCATCTTCTTCGCTACCATGTCGCTTGGCGTGTGGTACGTGTTCCGTAAGCGAGGCCGCATTTACATCTGAGGTGATTGAACATGGCAGGACAAGACGAAAACTACGCCGCATTCAACAGCCGAGCCCTCGTTGAGATGGTCGGCGATGTCACCGATGAAGCCCTCAAAGCCACCAAAATCAAGCAGTTCCTGAGCGTCCTGGCCGGCCGCTACTTCAACTGGGCCGGTCGCAAATCCTTGTTCACGCTCCACTTGGGCATCAAGTGCTGCGCCATTGAGATGGCTGCTGCTGCTACGCCCCGCTTTGACGGCGACCGTTTCGGTGTGCTGTTCCGCTCTTCGCCCCGTCAGTCCGACGTGTTGCTCGTGAACGGCCCCATCAGCAAGAAGTTCGCTGACAAGATCGTCCGTCTCTGGGAGCAAATGCCCGAACCCAAGTACTGCATCGCCATGGGCGAGTGCGCCATTTCCGGCGGCCCGTACTTCCAATCCTACAACATCCTCGAAGGCGTGGACACCGTCATCCCCGTCGACGTCTACATCCCAGGATGTCCACCTCGTCCGGAAGCCCTCATCGACGGCTTTGGCCTGCTCCGCGAGAAAATCATCCGCATCGGCGCAGCCCCCAGCAGCGGCCGCAAGGGCGACAAACCCATCATCGTCGGGGAGGACTGACCATGGGCATGCGCATCACCAACGCTCAAGCCGACGCAGCGGCCGAACATGCTGTTGCCAGCCTCGTCGACCGGTTTGGCGGTTCCGATGTCGGCGCTACGGTGGAACACCACGCCAACGCCCACAAGATGGCGTTTACCCGAGTGAACGTCCCCGCCCAACACTGGACGGCCGTGGCCAAGCACCTTCGTTTCGACCTCGGCGTCAATTACTGTTCGATGGTCACTGGCACGCACTACCCCGAAGGCGGGGCCGAGCGTGGCTGGGAGGTCGTCTATCACCTGATGCGCCAACCCGTCGTGGACCAAGCACCTCACACCAACACCGTTCACGTGGCTGAGGAGCTCGCCGGTATGGACGTCCCACTGGAACTCGAGGTGGTCATCACGCTCCCTCAGGGCGAGACGCCCACCGTCCCCAGCGTTCAGAACATCTGGGTCGGTGCAGACTGGAACGAGAAGGAAACCTGGGATCTCGTGGGCATCCAATTCGAGGGCCACGATAACATGCACCGTGTCCTCAATCCTCACGACAGTCCCGATGGGTTCCACCCGCTGCAGAAGCAGCACAAAATCCGCTATCACGATTTCAACGAAATGTACGACGACGCCCAGGGCTTCGGTCGAAAACCAACCGACGAGGGTCGCGTCAAGTGAGGTGAAACCATGGCACAAATGTGGATTACGATGGGCCCCCAACATCCGATGACGCACGGTCTGTGGACCCTGCGCGTGAAAGTCGACGGTGAAACGGTGGTCGACACCGAAGCCGAACTTGGCTACATTCACCGTGGCGTGGAAAAAATCGCCGAATCTCGGGACTTCACCCAGATCACGCCGTACTGCGACCGCCTCTGCTATGTGAGTGCCATGACCTGGGCCAACTCCTACATCTATGCAGCCGAGGACTTGCTCGAAGTCGACGTGCCCGAGCGAGCAGAATACATTCGTCTCATCGCCGCTGAATGCCAGCGATTGGCCTCCCACCTGATGTGGCTGGGCGCCTACGGCCCTGACATCGGCAGCCTGACGCTCATGACCTGGTGCATGCGGGACCGTGAGATGTTCCTTGACCTGCTCCAAGAGCTCGGCGGCTCTCGAATGCACTACAATTACCCCCGTGTTGGCGGCGTGAAGCGCGATATTCCTGTCGGCTTTGCCGACCGTTTGATCGCCAAGGTCAAGCTGTTCGAGCACCGCATCGACGAGTACGAAATGATGCTTGACGAGTCCACCATTTGGCTCGTTCGCCTCCAAGGTGTCGGCTACGCCAAGGCAGAAGACATGGTCAACGCCGGTGTGTCCGGCCCCAACATCCGCGCCGCTGGTGTGAACTACGACGTGCGTTGGGCTCACCCCTACTCGGTGTACGACCAGGTTGACTGGGAGCCGGCCGTTGAGAAGCCCACCTCGGTCAAGGGCGCTGACTGTTACGACCGCTACCGTGTTCGTATGGAAGAGATGCGCCAGTCTTGCCGCATGATCCTCGACGCCATTGAGAAGATTCCTGGCGGCAAGAACACCAACTACGCCAACGGCGACGAGATGATTCTGGCCAAGGCCCCCACCCGTGCTCCTGAAGGCGCGACCGGATTCTCCCACTACGAGTGCACCCGAGGGGCATCGCAGTTCTACATCCAGGGCGGCGGCGACGGTCGAGGCAAGAACCCGTACCGCCTTTCCATCCGCTCTCCAATGTTCATCACGATTCCTTACGTTGCCAAGACGATGATTGGCTACAAGGTGGCCGATATTCCTGCCATCATGGGCAGTTTCGACCCTTGCATTGGAGAGACCGACCGCTGAGGTGAAATCATGGATGACAAGTACGATTTGGTAGGCTTCTTTCTGAGCAAGGACGGCTTGCTCCGTTCCGGCATCATCGGTCTCTTGGAAGGCACGCCGCTCGAGGAGAGCGCCGGGAGCCTCTCGTTTGCCATCGCTACCTTTGCCGTGGTCAACGTCGTCTTCCTGATGCTCTTCTTCTCGCAATTCGCTATCCTTTGGATTGAACGCAAGGCGGTGGCCCGTATGCAAGACCGCTACGGTGCCACCACGGCTCTTCGTTCCCTCTGGGTTGGTGAAAACGGTGTCACGGCGGGCGAATGGTGGAACATGCTACCGTTTGGCCTGGGCAAACCCATCGGCGCCGTCAACAAGTGGTTGAACAAGAATTTCGGCAACCGCGATGAAAACTTCGCCACCGTTGACCGCGTCAACAACCGCTCGTGGATGGGCAAGACCATCGTGCCCGGCTTCTTCCAAAACGTGGCCGACGGCATGAAGTTCCTCGTCAAGGAACACATGGTCCCTCAGCGAGCTGACCGCCTCATTTTCGAGGTGTCGCCGTTCCTCATCGTCTCGTCCACGCTCTTGATTTTGGGCATGATTCCGCTTTCCAGCGGCATTTACGCCACCAACCCCGACCTCTCCATTCTCTACGCCATCGCCATCTTCGGGATTGCGCCCATCGGTGTGTTCTTCGCTGGTTGGTCTTCCAACAACAAGTACACCCTCATCGGTGGTATTCGTTCGGCTGCTCAACTCACCGCTTACGAGATTCCACTTTTGCTCACCTTGCTCTCCGTCGCCATCCTTTCGGGCACCTTCAACATCATCGAAAGCATTCACTTCCAGCATTCCGCAGGCGCCTGGAACATCTTCCTGATGCCCTTGGGCGCTGCGCTGTTCTTGGTGACCATGATCGCCGAAGTTGAGCGTGTGCCCTTTGACATGCCCGAAGCCGAGGCCGAACTGGTCGAAGGCTGGTGGACGGAATACGGTGGCATGCGATTCGGCATGCTGTTCATGGCTGAATACATCCGCACCTACGCTGCCTGTTTCCTGTTCACGCACTTCTTCCTCGGCGGTTGGCACTTGCCCTTCCACGGCACCCTCGCCTCCCTGCCGGTGATTGGCGAGGCTGTTCCGCTGATTCCCGGAGCCATCGTCACGCTCATCAAGTCGTGGTTGGTCTTCCTCATCGTCTTCGTATGGGCTCGCTTCGCCCTTGCACGTATTCGAACCGACCAGATCCTCGAGTTCGGCTGGCGCATGCTCTTGCCGCTGGCCGTGCTTCAGGTCGTGCTGGCCCTCGTCTACCGCCTGTACCTCTTCAACCCCGACGGCATGTCGGCCCAGAACGAGCCCGCAGGTGGCATGGCTTGGGACGCCTTCGGCATCCCCCTCCTCGTGCCCGTGCTCACCACGGCCTTCTGGCTGGGTGTGTTCTTCATCTATCTGAACGACGAAGACAAGTCGGTCAATCAGGAACGTATGTTCCACGTCCATACGGACAAGCCCGCGGGGACGGTAACCCCGGGGCAGGAGTGAGGTGATACCATGCCCATGCATCCACACGCACAGCCCAACTTCCGAAATCTGTTTTGGTACCCGTTCAAGATCACGCTGATCACGGCCCTGCGCACCTTCCCGTTCATCGGCAAGCGTTTCGGAAAGCGCCTTGGTGCCTACCACAACACCTCCCACCCCGAATTCCTCGACGACCGGAGTCGCGCTCGTGCCGCTTCCTCTGCCGAGATGAACGACATCACCCGTCAGGAATTTGCCCCCGACCGTGTGACCTCTGACCTCAAACCAACGCTTTGGAAGCCTCAGACGGTGCAGTACCCCTACGAACGCCTTGAGGACATGGAACCCTGGCTGTTCGTGCCGGGTAACTACAACGGGCGAATCGGCGTCATTTGGGAGACCTGTACGGCGTGCAAGATGTGCGTGAACATCTGCCCGAACGACTGCCTCCACATGACGACTGAGCTTCGAGTTGACGTGCTCGACAACGCTGAAGGCGAGCATGCAGGCTTTGGTGCTGAACTCGAGGTCGGCAAGTTTGCTGCTGTTGAAGTACCTGAAGTGCTGGCCGGACTGGACACGTTCAACCACGTCACGGCTCACACGGCACCGCCCGAAGAATGGCGCTTTGCCGAAGTGCTGGATCTGACCGGAAGCTCTGCCACCGTTCGCTGGAACGATTCAGGGGAAGAGGCCGTGGTGTCGACGTCGGAACTTTACCCCGCCGACGACCAAATCGTCTCTGGTCGCATTGACCTCGGTCGCTGTATGTTCTGCGGCCTGTGCATGGAAGCCTGCGGCTTTACTTCGTTCTTCATGACCAACGAATACGACGGCATGTCCGGCTTTACCCGTCAAGATCTGTGGTTTGACGCCTCTCGTACCCGTGTTCTGCCCGGCGTCCACCAGGAAGCCGTTGACGCCGAGTTGGCCAAGCGAGCCTCCAAGGAGCGCGACAAGCGAGCCAAGAAGGCTGCCAAGGAAGCGAAGGCTGCGGCTGAAGCACCCCAACCCGTTGAGGCTGAGGTCGAAACCGTCAAGCCCGCTGAACCGGAAACGACCGAAACCAAAACACTCAGCAAGGAAGAGAAAAAACAAGCCGAACTTGAGCGTGTCAAAGAACGCTCAAAGTCGATTGACTTCACCATTCTTGGGACGGCCAACGCCAACGAGAAGGACGACCTTCAGACCATCAAAGGCGTCGGACCGTTCATCGAAGAGAAATTGAACGCTCTTGGCATCTACACCTTCTCCCAAATCAGCAAGATGACCAGTGAGCTGGAAGACCAAGTCAACGAAGCGATTGAATTCTTCCCCGGTCGTGTCAAGCGCGATGAATGGGCCAATCAGGCCAGAGCGTTGCTTGAACAGACCGTGAAGGGGGATGCCTGAGATGGACGTGGCCAGCGCTGCCGAAACCGGTGTGTTCTTCCTGTTCGCAGCCATCACGCTCGGTGGAGCGCTCGGCCTCATCTTTGCTCAGCGTGTGGCGCACTCGATGCTCTCGCTGATCTTCTGTTTCATGGCCGTCTCAGGAATTTTCATCCTCTTGGGTGCTGAATTCTTGGCTGCCATTCAGATTCTGGTCTACTTGGCCAGTGTCGGGTTGGTGGTGCTGTTCGGTATCATGCTGACTCGACGTCAAATTCTCGAGGAGGACTTCGAATGAAGTTCACCTCGCTGTTCACCCGTCTTGGCCTGTTGGCCCTCGGCTTCATTCTCGTCGCTGTGCTTAACGACGAAAGCGTATGGGCCGACCCGGCCACAACCACGCCCACAACCGCTGGCTTGGCGGATTCCCTTCTGTCCGAGTGGGGCTTCGCTCTCCTCGTTCTGGGCTTGCTCATGGCCATGGCCATGATGGGCGCTGCCTACCTTGTTCGTGATGAGCGAATGGAGAACCTTCTCTGGGAGTTCGGAGGTGAAGAAGAATGATCGATCCAGCATGGGTTTCCGGTTTGTCTGCTCTTCTGTTCGTCATCGGCTTGGCCGGTGCGTTCACCCGAAAGAACGCCATCATCGTTCTCATGTGCATTGAGCTGATGCTCAACGCCGCCAACATGCAATTCGCTGCCGCTGCCGTGCACCACGGCGACACGACGGGATGGGTCTACACCATCTTCGCCATCGCCATCGCTGCATCGGAAGTGGCCATCGGATTGGCCATTTTCCTTGCCATGTACGGCCAACACGAATCGATTACGCTGGACGACGTCAACGTCCTGAAGAACTGAGGTGAGATGATGGCAGGTTCAGGCAGTTCAGAAGCAATTCAAAGCACGGCGTTGGAATACGCTCCTTACATCCTCTTGCTCCCCATGTTGGCCTTCCCGGTCATCCTTTTCTTCGGCAAGATGTTCAACGGCAATTCCATGTGGAAAAACACGCTCAAGGAAGGCGGTCTCATCGCCCTCCCGGTCATGGCAGGAAGCCTCTTGCTCTCGCTGTGGCTCATCACCGATTTCGTCGGTGGTAACGGCTCGGCCGACACCGACGGGTGGACCTGGTTCACTTCGGGGATGTGGGATTCAGGCCAAACCACCGTCACTGAAATTTCGCTCGGGTTCGGCGTTTACATCGACCACGTCACCGTGATGCTGCTGTTCATTGCCTCCTTCCTGTGCTTGCTCATCAACACCTTTGCCATCGGCTACATGAACACCGATCCCATCAACGACAACCGCAACCACCGCTTCTACGCTGAGTTCGTGCTCTTTTGTTCGGGGATGCTCGGGATGGTGCTCGCTGATTCTTTCCTCTGGTTGTTCATCTTCTGGGAATTGATGGGTCTGTGTTCCTACTTGCTCATCGGGTTCTACTACGAACGCCCCAGCGCCGCCTATGCTGCCAAGAAGGCCTTCCTGACGACCCGTGTTGGCGACGTTTTCCTCATGGTTGGTCTGGCCATCCTTTGGTCGCTGTTCCACCCCTATGCCGGCGCCGACCAGGGTGCGCTCGACTACGCCGTGGTGTTCTACGAAGGCAACATCGAGCAGGTGGCCGCCAACAACTCGGGCATGCTCGCTTGGGCGCTTGGACTGATGTTCATCGGTGCCGTTGGGAAGTCAGCCCAGTTCCCACTCCACGTGTGGCTGCCTGACGCCATGGAAGGCCCAACCCCTGTTTCCGCCCTCATCCACGCCGCAACGATGGTCAACGCCGGTCTGTACCTCGTGGCCCGCATGTTCCCGTTCTTCGGTGCTGATGCACTGCACGGTGAACTGGCCGACTTGGCGTTCATCATCGCCGCCATCGGTGGAACCACGGCGGTCATGGCGGCGGCCATCGCTTTTGTTCAACACGACCTCAAGAAGGTCCTCGCTTACTCGACGATGTCCCAACTCGCCTACATCTTCACCGGACTGGGTGCGGCGCTCTACCTCGCCAACACGCTCTACTGGCACAAGTACCTCCCCGACGGCACGGTGAACCCCGACTACTACGTCAACCACGGCATTGTTGTCGTGGCCTTCGGTGCAGCGCTCTTCCACCTGTTCAACCACGCCATGGCCAAAGGCATGCTCTTCATGGCCAGCGGGGCGGTCATTCACGAGGTGCACCATGCTCACCACCACCTCCACCACCACGACGACGACCACGGCCACCACGAGGAAGACCCTGAGGAACTCCTCATGCTCGCCAACTACCTGTCAGACAGCGGGCAATCCGTCTTCGGCTTCTTCAATTCCATCGACCTTGACCAGTCGGGTGAAATCGACACCTACGAGTTCCAAACGGCGCTCAAGAAGGCCGACATCGCCGACCTCCCGCCGTGGGACATGCAGCGGCTCATGAAGGCCGTTGACATGGACGGTAACGGACGCATCAACGTCCCGGAGTTGGAATTGACCCTCGGTCGCGTTCACCTCGCCTCGCTGGCTGGTGATGACCACCACGACCACCACGACGAGTTTGACGCCCAGTCCATGGAGAACATGGGTGGCTTGGCTTCCAAGATGCCGCTCACGGCCACAGCCATGCTCGTCGGCTCCTTGTCCATCATGGGCTTCCCGCTCATCGGTGGCTTCTGGTCCAAGGAAGGCATCATCGCCAACACCTGGCGCGTGGCCCTCGACGACCCTCGCTTCTTCTACCCCGCCATGTGCGTGCTGCTCGGTGCAGCCATGACCGGCTTCTACATGTCCCGCATGTGGCTCAAGACCTTCGCTGGTTCACCCAAGACCGACGTAGCGGCTCACGTTCATCCCACCAACACGTGGATCAAGACGCCGCTGTTCATTTTGACGTTCATGAGCCTGAGCGCCATTGTGCTCGCCAGCATGGGCTTCACCCACTGGGCGCCTGACGAGTACTACAAACCGTTCTTTGACGGCAAGAAGAGCTTCTTCGAAGGCTTCGTCTATGAAATGGAACACGCCTTTGCCAACAGCGATTCGTTCTTCTTCGTGCTGACCTACATCGCCATCCTCCTCGGGGCCATCGTCGGCCCCGGTCTGGCCCTTTCCCTCTACGGTGGGAAGCTTGACGAAGGCGAGAACAGCCTGCCGTGGTTCGGTCCGGTCTTGGCCCTCAACCAGTTCGTGAAGGGTCGCTACCACTGGGACAATTCGTCCTTCGGCCAATCCGGCTTCGCTACGGCGCTTGAGAACCGCTTGTACTTCGACCACTACTACGACATGGCCATGCTCAAGATCGTGGCTGCCTTCTCGTTCAAGGCCGCTGAAGCCGATTCCGGCGTCATCGACGGTACGGTCAAGATGGTTGAGCGCACCTCGCAACAACTCTCAACGAAGCTGCGCTCGTTGACCACGGGTTCCGCCCGTGACTACATCTTGATGGCGGCGTTGGGCACCTTGGGTCTCTTCGCCTTGATTTGGGGGGTGGTCGCATGACGACCGACTGGATTTCCATTCCACTCGTCGCCTTGCCGCTTGTTAGCAGCATCGCCATCCTGGCTTTCGTGGCCTACGCATCCCCTGCAGCTCGGGAGCGCATGGGCCCCTCCATCCGAATGGCGACCCTCATCTTCTCGTTGCTGATGTTGGCCCTCACCACGGCCATGTTCTTTGGCAGCGAGTACATTGAAGGAACGATGGATTGGGCTTCGCTCTCCTTTGGGAGTTTCAACTACGAATTCCGCTACGTATGGATTGAATCCCTCGGCATTCACTGGAGCGTCGGCATGGATGCGCTGTCCTTCCCGATGGTGTGGCTGACGACCTTCCTCCTGCCGGTGACCATCGCCGCTACGTGGAACGAAAAGAACGCTGCCGTATACTTCCCGCTCGTCTTGATGATGGGCGGTGCGCTCATCGGTGTCTTCGTCGCCCTCGACCTGTTCATGTTCTACGTGTTCTGGGAACTGACCTTGATTCCGATGTTCTTCCTCATCCTCAAGTGGGGCGGCTACGACCGAAAGTACGCTTCTCAGAAGTTCTTCATCTACACGTTCACGGCCTCGGTCATCATGCTCTTGGGTCTGGTCACCGTCTACTTCCTCCAGCCGGAGAACCTCTCCTACGCCGGTGCTTGGACGGGACGCACCTTCGACATCCCCACCTTGACGGCCCACGCTCAATCGGCCAACGCTGGTGGTGCCTGGTTCCTCGGTGAGAGCCTGCAGAAGATCCTCTTCGTCATGCTGATGATCGGGTTCCTCGTCAAACTGCCCTCGGTTCCCTTCCACACCTGGTTGCCCGATGCTCACGTTCAGGCACCCACGGGTGGTTCCATGCTGCTGGCCGGTGTCATGCTGAAGATGGGTGCTTACGGCATGTTCCGACTGCCATTGGCCTTCTTCCCGCACGCCGCTCAGCACTTCCAGTTCGCCTTGTTGGCCCTCGGTATGATTTCCCTCGTTTGGGGTGCTGTCGTGTGTCTGGGACAAACCAACCTCAAGAAAATGGTCGCTTATTCCTCGGTGTCCCACATGGGTGTCATCCTCATCGGAATCGCCACCATGCAGCCGCTCGGCTGGGCCGCAGCGCTGTTCATGATGTTCGCTCACGGCATCATCAGCCCGATGCTCTTCGCTGTCTGCGGTGCGTTCAAGCACCACTATCACAGCATGGAAATCGGTTCGATGCGAGGCATGGCCAAGCACTCACCGTGGCTCGCGACGTCCATGATGTTCGGTTGGATGGCCTCGCTCGGCCTCCCGTTGCTTGCTGGATTCGTGGCCGAACTGATGATGTTCCTTGCCCTCTGGCACTTCTTGGCCGCCGAGGGCTGGAGCGTGCTCTGGATGGTCGGTCCGGCGTTCGTGCTCGCCATCACCGCCGCTTACTACCTGTGGTCCATGCAACGCACCATCTTCGAGGGTGGCGACGAAACACAACCTCCGGAGAGCCTCAAGGGTCAACCCGTTCCTGACATCAGCGACAGCGAAAAGGTGGCCATGCTCATCATGGCGGCCTTCACCATCCTCTTTGGCGTCATGCCGTGGATTGCGCTTGACATGATGAACGGATGGACGGTGGCGTTCTTTGAAACGCTCTTGATTCCAATCTTGGGAGGTGCCTGAAATGGAGCGAATTGAACCCTTTGAGGAAGGCTTTGTCCTCGCCCTGGCCCCCGAATTTGTGCTTGTTATCGGCTTGTTTACGCTGATGATCGTTCCCAACATGGGCAACGCCAAGTTCCGAATTCCCCTGACGCAGATCCGCGTTCCATGGCTGCTTGGCGGTCAGCGCGGCAAACTCGACAGCGACCCTCGCCTGCCCGGTTTGTTCGCAACGGTGTTCTTCACCATCGCCTTCGGGTTGACGCTCGTCTCTTTCTTTGGTGGCATGAACAAAACGCAGATCATCACGCCTGGTGGCACGACGATGCTTCAAATCGACGAGTTCAGCCGCATGTTCGAGTTGATTTTCTTCGGTGCGCTTGCCTTGGCCAGCGCCGCCTCGGTGAACCGCATCCCAGCGACCAGCCGAGCCGACCGCAGCCTCAACGGCTTGTACAACAACCGACGCCAGGTTGACTTCTACATCCTGCTCATCACGACGGGGCTCGGCATGGCGGTCGTGGCCCTCGCCCAAGACCTGTTCATGCTCTTCATCGGGCTTGAGCTGGCGTCGTTCTCGACCTACGTGCTCGTGTCGTTCATGAAGGAAAGCAAGGAAGGTACCGAGGCCGGTATGAAGTACTTCATCGTCGGTTCTGTGGCTTCTGGCGTTGGTCTTTACGGCCTCTCTTTGCTCTACCTGTGGTCGGGCTCGCTTCAATTCACGGACCTCTCCGTGGCCTTTGCTGAAAACGGCATGGAAGCCCTGCCCCTTATTGCGCTGGGCATGCTTCTGGTCGGCTTCGGCTTCAAGGTCAGCGCAGCACCCTTCCACTTTGCAGCCCCGGATGCCTACGCTGGTGCCACCGCTCCTGTGGCCGGTGTGCTCGCCACGGCCAGCAAGGCCATGGGTGTGCTCGGCCTGCTCCGCATCCTTCTCGTGGTCGCCTCGCCCGAAGCCACCGACGGCTCGGCCGTTTGGCTCGTGGCCCTCGGCACGCTCTCGGTCATCACCATGACTTGGGGCAACCTCGCAGCGCTGGGCTCGACCAACCCCAAGCGCATGCTCGCTTACTCATCGGTCGCTCACGCCGGCTACATGTTGGCCGCCATCACGGCAATCGGAGCGCTCAACTGGGAGGACGGCCACATCGACATGAGCAACGATGCAGCGCTCGTGGTTGTCACGGCCCTCATCTTCCACCTCACGGTGCTCGTCTGCTTCAAACTCGGTGCGTTCCTCGTGCTTTCGCTGCTCGAGTCGGAGAAGGGCGGTCACACGCTGGAATCCCTCGGCGGTCTGGCCAAGCGCGATCCTTTCCTCGCCGTAGCCATGTTCATCTTCATGATGTCCTTGGCCGGTGTGCCACCCCTGTCTGGATTTGTTTCCAAGCTGCTGGTGATCATGGGAATTGTCAAGGTCGCCTTGCTTGACGTGACCGTCAACAGTGACTTGGCCTTCGGCGACATCCACTGGGTGTGGTACCTCGCTCTCTTGATGGTCATCAACTCGGCCATCTCGGTGTTCTACTACCTTCGAGTCGGCCTCGTGATGTACTTCCACGAGCCTGAAGAAGGTCGAGAAGGCCCGCTGCCAGCGGGAACACCTGTTCGCTTTGCCATCATCGCCTGTCTCATTACGACGGTGTACTTTGGTGTCGGTGCCGGGCAACTCATCGCCCTGTGCGAGTCGGCGGCCAACGCCCTCGTAGGCGCTTGGTGAGCCTCGGGCCCCGTTTCTGCCCCCGTTTTGGGTGGTGCCTTCAAGAAGGGTCGGCCACTGGCATGGGCAGGTGAGACTGATTGGGTCGCAGATTTGAGGAAAAAGTGGACGTCGAGGAACTCGCACGTCTTGAGAATCCTGAAAATGCAAGTGACGGCAAAATCCGTGTCAAAATGCCCAACAAGAAAGTCAACGAGATGTTCGCACTCGCATCTCAAATCCTCGGCGGCCGCCGTGTCACCGTGCTGTGCGAAGACGGCGAAACCCGAATGGCTCGAATCCCCGGAAAGATGCGTCGCCGGCAGTGGGTTCGTGAAGGCGATTTGATCATCGTTTGGCCCTGGGATTTCCAAGACTCCAAGGCCGATGTCAAGCATCGCTACACCAAAACCCAGGCCATGTACCTCTCTCGCAAGGGCGTGCTGCCCGACGATGTTGACATGTTCGGCATGGGCGTTTCTCTCGACGACGATGGCGAGCACGACGACCTGTTCGCATCCGGTCCTGTTGAGGACGAACCTCAAGCCACCGAGGACGATGGCGACGATCTGTTCGCTGACGACGAGAGCGACGACCTGTTTGCTGACGATGGCGGCGATGACCTGTTCGCTGACGACGGCGACAGCGACGACCTGTTTGCTGAGGATGAGCCCGAAGTGGAGGCCGCCGCCGAAGAGGTGCCTGAGGCACCCTCTGAACCGGTTGAGGAGTACGTCGAAGAAGAACCTGCAGGCGACGATGAAGACGATGACGAGGACATCGACGCCCTGTTTGCTTGAGTCCATGAGGTAGCCCCATGGCCCGTGATGACGACTGGGACGAATTGGCCGGTCGTCCCCGCAAAGGACGGAAACCCAAGAAGAAGCGACAGCACCGTACCAAAGCTGAACGGCTCGACCACGAGCACCAGCGTGCGGAGCAGAATGAATTCCTCCGGGGCTTGAACGACCGTCAAGGTCGCTATGAATGGATGAAGGAAGAGCGGTACAACACGATGTTTCGTGACATCGAAGCCAAGATTCAGGGTGCCATGGGAACGGGAACCTACGACTGGGTTGACCGGCGTGTCTTCGACCAGGTGTTTGACCGTCTCACGTTGATGGCCCTCTACAAGATGATGAAATCAGGGATCATTGACACCCTGGATTTCCCCGTCGCTCGCGGCAAGGAAGCCCACGTCTTTCACGCCACCAACCTGGCGGGTGAGCCCGTCGCGGTGAAAATTTTCCACACCTCCAATGCCGTGTTCAAGAACCTCATTCAGTACATTGAGGGCGACCCTCGGTTCACTGGCCTGCGACGAAAGCATCGCGATTTGGTCGAGGTTTGGGTGCGCAAAGAATACCGAAACCTGACCCGCCTAGCTCGCTGGGGATTGAATGTCCCGCGTGCCCACGGCGTGCACAAGAACGTCCTCGTGATGGATTACGTGGGCAGCGCGACCTCACCTTCGCCTAAACTTCGAGATGTCGCCATTGACGAGCCGCAGCTCGTCTACGATGATTTGCTGAAGTTCTTGGCTGTCTCCTGGCAAAAAGCCAACCTCGTTCACGGCGATTTTTCGCCATACAACATTCTGTGGCACGATGGTCGGGCTTGTGTCATCGACGTTGGGCAAGGGGTGGTTGACAGCCACCCCAAGGCGCAAGAGTTCCTCGTTCGGGACGTCACTCGCCTGGTTGAATGGGGTCAGAAGAACGGCCTTGACGTGGATTTGGCAGACGCCATGTACGAGGTGCTGAACATGGACCTGTCCGACGTCGAACAGGTTGAGTTGTTGGACTGATCACTCCTCTTCCCACTGAATGTTCTCGTCTTCAGCGAGTTCCATCATCTCGGCGACGGCTTCATTGTCATCGGGATTGACCTGTGCAGCCTTCATGCGACGGTTGCGACGTTCCTGTGAGATTTCAGCCAGCCCGGGCACGAGCCCTTCGAATCCGGATGACGAGGTGGTGGTGGGGTTGCGCTCCTCGTGGACGTTGAGGGATCGAGATTCCAACCTTGCCCGCTTGCGATCGCGTTCAAGGAAACCGATGACAGTGCCGTGCTCAGAGCCACCGGCGAGCATTTCAATGGCCTGCCGTGCGGCGAACAGGCCGCTTTCCTCACCAACCAACACGACGGTGGAATTGTAGATGCTGATCTGAGTGTCCGTCAGTTGCTCGATGAGTTTCCGAATCTTTCCTTGACGACCGATGATGCGTGCACGGATGCGGCGTTGTTGGTTGGAGCGCTTCCCGACGTAGTCTCGCAGGTCAACGAGTTCGAAGAAGTGGTCATCATCGAGCAAGCGCACGGCAGCATCAGGCGCCATGCCTCGGCCGATGGCCTTGACCACGTCGGGGAGTTTCATGGCTTTCACCGGGTCGTAGGTGCCGGGTTCTCCCCACTCCACTTCGATGTCACCCGATTCTGAATCAATGATGAATTTCAGACACCCCGCCGCTTCTCGGATGGCTTTGCTGGTCGCTCCCTTGGCACCAATGATGACCGCGATGCGGTCCTTTGGAACACGGGGAAGCGACTGGCGCATGACCGGCCGTGAGGCCCGATGCTTTTCAATCCCTTGTCCTCTGCTGGAGAAGGGCAAGGGCAAACCCAACGAGGACAATGAGCAGGAGCGAGGGAGCAAACGAGGGCACGAGACCGGGTGCATCGAGGGAAGCGCCCGTGACGTAGAGGTAGTTGTTGTTGTTCCCCTCGTCGTATTCATCGATGACGTTGGCGAAATCAATGACCAACCGCAGGTCGAACTGACCTGCACGGGGGACCGTGTACTGCCACACGATGGTCTCGCTGCTGTTTGACAGTGTGCCAGCGGGCAAGTTGCGTGTTTCCATGACCGTCCAATCCACGTTTGATGAACGGTCGGCAGGAGCGGTTTCCAAACGAACGATGACGCTGCCACCGTAGTCTTCATTGGATTCGAGGACGCTTGTGATCGTGATGTTCCCGGTCTGCTCACCGGGTCGGACGACGAGTCGGTCGACGTTGGTTTCACTGACGTTCCAGTACAGGTCGAGGCCGGGCAGGATTTGGAACGACGTGGCCTGCGTGGTGAACGAATTGCCCGCCTCGTCCACGAGAACGGCACGGAACATCAGGTGCTGGCGGGACTTGGTGGCCCAGCTGGCCAAGCCCACTTGGCCCGATAGCCCGTTCACGCCCAAGGTCAACCAGCGACCAGAAAGGTCGGGTGTTTCACCCACGCCATTGGAATCGAAACCGTACTGGATGTAGGACGCTGAGTTGTCGATGCCGGAATCGGCGTCCTCTGCATTGAAAGAAACGTTGGCGGCGCCCAGTCGACTGGTGGTCAGTTCGTCGACCGACCACGACAGGCCGATGGGAGCGGTTTGGTCAACACGGACCATCACCGTGCTGTTGGCGCCGGTGTTCCCGACGCGGTCAGTGGCTCGCAACGTCAGGCTGTGAACGCCTTCGGTGAGCGTGAGGTCGAGGGTGTCGCTGGTGGTGGTGGTCCATGCACCGCCGTTGAGTGCGTAATCCACGCTGGCGACGCCGGAGCCTTGACCGTCGTCGGCTTCGGTCAGCAACCCGCTGATGGAGACCTCAGTGGATTGCTGCCACGCATCACCGTCGCCGACGGTCACCGTGCCGATGGTCGGGCCCGTTCGGTCAATGCCGATGAAGAGGGTTGAGGTGTTGGACAGGCCTGAATGGTCCTGTACCGTGAGTCGAGGCGACCATGTTCCTTCTTGCATGTTCCCGCTTGCCCAATCCCAGCCGTAACTCAGCATGGTGGGGCCGTCGGTGGCCGGTGCACCCGGTCCGGGAACATTGGACAGCGTGGCTTGCTTGAGGTCGTCATCGCTGGCTCCCCAGCGAAAAGAGAGCGTATCTTGGGCTCCGATGTTGAACCACGCTCGGTTGGAGAGACTGGCACCGGTGCCAGCATCGGGGTTGAGCACGGTGAACGTGGTGATGGCCGGCACCTGATTGGCGATGTCAAACCAGCCGCTTTCTGCCAAGGCGAAACTCTCGCTGTCGCTGTCCCAGCCGGAGGCGCGAAGCTTGTAGGTGTCGTTGGTCATGGAGGTGGTGTCAAACGGATACATCCACGGGGTGGTTGTCAAGTTCACGAGCGTGGTCCAGGTGGATTCATCGGTGGTGATCTCGAGCAGCAAGGAGGTCAACGTTCCCGTTCCACCAACGCTGAACGTGACCGCATGGGTTCCTTTGATCTCATCGTCTTGGGCCGGACCGTTAGAGAAGGCAATGTTCAGGCCCGATGCGCCGCTTTGGCTGGTTTCCGGGGTGTCCTCAAGGATTGTTGGAACGACCGGGTTGGTGGCGGGAAGGAAGGAACACACGAGCAGCGCTACCAGCCACACGGCCGCACTGCTTCGTCCCATGCCACTTCCACACCTTCGGTGAGCCTTCAACTCTCCCCTTCGCAAACCGGTGGAACGGAGGTTCCCGACCACCCGCATGGGTTCCGCCCAATCACGAGCAGCAGGGCCCTTTGAGGTGGCAATTTGGAGATGGGTTCAAGTGCTTTGAAGGACCAAGGCAAGGCATGGAGCGCAAAGCAACGGCGTTGGTCCTCCTCGGTCTCCTCTTCTTCAGTGTCCTGCCTCTGGCAGCGCACGCCGAGGAAAGCGGCGGTGTTCAAGCGTCGGCCGTAAGCATGTCGCTCACGCCCAGCGACCCTGTCATGGGCGGTTCGGTCGACATCAGCGTGATGTTGTACAACAGCCAGCAAAGCGATGCGTTCAACGTTGAAGTGGCGTTTTACAAGGAAAACATCGCTGCGAGCAACCGTTTGCTCCTCGACCAAGTCACCGTGCCGGCTGATGACTGGTACACGGTGAGCGCGACGTGGTCCGGGCTGACGGAGGGCGTGCACAAAGTCTGGTTTGAATTCTCAGCCGGAGGCGACATACAGGCCCGATTCAACAAGGAGTTCACCGTTGCAGGACTCCCCAACCTTCGAGTCGATACGTTGGAACTGGATACCTCGTCAACGGTCTACGCCGGGGACACCGTTCCCCTCTCGGCCTTGGTTCTCAACTCCGGGTCGGTGGACGCTCCAGCGACCAAACTCCTGCTCGAGGTGCCTGAATCCAGCGACGTCTTGCTCGATACGCCCGCCCTGACGGCCGGGGCCTCCGCTTGGGTCAACACCACCATTGTCGCACCCAGCAGTGGCGC
>CEUM01037772.1_pt1 | contig 32090 bp, 33 predicted proteins | sample 356421 | NCBI WGS metagenome assembly CEUM01 (sample SAMEA2622716, study PRJEB7988) | marine metagenome | biome: marine biome (ENVO:00000447); feature: surface water layer (ENVO:00002042); material: "saline water (ENVO:00002010), including plankton (ENVO:xxxxxxxx)" | depth 5 m
GTCAGCAGCAGGAGCCCAAGTAGTTCCACTCCATTTAAGTACTTGTCCGGTAGCAGGTGTTGCAGCTGAAACATCATTTAGTGCACCAAGAGTTGTAGCACCACTTCCACCTGACTGAGTACCAAGTGGTCTTTCGGTCATGACACGAACTCTTACATCATCATTCACTGAAAGAGCAGAAGTAAATGTCAATGTAGTACCAGCCACTGTATAATCTACAGTAGGTTGTTGAATAACATCATTGACGTGTACAAGAAGTGAGTTAACAGCTGCAGCCCTAGTTAAAGTAAATGCCGTTTGACCGGCTGTGGCTGTATAATTATCAACGATCATATCGTCGTTGCTAAAGGCCCGTTGTGGAATCTTATTGATTGGCATTATGCTTTCACTCCAGTCCGTGTAATTTTTATTGTTGTAGCATTATTAACTGGATCAACTAAAAGCCTTACATTGTTTGAACTAATATCTGAATCAAAGGTTGCTAACTCTGCATTAGTTGCAATTGAGGCATATTCTGTAAGATAAACTGTGGTACCATCGTGAACTGATAAAATTTCAGACACCTGGAAATCAGTACCAGATGTTACTTGAATAAGATATTTGACACATCGAAATGTAGCTGCCGCGAATGAATCGACAACTTGGTTTGCATTATTGTTTGTAGTCGTAAGAGTGGCTGTGGTAATAACCGAATCATCAAGGATAAGTTCATTGTCACCAAATGCAATTTCGACTACCGAGCCATTATCCTTTTCAAGGAACAATTTACCATCATTAGTGTTTATGGCAATTTCACCGGCCGTTAAATCACTGGCTTGTGGTTTCGCATTTGCCGTAGTCGATCTCTTAAACTGAACTACAGTTCCCATTTATCATTCTTCCTTATCTTGTTCTGGCTCATCTTCTGGGCCAAATGTTCCTGCGTCCATAACCTCTTCATCATCACCGACAAGATCTATAATTTTCTTCTCGGCCATTGCAAGGCGAGTTTCAAGCATAATATTCTGGCTTTGTAACTCGCTAATCTTTCGATTTTGTCTTGCAATGTATTCATTCAGCAATTCTTGCTGATCATATTCTATTGACATAATATATCCTTATAATATTAGTAAGTCCCGCAATCAATGTGTCCAAAGAAAGGTACGCCAGAAGCATTTACCTGAAGTACATGACCATCAGTTGAAGATGTCTTGTAAACAACATCGTCATTTGAATCAGTAACCAGGACACCATTTTGTGCGTAACCAGTACCTGTTGCATCCATCGTAATGCTAGTAAGTTTTGCGTTACCAAATTGAACGCCAGAAACTGTACCAGAATATGTACCACCAGACTCGGTAGCATCTTCGATCATCTTAAATCTGTTATCAGAAAGATCGTAACCAAAGAAGCCCATCTTTGCAGCACTATCATACCAACGGAATTCAATACCCTTATCCAAGCCATCATTTGTGGTTGGTGCAGTATCACCAGCCAGTGTGAAGACTGGATCATCAATTGTTACTGTGGTAGAATTAACTGTGGTTTGAGTACCATTAACAGTTAAGTCACCTTCAATAACAACCGAACCAGCTGAACCAGCAGGGTTTGGATCAAGATACATTGTACCACCAGAGGTAGTTGAAATTGTATCATCATCGATTTTAATTTTGCCAACCTGGAAGGTCATAGCAGTGTCGTTGAATGTCATCGCTGTGGTAGACATTGTAGCACGCTTTGTACCACCAGTGTGGAATTCTAATTCGTCGTTATCAACAGTTGGTGAAGTTTCTGCTTTAATGAAAGTATCCTGGTCAACGTCAACCACGCCACCAAGACCTGCCCAAGCATTACCGTCGTAACCTTCAAATCTACCGTCCGTGTTATTAAAACGAATTTGACCAGTAGCGGCTGTAGGTCTTTGAGCAGTTGAACCAACTGGAATTTTTAACGAAGATGTTGCATTGGTAATAATCTCACCAGAACCATTTGGCGCCAGTGTCATATCGCCATTTGTATCAGTTGTTGAAATGGTGTTACCATCAAGGCGAAGATTATCAACATTCAACAGACCAGTAACACTTGAGTTACCAGTTTGTGCAAGAGCACCGTTAATAGATACTGCACCAATAAGCGAAACAGTACCAGAAGCGGTAGCATCCAGTGTAATATTACCAGCAGTGTTTGTGGTAGCGCTAAAATCGCCAGCGGTATGAACTACTGGACCGGTAAGGTTAATGTTACCAGTACCATTTGGATCCAGAGTAATATCACCATTTGTATCTGTACTCGTAATCGAGTTACCATCCATGGTAAGGTTATCAACGTTCCATACATCAATCTTTTGGTTTGCATCCAAGATTGCGGCCGAAGACGCAGTGTTTGTACCATGAACGTGGTCAAGCATTCCTGTGAAATACTTACCACCAATGACTTCGATATTTGCAGCAGCACCGTTTGTTTCAGTACCAGTACCAATATAAAGTCTATCACCTCCGTTTGCTTGCGAACCCGCCTGATACGAGTAAGCGAATTCACCGGTAGCTACAGCGGAGGGAGCGCCGGAAGTACCGGAATTTTTAATCTTAATTATAGTAGCCATTAGTAATGTCCTCCAATGATCTTGGTTGTGGCTTTATCCATTTCATTTTTGACTAGGAATTGTTGAGTTGCTGCATCATATAATAGTACCGCCCCGTCGGCCAATCCCGAGGGGTTAACATCAGTTAAGTCTAATAGACTTTGACGAGGGGCAATAGCAACTGTTTTAGCTCTTAGGTTGGTACCCGAAGAAACAACTGCTTTAATATTAGTAGCTGGCATCTAACTCTCCTAGTAAGTAACGCCTGGATTAACCTCAAGCTGGCCTTCGACCACTCTTGAAACTGCACCACCCGATGAAGTAATTTCTACATCATACACATAACGCCCAGCTTTCATGCCAGATGTCGTAGAAGCATCCAATTGAATCTTAATCTCTCCAGATGTTGGATCTGGAATAGAGGTTGTGAAACTAATTGATGTTGAAGACTTATAAGTTCTTCTGACCATACCAGCAGCTGTGTAACCTGTAAGGTCAACAACCGCACCAGACGTATCTTCAAGCGTGATAAACGACGAGAAGTCTGTCCCTTGGTCAACTACTAGATTAGCATAAATAGCCATTTACATTTCCTGCGATATGATATATAATATTACTGAGTTATTTATATAGATTGGAAATTAGAATTGCTCGATATTTTGCATAAAGGTTCAAAAGCTTGTTTTATTGATAGTGCTGGGCGCGATCACGTAATCCCTGTACTTTCTATCGGCAGACATATCGCTGAGGAGCGAAACGTCGTCAAGGTAGAAGGGCTTGAACATGAGTTTGAACATATTGTGCAAAAGCTCGGCATAACGGATAAACATACGGTTCATTGTTATATCTCACCTCCTTTCGGCATTTCGTTTCCGGATCATACAGATCCTATAGATGTATTTATATACGTTTTAGAAGGATCCAAAACTATGATGATTGATGGCGAGATAACTATTATTGAAGAAGGTAGTTATATTAAGATCCCAGCAAATACACCTCACCATGCTATGAATATTGAACCATCTATTATGTTATCAATAGGAATTGAATGATTAAAAATGACACTATGATCTACGTCAAAACGACGGAGACATGTAATCTAAACTGTGACCACTGCTTTACAAATGGTATCAATGGAGCCAAGATTTATTTTAATCCTGATGCTGTAGCCAAGTGGTGTAATGAATTAAAAGAACTTCATCCAACAATGACCACTCATTTTGAGTATCACGGTGGTGAGCCTTTTCTTGCGCCTGTTAATGATATGATGAGATTCTATGAATTAACGCAGGAAAAGTGGGGTGATGATGCTACTTATGGTATCACCACTAACCTGGTTCTTAAACTTACCGAAAAACGATTAGACTTTTTAGATAGTGTATGCAACAAACGTATTGGTACCTCATGGGATCCAACCATTCGATTTGATAATGAGAAACAAAGAGATCTATTTGAATCAAATGTCAAATTATTATTACAAAGAGGTTATACTATTAAGTTGTTTGTATCACTTACAAGTGATACTATTCAAATGGGTCCTGAAAAGCTATTAAGATATGTCAGAGATTTAGGTGTACAAGAAATGGCCCTTGAACGTATTACTCATGATGGTAATGCCACTCGCAATCCAGTCTTTCCATCTAACCTAGACCTACAAAACTATTTCTTAGATATGCATCACTTTATGGAATCAACTGGAGCTCGCAGTTGGTTTGATAATGAGTTTATGGAAAACATATACACCAAATTTGAAACTGGCTATACCGGCGCCGGTACATTTTGCCGTGACTGTGAACAAAAGCTATTCACTATAAATGCTGACGGTGGGATAGCCGGATGTCCAAATTCGGCTCCAACAAGTGCTTTTGGACATATTATGGAACCGCCAGAATTGGTTATCAATTCGCCAAAACGCTGTAATGTTATCATGGAAGAATTGCAAAGAGATCCACGATGTTACGAGTGCAAAGTGTATAAATACTGTAAAGGCGACTGCCACCAATTGGCTTGGGAAGATGATATATGTGGCGCGCCAAGATTTTTAATGAAAGAATTGGACGAGAAATATGGCAACACTAACTAATCCGGTCGAAGACCAAAACATTGTAAATCGATTTGCTGACTATGTGCCACCAGCTGCAAACACTGGTATTTCATGGGGATCTAATGCTCACCCATTTTCACATGGCGACTGGCCTAGCTATTTTGGCGGAACCACAGGCGGCAGATCACTTGGAATTACAGGTGCATCTTTAAAAAATAGCGGTGAGTTAATTACTGGCGGTGGACTAGAAACAGCAATTGAAAACGAAACATTTAATTATAGCTCAATTCGTAGTTTAAGAGCTCGTCATAATATTACTGGCGGTGGAGGTAACACTGGTTCACAACCATCACCTGGTATTATTTACGATAATACTGCAATTGCATATATGAGTACTTCATATCGTCAAAACTCTGTATATAACGGTTCTATTGTATTGGGAAGTGGATCATATACAATGATCGATGATTCTCATTTAGAACAAAAATTTGCTCAATTGAGAGACTTATATAATGCAGCAAGAGGAACGACTACAACAGTTACTCTAAACACTTGCCATGCATCATGTCATAGCTCTTGTCATAGTTCCAGAGGAAGAAGATAATGAATGTTATTGAGACGACCGCTCCTATCGAATTGGAGGAGCTTAAATTATTCTTTAATGATAAAGACACATTTTACCTGATTCATTACGAAGAGTCTACCCTTCAAGGATCAAAGCTACTCACCTATCTAGGGAACTTAGAAATTCCATGTGATATTGGGTTTACCACTCAAGAAGCCTTTGATGAAATGACCAAGCATTATCTTGAAGCAAACTTTATCGTAAACATTCCAATTCTAAAAGATCGTGTTATTAATTTGCTTCTTCAGATGAAAGGCTTGGCTGAACTAACCGAAAAAGAGTTTATTGATGCTAATGTCGACATTCTAAAAGAGTGGACTAAAAAATTAGATGCACTTACACTATATAATCTTTACACCGTGGATTCACCTACCATAAAAGATTATGTTATGTCATATCCAGAAGATGATACTAAAGATTTAACGGGTGTCAATTTTGTATCTCTTTTAGACCAGGAGAAATTCTTTATGTTCTATGGAAGAGTTATTCCAGAGCACAAAGTATATTATAAGTCATATTTTAATGACTATATGTTTAAAGGAAATAATCTATATAGTTACTGGGCAAATGAAAACAATCCCATGTTTCTATTAACGAGTGGTATTGCCACTGGTAAATTACAGGAGAAAGAAAATGCTACATCTGTTTAAGAAGGTTTACGTAGCAACAGACCATATTATTGATGTATCATTTGACCGTGTTGTTATTTCGGCTGAACATGGCTATGAGTTTTATGAACCAGCTGCACAAGATATGCAGCCAGGTACGTTATTAGCACATGCAAAAGAAGTCAAAAACCTAATTGGTTCTAAAGAATTACCTTACATGGACACCATGGACATGTTTGATAAGCTTGGAGATCATACCGATGCTACCGGTAAACGAGTAGTTGTTTATTGTGATAGCAAAGCATTCAAAGTCATAATGGCTCTTTGGTTTAAACTTATCTTTGCCAAGCCAAATGCCGATGCTTGTGTTGACTTACTTGAGTCAATGGTATTCAAATATGAGGTATTCAACCAAGGTCGATTCTCTGGTAATGCTGGTCTTGGTCAGCACTCAATCGATATTAGTGGATTCAAAAAGATCTTTAATGGCGCCAATAAACCAACGGCTGCCAGACGCAAACAATTCATTACCGAAAACAAAGCTGCTCTGAGCTTTGAATATCTTTTGGCTACCTATCTTACAAATGGTAAGATGAAAAAAGAGCTGAAAAATGTAATGAAGATCCTATTGAAGAAAGATTTAGAAAAGTATCTGTATGAATTAAAAGAAATCTTCTTTGCTCATTTACTTACTCAAAGGTTTACCGAAACTCTGGGTCTGGAAAAGACATATGACTTTACCAACTATAATGAGATTTTAGAAGACAAGTCTGAGTTTCCAAAGCTGTTCTTAGATAAGAATATTTGGAAGTCACCGTATATGAATATTGCATCCTCTGGTAAGAATGTAAACTTTGATGCAATCACCGACAAACATATCAAGTCATTCCAAAAATTTACTAAGTTGGCTGGTGCATGTTGGCAAGAGGAAAGCGTATACGAATTTGTAAAGTCTGATGTCTCAAAGCTAGACTTTGTAAAAGCTGTATCGGCTGGTGAGATTACCGATAAGGAATTGGATACTATCCTAGAGGTAGAAGCTACCTATGAACATGCCGCTGGTTCTTTCTTCTCAATTGACCTTGAGACAGTAAATAACTATTTCGTACAAGGATTACTTGACGGCAAAAAGGAATTTAGAGAGCAATACGCAGTGATGTAATGAATATCTATGACTTGATTGATACTAAAGTAGTTCGTTATGGTGAGATAGTTGTTTGCTTATTTGAACATTGTAATCTAAAATGCGCATTCTGCCCACAAGACCATAACTCTATTCTTGGCGCCTCCTATGATGAAATCATGGAGAAGGTAAGTCCAATTGTAAATTGGATTAATAATAACCCGCGTCAACAGGCCTATAAGATTCATCTTATGGGTGGTGAGCTATTTCAAGATCGGTGGATTGACCAAGGTTTTCTTAAACACTATGAAGACCTTATATCTCTTATTGACATCCAAACAAAGTCAGACATTCACTTTAATTTTATTACAAATCTGGTATTTGAAAACCGTAAACCAGTAATGGACTTCCTAGATCGTAATGATTTGAAAGTTTCGATTAGCTATGATCCCGCCGGCCGGTTTAGTAAATCAGATTTAGAAATATTTACACGCAATATAATCTATTTCCAAGATCATATTGAAATGGTTTCTATTGTAGCAACCAAACAAAACATAGATCGTATTATTGCTAATGATCAGCTCTTTGAAGATCTATACACTAACTATACTTGTGACTTTGATCACTTCCTACCAAGTGTAGCTACCTCAAGAATTTTAATGCCAAGTGAAAAAGAATTATTTGAATTCTATAAGGTGTTGGTGAATAAATATCCTAGATGTTTGAATATTGATCATTTCGTAAATGACAAACCAGCAAACAAAATGATATGTACAAGGGGCAACTCGTTAACTATCATGCCTGATGGTGCTAAACCTCAGGGTTGTTCTGGTTCTGTGTTCTTGAAAGATGCTCAAACTGAAGAACTAGGTGGTCCACAAATCGTTGAGAATTTTCTCGGCAAATATAACTGTTTTGAATGTGAATACTTTCAACGCTGCCCGCTATCTTGTTTTATTAAAGAGGACTATAAACATATAGAACAAGATATGGATGAATGCGTTTTTAAGGCGACTTTTAGATATGCGGATAGCATTTATAAACCCACCACACGCTGACTGGTCACTAGCGAACAATGTGACCTATTTGTTAATTCAAAGTCACTATAAGCACCGAGGCCGCTATGCAGACCAAGTCGAATTTATCCCGGCTCCATACAAATGGAACCAATACGAGTCATACGATGACGTCATCGCAGAAATTAAATCTGCTGATGTCATCATGTTCAGTTCCTATGCCTGGAACTATACAATTGTGGATGGCATCGCAAAACATATCAAGTCACAATATCCCGAAAAGATCCTAGTACTTGGTGGACCTCATATTGGTACAAATGATCCAGACCTTTTAAGAGGTCGAAAATATTACGATTATATTTGTGAGCCTACAAAACCAGGTGAGCCTTTTATGGAAGACCTAATCGATTGTTATATTGAGAATCGACTAGATCCAAAAAGTATTGCATGGGAACTTCGTAATGGTACTGGACGCATCCATGACCTGTCTACCGAAGATTATTCTATATACGAAGAACACCAGGATTATCTAAAAGAATCAGTTGACTATGCTAGACAAAACAATATGGAACCTTTTATTGTTATCGAAACAACAAGAGGCTGTCCATACAAATGTGTATTCTGCGAGTGGGGTGGTGGTATTAATACCAAGATCTATAAAAAGGATATTGAGATCGTTAAACGTGATATTCTAGCTATGAAAGCCGCTGGATACCGTGATGCATATTTAACTGATGCTAACTTTGGAGCCTTTGAAGATCGTGACCTAGAGATCTTCGCCTTTGGTTGGGAAAATGGTTTCAATCTTACCGATATCTCTACCATGAAGTCTAAAGATATTAAAAGACGTAAACGACTAATTGACCGTTGGTTTGATATTGTTGGTAAAGATGCAAGGGCACCTAAGTCTGGTGAAGGTAAAGGTGGCTTAGATATGTGGGGCGAAACTGAATATGTATCGGTAGTTCCAACGGTTTCCATTCAAAGTATTAGTGAAGAAGCTATGAAACTGGCTGATAGAGTGGATCTATCAACTGAAAACAAACTGGAACTGAGTAGGTATATCAATCAACGATGTAAAGAACATGGCTTTCCGATCCCAGCTCTTGAACTTATCCTAGCCATGCCAGGTTCTACCTTGGAAGATTTCTATAATGAAATGGAGATCATTAACAACTTCAAAGCATGGGGATCATTTAGACACGACTATATGTTCTTACCCGATTCACGGCTAAATTCAGCTGACTATAAAATGTTACACAACATTGAAACAGTCGAAGTCTATTCTGATATCGTAGATGAAGACGGCACAGACAATTGGAATAGCCTATATAAAAATAAGAAGACTTATTTCCATACCATTAGGTCTTGCAACTCTTTTACTCACCATGAGATGCACCAGATGTATTTTATGAACAACGCGGCTAATTATTTGTTAAAGAACATTTATCCAATTTTTGATGAAATAATTTCACCTCAGGGGTTTACAAAAGAGTGTTTTTGTGTTATAATTAATCTAGATGGTTGGGAGGGGATATATACTGAGATCGAAGATATATTCTGTCCATCCACTCCACCTAGGTCTATTAGGCAGCTTGGTGGTAAATTTAGAGTTGACACAATTGAGGAGTTCTTAGAAAAGAACCGCCCAATACTGATCAGTGAATTATTTAGGAGACTTGCATGACGTTAAAAGAGAAACTGAAAGAGGTAGGATATGCCTATATCGGTAATGTTCCTGCAGGCTTAGACTTAGTAAGATTAGATGATCACCGTTTATTAAACACAGAAGAAAGAGCAAGAGATAACGGTGAAAAGGATGTTGATGTTCAATTAACCAATAAGATGAGACTCTTTGGTTATTATTTAGAACAGGAATATGTTAAGCCAAATTGGCCAGAGGCTAGCTTTAATAAGTTCTTAGTATGGGATGGAGTTGATAAAGATAATCAGGGTTGGCATACCGATACTTTTGAAGACTATGATATTTTCTTCCTATACTATTTTGATGATACTGCCGAAGAGACTGGTGGGTCTATCAATTTCAAATGGGATGGTGACTGTGAAGCAAGTTATCAGCCAAAGAAAGGTGACCTATTTCTAATCTCTAATGAACGTGGATTCTGGCATAGAGCCGAAGATACAAAGATTCAAAGGAGGGTAGCAAGTTTTGACTACAATATCTGAGGTCGTTGAAAGAAAAAAGACTCTTTGTAAAGAAAGAGATTTGACCGCTGAATTATATAACCTTTGGATTACTAAGATGCATGACCATCAAGGCGATGAGTTCAAGTATAATCAATATGCCGATATGATCCAAAACTTAGAGCCATACTCAAATATGGTTAAGGAAGAAATACGAGAGTGTAATAGACTCATATGCGAAATTGAAGGAGTGGAAGCAATTGGAGACACAGAATATACAGAAGATTGTACGTATAGATACGGATACTCAAGACCAAATGACTCCTGAACAAACATTCTTTGTCGATGGTTATTGGTTAGGTACTTTGCCTGATGACCTCGACATCGAAATGTTTGAATCATTCGATTTCAAAGATTGTAATCAACCAGAAGAGATATGGTTAGATCCTAAGGCAAAGTCTGATCTTAGCCGAATCCATCAATGGTTTGCTGATAACTACGTATCAAAAATGTTTGATGACTTTGAAATGAAAGACTGTGCCATGTGGTCTGGTGTAGACGAAGGATCAAGGAATTGGCATAATGATTTTGAAGATGGTGACGCATTCAATTCTAATATTTTAGTCTATATGGATGATAATACCGAAGAAAATGGTAATAATATTCAGGTAGCAAGTAACGATTATATTAATATTCTCTATCCGTCACGTAGAGATTTTGTATGGTTAAATCAAAAGAAGTGTTTCCAACATCGGGCAACACATAAAAGTGGAGTGAGACGAGTATTAAGCTTTGAGTACTTAGTACCTGCATTATTTTAATGGACCTAATAATTAAGCCGACAGAGTTGTGCAATTTCAAATGCACCTTTTGTTCGTCAACTAAGTTAGTTGAGGATAAAGCGGCTAAGCTCGACCTTATGAAGATCTTTCAGTTTTTGGATAGGTATCCAGAGACAAAGACCATTATTGTAAATGGTGGTGATCCGTTAATGATGGACCCACAATACTATTGGGAAATTATTAAGTACCTTGATGATAATGATTTGCCTGCCACAATATCTCTTACAACTAACCTTTGGCCATTCTATAAAAATCCACAGAAATGGATAAAGCTTTTTAGACATCGCCGTGTTGGTGTGGCCACATCATTTCAGTATGGTGAAGGCCGATTAAAAGGCGACTATTCAGTATTTACTGAACAGGACTTTACAGTTTGTTCTGACTATATGTTATACTATGTTGGATATAGACCTTCCTTTATTGCAGTAATCACTGAGGAAAATGAGTGGAGTGTAATTAAAACAGTTGAACTTGCAAAAGAAATGGATGTGGTTTGTAAGGTAAACTATGCTATGGCATCTGGTGAACAGGATGCTCCGTATAGACTATCCAAGATATACGAACAATATATTAAAATCTGGGAAGCTGGTTTAGCTCCTTGGGAACATAACACTCAGCAAATGATGAAACGTATTCGTGGTGAGAATACTATCTGCCCGCTTACGCGTACGTGTGACAGTAATATTAGAACCATACAACCCGAAGGTGATTATTATTCTTGTGGAGCCTTTGGTGATGATAAAGATAAGGCTATTGACTTTGACTTTGAAATGAAAGGTGGCTTTGTTACACCATTGGCTGATTCTCCTGAACTAAATAGTTTAAAGATGGGATGCTATTCCTGTCCTATGTTTAGTATTTGTAATGGCTGTAAGAAAACAATTAAAGACCTAAAAGAACATGATATGGTAGAAGATCATTGCTATCATATGAAACAACTTGGCCCAAAGATCTTAGAGGCGAACGGTTTAGACATGCAAATGACACCGTACGTAAATGAATCAATATGAACATATCAATCAATCCATCATACTTCTGTAACTTTCGTTGTGACTTCTGCTATCTTACACCAGAACAATTAGGTGATCAGAAAAAGATTTCTCCTGAAAGGTTGGATTTCTTATTAAGTGAAGTACCAAAGATTGACCATGTAGATCTATATGGTGGAGAGATTGGTGCACTGAAAAAGGATTATTATAATGAAATTATCGAAGTTATTCGCCGCTGGTATAGTGGTCCTATCAACATTAATACTAATTTCTCTATGCTTGACGAGCGATTCTTCGACGATGGAATCACTCTTTCCGTCTCATATGATTTTTCAGCAAGAGAAAAGTCCGACCTAGTATTCAATAATATGTTAATGAGTCCTAAGCCTATTGCCGTACTTATCTTGGCATCTAAGAAAGTATTGGAAATGAATGTGGACGAAATGATTCAACAACTCAATATGTGTAACCAGGTAATGTCTGTTGAGATTAAACCATACTCAATTAACCAGGCAAATGCCGATAATGTAACACATAAGGACTTTGAAGAGTTTGTTATTAAATGGATTACAAGTCCAGTCAAAAAGAACTTTCAATTTCAAAATATAGAACGTCTTATCGATTCTTATTATGGTCAATATAATGCTTTTTCTGATGATCACATTTATATTACACCCAATGGTAACTTTGCTGTATTAGAATTTGATGATTGGGATAAAGAATATTTCTTAGAACTAGACGACTATGATAAGTATATTGATTGGTGCCGAGCTGAAAAAGATGCGTTATCTGAAATTTGTCTTGAATGTCCTTGGTATGGAAGTTGCCTGACAGAACATTATAGATATGTAGAAGATCTAAAAAATTCATGCAACGGGTATAGAGGACTATTGGAGTGGTATGCAAGAGTGGAAAGTTAAACAACAACTATATCACAAACTAAATCGCAATCACTCTGATGATTTGAAATGGGTTACCATTGAAGAATCGGACGATATTGTTAACAATGCAATAAGATATTTTAGAGAAAAAGATGTTGGTTGGATCTATCCAGCCAAATCGTATATGGTAGCAATTTGCTATGCATTTTGGATTATGGAAGACTATGATGAAAATTTTTATGATGTTCTAAATGATTCCGAGCTTCTTCCATTGGATAATTACTTTGTTCCATATAGGAAAGATAGTAATACGTATAATGAAATAATTGGAGTTGTGTGCGCTAATAATGGCGGCAAACTCGCTATGAAAGGGATGGTACCAGATGTTAGAAGATACTATGACGCTGAACTGGGGAACGAATTTTCTGTTTCCGACTTTAGTGACTAAATCAAATATTGAAATTACAGATGATATTGTTCACCAGGCTATGGGGTTCAATGAAATTACAGATGATTTGTATGAACAAGTCCTTGAGGGATTTGAACATCACCTAGAACAAAGTCTTGATAAGGAAACGTCTGATTGGCATCACTATCAAGTCAAGTCATGGATTAACAAATATGACAAAGAGCACGTTGGTATGGAAATGCACACACATGCAGGTTCTCATTTAAGTGCAATTGCCATTATTGAAAGCGGCTTGGGTGGAGAGATCGTATTTCAAGATCCAAGAAACTTTGCATCCCGTGGATATGATATGAAATTTAGACCTTTGTTTGATAACCTGGTTTATCAGCCAGAACAGGGTGACCTATTAGTATTCCCTAGTTTCTTATACCACAGTGTAAGACCCGTTAATATGCTCCGGGTATCAGCAGCATTTGACATGTATCTTTATAGTGATGAATAATTTATCAGAGCACTACGGCTTCTACTACGCCGTATCTACCTTGGCCAGATTTCTTCGCAACAAAGTCTTCAAGCGCAATCGCAAATCCGTGAGGTGAATCGTTATCAGCGATTCCGTGCCCTTCTGGCCCACCCACTAAGCGATCACCCTTATTGACTGAACCTTTTACCTTTACAGGTACTCGGCCTTTCAGTGCGATTGGCAAACCGTTTTCCAACTGATTGTTCATAAGATATGCAGGATAAGCCGATACTACTCCAAGTACTGAGTGGTTATGTTCACCATCAGTAGCTGTTACCTCGAACTCACCACCGACTCTTACCACTGTACCAGCTTCATATGCAAAATCAGAAAGATAAAGCTCAGCCAAGTCAGCATAGTTTGCGGTAGTTGCTGTACCCGAGAAGGTAACACCGTGAACAGTTGACCACCTTAAAGATGAAGTACCAAGTGTACGTGAATTATCAGAATCTGGATTCAATGCACTATTTACTCTTGCATTAAATGTTACATTGTCGCTGGTTGCGTCACCAAGTGTGGTATTATTATTAACTGATAGAGTTCCCACATTTGCATTAGTAATTCCAAGAGTACCAACGCTATTGATATTATTATTTTGCATATCAAGTGTACTATTTAGAGTAGTAGTACCTGTCACAGTAAGTGTTCCACCTACCGTGGTATTACCAGTTACCGCAAGTGTATCAGCCAAACTTGTGGCACCACTTACGTCTAGTGTACCTGATACATCGGCATTGCCATTACAATCCAGGCCGCCGTTTGTGGTAAGTAACTGCTGAGAAATAGTAGTACCACCAATGATGGTATTACCAGTAACGTTTAATTGTGTACCAACATTAGCCACTCCACCAGTAGTCAAATCGGCATGTACACTAAGGTCACCAGTTTGATTCATGGTAAGAACTGTTTGAGCACCAGTACTAATAATCATACTAGCTGCATTACCAGCTAATTCGGTAGTTCCATCAGTTGCTTGGTCGTTAATTGTTATAACATTATCAAATGTGGCAGTACTTTTAATTTCGTTAAGTACACCAATGATGTTATTAGCCGTATATGCATTTGAAAGTTGGCCACCGTCACCTACCAACGTCGAAATGTCATTGGTTTTGGTTCTCCAGTTTTCGAAAGTATCAGTTACAGGTACATTAATAGCAGCCATTAGTTAAGCCTCTCAATAATCGTTTGCATAAGTTGTTTCAACTCTTTTACATCTTGTTTGAGATCTTCGATCTCATTTTGTTTTGCCTTTGCCAGTTCCTGAGCTTTTAAAGCCTTTGCATAAGCGGTATTATCAGTATTTATTACAGCACCACTGGAAATATCTCTTTGAAGTCCTGGTCTGTCTTGTATATTCACTCTTTTCATTATGTACCTAATGCAATTACTCTAAAGTCCTTAATTCTAGGAACGGAAGTCGAAGACTGTGATTTGAATACAACTTTAACCGCTACCGATTGGAACGGTGTAGATGAAAGATCTACTGTATATTCATAATCATTAAACTTTGTTGGGTCATCTGTACTTGACACTGCGTTATCAATAGTGGCCAAGGTCCAGTTCAAGGATGCGAATGGAGCTTCTGCACCAGCTTCTTGTGTCTTAGTATAGACTTCAATTGCAGAACCATCTGGTCTATTACCAGCAAAAATAATTCTAAGACCAACCGAGCTTTGAGCCAGTGATACTTTACGAGTGATATACTTGGAAAGCGCAGATCCACCAGTTGGAGCAGTTTCAGCTAAGAAGTCAGCCACTTCGTTTTTACCACTATCAGTTCCACCAATTGCCATTGGGTTATCAATTCTATTTGAAATGGTATGAACCGAAGTTCTTTCCAAGTCAATCATTGGACTAATCCATTCAGTTGTAGAACTCATAGTAGCTCTTAGATCCAATGATTTCGCCCCAGCCATAGAAGTAGTTTCGTTAATTGCTGAAGCTACTTGTTGTGGGTTATCAGGGTAATAGTTCTGATTTGAAATAATCGAAGTATAGCTTGTTGGCTTTTGATAAGTATTTTCAGATCCAGCCAGCGACTTAGATGAAGTAGTACGAATTGCATACGAAATTGCAGTACCAGGCAGGATAACTTCTTGCATGGTAGGATACAGAATATCGATATGTTTGTTTTCAGTAGCCGTAATCGCTGTGCCACCACCATTTGTGGTTGAGGCAGCATTTGACGATGTGGTAATTGCATACTGATCTTGTTCAACTTGGCTAATCACATGATTTGCGTTAAACTGAGACTGAGCAATTCCACCAATATCAGCCGAGACACCAGCAATAGTAACAGTTGAACCAGCTGGCATACCGTGGTTTTTATGTTTTACAATTGCTTTGTTAGTATTGATAGTCACATAGATTGAGTTAGCACCCAGTGGTTTAGCTGGAATAGCATGGTTAACAAAATCAACTACACCAGAAGCTGTGGTATCAAACTGTGCTCTTTTAATCTTAAACTTAAGGTCTTTGGTCTGATCAGCTGACCAGGTTGAACCGTTTTGTGACTTAAAGAATACACCAGCATATGGCTGAGTCGAAATACGTCTTGTAGTTCCAAGCGAGTTCTGACCAATTTCAGCTGTATAAACTTCATATTGGTTAGAGTTAGCCAAGAGACAAAGTGCATATTCCTGATTCGGTCTCAGATATATAGGAGCTGGGAAAGTAAACGTTGTTGCCGTCGTAGCATCAGTGGAAGTATTAACATTGACTGCCTCTTTTACAACTTCACCAAATGCTAAGATTTCAGGTGAAGGATAACCATTTACCACGCCACGAATTTGCAGGGTTACTGGAATATTATTGTCTTTTGCTTTAAAGAAGATATCGGCACTTGTAATAAATGCGCCATCTGGATTATCAACCAAGAAGGTTTGAGCAAGTGGGTCAACCCAACCAACTGTACGTGTAGACTGACGTGTGAGGATAGTATCTCTTTGGCCAGTCACAGTTTCCTGTGCCAGAGTTGGTGAACGTAAACTTACCTCTTGAGTAGAGTTGATAATACCTGTTGCGGCATAGGTTGCTCTACCAGATGTGGTAATGTTTGAGTTTACGTTATTCGGGTCATCCACGAGTGTAAAGAGTCTCTCACCCGTTCTAAATCTAATATTAGCGGTATTTGGAATATAAAATTCACCATGAGCAGTACCAGTAGCATCGGTAATAATAGCATTAGTGCCATTGGTAATATCACTAGCCGAAAGGTCAGGGTGACGAACTGCAGAAGTGTCAGGCTCAGGGTCAACAGGCGTCGTAGTATGACGAATGAACTGCGCTGCTGTAATGTCTTTTGTAAAATCACTTACACTAATATCCTCAAAGAACGGATAAAGCCGAGTGTTCGGCTTAAACCGTGTTGCCTTAAACTTCACTCTTCTTGAGCGAATAAATGGTACCATTCTAACATCTACCACTCTTTCACCAAGTGAGGTTTGAACAGTATCAGGCGCAACCGAAGTACGAACACCAGTTCTTGTTTGAGTAGCCTGTTGGGCAAGCAATGTTTCCTGGAAAAGTCTACGACCGGATCTTAAAGTTCCGGAAGTACCAATTTCCATTTCACGGCCTTCCCACTGAGTTTCCCACTCATTCCAAACTGTACCAAGAACACCATCAGCATCTGCCAAGGTATTCACCACATCAAATAGACCTTCGTTATCGATAATTAGATCTGGTCTTACTTCAGTTTCTTTCCATTCATCACTTGTTGGCGTCAGGTCAATTTGACCAATGAAGGCAAAGATGTCATATGGGTTAACGTTTTCAGAGCCAGAAGCAAATGGCTGATCGATTACCGTTTGTTCGGTATATGGCAGTGAAATAATATCACCAGTTTGCTGATAAGTATTTGAAGCACCAGAACCACTTTGTTGGATTCTTACGTTACCCTCATAATACTGAGGTCTTGCTTCACCTTTATCGGCATCAATCGATACATGATAGTCTGGATCTTTTGGATTACCTACATTATGACCATAGAAAGGATCAACAATAAAGCCAGACTTAAATCTATCTACGTTATTGCTATCTAGAATCTGAGCATCGGCTGTTTCTTTTTCAAGAAGCGAAAGCGATGTATAGTATTCAAGGTTGTTAATACGATGTTCTAATCTACCGATATCACGCATCGTAAAGCGCTTGTTATCTTTCATGGTAGCAATCACATCGGTAACACCGAATGTATATGGTCTAATGTCTAATTCGTAAAGTACCATGCCATCATCTGGATCACTAGGAATAGCTGGTACAGCAGCAGAAACACCAGTTAAAACTTTAAAGTTACCTTTATTGTCTACGTAAATCTTATCTCTACGTGGCAGGTAATATCTAAAGTCCATAATCATATTTGATGCAACCTTACCAATTTCGGTAAGAGCGGCACCTGACTGATTAGAGCCACCAGCGTTTACAAAGGATGTTCCATCATCTCTGACTCTTGGACGGAAGTCAAGAACATCTCTTAATTCGTATGTTGTAGTGGTAGAAGAATAGGTTGGAATGTCAGCATAATCAACCTGACCACTATATGAGTCTACCGAGAAGTAATCACCAGCACCATGTGTAAAGTAATCAAAGACCACTAGGATACGACCAGTAGGTGATGGCATTCCAGGCTTAAGTTTGATTTGACCTACATCATAAAAGTTATCTCTTTGACCGTTATCTAATTCGTAACGAGATGTAATGTCAAGATCAGAAGTAGTAGCGTTTGTACCAGACTGAAGTGAATCATGAATTGAAACAATTCGATAAATGTCAGCCTTAAAGAGAGAATCAAATCCATTTGCTGTTGTATTTGGAGTAGAAATGTTTAGGTTATGGTTAGTAACCAGTGTTTTCTGTTTTTCTTGAGCTACTCTTTTTACTACTGTTGCAATAATGGTAAGTGTTTCGTTAGTTAAGCTAGCACCAGTAAGGTCAATATTAAGGTTAACATTGTTTGTACCAGAGATAGACAGACGATTTGCACCACTCGTACCATCAGCCGTAGACATATCATAAACTGTACCAGTGTTGGCATTAGCCACTACAAAGTCGATACCAGAATATGGCGTTTGGAATGATTCATCAGAACCAGCAGTAATCGTAGCCAAACCAGACGAAAGCGTCTGAGTATAAACTCGTCTAACTGTAATAGTTGTATCAATCGAGTTATCAGCAGCTCTGATAGTTTCTACAGTTTGATATGGAAGTGGGAATAAAAGATCATTACTATCCACTGCATAAAGTTTGGCCAATCCACCAGTTTTTACTGTGGTTGAAGCAAACTGTCCACTGGTAGAACCTACAACATTGATTGTGTTAACTGAACCAAATGTATTGGAACCTGTCATCTCAATATCAAACAGGAATAATTTATAGACTGCACCAGGTGTACCAGGTGTGCCTGAATGTAATTCATATGCTCTTGCTCTTGCGGTACCAATAATGGTATTACCCGAGCTTTTCAGATCTAATTTTTCGTATGTACTAATATCCGGCGCGTTGGTTGTAGTATTGACTAGAGTATAGTTACCCATGTCAAATGAAACCACAGAGTTTACAATCTGCTCTGTATCTCTTGCTTTATCAACATCGATAAAGTTTGTGGTAAGTGTTTCAATTTCATAACCACGGACATAAGCTTTACCAGCTTCCAGACCTATAGCAAGTTTTGCTTCACTGCCGCTATTGCCGGAAGTATAGATACCACGATTGTCACCAGACTTTAAATGTTCTCTTACATCGATACCAAATGGACGAACTGTATAGTCACCAGATTCATCATAGGTTCTTCTTGCAAAGGTATCCTCAAGGACCGAATATTCAGTTGCTCTAATTTGATTTGCAATGACACCATCTTCAACACGAATCAGTTCAATAAAGTTCTGATCATCTGTGGCAGTCAAAGCTTTCTTGGCAAGTGTAAGTTCGATCTTATATCTGTTTGCACCAGGAGCCGCAAAGTTTGGAGAGCCCGTTGCGTTATCAGTAAGGTTAGCATCATCGGTAGACGTAACAATAGTCTCACTGACAGTCAAACCAACTCTATATGATGGAGTGTTTGTATACTTATCAAGAACCAGTGTTTGACTTGTGACAAAGGCAAAGGTTCCATTCACATAATAGATACCTGGCTGGATATTTGCAGCCGATCCAAATCCAACTGAGCCAGATACATTTTCGATCTGAGCCGATCTTGGAGTTGCTGCATTAGATGTAATAACTTCGTTTTGTGCGAATTCTTTGGTAGTCTTATTTGTACCAGAACCGGTATACTTGACAAATAAGGTAATTGGATCAGAGCCAGATACCGGTACAGTTCCAACAACCTTGGCAGTCACACCAGTTGTTCCACCCGTAATGGTAGTGTTTAGAAACTCAGCTCTGTATAATTCAACGTCAGCTGAGTTATAGGTAGAACCAATTTTAATGAATCCATATTCTTTATCGATAGCTGTTGCGCCAGGGATAACCATGGCACCATCTTCAAAAGTATGATCAGCAAAAGACTTGATCTGATTTTGAAGAGTTGATTGGAGTTGTGTTAACTCTCTTGCTTGAAGAGCGACTGAAGGACGAAAGAGAATGCGATAATACTGAGTCTTCGCATTGGTCTCAAAGTCGTCGTAATATGGGGATACATTAAAATCGAGTGTCATTATTTTTTACCTTAAAACTCTAATACAAGTTTAATATCTTCAATTTGCGAATTTGCTCTTGCCACCGCACTTCTGTTCTCGATGTAAATTACTTCACCCGAAAATTTCTCAACTTCTGGATCACCAAGGGAACTAATTGTAGCCGAGGTTCCACCGGTGTTTGTAATAGTTTCAGAAGCTTGGAATGTTCCATACCCTGTGGTTGCATCTTGATGATATCGAATAACATTGCCTGTTGAATCGTATGATGTTATATAGGCTTGTGCTCCGGACGTACCGCCAGTGATAATCTCATCAACCGCAAAAGTTCCACCAGTTGGAGCGGCTGTAGTTAATGACCGTGTAGCCTGAAGAGTGGATGCCGAAGATACAGTAGTTGTACCGTGGTTAAATGGATTACGAAGTAGACCCAATTGGCGATAATCGTTATCGATTGGGAAGTCACCGGAACCTTCATCCGAGTCTAGGTTAACGTTCGTCATCACAAAGAAACCACCCAGTTCATCAGCAGCATTTGCGCCATGTCCACCTGGAGGAGAAATTACGGCACGGGCTGTAGCACCATTACCACCTCCACCACTGATTTCTACTAAGGCTTCATCATAGCCCGAGCCAATATTGCTCATTGAAATACCAGTAACCACTCCACCTACGACTGTAGCCGAAGCCGTGGCACTAGATCCGTTACCAGTAATTGTAACTGTTGGGTTTGATGTATAACCCGAACCGCCAGCTGTCAGTACAATTCTATGAATTGAACCGTTCTGTGCGTTTGTTTGAACTTGGTACTGCAATGACCCATCATCGGAGGTAAGAACGTTGACAGGGATAAACGAACTAGTTAAGAACTTAGTTGCCTGAGTACCAGAAAGCGAATACATAAATTTCCAAACATAACCATCCGATTCTACGGCATTGGCTGCGTTTGTAGTTTGCCCAGTAGGTTTAACAACCGAAGCACCTGTACCAGCCTGGAGACATTTATAAACGTTAAGGTCATCAGTAATAACATAATATTGAGATGTTCCTAGCGTAGTCAACTGGTCGTCATACGCAGTGTATGTAGTACCAGAAAGCCAGTTGTATCGAGTAATGCAATGGGATACATCAGATTGTGCTACCTTTTTCAATGCAATCATATTTTGATGTACATTATTTTTGGCTGCAACTGTATCTACTGGTGTTGCGATATCAGTATCTGAATTGGGCCATGGATGTGACCGACCAATATACAGATATGTACTGTTAGTGCCAATATCATCACGGAAGTTTACCGCGTTATTGACCCTGATTTGTTTTGAAATTATGGCTACCATTTTATAACCTTACCTCATTAAATTAGATTTAAACTATTTATAACACTTTATGGAGTGATATCGATAACTGATTCAAATGAAACATCGATTTTTGCACCCGCGTTTGCCTGCGCTATTGTAAAGTCCGCATAGTTACTTATAGGACCAATTTCAGGCAGGAATTTATATTTGTCAACATGAAGGAACGTAGGTCCAACAGCATGCTGAGCTTGTGGTTGAAGAATAAATGTCAGATTCAGATTTACTTGTTGCCCACCAATAACTGGAATCTCAACAGTAACTTCTACCGTTGGAGCAATAACTGGTGTACCCGTATCCTGAGACGAGAAGTCAGCAGGAAACGCTCTTTGTACTTTTGCTGCATTTGCTCCAGTGGCCTGAGAGAAAATAGCAACCTCACCAAAAAATGCAAATCCAGCTGGGTGAAGTAGCTTTTTAACTGCGTCTCTCCAGTTGTCAACTGTCTGACCAGTACGAATAACATATGAGAATGACTGATAAAACCGTGAGTCCTGAATAAATTTCTTTACCGAAAGTTTACCATCATCACTTAGCCATCTTTGGTTTATGGCATCCCATTTAGCATCTGATGGTTTGAGAATGTCTACCCTTGGAAAGTACAATTCAATCTCATCATTAAAGATCAGTCTAAACAAAGCTTCAAATGAAGGTTGCGCACCCTTTGACAAATAAATGTCAGTAATATTTTTATAGAGCTTACGTTTGTCAGCAACAACAGTCTCAGGAATTGGAACAGCCAATTCTCTTTGAAGCATCTCCAAAAAGACAGTAGCGGTTTGATCAAGATCTCTATGGACCGTTAAATTATTTAAGAAAGCACCAGGTTGATCGTCTTGGTCCAGGAAGTCATAGTATGCTTCCATGAACTTCATCAATTGAGGACGTTCAAGCTGAATATGCTCTGGTACTATGGACGCTACTTTATGAGACATTATGAACTATTCGCTGTTGTTGTGTAACCGATACCAGCAATAACCGCACCAGTTGCGATCTCATCGATTTGCGGAGTAACGGTTGTTTGAAGCAAGTCGATTTGAAGAAGCTGATTTCTTTTAGGCGCCAAGTCATTTGAGCTTGGTGTACCTGTAACTGTAATATATGAACTACCGTTCGTAATCGATGCTGGGTTAAAGTTGGTAAGTGTTACTTTACCAGCCGCAATATCAACAGTACCAGCATTTTCAGTGGTAATAATCTTTTGATTGTTTGTAATACGATAGAACTGAACCTGGCGGATATTTGGATCATCAGTTTTAATATCCTGCATCTTATGGTTAAACCCATTCAGGACAAATTCCGATGAATCGATAACCGAAGCATTTTCAGCAATATTCGTAGAGAAAGGAGATGAGAACTCAAGTTCGTATTTTTTAGCAGTACCAATTGTTGGATAAAGTCTTTTCTGAACATTGACTCGCATAATAGTATTCAGAATAGCAGGATTGGTAGCATCGATTTGAGTTGTTACTTGTGACGCTCTAAACACACCATCAAACTTTTTAAGGTTAGTATTATTGTAACTTGTAATTGTAGCAATCACAGCATTCTTTAACTCACCGGCTGTTAAAGAGGTGAGGTTTGGATCATACTTAAAGAACACTTCCAATTTAATAAAGGTATAATCAGGGTCCACAATCTCTGGTGTAATCGAAACCAGGTTCTTTGTTTTCAAAATCGAGTCTTTAATAAACTGCTTTTGAGTAGCCGTTAAAGTATCGGCATTGGCTGGTTTAATCGATAAGAACACCTTACCATATTCAGGAACTGCCTGTTCCTCACCACCCCAAACTGAAATAGTCTCGGTGTTGGTATAGTTATTTTTTACAATAGCTTTATAATCGTCAGCCGTTACCACTCGGTTCTGAGAGAGGAATGATAGTGGTGCGTTAAATTTAATAGAATCTATTTCTTCTCTGTCGGCACCACCACCTGATTTATCGACCAAGGTGACCGATGCATTTGTATTACCAGAGACGTTACCAGTCATTTTGAATACAGTTGCGTTATTTGCTGCAACACCTTCGGTAACTAGGTATTCAATTTCAACTACATTACCAGCATCTAATTTTTTACCGAAGACGTCATCACCAAAATAAATTTCGAACTGACCATCAATACCTTCCTGAAGGAAGTATGCCTGAGTATCGCCTTTCACATCTACGATATTTGTAACAAGTGTATATACATCAAAATCAGATGAAGTGCTATTTGTTTTTACCTTGACAACCAATGTGGCCGTATCGACATTGGTATCGGGGATAGCATATTTCTGAGCGGTTGAAGTATCATCAACAACATATGACTGAGTTCTAAGTGTACCCTGATTAACCTTTAGATTGCTAAATGTGTATACCCCGCCAACTGGCTGAATAGTTTGAGCCTCAAGGTTAAGGAATGTATAGTTAGTTCCATCAATAGTAGTCTGGAATGTAGTACCTCGAGACATAGAAAGTGAGGATGGAGCTCCAGCAGGGTTATTGATTGTTACGTTAATACTGGCAAACGGGCTAGTAGCCGATCTTGGAACATATCCAAGTGACTTAGCGTGTGCTACCACATTATTTCGAATTTGTGAGGTATCCAAAAAGATTTCATTCATATTTACATTGGCATTGAATGAATTATAGAAGGTATTATATGCCAGCACATCAATAATAGTACTTAAGGCAGATCCTTCAAAATCATAATCAGCCAAGTCTGGCTGTGCCTGAAGAAATGTTTTTAGATTTGTTTTAATTTGATCGAAGTCAAGATCAGTGACTGTCAATCTTTCTTTTGATACGGTTACGGCCATTATCGAATTCTCTCTAAGTAAAATGAAGCAGTGCCAGTTTGAAGATTAGTAATCATTTGAAAGTCAATTGAAAGTCTAAATCGATTATTATCGGGTTCAGATACGACATCAATGTTCAAAATTCTTGCTCTTGGCTCGAAGTTTTGTAAAGTAATCGCAACTTCTTCTTTAATATCAAACGCAGTAAAATCATCTACTGGTTCAAAAAGAAGTGTTCTAATATTTGATCCAAGCAGTGGTTCAAAAGGTCTTTCACCTCGTGCAGTAAGTACTAAATTTTTTACTGACTGCTTGACTGCATCAATATCTTTTAAGATGGTAACATCTTTTGTATTGGGATGCTTAAGGAAAGACAGATCAAAATCAGAATAGAGAACATCTCTACTGGTAATAATCGCCTTTTTATTAGCGTCTGATTTTGTCTGTGTCCGTGCCATATTATCCTAAATACTCATCGATCATGTTAATTACATCATCCCACTCAGCCATTTTTTTCAGCTGTTCTGTCAGTTCTTCCATCACCTGTGGATGTTCACCGATACCAGCTGGTCTATTCAGATAGACTTCAACGTTGGCTTTATGCATTGCAATGTTACCTTCGGCATATTTTCTTAATGCCTCAATCATTTGTTCTCTCATGATTCACTCCATGGTTTGTTTTAACTATTTATACGGGTTACGCCCTAGCATCTCTATAGGCCTTCCACTCTTTTCCACCCTGAACATTTGCATCTAAGTTTGCAGCTAACTCATTAAACTTATCGATATCGGCTTGAGGAATTGCTCCATCTTTACCGCCATTTAGATATCCTTGTGGATTTTTTGCTTCAGAGTCATATGTTTCTTGTGGCATCTCTCCAGTAATCAAAAATTCATAAGCTATTAATTGTCTAGACATTAACGCATCTCTTGCTTCAATAATATCTACCTCATCAACTGCAGCATTCCATTTATCACGTACTTTCATTTCACCTTCAGTAAGTCTACCTTCTTTAATTAATTGAGATGATTTTTTTCCTGAAGATTCTATTTTTTTATCAAGTGAGATAAAGTCTGGATCTTGTTCCATTTCAGCAAATTTGTCGGCATATGGTTTATACACTGTCTCAAAATACTGCGATTGATTATCCATATTATCTCGTCTTGCTTGAGTCCATGCAGTCATTTCTGGCGTAATTTTAGATTCATAAGTCGTAGAAGTAGGAGATGCATCACCAGTAGGTGTTCCTAGAAACTCACTAAAATCTACACTTGTATTTGGTGTTGTACCCTTTTTAGCTTTTTGCTCTACTACTCCAGTACTTGGATTTAATTCTTTATTGGGAAACGCTTTACACGGATCAAAAGTTAATAAAGAGGCTGGGTCACTTGCAATAGAGGTAATTGTATCAAGATATTCCTGAATTTCTGCCTCAGGAATTGCATCACCCCATTTTTCTCTAAAGGTAGCAAATGCCGCCGACGCGTCAGTTGTAGCTTGAGAAAGTGCAGTATTTAGATCAGCTTGCAATGAGTTAAATGTAGGAATTTCAGCTGCAAAATCATTTAACGCCGAAGTAATTTCTCCAGCTTTTGACTCAAGATCACCAAGTGCAGCCATACCTTCAGCCAGTTTAGCTTTAATTTCATCAGCCTTACCAGTTAAATCATCAAGTGCTGTATTATTTCCGCAATTTAACATTGTATTCTCCTATGATGTCGCATATCCAAAAGGACTAAGTGCGGATTGCGCCCACGGATATCTTGGTAATGATGTCCGAGAACCTGTATTACCCCAAGCTCTTTTATTACCAATGTCAACGTGTGTAAAGCCATTATATACACCAAATCCACGAATTCCAGCATTATAGCATGTAGTAATAAAGTTTGCTCTTTGAGAATCTGACCAACCTGTTTGAACAATATCACATGCATTACCTAACATATGCTGACTTGTTTTGGCTCCACCAACAGAAGCGTTATATGCTGGTGAACGATATGCTGACGTAATATCAAGGGTAACACCTAATGTTGATGCTACGCTTTGTAAAATATTTTTTAGCTGTGTTTTAATTCTTGGATCGGTATGCGGTAAAAAATTTAATCCAGGTGTTCCACTTGCATCAGGGTCAGGACTATCCGATTGACCAGTTGTAACAGCCGGTGTATCTTGTGCGCCACTTACATTATTTACTGGGCTAGTATTATTATACCTTGCACTTGAAATACCGCCATCTCCATATTCAATAGCTTCAAAAGTTTCTGGATCTTCTCCAGCAGCCTCTTCAGTTTCTCTTCCTTCAATTACCTCTGTGGCAAAAGCTTCAATCGTTGGAAATACTGTTGTGTCGATAACTGGTTCAAACACTTCAATATTTAATAAAAGGGCTACAGCTTCAGCATTTGTTGCAACTCGAACTGTACCATTTGCACTTATCATAGATCCTGCATCTGCTGGGCCAGTAATATATCCAACTTTTTGACCATGCACATAAACATTTGGCGATCCATGTCCAACTGATGCGACATGAGGAAGACAAGCTGGAACCGGAGGAAATGGATGCGATACTGTCGGATCACCTCTTCTTGATACTAAGGCTCCTTCAATATAAACATCGCCTTGACCTGGTGGAGCAAGCGTAGTTGTTGTGGCACAAAGATGTCCTGTAGTTAATGAATCACCTTGTCTTATTGCTAACTTACCCATTAGTTTAGATCAATCCTTGTCGCATTAACATCAACATTGCCTACAACATTATCAGTTAAGTTGCCTTCAACATTTGTAGTCACATCAGTTTCTACATTCGTGGTCATACTTGCTGGTGTTTCGACTGTAATATTACCTTTTGATGTTATTTTAAGTTGGCCAGCCGTGGTAGTTGAATAATCTTTTAACGCAAAAATATTTAACTTATCCATAACAATAAAACTAGTTTCTTGTTTTACTGTAAGATCTTCGGTTTGACCAATTGTGGTATTTCTTTTAAGGTCAACAATTCTTGTTTCGTCTCCACCAATCCTTTGTACATAATTTTCGTTTACATTAGAGCCAAAGTCTTGTCCAATTTCGATATGTTCAGAATTTTTAATTTTACTTTGACGAGATCCGTGAACAGCTTCCGTTTTATTTCCTTCAACTTCTAAATGATAGTTACCTTTTACAAGCTGTCTCATATCTCCATCAACTGTAATATTAGCACTACCTTTAATATAAACATAGTCACTGCCATAAATGGCTTTATAGGTAGAACCTACAACCGTAACTGTTTTATCACCATTAGCCATATATTCTTCATTTGTACCAGAAGTATGATATGTGCTTACTCTTTCATTACCTGGTGTATCATCAACCTCAAAGACATGACCACCTTCTGTTTCAATTACTTTATTATACGGATACTTTGGTCTTATATCTTTAAAAGGCTTGGGCATATCCCAAGTAGTTCTTTCATAATAAGAGTCTGCCTCGTTTTCTACTACACTTGAAACTTTTTGTGGAATAGCAACTTCAACACCTTCTTTTCTTAAATTAACTTTATCTTTTGTTGAAGCGTGTTCTTTATAATATCTTGCTGTAGCGTTGTAAGGTGTATCAGGGCCTTCTGTTCTTACTGGGTTAATACCAGCTGGATCAGCAAAACCAGCATCAGGTCTTCCACTTGGACCTGCTTCACCTGGCAGTGTTCCCATAATCATAGGATTCTGCTTTGATTCTCCGTCCATATAGAAACCAACAACCCATGATCCCTCAACAATACCTGTTGCTGATTGACCAATACCAGCGCAAGAAGCTGAAGTAACTGGCATCATAACTTGCGACCAAGGCAAAGATTCAGTTGGAATTTTTACTTTATCGGCATCATGATCTCCATAAATACGTACACGAAGACGACCTTGGCTTTTAGGATCTTTACGATCCTCAACCACACCAATAAAAAATATCATATTGTTAAGACTCATATTCTTCTCCAAACCCATCACTTGCAACTTCAAGAATACAGTGGTAAGAATCTTTTTTGAAGTGGTGATGACATGCTAAAATCAAATGCTTACCTGATCTTTTATTATCTATATTTGCTTCAGGTTCTTTTTCGTTTTGAAGTCTATTCGAAGGAAACGTAATATTAACCAATCGACCCGGTTCTAAATCAAATCTACCAGGTACAGTAATTTCATACATATATGTTCCGAGCATTCCATTATAGTTTTGTCTAATGGTGTCAATATCATGGGTTTCACTATTATAATTTAAGAATTGATTACCAAAGTTTGATCCTTGATGATAAGAAATAGACTGTTTTGATCTTGAAAGCTCAGTAATTTTCTGATCCTGTGGACCATATTTTGCCTTTATCGATACTGGAAGATACTCATTCAATCGTGGATTATTTGTAAAAACATCCTCTCCAGAAAAATCTTTAACAATTGCAGTCTTACCTTGAGTATCGACATTAATATATGTTTGCGCGTATGTTCCATCACGAATCTGATCTAATGCATTTCCATGCTGTAAAGTTCGAAAGTTAATTATTTTTCTTGCAATGTTTTGATAGTCGTATTGATTTGATGAAACTGAAGCCTGTGGATCGGTAGACATATTAATAAAATACTCACAAACAATATTATCATCAGCTGTCATAGTTTCAAATGATAAAAGTTTTGGTCCACGTCTAAAAGTTTTAAGATATACTAATGGCACACCATTTGAGTCTATAGCTTTTCTACTTAGCCATTCTAAAGTTTGTAGTGGTTTCCAATTTGGAATTACAAACCTATAAGTTCCAGTACAAGCATCGGCTTCTTCAATTTCTGTTTCAAAGGCATTGAGATGAATGTCTTTCATAATAGAGTCAATAGTACCTTCATATGCCTGAGAAACTAAAGACATCGAATCAAGTACATATTCTCTGTCGATAAAGGTAAGAGTATACTGAGAAACAGTTTCGTTAACAATGCTAACCTGTTCAATTTTCATCACATGGAAAATATGTTCATCATTAGTATCAAACTTAGAAAATGTAAAAGTAACTATTTCTTGACCAGAAATATTTGCTTGTGATAACACATTAGTACCATCAACAATAAACATACGGCCATAAACAGCAGTTTGTCCTATTGCTTCATAAATAGAGATCTCATGGATAAGATCTGTTATATCGACAATTTTGCCATCGCCAGTAGTAAGATCAACTTTTAAAAGTTTAATATCGGACGGCAGCTGTACTTGTTCAGCCACGTACTATTCTCCTAAATTGCTTGGCCACATCACTAATTAGCTCAGGGCGAATCACTTTAATTTTTTTCTTGGCATCATTTTTACCCTGCTCATACTGAAGATTAGTAACTTCTGAAGAGCCAGCTGTTCCTCTTGGCACTTGGAGACCATCCTTTTCATAATGATGAGGAGCTTGGATCTCATTAACTTGTGTACCAATAGTTGCAGTATCACCAGAGGTTTGACCTTGAATGATCTCACCATTTGTAAATGTACCAGTCACATTCTTAATAGTAACAAATCCCTTATTACTATCTTTACCAATATATGTGGCAGTGGCACCAGAGATCAGTCCATTAATCTGCTCGTTAACATCAAACTTACTATGGAAATCATTTGTATTGATGGTCAATACTTTGTTTGGATACTTGTGTTTTAATTTATCTTCTAGTTCATTTACTTCTACTGGCCAATCATTTTCTAAACTTTTTAGTTCAGGATTACATAAAAAGAATGTCCAATAATAATTTGGTGTATTGTATAATTTTTCTGATACGTGGTCAGGTCTTTCGCCTTCTTGAATATCATAAAATCTATAAAAGGTAATATCATCCTTATAGTCATTTACGATTTTAGCAAAACGAAATGTATCAACAATAGTTCTTGTCTGCCCATTGGCATCTAAATCATATTCAATTTGAGGAAAGTATCTAAAGTACTGCATTAGTAACCGCCTTCTTTAATAGTTTCGCGAGTTTGAACTACTGTTTCTTGGAATGTCATAGTAAGGTCAATCTCAACGGGTTTACCACCAGGAAAGAATGCTGGTCCTGAAGGGCCGTAATTTGTAGTAACTGATGTGCAATATGCTTTTGAGAATCGAATCATCTGAGCGGCACCACCAGTTCTTGTAATAAAATCGATTTGAAAAATGTCTGGAAATGTAAATGTTACTTCATTTCCAGCAGTAGCTGGATACGCATGAGCTCTCATAAACTGAATCATATTATAAATTTCATCTGATTCTTGTTGATTAGTTGGCATCAATTTCCAATTAAGAGATAATTGTCTTAATGATGGAGCCTTAAATAACATTTCCGTTCTTGGATTTCTAGCAATACCTAATGCTTGTCTTCCAAGCTGTTTAAGACCAGAGGCCTTTGCTCCTTCGGTAACTCCTGCCATTACAGCTCCGCCGGCGATTCCACCCATAACTGCCAGCCCTTGTTCTATACTACTAGCATTTTGTTCAATTGCGTCATCAGCCGCCGATAAAACAGAAGAAGCAATAATACCAATTTCAGAATTATCGTATTGCAATGCGTCATTAATTGAAACAGATGAAGGAACATACAAATAAATGTTAGCTAATGCGGTCTCAACTGTGTCGGTAGTTCTATTTTGATTAGCCGCATTTTGAGTAAAGTCTTGAAGATCACCTAGGATTTGCGTGCTTGGCGAATTCCCTGAAGCTAAAAGCTCTGCCAATTGTGTATTTCTTCGAAGAATAGATATTCTTGTCTGAACAGGATGTTTCGAAGCTAAGTCACCCGGATATACAAATTTCTTTTTAGATGCGATTTTGCTAGCACGTTCTTTTGCCGCTGCATTAGCTTGCTCTCTTGGAGAAGCAATAGGTGCCACTGCTTGACGGGGATCTCCAAATGCCTCTGTATGGTAATCTGACATGAATAAATATCTCGCTAGTGTTAAAATTATCTAATGTTATTTATATGACTTATAAAGGCCGATACAAGGTAAAAAATATTGCAAAGTACAAGGGTAACCACAAAGAAGTGGTTTATCGATCGTCATGGGAAAGAGCCGTTTTTAGGTTCCTCGACGGTCATAATAATATAACCGAGTGGTCATCTGAGGAATATGTTATCCCATATCGTTGTGCGACTGATAAAAAAGTACACAGATACTTCGTTGATATTTATTTCAAGGATTCTAATGGACAGAAGTGGTTAGTGGAGATAAAACCCAAGAAACAAACAGTTCCACCCGCTAAACCAAAGCGTAAGACTAAACGGTATTTGAATGAGGTGTTGACCTATATGAAGAATGAATCCAAATGGAAAGCAGCAAACGCTTGGTGTTTGGACCGTGGATATAAATTTGCTATCTGGCATGAGGATACTTTGAAGGGATTAGGCATCAAAATCCTCAAAGGATGATGTATAAATAACGGTATGGCTGAAAGTTATTTTGACAGATTACAAATTCAAGCATTTAGAGCGGGTATCCAGCCACGGACGAAAGACTCTCAAGACTGGTTCCGCAATAAGCTTAAGAATATAAGAAACATCAATAGGCAAACCCTATTGAGAGATAGCGCATTGGA
>CEUM01013695.1_pt1 | contig 31541 bp, 31 predicted proteins | sample 356421 | NCBI WGS metagenome assembly CEUM01 (sample SAMEA2622716, study PRJEB7988) | marine metagenome | biome: marine biome (ENVO:00000447); feature: surface water layer (ENVO:00002042); material: "saline water (ENVO:00002010), including plankton (ENVO:xxxxxxxx)" | depth 5 m
TTTTCGCCTATAGCACACGTTTACGTTTTTTTAAATTTTACTGATCACCTAAAACGTAATCTGCTATGTCCCTTTCCGACACTACTCTTATTACTCAATTTTTATCTGGAAACAGCAATTCATTTTCGATTTTACTAGATCGTTACCAAAAACGCGTTTACGGCTTTATTTTCTCGAAGCTAAATGACTCGAATTTGGCTGACGATATTTTTCAAGACACCTTTATCAAGGTTGTTAAAAACCTTCGCATGGGAAAATACAAGGACGAAGGACGCTTTTTGTCATGGGTAATTCGCATTGCTCACAATTTGATCATGGATCATTATCGCAAAATCAACCGACTCCCGAAGTATGAATCCAAAATTGAAAACTTTGACGTGTTGGATTGTTTGGTCGAAAAAAGTAGCAGTGTTGAAGAAAGCTTGATTAAAACGCAAATTCATGCTGACCTTTCGCTGTTGATTGAAGAACTGCCTGACAGTCAAAAAGAGGTCTTACGCATGCGATTGTTTCAGGATATGAGCTTTAAAGAGATTGGCGATCACACGGGCGTAAGCATCAACACTGCTTTGGGAAGGATGCGTTATGCTGTGATAAACTTGCGTAAGATGATCGAGGAGCGAAATTTGATTTTTACACAATAATCCCAAAAAGTTGTCGTTTTCTTTGTAAAGTATTTTTATGGAGAAAATCTACACTGAAACCCCAATACCTTCAAACGTCCAACCTAAACAAGAAAGCATTGACAAGATCATGGCCTTTGCTTCTTCCTTTCGATTGAAAGAGACGGATCAGAAAATCATTTTTGAGGTTTTTTTAAATTAGAATTTTTGCTTGTTGTATGCTTTTAACACACTAGCTCGACCGACAGTAGAGGTGATGATGTCCTTTGACAAATCCCAACCTCTGGCAGGCGAATACTCGCGTCCATACCAAATAATTTGAAGATGCAAGTCATTCCATCGCTCTTTCGGAAAAAGTCGTTTGGCATCCTTCTCGGTTTGCACCACATTTTTTCCATTGCTCAACCCCCAACGATACATCAATCGATGGATATGGGTATCAACAGGAAAAGCAGGCACCCCAAAGGCCTGTGACATCACAACGCTGGCGGTCTTGTGACCAACGGAGGGAAAGGACTCCAACGACTCAAAATCGGCTGGAACAACGCCATCGTATTTTTCTATTAAAATTTCGGACAAGCCAAATATTCCTTTGGCCTTTTGGGGGGACAAACCCACGGGTTTGATAATCTCACGAATTTCGTCAACCGTTAGCTTGACCATATCCCAGGGATTGTCTGCTTTGGCAAATAGGTGAGGAGTGGTCAGATTGACTCTCACATCTGTACTCTGGGCAGATAACAGTACCGCAATAAGCAAGGTGTATGGATCTTTGTGATCGAGTGGAATGGGAATTTCTGGGTACAATTCCTCTAAAGTATTGATTACAAAAGCAACTTTTTGGGCTTTGGTCATATTTCGTATTTTTACAAAACTAATCTAAAATTATTGCTATGATTCAAGTGGGTACAAAAGCTCCAGATTTTTCAGTTCAAGACCATGATGGGAATACGGTTTCCCTTTCCGATTTTGCCGGGAAAAAAGTGGTTATTTTCTTTTATCCAAAAGCCAATACACCTGGCTGTACGTTGGAGGCCTGTGATTTGCGGGATCATTATTCAGAATTGACAGATGCTGGATATTCAATTCTTGGGGTTAGTGCTGATACCGTATCCGCTCAAGCCAAATTTGCAATGAAGTTTTCATTTCCTTATCCGCTTTTGGCTGACGTGGACAAGGTGTTGATCAATGGTTTTGGTGTTTGGGGACCCAAGAAATTCCAAGGACGTGAGTACGAAGGAATTTTAAGAACGACTTTTATTTTGGACGAGGAAGGAGTAGTTGAGCGTGTGATTGATAAGGTGAAAACCAAAGTACACGCTTCTCAGATTTTAGAGGGTTAGTCAAGGCGTTTGGAATTATCCGATTGATAGCCAAATAGATTTTTTTCTTTGATAAGTTCCGATACTTTTTCTGGAAGCATCGTTTCCCAACCTTGTTTTCCTTTGTTGATTAGCTCAAGAACTTCTTTGGAGTAAATATTGAGATATGCTTTGTTATAGTCGGTAATATCAACAACTTTTTTGTTGTATTTAAAGAATTTGTAGAGTTCTTTTACTTGTGAGGAAACACGTACGTTTGTACTGTCGACCACTTCTCCTGTGTTTGGGTCAATCATGGGGTAGAGGTACACCAATAGGTTTTTGAAAAACAGTTTTCCAAAGGCCTCCAAAATCCCACCACTGAGATTTCGGTAGTATTTTTCGTCAAAAATTTCAATCAGGTTACTCACTCCCATACTCAACCGAATCTTTTTTGTGGTGTAATTTGAAAAATACTCCACCAAGCGATAGTATTCTTTAAAGTTGGAAATCATTACAGTTAGTCCCATGGCGCACAACAGTTTGGCACGATCCATAAAGTCTTGCTCGTCGATAAAACCAGTGCCGTTTGACCGCAAATTCGATAAGGTAATTTCAAAGATGTTCATGGTATTGTCCTCTTCCACGTCTTCGTCTTGATAGAACAGAGAGGAAGAGCTGGTAAACATATCCATGTTTACATTTGTCACAGGGCGAAAACTCCCACGAATGGCGAGGATGTTTTTCTTGTAAAGTACACGTGCGGGTAGGAGATTGTTGCCATCAGGGCCAAACATGACCGCCTCAGTCATTCCATTTTTAACGAGTTCTAAACTCAATATACGATTATCCACATCTTCAAACAATGGACCTGTAAAATTGATCGTGTCAATTTCAATAGCAGACTTATCGATATGATCAAATAGATAACGCAGCATTTTTCGTGGACGGTCATGCTGATAAAAGGCACCGTATATAAGGTTCACACCAACAACACCAACAGACTCTTGTTGGGAACGCGCATCGATTTCGTGGAACCGCAAATGGGTGCTAATCATGGAGTAGGGCCCATTAGGTTCGGTTTGAAACTTGATTCCCATCCAGCCATGACCTTTAAACTTTTTGGCAAAGTCGATGGTGGTTACCGTATTTGCGTAAGTAAAGAAGATTTTTTTGGCTCGATCTTCCTCTGAAATTCTTTTCTCAAGGTGATTGATTTCCAAATCGAGCATTTTATTTAAACGCTCTTCAGAAACATAGCTTTTGCCTTTGCCGTATATGGCGTCGCTAAAGTTTTTGTCATAGGCGCTCATTGTTTTGGCAATGGTGCCAGATGCTCCACCACAACGAAAGAAATGACGCGCAACTTCTTGCCCTGCTCCGATCTCCGCAAAGGTGCCGTAGATATTATCATTTAGATTGATGCGTAGTGCCTTTGCCTCCAACGAGGGGGTGTTTTCGAAGGGTTGATCGCCGAGAAGCGAAACGGGCATATATTTGAGTTTTTACAAAGGTAAAAAAGTAAGTCCGAATTGATATCTTTACCCAAAACTTTTTTTGAAGATTACTTTTCTTGGTACGGGAACTTCGCAGGGCATACCGATTATTGGTAGTGATCACCCCGTTTGCCAAAGTGATGACCTCCGTGATAAACGGCTTCGGTCTTCTGTAATGGTGCAGTGGAACGACTGTACCGTTGTGATTGATTGTGGGCCCGATTTTCGACAGCAAATGCTACTACACCCCATCGCTAATCTCGATGCTATTTTGTTTACACATGAGCATGCCGATCACACAGCTGGTATTGATGACATTCGTCCTTTTTTCTTTCGTCAAGGGGATATTCCGATCTATGCACTACCGCGTGTGATTGACAAACTTACCCAGCGATTTGGATATATCTTTAACAGCTCGAATAAATATCCCGGTGCACCTGCAGTAGATGTTCATCACGTGAATCCTAGCCAGCCCTTTTCGGTTTGTGAGCAACTTATCGTGCCTGTGATGGGGCATCACAATCGTTTGGAGGTTTTGGGCTACAGGATGGAATCCTTTGCGTATCTCACCGACATCAAAACCATTTCGGAAGATGAGATTCAAAAACTCAATGATCTAGATGTACTCGTGCTCAATGCTTTACGTTTAGAGCAGCATCATTCTCATCTCAACTTGGAAGAGGCAATTCAACTCGCACAAAAAATCGGAGCGAAAACCACCTACTTTACGCACATCAGCCATCATCTTGGTTTTTATGCAGAAGTCGAGCAAAATCTCCCTAAAAACGTACATTTGGCTTACGATAATCTAACAATCACGATTTAATGCGCAACAAGATCATTCAATATTTATTGATTTTCATCTCTCTCATTGCACTCTACCTTTTTGTGAGTGATATGAATAAATCCGAGGCCTTTGCTGTCAGTCAAGAGCGGATGAGCAAACGAGTTGTTACACTCAAAGACTCTATCGCACAGCTTGTCGTTGAACAAACCGATAACGCTTATTTTTCGCTTGCAGTCAATCGAGATGCCCAACAAGCTCACCCCGATTTTAGCCCGGAAGATTTGCAAAACATAATTGAGGATTATATCCTTTTGTCCAATGATAATCCAAAAGGAAACCCCTTATTGTCTTCTCTGGGATCTGACTGGATTATTAACAAAATCCATGTGGTCAATCACCAATGGGTTCTCGCCGATTTTACCAATGGAACCCAGTGGGGTGATGCCTTATTCTTATACCAAGTGAAAGCTAATGGCAAACCTCGCCTTCGCTTGCTCAACCATTTGATGTACCCCTAACGATTTATTGACTGCAATAAATCACCAAGGATTTTCATCTAAATTTGTATAATAATTAGACCCAAACCCTATGAAACCCCACTTTGGTTGTTCTAGGAATTGAATAACGCATTTTGCCATTCGAGGAGTTTATAAAAACCCTCTTGTCCAACGGTATGGCCTACGGGGAAGGCGTCAAACTGTATGGCAAAGCCCTTTTGTTGGAGCAGCTCCGCCGAACGCTGTCCCCAGTCATAAGGTACTACCTCGTCCAAGGAGCCATGAGCCGCATAAAGCGCAGGGGCATCTTTGGGCTCTGGCAATTGAGTGATGTTTTCATTGAAATAGCCACTCAGGGCAATTACACTTGCAAAGCGTTTGGGATAGGTCAACCCGAGACCATAGCTTAAAATGGCACCTTGGCTAAAGCCCAACAAATGTACTTGCGACCTATCATAAGGATGGATTTCCAAAAGCTCGTCCAAAAACTGCAAGACCAATTCGCGAGAGCCAATGGCTTCCTCATCATCAGACCATTTTCCTTGTTCGGCATCAAAATGAATGCTATACCATGCATGCCCCGTCATCGGCAGGGAATGAGGCGCACGAAGTGAGACCACCATCAAACTCGGGTGAAGGTATTCGGCAAAGGCAAATAAGTCGTTTTCATTGCTGCCATACCCATGGAGCAAGATCAGTAAAGGAGGGTTTTCCTCTGTTTTGGTCTTTGGCTGGCGAACGATAAAGTCTAAAACAGCCAACTAGCTTGGATTTTGAAAAACGCAGTTGTTGTTGATCACCCCAATGACAGTCCCTTTGAGTTCCTTACCCAAATAAGCACTGTTTTTTGAACGCGACAGTATGGACTCTTTCGAAACGGTGGTTGTCCCATCAGCAGTAAAAAGGGTTAAATCGGCTTGTGCACCAATTAGAATCGATTGCTGGGATACGCCAAATCGTTCCTTTCCCCGATTGAGAAGCAGGGCAGCGTCCTCTGCATCCATCATGGTGCATAAACTTCCAAAAGCAGTTTCGAGTCCCAGACTTCCGTAATCAGCGTGTTCGAGTTCCACTTTCTTGTGTTCGATATCCATGGGCTGGTGATCAGAAGTCACCATGTCAATTGTACCGTCTTTTAGCCCCTTCAAGAGTGCCTTTTGGTCTTTGCTTTCTCGCAGTGGTGGCATGAGTTTGTATCGGGTGTCAAAACCGTCAAGCTGCTCATCGGTCATCATCAAGTTGTGAACCGCCACACTGCAAGTCACATCGAGTTTGTCTTTTTTGGCTTGTCTGATCAATCCAACCCCCTCGGCAGTGGATATGGTGGGGATATGCAGTTTACCACCAGTATAACTCAAAATGGCCAAATCTCTGCGAATACGGATTTCTTCTGCAAGATTTGGAATCCCTGTTAAGCCAAGAGAGGTACTGATCTTTCCTTCGTGCATAACTCCATGTACAGCAAGTTGAGGATCGATGGGAAATGACTCAACAAGACCATCAAAACCACGCGCATACTGTAAAGCAAGCAACAAAAGGTGTGGATCGTCAATGGGTTGTTTGTGATTGCTAAAGCAAATGGCACCTGCTTGCGACAAGTCGTGAAGTTCGGCGAGTTGCAGTGTATTGTCATGTGCTGTGATATGCCCTTTGGGATGAAGTGTTGTTGGTGTGTGTGCAGCACTCCGAAGCAAAAAGGTAATATCGGCTTTTGATGTGGGTAGGGGGTTGGTGTTGGTATTGTAGGCAATCTGTGTAAAACCCGAAGCTGCAGCAACCGATAGGCCGTGGTTTAGGGTTTCTCGTTCCTCATAACCAGGCTCCCCAAATGACACACTACTGTCAAACCAACCGAGAGAAACACAGAGGTTTTTATGCTCGATTACGCCTGCTTTGGTTGCATTTATGGACTTGTCGATCTTGTCAATGATACCGTTGCGAATAAGAATGTCGAGGGTATTGCCGTGAAAGCTGCTGGTAGGATCGATAATTTTTGCGGACTTAAGAAGTATATTCATCCAAAAATTTCGATAAGAGTGTTAAAACTGAAGCAAAGATAAAAAACCTTATCGAAAGCGGGCTAAAACTTTTCAAAAACCCCTAAACCAAAGAGGGCAAAGTCGTATTTGACTGGGTCATCAGGGTCGAGCGTGCGCAATTGCTGGTCGAGTTCCCGAAGGGCTTTTTGATCGTTTTGTTTGCGTTTGAGCAATCCCAACTTTCGCGCGATATTTCCCGTGTGTACGTCTAGAGGACAAGATAATTTGGATGTTGGAATATCCGTCCATAAGCCAAAATCAACGCCGTTTTTGTCCTTTCGCACCATCCAACGCAAAAACATATGAATCCGTTTTGCCGCTGAGCCCTTGGCGGGGTTAGCGATGTGCTTGCCTGTGCGTTTGGGGTGGTCGAGTTCAAAAAAGCGATTTCGGAAACGACAAATGGCTGAATCCATAAATTCTTCGTCTGCCTTTGGGAGAAAGGCACCATGTAGTCCACCATGATGTATATAAAGATGTTGAAGAGCTTGCAGACAATAGCGCAAATCGATGGTGTTAAAAGTGCGGTGCACAAAGTGATCGATGGCTTCCCAGTCTGATTTTGCGGAATTGATAATATAATCGTGGGGTTGCTCTCCCATGATGGTCATTAACTTGGATGCACTTGTAATGATGCTCTTTCGATTGCCCCAAGCGATGATCGCGGAGAGAAAAGCAGCAATTTCGATATCTGGTTTGTTGTGAAAGCGTTTGGGAATTTGGATCGGGTCGGAAGTAATAAAGTCGGGATGGTTGTACTGTTGGGCTTTTTCATCGAGAAAAATACGCAACTCACGATTACTTAGCTCCATTGCCCATCGACAAGTTGGAGACTGCGGTCGCCAAGAGCAGCGAGTTCTTTGTTGTGGGTAACCAGTACAATGGTTTGGTCAAAGTTGTCGCGGAGTGACAAAAACAACTTATGTAACTGGTCAGCAGTCTTGCTATCCAGATTTCCACTGGGTTCGTCAGCCAACAAAAGTTTGGGCTTGTTGATTAAAGCCCTTGCTACAGCCACGCGCTGCTGCTCACCACCCGAAAGTATGGCGGGTTTGTGATCAGCTCGCTGGGAAAGACCCAAAAAATCAAGCAATTCCATAGCATATTTCTGTGCCTTGTGAAGGGGTGTTTTGCCAATCATTGCTGGAATACATATGTTTTCAATGGCACTAAATTCTGGAAGGAGTTGATGAGATTGAAACACAAAACCGAGTTGCTGGTTTCGAAATCTGGCCAATTCCTTTCCTTGCAGTGAAAATATATCTTGCCCCCCAATCCATAGCTTTCGATAGGGCTGAACATCAGCCACATCCAATGTTCCTAAGATGTTGAGTAATGTGGTTTTTCCTGCCCCAGAGGGCCCGGTTATCGCTACGATTTCCTTGGTTTTAACTTGAAGATCAACTCCATTGAGAACAGCTAGTGATCCGTAGGTTTTGGATAGGTTTTTGGCTTCAATCATCGTTTAAAATTACAAATTTGTTCTGGTATTGTTTTCTTTCATTTGAAAAATCAACTTTTTTGTTTAAGTTTGTTACAATATTGTTAAACAAAATGATAGAAAAGGCAACTTTAGCGAATGGATGTTTTTGGTGTACAGAGACCATTTTCAGCCGTGTGCGTGGTGTGCTTTCGGTCATGCCTGGCTATTCAGGTGGAACCATTAAAAACCCTTCATATCTGCAGGTTTGCAACGGGTCGACTGGTCATGCAGAGTGTGTTCAAATGGAGTATGATAATACTCAGATTGATTTTCAGACTCTGTTAGAAGTCTTTTTTGATACCCATGATCCCACTACGCTCAACAAACAAGGAGCTGATGTAGGTACGCAGTATCGCTCTGCAATTTTCTATCACGATGAACAACAGTTGGCTACTGCACAAGACATAATAGCATTAAAAGCTAATGGCTTTGATGATCCAATTGTGACTGAGCTTATTCCGTTTAATGTTTTTTATAAAGCAGAGGTGGAGCACCATGATTATTACAATCTCAATCCATCACAACCCTATTGTCGTGCGGTCATATCACCCAAGGTTAAAAAATTAATTACATCACATACACAATTGCTTAAAGAAGAATTATGACATTTGAATCTATCGACACATACGACATTAGCATTACCAATGCGATCAAATCGCACTATAAAGACATTATTCACAATATTGGAGAAAACCAAAATCGCGAGGGCTTGCTCGACACCCCAAAACGCGCTGCCAAAGCGATGCAGTTTCTGACCCAGGGATATGATATGGATCCTGCCGAAATCCTTCGTGGTGCCATGTTTGCAGAGTCTTATAACGAAATGGTACTGGTCAAAGATATTGAGCTTTACAGTTTGTGTGAGCATCATATGTTACCCTTTTTCGGAAAAGCGCATGTCGCTTATATTCCCAATGGACATATTGTCGGGTTGAGTAAAATTCCACGTGTAGTCGATGTGTTTTCACGACGACTTCAGGTGCAAGAACGCCTAACTGAACAAATTCTAGATTGTATCAACACTACCTTGGAGCCAAAAGGGGTTGCGGTTGTGATCGAGGCCTCTCACATGTGTATGATGATGCGGGGTGTGCAAAAACAAAACTCCCTGACCACAACTTCCGGATTTCGCGGTACGTTTGAGAAAATGGAAACGCGGAATGAGTTTTTGAAATTAATTGATTCTAAGCTATCATAGCTTTAATGCTTTATTTTGATTTGGAACAAAAAATTTCTCCCAACCTCGTCTGAGTAAAACCGAAGTCTGTTCAAATAACTTCTGTAAGCCCTGTTCATTACATTATCAATTGATAAACTGAAGTTAACAATACTTGAATTAATTTTATATGGTCCCCAGTTAAAATTTAGACTTAATTGGTTGAAACCATTTGGTGGGGTACTTATATCGACAATTTTATCAATTTTTTTTCCGTTTTCGATAACAGTAGTTATCGAATTATTGTTTGGAAATAAATTTTGTTTATTTACAAATTTATTTCCAATTATCGCATTAAATTTTTTGAATTCACCTAAGGAAAATTGTACTTCATTATTAATCACCAATGGAGGTATATTGACAAGATGCTCGTCTGTATGATAATCTTTTGCTTCAACCCAACTAATGCTATTTTTTAATCTAACATTGTCCTTAATTTTGTAGATTATATCAAAATCCACACCTTTGAAAATTGAGGTTATAGGGGAGTACTCCCAAACTGGAAATGCTCCTCTAATTGTTTGTTCAAATCCAGCTGGTTGAGCTAATATGTAATCTTTACTGTATGATAAATATGGATTAATTCTATAATTTAATTTACTATTCTTTTTTTCAAAATCAACTAAGACTTTGTGTGTTTTTTCCTTTTTCAAAAATGGATCTCCGTATTCAATTGAAGCTAATGAATGATGAAGGCCTCCACTAAACATCTCAGCTATATTTGGTGCTCTCTCAGTATAATTATGTTGAATACTTAATGAATATTTTTTTTCAAATTCTTTAACAAATCCCGTATTTGAAGAAAAAGTATTAAAAACTACTTTTTTTCTAATTAGCTTTTGACTTAAAACTTCATCTATAACAAATTCTCCAAGGCGATCTTGGTAGCTTTCGTTTTCCCATCGTGAATTTCTGTAATATTTGTATACATCACTGCTACTGTGTTCATATCTTAATCCAAATCCAAAATTTAGATCTTCATTTAAGTTTAATGTAGAAATAAAGTAACCTCCAAGATTTGTGTTTAAATAATCTGGAATTAGCCTTTTTACTCCTGTTCCTGGGGTTGAATAATTATCTTTAACTCCAAAAAAAATCCCATTGGTAAATTCATTAGAAAAATTTGACCAAGTATAACTTGAATTCACACTGTGAGTAGATAAGTTTAAGTCAAGAGATGGGATATTTTTAAAATCACCAATCCTTAAATCGTATTCTTTTCTATTATTTATCTGCCAACTGTATTTAAACGTTAACTCTTTATTATCGTTAATTATATGAGTGTAATCTACACTTGAAGTAAAGTGTTCATTTGATTGTTTTGGATAATTTATGTTGTAACTAAATTCATTTGCAACGTCAGGTTCATCGTCTTCAATAGCTCTTAATAAGTCTTTAATATTTCCAATATGAGAGCTTTTTAAAACTCCAATTTCAGAATTAAAATAGCTGAAAAATATTTTTAAACTATTACCAATATTATTTTTACCATAGGTAAATGACAAATTATTTTCATTCATTCCTGTATTTGAAAGAATGTATCTTGGAGCACTTAGGTCACCACTTTTTTTAAATGTTCCCTGAGTTTTTAAGTATGTTCCGTTTTCATATGTTTTAACCCATGTGCTAACAATACTACCCCCAGCACCATTGCTATTGACATTTAAAATTGTTTTTCCGTAAAGGGAATCGATTTTTCTTGGTATTGAGGACTTTAGTATGATAACTCCTCCAGGATTTTTACCAGAGTATTTCAATACACTAGCTCCTTTAACTAATTTAACGTTTTCGAATGCATTTAAATCAACATTTGGCGCATGGTCTTGTCCCCACTGTTGGTTCTCTAGCATTATTCCGTTATAGATTATTCCAACTCTGCTCCCGAACATTCCATGAATTACTGGCTTAGCTATGTTACTTCCAGTTGACAAAGTGTTTACTCCACTCACAGTCTCAAGTAGTGCTGATAACCCACTTCCACTATATCGATCTTTTTCTATTTCTGAAACCAAATATGATTTTGCACTAGTTGAAAGATCATCTACTTTCTCATCAATCAAAACCACTTCATTTAAAGTTGTTATTTCATGATCTAAGAAAAATTTTTTTTTTCTTGACTCCTTAAGATTGATTTCAGCATAAAAATCAGGACAATTAATATGAGAAACTCTTATCTCAATAATTTCACTGCATAGATTTTTAAAATTAAAATATCCATTTTCTGATGAAATGGCATTATAATTAGTGCCAATGACCTCCACTACAGCTGCTTCTAACGGAAGGCCCGAGTCAGAACTTATGATGTAACCCTCAAAATCTAGTTTACAATCTTGTGGAAAAACAAATCCTACAGTAATAAAATAAATTATTACTGTAGGAAATAAGATTGATTTAAAGAGAGAATTGAAATAAAACTTATTCAGCTTCAACGTGCGCTTCAAATTCAATTTCGACATCTGTTGCTCCACCAAAATCATCTCGTGTGGTTCCTACTTTTGAAGTTGGTTGATGTATAAGGTATGCTTCAACCTCAACTACCGTTTCAGTTGTTGTTGTCCACTTGGTCACCAGATTGAGAGCATTACCATCTGAATCTAATGTATCTCCGGACATTGTAGCATAAGAAATTCCATCACCAGCGAGCTCGTAGAATACATGATGTTCATCTTTTTCTTCAATAACCTCATCAGTCATATCAATGACATTATTTGGGTCTGATTCATTTAAAAAAGAGATTTCAAATTTGTACTCTGAACCACTTTCAAGTTCAATTTCAGTATGATCCCCATGATCATCACCCTCTTGATTTTGAACAAGTACTCCATGATCATGATCATGATCGTGTTCTTCAACTTCAAAATCGTATGTTTCCGAACTATCGTCTGAAAGATTGGTTACTTTGATTATGGCTTTTGTAAAAACTTCCATTTCATTTTCTGCTTCCGGAGCATCATCCTTGTCGCAGGAAATAAATAGTAAAATTGATGAAAGCAATGCTGCTTTAAAATAAGTACTTTTAAACATTTTTAAATTTTTTAGGTTTTATGTAGGTTTATTGGCCTATAAAATATAGAGCTATAAGATGTGGTAAAAATATTAACCTAAGGGAGGTCCTCTCTTGAAGAAATCAAGCAGAATTTTTTTTGGGTTTAAAACTTCAATTTCAAATGTTTCGAAATTGAATATAAGAACTAAATATTCATATTTATTTACAGATAAACTATAGATTTTGGTTGCTATAAAATCATCTAAACAACAGTCGTCTTCATAATCGTGAAAATGGAGAGTTATACTTTCACACTCTTGATGCTCATGGTGAGATAGCTCGTGAGCATAGACCACCAAAGTTGGGAGAAAAATACTGAGCGTAAAAATAAACCGGATAAGCATAAAGTAATTATTTGTTTTTGTCGAATTTATGGATGGGCACACCCATACGAGACAACATTTTCTTTTCAAAGTTCCAAAAAAATTGGAACTCTCCAAATAAAAAACCACAAACCACCAGAATCACCTGGTAAATTGGAAAAATCAATAAGATACGGATCGGCCAGTATAGCCATAGATTGGTATTTTCTGGAGTAAGCCCTAGCCAATGGGTTAGAGGCTCGGCTAGCAGGGCTGATACACTGCCTGTAATGCCGAAGACAATGAAAATAATCAACAAATGAAAGTTGGAGCGAATGCCCCAACGTTGCTTTAAGTTTTTCATCAGGTTCCCCCTAAGATCGCATGGATCTGTTGTGCGAGTTCTGTGCCGATTCGGTCTTGTGCTTCTTGCGTCGCTGCACCGATGTGAGGCGTGAGCGATACGCTTGGGTGCATCAATACCTTCATGGCAGGATTAGGCTCGTTGACAAAGGTGTCCAAACCAGCAAAGCTCAACTGTTCGTTATCTAAAGCATTGAGTAGTGCTTCTTCGTCAATTACACCACCACGTGCTGCATTAATCAGACCAGCACCTTTTTTCATCATAGAGAGTTCTTTCTGTCCTATAACGGGTTTGTCCTGCGCAGGAACATGCAAGCTGATAAAATCTGCCTCATTTAAAACGGTTTCAAAACTATCCATCACAATGGAAACATCAACAGTAGCTCCATTACCCAATACCACCTTCAGTTCTGCCTTATCCATAAATGGGTCATGCGCAACAACATTCATTCCAACACCAAGGGCGATTTTAGCAGTTTCTTGCCCGATACGTCCGAATCCAATCACACCCATGGTTTTACCGCGTAGTTCAGACCCACCAGCATAATTTTTCTTTAAGACTTTGAATTTGGTATCGCCTTCCAGTGGCATTTGACGATTGGCATCAAACAGATAGCGAACCCCACCATACAAATGAGCAAAGACCAACTCTGCCACTGAAGCAGATGAAGCAGCAGGCGTGTTGATGACATGCAAGCCCTTTTCACGAGCATAGTCTACATCGATATTGTCCATACCCACTCCACCACGTCCGATGATTTTTAGGCTCGGACAAGCATCGATCAAGTCTTTTCGTACTGTTGTAGCACTTCGCACCAACAAAACATCGATTTCATTGGAGTTGATGTGGTTTTCCAATTGCTCTTGAGCAACATTTGTTGTGCTCACTTCATATCCATACGATTTAAGCGCTTCTACACCTGAAGCTGATATCCCATCGTTTGCAAGTATTTTAGCCATTGTTCTAATTTAAGCTGTTCGTTCCAATTCTTTCATTACATCCACAAGCGTCTGAACAGAAGCATGTGGGAGTGCGTTGTACATAGAAGCTCGATAACCCCCAACAGAACGATGACCATTGATTCCGCTGATTAATGCATCAGCACACATGCTGTCGAAACGCCCTTTCAGTTCGGCTTTCTCCAAAGTAAAGGTTGCATTCATCGTACTGCGATCCTCAACCGCTGCAAAGCCCTTAAACAATGGATTCCGATCGATCTCGCCATACATCAAGTCTGCTTTGGCTTTGTTTTTCTCTTCAATTGCTTTGATTCCACCAAGTTTTTGCAACCAATCTAAGGTTAGCATCGATGTGTATACCGCAAACACAGGTGGGGTGTTAAACATACTGTCTTTAGAGCCGTGAAGAGCGTAATCCAACATCGAAGGTATTTTGTGGGTCACTTTGCCAAGCACCTCTTCTTTGACAACAACTAACGTGGTTCCCGCAGGACCCATATTTTTTTGCGCACCAGCATATAAAATTCCAAACTTTGGAAAATCGAGCTGTCTGGAAAAAATATCCGAGCTCGAATCACTAACCAATACCGTATCGGTTTCGGGTAGTGTTTTAATCTGAGTTCCAAAAATGGTGTTATTGGTCGTGATGTGAAGATAATCCGCATCTACTGGCACACTGTATTCTTTTGGGATATAATTAAAATTGGCATCTGCCGATGAAGCGACTTCAACAACCTCACCCAATAGTTTTGCCTCCTTGATGGCCTTTGTAGACCAAGTTCCCGTGTTGAGGTAGGCACCTTTGTTTTCTAACAGATTGTAAGCAGTAGCCAAAAACTGTGTGCTTGCGCCACCTTGTAGAAAAAGGGCTTTGTACCCTTTATCGGTTAATCCCAACAGTTCAAGCGCGAGTGCACAGGCCTTATCCATAATCTCGATAAAAGCAGCACTGCGGTGTGAAATTTCGATGAGTGATAATCCGGATCCGTCCAATTCTTGAACGGCTTGGGCAGCTTGTTGCATAACAACATCTGGTAGTATGCATGGACCTGCACTGAAATTGTGTTTTTTCATAGCTGAAAATTCTGTGCAAAGAAACAAAATCAGTTTCGCTTCTTTTTACTTTACAGTTAATTTTTTCTGTAATTTTTTAACAACAAATCCATAGTATCGATATTGTCGGCATAATCATGTAGTTGGGGGTACTGGGCTTGTCCAAAGAAAACATGGTTGCTTTCATCACGAGACGACACCACACATTGGATATCTTGTCGATTGGCAGCAATCGATTGCTCGACCTCTAGACGATCCTCATAGTAACTATAATACAAACAAGCGATAGGTGAGGAGATTCGATTGTCTTCTTTGAGAATCAGGAATCCGTTGTCGAGTAAAGGCTCTTGATTCATCAAAAAAATGGCTTTGTTATAATCATAGTTATTCGCATAACCATTGTGATGAATAATGTCTTTATGCTTGTATAATGCACCAAACAAGATGTCAAAGTCATAATCTCTGGGCACCCATATTTTGGAAACACTTCGACAGCCCAACCCAAAATACAAACAGATGTCATCAGCCAGTCCAGCGAGTTGCTTATCGCTTTCATCGCCTGTGAGTACCGCTACACTGTTCCGATTTTTTCGAATGATGTGAGGAATGTCTTTGAAGTAATACGAAAAATAACGGCTACTGTTGTTGCTACCAGTCGCAATGACTTTGTCAACCGAGCCAAGTTGGTCACTGACAAACCGTACTCTCTCTTTTATTTCGGGAAATCGTGATTCAAGTATATTGATAAACGCAGGAATCAACGCCTTGTCTTTGGAAGACAGCTTGATCACCGCTCGATGCCCGCTGAGCAATACACAAACTACGTCGTGAAAGCCAACCAAAGGTAGATTGCCAGCTAAGACAAGTCCAACGGTTTGATTGCTCCATTCAGTAGTGGGGTAGGCCGAAAGCCAATTCACCATGGTCTCGCGATGTAATACATCACCCCAGCTACGAAAAGCCGAATGAACATTAGAAGTGGTAAACCAAGTATTCTGATTACGAGCTACCTCTACCGCTTTGTCCAAGTTGGTAGTTGGTTTGACTGCTCGAGGTTTCGAATCAATATGACCCCTGAGTTGTTTGCCCAGAAAATCAAAAGCATCAATTAGGTTATTAATTTTATCTTTAGATTTGTCGGAGTTCTTCATAGCACTTACTTTTGCAAAACTAAACAATTTAGAATGGCAATCATCATAACAGACGAATGCATCAACTGCGGGGCTTGTGAACCTGAATGTCCAAACACAGCCATATATGAAGGTGCGTTTGATTGGACCTATGCTGATGGAACTAGCTTGGCAGGAGATGTGGTATTGCCCAATGGAAAAGCGGTACATGCGAATGAGGCGCAAGAACCGGTTTCAGACGAGGTTTATTTTATCGTTCCCGATAAATGCACAGAGTGCAAGGGTTTTCATGATGAGCCCCAATGTGCAGCTGTCTGTCCAGTTGATTGCTGTGTCCCCGATGACAACCATATCGAGTCAGAAGAAACCTTGTTAGGAAAGCAACGCTTTATGCACCCTGAAGGTTAATTTATGAAAGCAGGAATTGTTGGTCTTCCCAATGTGGGTAAATCCACTTTATTTAATTGTTTATCAAACGCCAAAGCGCAAAGTGCCAACTTTCCGTTTTGTACCATTGAGCCAAATATCGGAGTAGTCAATGTTCCAGACTATCGTTTGGAACGCTTAGAATCTCTAGTTAAACCAGAAAAAGTTGTTCCTGCCACTGTGGAAATTGTCGATATCGCCGGACTTGTTCGTGGAGCGAGTAAAGGGGAGGGGCTCGGCAATCAGTTTTTGAGTAACATTCGCGAAACCGATGCGATTTTGCATGTTTTACGCTGTTTTGACAATGATAATATTGTGCATGTCGATGGGTCTGTTGACCCGATTCGAGATAAAGAAACGATTGACTTGGAACTCCAACTCAAAGATTTAGAGACCGTTGAAAAACGCTTGGAAAAAGTAAGTCGTGCAGCTCGAACCGGCAATAAAGAAGCGATTAAAGAGCAAGAGGTACTCAATCAACTACAACAGGGACTGTCTGCAGCGACTTCAGTTCGTGCCTTGTCGATTTCTGATGATGATCGTTTGGCTTATGTCAAGACCATGCAATTGTTGACCGACAAGCCGGTGCTTTATGTGTGTAATGTCGATGAATCCTCTGCAGTCAATGAAAATACCTATGTAAATCAAGTTCGGCAAGTTGCAGAAACAGAACAGGCCGATGTTCTTGTACTCGCCGTTTCGACAGAAGCCGATATCAATGAACTCGACACTTATGAAGAACGCCAGTTGTTTTTAGATGATATGGGATTGACCGAACCCGGTGCAGCAAAACTTATTCGTGCGGCCTATGCTATGCTAAATTTGCATACATACTTTACTGCAGGTCAAAAAGAAGTCAGAGCCTGGACTGTGGTTCAAGGGTCAACTGCTCCCCAAGCGGCTAGTGTGATTCACACCGATTTTGAAAAAGGGTTTATTCGTGCAGAAGTAATTTCCTACGCGGATTATGACAACTATGGCTCGGAAGCAAAAGTCAAAGAATCAGGTAAAATGCGTGTGGAAGGCAAAGATTATGTCGTACAAGACGGAGATGTGATGCACTTCCGATTTAATGTGTGATTGGCTTTACACTTTTTTATATACCTCTTCAAATGGAATCCGAAAGCGTTTGCCATACACGCCCTTAGGGTCACGAATGCCGCAACCGATCACCATATTGATTTCGGCTTTTCTTCCGATTCCCAATGCGCGCTTTACCCGCAAACTATCATGCCCTTCCATCGGACAAGTGTCATAGCCAATCGCTGCCATGGCAATCATAAAATTTTGTGCAGCAAGGCCTGCACTCTTTTGAGCGACAATCCGTAGATCACTTCTTCGATTTTGGCGATACATCGGTCGAAACAATCCCACAAACTGTGAAAACAGAAATACAATCCACCCTTTAATTCCAAAAAACGTACTGTAAAGTGTGGGAATCAATTTTCCATAATAGTTGAGGGCCATTTTTTTTCGAGCAGGACTAATCGAATTGGGAGTTTGAAACGCTTTGGATAGGTAGGTGTAATTGGCTTTGGCACGACTTCTCCATAGGTCACGCCGCGCAACAACCACAACCAATTGGTCAGCGGTTTTGGCAGCCCCTTGGTTGAAACACGCCTTGGCAATCTCTTTACATTTTTCTTTGTTTATGACATGATAAAACTCCCATAACTGCAAGTTGCTACTCGTGGGAGCGAGCGTAGCTTGTTGAATACAATCCTTGACTTTGTCATCATCGAGGGCTTCATCGGTATACGCACGTATAGAGCGTCGATAGGCAATCGCTTCCCGAACAGTTTTCTCTTTTATCCTAGCCATTTGAGCAATGGTTTTAGGAATTTCATTTTCTTCTTGTACGGAGCATAACGCATGGAAGGGTCGGGCCAACTGCTACGTTGGATATAAGGCTTGTTGTGCGAAAATGCATAAAAGCTATGCTTTCCATGATAAGCTCCCATTCCACTTTTGCCAATGCCACCGAAAGGAAGATTCCGATTGGTGAACTGCAATAGCGTGTCATTGATAATTCCCCCTCCGAAGGAAAAAGTCTGCATTAAGTTTTTTGCCCAGCTTTTTCGTTTAGAAAACACATAAAAGGATAGGGGTTTTTCATATTGTTTGATGATGGTCTGTAAATCTTCATCTGTTTGATAGGTGAGAATTGGTAAGATTGGACCAAAAATCTCCTCTTCCATCAATGCGTTATTTGTGTCACTGACCTCCACCAATGTTGGCTGTATGTATCGGTTTTTGGCAATGGTTTTTCCTCCGTATCGAATGCGTTGGCGATCGAGTAAGTTTTGCAATCGATCAAAATGATGAATATTGATGATATGACCATAATCATCTGACTTGGATTCATCCGCACCGTAACTCTCTTCTACAGCTGTGATCATTGCGGAAATTAATGCTTCTTTTACGGACTCATTCACAAGAATGTAGTCAGGCGCAATACAAGTTTGTCCGCAATTGAGAAACTTGCCAAACACAATACGCCGTGCAGCAACCCGTAATCGAGCAGTATGATCAACAACACAGGGGTTTTTCCCGCCCAGCTCAAGCATAGTAGGAGTGAGGTGCTTTGCGGCTGCTTGCGCGACAATTTTGGCAACGCGAACGCCTCCAGTGTACATGATATAATCCCATTGTTCTTCAAGCAATGATTTCCCAACCTCAGGCCCACCTTGAATAACCGTAACCCAATCCGGGGGAAATGCCAACTTGATGATTTTCTCAACACAATCAGCAGTATTTGGTGCAAGTTCTGAGGGTTTCACAACAACCGTGTTACCTGCAGCAATAGCTCCTATTAAAGGTGTAAAAACAAGTTGAAATGGATAGTTCCAAGGACTAATGTGCAACATCACGCCATAGGGTTCAGGGACAACATAGTCTTTTGAAGGCCAATTCAAAAGAGAATTCGTTACCCGTTTGGGCTTAGCCAACTGTTGGAGATGTCTGTTAAAGTAATCGATTTCTGTCAGTACTAGTCCAACTTCAGACAGAAAGGTTTCACTCGAAGATTTACCCAAATCCAGCTTTAGCGCTTCGTTGATGGCTTTCTCCTCAACCAGTATAATCTGCTTTAAGGTCTTCAACACTTGACGTCTCAACTGTAGAGATTGTGTACCGCCATTTTCAAAAAATCGACGTTGTGCAAATACTAATGTATTGGGTTTTGGTAAATCATTCTTTTTCATCATACTACAATGTTACAAAAATTCATGTGGATACAATTTTTTGTAAAAATAAATCGGTTTTATTGGTGAAAACTTGAATTTGCCCCATCTTTGGAAATTGAAAAATAAAAAATTGTTGGACGTCATTCAAAATAACCCATCAACTTATTGATAGCTAGTGTATTAAACTTATTTTTTCGAATTTGGATATCTATACGGAATTTTAACATCCCGAATACCTAGTTCATCTTTAGATAGTTTTGATTTCAATTTGCATGTTGTAAAATGAACAGATACAGTAAAACCGTTACGCAAGACCCAACCCAACCAGCAGCACAAGCTATGCTACATGCGATTGGCTTGACAGATGAGGACTTACAAAAGCCACTGGTCGGTATTGCATCGACTGGATACGAAGGCAACCCTTGTAATATGCACCTCAACGATTTGTCAACCCATGTTAAAAAAGGTACAGAACAAGTCGATCTTGTTGGGCTGATCTTTAATACCATTGGGGTTAGTGATGGAATTTCGATGGGTACGCCAGGAATGCGCTTTTCATTGCCCTCCAGAGATTTGATTGCAGATTCTATGGAAACGGTCATGGGCGCCATGTCCTATGATGCGATGGTTACCGTTGTTGGTTGTGATAAAAACATGCCAGGTGCATTAATGGCAATGCTTCGACTCAACAGACCGTCGGTGTTGTTGTATGGTGGTACCATTGCGGCGGGTTGTTTCAACGATCAAAAACTCGATGTGGTCTCTGCATTTGAAGCTTGGGGACAAAAAGTAGCGGGTTCGATTGATGAAAAAGAATTCAAAGCCGTTGTACAAAATGCTTGTCCTGGAGCTGGCGCATGTGGCGGTATGTATACGGCCAACACGATGGCATCTTCGATTGAAGCGTTGGGAATGTCTTTACCCTACAGCTCGTCCAATCCAGCAGTGGGGAAGGAGAAAGAAACAGATGCAGTAGAAGCAGGAAAAGCACTGCGTTTTCTCCTACAAAACGATATCAAGCCAAGAGACATTGTTATAAAAAAGTCTCTTGAAAATGCATTGCGGTTAATCACGGTACTCGGCGGGTCAACCAATGCGGTGTTGCATTATTTGGCGATTGCCAAAGCAGCACAAGTTAACCTTAACATTGATGATTTTCAGCGAATTAGTGATTGCACACCTTTCTTGGCAGACCTAAAGCCAAGCGGAAAGTTTTTGATGGAGGATGTTCATCGTGTTGGTGGCGTCCCTGCTGTGATGAAATATATGCTTGAAGAGGGCATGCTACACGGAGATTGCTTGACAGTCACTGGAAAAACAATTGCAGAAAATCTGGCAGATGTAGAGCCACTTCAAGTCGGTCAAAACGTAATTCGTCCTGTATCCGACCCGATCAAACCAACAGGTCATATTCGGATTTTGAAAGGAAATCTAGCTGTTGAAGGATCTGTTGCAAAAATCACTGGAAAGGAAGGTTTAATATTTAGCGGCCCTGCTCGTGTTTTTGATGGAGAGTTTGAGGCTAACGATGGTATCCGAACAGGAAAAGTGCAAAAAGGTGAAGTTGTGGTAATTCGTTACGAGGGACCACAGGGTGGGCCTGGAATGCCTGAAATGCTAAAACCCACAGCCGCGATTATGGGTGCTGGACTGGGGAATGACGTCGCATTGATTACCGACGGACGATTTTCTGGTGGTACGCATGGATTTGTTGTTGGACACATCACTCCTGAAGCACAGATCGGTGGTACGCTTGCTCTAGTAAAAGATGGAGATATAATTACCATCAATGCGGAAGACAACACCATTGTTTTGGATGTTGACGACAAAGAACTCGAATCGAGAAAGGCACGATGGAAAGCTCCAGAACTCAAAGTCTCTCGAGGAGTATTGTATAAATATGCCAAAGCAGTTTCATCTGCATCTGCTGGCTGTGTAACTGATGAAAACCTCTAATGGGCGCAAAAACAACACTCCAAAATCCTAAAGGTCCGATTAGCGGAGCTGAAGCAGTAGTGCGCAGTTTGGTCGCTGAGGGAGCCGATCTGATTTACGGATATCCTGGTGGCGCCATTATGCCAGTTTATGATGAGCTTTACAAGTTTCAAGACCATATCAATCATGTGCTTGTTCGTCATGAGCAAGGTGCTGCCCATGCCGCCCAGGGCTTTGCTCGAGTTTCCGGTCAAGTGGGAGTCTGTATGGCAACCTCTGGCCCTGGTGCAACCAACTTAGTGACTGGAATTGCAGATGCGATGATTGACTCTACGCCACTTGTATGCATTACAGGCCAAGTCCCTTCTCATTTGTTGGGTTCTGATGCATTCCAAGAAACTGATATTATCGGGATTTCAACCCCAGTTACCAAGTGGAGTTATCAAATCACCCGCGTTAAGGAAATTCCCGAAATTATTGCAAAAGCATTTTACATCGCTCGTTCAGGACGACCAGGTCCTGTACTGGTTGATATCACCAAAGATGCTCAGTTTGGAACAAGTGATTTTTCATATACGCCATGTAAAAAAATCCGAAGTTATAAACCCGTTCCTGAAACAAAAGAAAATGATTTGGTACAAGCTGCAAAGCTGATCAATGCAGCAAAAAATCCCCTTATCGTATGGGGACAGGGAGTGATTTTGGGTGAAGCAGAGGAGGAGTTCCGTGCTTTTGTTGAAAAGTCAGGAGTTCCTGCTGCATGGACGATCCTTGGTGTTTCTGCCATCGAAACTTCTCATCCGCTCAATGTTGGTATGGTTGGAATGCATGGCAATTATGCACCAAACCTCCTTACCAATGAATGCGATTTGCTGCTTGCGATCGGGATGCGTTTTGACGATCGTGTAACAGGCGATTTGTCCACCTATGCTAAACAAGCTAAAATCATTCATTTTGAGATTGATCCCGCAGAAGTTAACAAAAATGTAGAGGTCGATGTCGCTGTTATGGGGAATGTAAAACACACGCTTAAAGCGATTCTGCCGCATCTACAAATAAAAACATATCCCAATTGGCTCAGAAGATTTAAAGAGCTCGATTCAATCGAGTTTGATAAGGTAATCGATGATGAGATCAATCCGACAAAGCCTGGTTTGACAATGGGTGAAGTCATCAAAACGATTAATGCGAATAGTGGGGGCGAAGCTGTAATTGTTACCGACGTTGGACAACATCAAATGATCGCTTGTCGATACGCAGAATTTTCACAATCGAAAAGCAATATCACTTCCGGTGGTTTGGGAACCATGGGATTTGCCTTGCCAGCTGCACTGGGCGCCAAAATGGGCGCTCCAGAACGAGAAGTTGTTGCAGTGATTGGAGATGGTGGATTTCAAATGAACATTCAAGAACTGGGTACGATTTTCCAAACCCAGGCTGCGGTTAAGATTGTAATCCTAAATAATGATTTCTTGGGCATGGTACGTCAATGGCAACAGTTGTTTTTTGACAAACGCTACGCTTCTACCGAAATGGTAAACCCCGATTTTGTCAAAATCGCAGAGGGATATTTTATCGATGCAAAGCGAGTAACAGAGCGAAAAGAAATGACTGCTGCTGTAGCCGAAATGATGAAGTCCGACAAACCTTATTTGCTTGAGGTTTGTGTGGAAAAAGAAAACAATGTATTTCCGATGATTCCATCTGGGGCATCGGTCTCAGACATCAGACTCGAATAATCATGGAACCAAAAAACTATACGATTTCGATTTACGCAGAAAACAATGTTGGATTGCTATCGCGCGTGTCTGCAATTTTCCTAAAAAGACACATTAATATTGATAGTTTGAATACGTCGATGTCCGAAATTGAAAACATCTTTCGTTTTGTCATTGTCGCTCAACTTTCGGAAGAACAAGTAAAGAAGATCGTCAAGCAGATCGAAAAACAAATCGAAGTGATCAAGGCGTTTTATCACACTGACGAAGAAACGATTTTTCAAGAGTCGGCTTTGTATAAAGTAAAATCAAACTCCTTGTTTGAACAGCGTCAAATCCAAAATGTAATTAAAAAGAGTCATGCCAACATCGTGACGGTCAATCCCGAGTTTTTTGTTATCGAAAAAACAGGATTTCGAGAAGAAACCGAACAATTATATAAAGAACTAGCTCCATATGGTTTGTTGCAATTTGTACGCTCTGGTCGGATTTCTGTGACAAAATCACCAATGCAAATTTCGCATATATTAAAAGAATTCTCTAAATAAAATTATCATGTCAAATTACTTCAACACCCTATCATTACACGAAAAACTCGATCAACTTGCTCGATGTCGTTTTATGGACTCCTCAGAGTTTTCCAATGGCATTGCGGCTTTGGAAGGAAAAAATATTGTTATCGTTGGTTGTGGTGCACAAGGACTCAACCAAGGATTGAACATGCGTGATGCGGGCTTACATGTTTCCTATGCACTTCGTGCTGGAGCAATTGAACAAAAACGCACTTCCTACAACAATGCGGTCTCCAACAACTTCGCTGTTGGCACCTTTGAGGATATGATCCCATCAGCAGATTTGGTCATTAATCTCACCCCAGATAAAAATCATACGTCAGTTGTCGAAGCAGTTATGCCATTGATGAAAAAAGGAGCGACTCTTTCTTATTCTCACGGATTTAACATCGTGGAAGAAGGCATGAAAATACGAGAAGATCTTACAGTAATTATGGTTGCACCTAAAAGTCCAGGTTCAGAAGTCCGCGAAGAGTATAAGCGTGGTTTTGGCGTTCCAACTCTGATTGCTGTTCATTTTGATAATGATCCTCAAGGCTATGGTCTTGAGCAGGCAAAAGCGTATTGTGTTGGGACTGGCGGACACCGTGCTGGCGTATTGGAATCGTCTTTTGTTGCTGAGGTTAAATCTGATTTGATGGGTGAGCAAACCATTTTATGTGGCGTATTGCAAACAGGTTCGATTTTGTGCTTTGACAAAATGGTTGCGCAAGGAATTGACCCAAACTATGCGTCAAAACTCATACAATTTGGTTGGGAGACGATCACAGAAGCATTAAAACATGGTGGGATTACCAATATGATGGACCGTTTGAGTAACCCTGCCAAAATCAAGGCCTTTGAACTATCAGAGGAGCTTAAAGAAATCATGTCTCCTTTGTTTCAAAAGCACATGGACGATATCATGTCAGGCCATTTTTCAAAAACCATGATGGAAGATTGGGCAAATGACGATAAAAATCTGTTGACATGGCGTGCTGCAACAGGAGAAACAGCATTTGAAAAAACAGCAATTACAGACAAAGAAATCAAGGAACAAGAATACTTTGACCATGGGGTGTTGATGGTCGCTTTTGTTCGTGCAGGAGTGGAGTTGGCATTTGACACCATGGTTGCTTCTGGTATCAAGGATGCATCGGCTTATTACGAATCGCTACACGAGACGCCATTGATTGCCAATACCATTGCACGTAAGAAATTATTTGAGATGAACCGCGTGATTTCAGATACAGCCGAATATGGTTGCTATTTGTTTGATCATGCTTGTAAACCCTTACTTACGGATTTTATGAAGAAAATCAATACCGACGTGATCGGGACTTCGTATCAGCCAAATGACACAGGTGTTGATAACCAGAAACTTATCGCAATCAATGCAGCTATTCGAAATCACCCTGTTGAAATTATCGGAAAAGAATTGCGCGAATCGATGACCGCAATGAAGAAAATCGTGTAATCCTTTGGTTAAACTCTTCGACATACAAAGCATTCAAAAGGCAAAGGACATCGTTCGCGACGTCGCTTTGGAAACACCATTGCAACTCAACGACAGATTGAGTGAGCAGTACGGCGCTAAGGTGTATTTCAAACGAGAAGACCTTCAGCCGATACGCTCATTTAAACTCCGAGGTGCTTATCACAAAATATATAAGTTATCCACAGAGGAGAGAGAGCGTGGAATTGTTTGTGCGAGTGCGGGCAATCATGCGCAAGGTGTTGCGCTTGCTTGTAATAAACTAGGAATTAAGGGCACGATTTTTATGCCTGTTCCCACACCAAAGCAAAAACTCGGTCAAGTCCGTATGTTTGGCGGTTCGAATGTAGAAATCCGTCTAACTGGAGATACTTTTGATGACGCCTATGCAGCTGCACAGTCTTTTAAAGATGAAACAAACAGTATGTTTGTGCATCCATTTGAAGATAAGGACGTGGTCATTGGTCAAGCAACGCTCGCATTGGAGCTCATTGAACAAGCCGAGGAACCGATCGATTATATTTTAGTACCGATTGGTGGGGGAGGTCTTATTTCTGGTGTTTTGCATGTTTTTAAAACACTCTCACCCCAAACCAAAGTGATTGGGATTGAGCCAGAGGGAGCGCCAGCCATGCAACAATCACTAAGCAATGGTAAAAACATGGAGCTCAATGAAATCGATCCTTTTGTCGATGGGGCTGCAGTCCGAAAAGTTGGTGATGATGCGTTTACATTGTGTAAAACTTATTTAGACAAGCTTGTGCTTGTGTCTGAGGGTAAAATTTGCCAGTCTATCCTTAAATTATACAACAAAGAAGCCATCGTCGTTGAGCCGGCTGGTGCGATGTCTACTGCATCATTAAAAATGATAACCGACGAGATAAAAGGAAAAAATGTGGTTTGTCTAATTTGTGGTGGGAATAACGATATCACACGAATGGCAGAAATTAAGGAACGTGCTCTGTTGGAAGCCAATTTGTTGCATTATTTTATTGTTCGGTTTCCACAGCGAGCTGGTGCTTTAAAAGAGTTTGTGGCAGAAGTGCTTGGACCCAAAGATGACATCACCTTTTTTGAGTATTCCAAGAAAAACAACAGATCCAATGGTCCCGCTGTGGTAGGGATAGAAATTAAAAACCCAAATGATTTTGACAGTCTAGTCAAACGAATGAAGTCAAAAGGTTTTTATGGAGATTATATCAACAATAAACCTGACTTGTTCCAATTTTTAATATAATTGTAAAAAAATTGCATGAAATCTACGTATTCCTCAATACCTAAAGAATACGCTATAGATCAAACTATAGCCCATTCAACTTATTTGATCGACGGTCAAATCGAAACATGGAATGGAAGCACTGCCGAAGTTTACTCTTCAATACAAACCGATAACAATAATGGTGAGTTTGGGCCTACACTATTGGGAACCGTTCCTGATATGGATGAAGATTCTGCATTGAAAGCACTTGATGCTGCTGAGAAAGCGTTTCAAAAGGGTCAGGGATTATGGCCGACGATGAAAGTCTCAGAGCGTGTGGCTTGTATGCAAAAGTTTGTGGACTTGATGAAACTCAAGCGGGAAGAGGTTGTCAAGTTACTTATGTGGGAAATCGGAAAAAACCTCAGCGATTCTCAAAAAGAATTTGACAGAACCATTGATTACATCACGGATACCATTGCAGCTTACAAGGATATCGATCGCGCAAGTGCTAAAATTCATCATGAGGGTGGCGTTCATGCACACATTCGTAGAGGGCCAATTGGAATTGTTCTTTGTCTAGGACCATATAATTATCCGCTTAATGAAACCTTTTGTCTGTTAATCCCTGCAATTATGATGGGGAACACAGCGATTTTTAAACCTGCTAAACATGGGGTGTTGTTGATTGCTCCATTGCTTGAAGCATTCAAAAAAAGCTTTCCTCCAGGAGTCGTAAACATTGTTTTTGGTCGAGGAAGAACCATTGCCTCGCCCATAATGAAGACAGGGCTGGTCGATGTTTTGGCTTTGATTGGTCACAGCAGTTCTGCCATTTCATTGCAGGATTTACATCCGAAAAAGAATAGACTACGTTTGGTATTGGGTCTTGAAGCCAAAAATCCCGGTATTATTTTACAAGATGCTGACTTGGATCAGGCAGTTGATGAATGTATCAGCGGAACCTTGTCATTTAATGGTCAACGTTGTACCGCCTTAAAAGTCTTATATGTCCATGAAGACATTCGCGAGTCTTTCTTGGAGAAATTTTCTAAAACAGTTGATGCACTTCAAGTGGGATTACCATGGGAAAACACCTTGTTGACTCCCTTGCCCGAGCCAAACAAACCCGCATATATCAAAGATTTGATCGATGATGCGGTTTCTAAAGGTGCATCGGTGATCAATACAAGAGGTGGTGAGATGACAGCAAACTACTGTTTTCCAGCTGTATTATATCCTGTAACCCCTGAAATGAAAGTTTATGAGGAAGAGCAATTTGGACCAGTCATTCCCGTTTTATCATTTTCCGATATTCAGGAACCCCTAAATGATATGTCCGCTTCTTCCTATGGGCAGCAAGTGAGTTTGTTTGGGAAGAACGTAACCCAACTGGGGCCTCTAATCGACACACTAGCCAATTTAGTTTGCCGAGTAAATCTCAACAGTTCTTGCCAACGAGGCCCTGACGTGTATCCATTTACGGGTCGTAAGGATTCTGCGGTTAGTACTCTCAGTGTTCATGATGCTTTGCGTTCGTTTTCGATAAGAACTTTCCTAGCATCAAAAGACAACGAGATTAACAATGAAATTTTGGAGCGATTGATGGCATCTAAAAAGTCAAAGTTTATCAGTACCGATTATATCCTGTAAAATTATGCATTAACTATTAAGCATAACGGGCATCACCAGCATGGTGATTTGCTCATTCTCTTCAGTTCCGTCGAGTGGAGTTAACAAGCCTGCACGATTGGGGAGTGACATTTCAAACTGCACCTCTTTACAAGTCATACTGTTGAGCATTTCGATTAAAAAACGGGCGTTAAAACCGATTTGCATATCACTTCCCTGAAAGCTACAGCTCAAACGCTCTTCTGCACGATTGCTGTAATCGATGTCTTCAGCGGAAATATTGAGTTCGGCACCAGCCAATTTTAAACGGACTTGATGTGTGGTTTTATTTGAGAAGATGCTCACACGCTTCATTGTTGTCAAAAACAAATTGCGATCAATTGTGAGCACATTGGGGTTATCTTTTGGGATTACTGCCTCATAGTTCGGATATTTCCCATCAATAAGACGACAAGTCAATTCGATATCATCAAAAACAAAACGGGCATTGCTATTGTTGTATTCCAACTGTAGATCTACTTCATTCCCAGTTAATATTGACTTTAACAACGTCAATGGTTTTTTGGGCATGATAAATTCTGCGGATTCATTACTTGTGATATCAGTTCGCACATATCGAACCAGTTTGTGCGCATCTGTTGCAACAAATGTTAAACCAGTTGAAGAAAACTGAAAAAACACACCGCTCATTACAGGGCGAAGATCATCATTGCCAGAAGCAAATAAAGTGCTATTAATCGCAGTAGCAAGCACATTTCCAGGCATACTGATTTGACTAGCATCGCTCACGCTAACCGCTTTTGGAAATTCTTCAGCGCTCGCATAAGCCAAAGCATACTTCCCATAGTTAGAGCTGATTTCGACCGTGTTCTGATCTGTTAAGGTAAAAGTTAATGGTTGTTCTGGGAAGGTTTTGATCGTCTCAAGTAGCAATCGAGCTGGCAAAGCCATACTTCCACTATTGTCTGCTTCTACGTTTATAACGGCAGACATGGTTGTTTCTAGGTCGGTTGCGGTAACCCGAAGGTTATTGTCATCAACCTCAAATAGAAAATGATCTAAAATGGGCAAGGTGTTGGTTGTATTGAGAACACCACTCAAGGTTTGAATGGGTTTTAAAAGAGCAGAACTGGAAACAATAAATTTCATGTGTTAAACCTTACATAACAAAAATAACTTTTCCTTTTTGAATATGGAAACGAACTTATCAACACTATTCGAAGTGTACAGATACGACGTCAAGGTATTGCAAGCCAAATAAACTTGAAGCACCTCCGGTATGCTTTGGATTGCTTTTATAGATTGCCAATTCAAGTAAACCCAATGAATTAAAAAGAGCGAGTTCTTTTCCCCCTTCCATTCGTTTATTTTTATCGATGTCAAAACGGATTACTTCTGCATAGGAACGAACCACTTGTTTGATTTCGTTATTGCGGAATTGAATCGTAAACGCACGACCTTGCCCAATTTCCAAAAACAATTCTTCAGAAATATTGGTGATAACGTTTTCGTAATTATCGATATAAATGACCTTACCTGTGATGGTATTCTTGTCATTATTTACACTTGGCGTAAACGGTAAGCGGACATGAATTTGTGCTATTTTTTTCCCAATCACATTTAGTGTCCCACCTCGTATGATGTGGGCAGCTGCATGTGCAAAGATTCCTCGGGTACTAAAACTATCGGTTGGGGCTTTTTGAATCTCAATTTCATAGACTTCATCCGGTTTAAATTTTGGTGAGATTAACGACAATATGCCGTTATCTGCACAGACAAAATAATGCTTATTGAGTTTGGCAACAATGGGTTTGTTTTCAGGGCTAACCGTGTCATCTATACACAAAATATGCACCGATCCCTCGGGAAAATGAGCATAGCTATTTTGCACTACAAAAGCAGCTTGCGCAATGTGAAAGGGCTCAATCTCATGTGAGATATCAACAATCACTGGATGTTCGACCAAACGGTGAAGTTCTCCCCTGAGAGATGCCAGATAGGGGTCTTTTTGTCCAAAATCCGATGTGAGTGTAATAACAGAATTCAAATTGATCACATTAAATTAAGCCGTAGAAGACAAAATTCGTTAAATTTGAAATCAAAGTTACCAAAAAAAAAGCGGTAGCATTGATGTAAAAATGATTTGCCATTGAATGAAATCTCTATACAGCTCGCCGAAGTCAATCCAACTGTATTTTACGGCGGCAACAAAAGCAAGAATATTGCCATACTTAAGCGATATTTCCCTAAATTAAAGATTGTAGCGCGAGGCGATATTGTCACCGCCTATGGTGAGGAAGAAGTCCTTGAAGAGTTCGAAAAGCAAATGGATCGTTTGATGATGCATTATGGTAAATACAACTCACTCGATGAATCGACTGTTGAGAAGATCTTAACCTCTTCATCCGAAGATAGCTTTGGTTTGGATAAAGCAGATATTCAAACCATTTTGCATGGTGTTGGTGGTAAAATTATCAGAGCACGCACCGTAAATCAAGCAAGATTAGTAGAATCGATTGCCACAAATGATTTGGTATTTGCCGTTGGACCTGCTGGTACGGGGAAAACTTATACAGGTGTTGCCATGGCGGTTAAAGCACTCAAAAACAAAGAGGTCAAACGCATTGTGCTTACGCGTCCAGCCGTGGAAGCAGGTGAAAACCTCGGGTTTCTACCCGGAGATTTAAAAGAAAAGCTTGATCCTTATATGCAGCCCTTATATGATGCCCTTCGAGATATGATTCCTGCAGAAAAACTTGCGAGTTATATCGAAAAGGGAACCATACAAATTGCGCCTATGGCCTTTATGCGTGGACGAACGCTCGATGATGCCTTTGTCATTTTGGATGAAGCACAAAATACCACACACAATCAAATGAAGATGTTTTTGACCCGGATGGGAAAAAACACCAAGTTTGTAATTACGGGAGATCCTGGGCAAATCGATTTACCTAGACGTGTGATTTCGGGTCTAAAAGAAGCGTTACTTATTTTATCTGACGTAAATGGAATTGATGTTATTCAGCTCGATGGGCGAGATGTGATCCGCCACCAACTGGTCAAAAAAGTAATTGACGCATATAAGAAAACCGAGCACCACAACTA
>CEUM01035547.1_pt1 | contig 31469 bp, 19 predicted proteins | sample 356421 | NCBI WGS metagenome assembly CEUM01 (sample SAMEA2622716, study PRJEB7988) | marine metagenome | biome: marine biome (ENVO:00000447); feature: surface water layer (ENVO:00002042); material: "saline water (ENVO:00002010), including plankton (ENVO:xxxxxxxx)" | depth 5 m
ACCTGCTCCTGAGTTAAGATTCCAGGGTTCAGTCGAGGTATATGACCGAGACGACTTGCCAGCAAGCAGTGCAATTGCAGGAACAATTCTAGAAATTAGATTCAATGTGGTAAATACTGGCGATTTAGACGCTACTGATTTACACCTCAAACTAGATGCACCAGGAAGTGAATCCAGCACATATCCAAGCGAAGGCAAAATTCCGAGGCTAAACCAAGGTGAAACCATCGCTGTAACTCTATGGTGGTGGGCAACTGAGGCAGGTACTCATGATGTGACCATCCAAATAGACCCTAACGGTGCAATGAATGATGATGATAGTGACAATGAGTACACATTCCAATTCGAGGTAGAAGAGCGGCCTCTTGAGCCAACACTTCGATTCCTTACTAGCGCAGTCACTACCTCAAAGCCAATCCCGCAACCGAGTGACGGTGATGACAAAAAGCCGTATGAGATACGAGTTAGAGTCGACAATTTGGGTCGCACTGATGCTACAGACATCAAAATGACACTATACACATACGTCGAAAATGGATTTACTGAAACCGGATCTAACACGATTTCGGTTATTCCGGGCTCAGACACCTCATCTGGAAAGGCTGAAACCGTTTTCTCATATACTCACGATGAAATTGGAATGGTACGTCATAAAGTGAAATTAGAGGGTAATGGAGTAGAACTTGAACATTCAGAACTGGAATTCAATGTCGTAGTAGATGAGTATCTAGTCGGTTCAAAGACAGGATTAACTCTCTCTGATGGTGAGGCTGTTCTAGGATTTGTAGGTATACCGGAAGGTGTGGACAGTGAAGACGGAGGAGGTCTCTTATTCACAACAAAGGATGGAGAATTGCATGCCAGAACATTAACTTCTGGCTTCTCTATACCTGGCGACACGTTAATTGAGGATAATTGGGCTGGAGAATTCGCATTTGCACTTCGTGACGATAACCGTGTCCATCTCGCATGGACAAAAAGAACCACAACTCAACAAGGATACACAATGACCGATATTGGAATGGCTAGCATAGGCATGCTTGGCGATTTGAGTTCGAAGTCGTCTCACATGACGCCTCTGAAACTCTCTGAGGGAAGTTATTGGGGATTCGATTTAGCAACAAATGGCGATGAGATAGTACTTGCAGGATACCACAGGGACATTTTGACAGGCGGTTCGTGGAATGATTTAACCAATGTTTTCATGATTCACAATGATGATTACAGGTCATCAAGTTGGACTGTAAAGATGAACGTCCTATCAGATGTTGATATCAAACCACAAGATGGTGACCCTCTCGCTGTAGCGATCGGTGAAGACGAAATACACCTGCTGTACCAAGCAATGAGAGACGATGTCACAGGAATAGAGCGTGTTGGTTTGTTCTATGCACACGGGACTATATCTCAAACTCCATTTAGTTTCCAAGCACCAGCTGGAGATGACGCACATATGCCGGAGTTACTTGTCCTCGAAGATGACGACGAGGATGTTTTAGTTGCCGCTTGGATTGAGGGCAATGGTCGAACATCCGAAATTGTTAGCGTTGTACAGGATTCAGTTTGGTCTGTTGAGGATTACACTATCACGCCATCACCAGGAGCAACCAAGGTCGTGATGATTGAAATGGGAGAAGACAGAATCAAGGTCTTCCACGATGAAGTAGGAATCTCAGGACCCGTTACAAGGTATGGACTGTTCAACATAGGTGATACCAAAATCTCACTTTCAAACATAATTGGTGGTGGGCACGTCATTGGAGCAGGTTCAATCGGCCAAGATGCGATTGTAATCATGACATCACCATCCGGACAAATAAGTGGAAAGACCATTGCAACCACCAATCCTGACAAAGGTTCAGAAGATGGCGGTGGATTCCTAGATGTGCTTTTGAGTCCTCTTCCAGGAGATACTCAACAAGAGAAAATGGTTGCATTAGGAGCAATCGGTGGAGTTCTTTTCTTGATGTTCGTTTCCGTAATTGTAGTCCTAAGGCGCTCTCACCGTGAGGAAGAAGAACTCGAGGTGTCAACCGAAACTGGCGATTTGGAATTACTCGTAGAAACTGAGGAAGATGATGGCCCACTGGTTGCAATAGATACCGACGGTGAATCAGATTTGGTCGTATCGACAGCACCGCTTAATGTGATTCTTGAAGAGGAAGAGGAAGAACCGACTTTATCTGACGAACTGGAGGCCAAGGTTGAGGCAGGGAATGCTTCAAAGCGACTAGAGCGAAGGATGAAGCGAAAGAGTGACCGAGAGGCGAGAGAGATATTTGAGAACATATCAAAGACATTGCCTAATCTACCAGCGCCTGGAGAACTACCTCCTTTACCAATCCCGCAGGCAAATGACGCACCTCAGGAAATAGTTCTACCAAAGTTGGACGAATTACCTCCATTGCCAGCGCCGGGTGAATTACCTATGCCGCCTGCTCCCGGACAATTACCAATGCCTCCTGCACCAGGTGCTCTTCCATTATTACCGGGAATGCCGGCACCTCAGAAAACCGTTACATGTGGTTCATGTGGCGCCAAGACTACTGTAAAAGACATGACCTTGCGAAGAATGAACTGTCCGGTTTGCTCTGAAGTAATCAATATGTGAGGCTTTTCTGTGTGTGGAATTTTTGGATTCATTGGAAAACGTTCAGCGGCACCATTACTTGTTGATGGACTGCGAAGGCTAGAATACCGAGGCTACGATTCTTCTGGAATTGTAGTGAAAAATGGGAATTTGCAAGTTCATAAGAAGATTGGAAAGGTCTCAGAGTTATCCAAAATCCTGCCAAATCACATCGAAGGAAATGTTGGAATCGCTCACACTAGATGGGCAACTCACGGAGGAGTTACCGATGAGAATGCTCACCCTCATCTCTCCCAAAATGGAGACATCGCACTAGTCCATAACGGAATTATTGACAATGCTAGAGGCTTGAGAAAACGCTTGACTGAACGAGGTTTTCATCTCGAATCTGAAACCGATTCAGAAGCCCTAGTGCACATGATTTCAATCGGAATCGATTCTGGCCAAAGTCCTCTTGAATCTGTTCGACAAACCTTGAACAGAGTTACTGGGACTTGGGGGCTTTGTGTTTTGTTCAAAGAACACGACTTGATAGTCTGTGCAAGAAATGGCTCACCTCTAATCATTGGTAAGGGAGAAGGAGAATCATTCGTATCATCTGACCCACACGCATTGACCCAACACACCCAGAGTTTCTATCTCTTGGAAGACGGTGACATGGCGGTTGTAACAAGAGATGGTATAGACATCTCAAGGCTAGAAGGTGGAGCATCTTCTACGGGCCTTACGATACTGGAAGATGAGTGGGGAGAAGCAGATATGGCAGGTTTCCCACACTATATGCTCAAAGAAATTCACGAACAGCCCGAAGCATTACGCAGGTGCATAACAGGGCGACTAGACATGGCAAATGGTAGTGCAAAGTTAGGTGGTTTACGCCTCGACCCTCTTCGGTTGAGAACGGTGCCTCACGTGAGGCTAATCGGCTGTGGAACTGCACTGAACGCTACCAAGATCGGTCAATTGGCAATCGAGAGTTTAGCAAGAATTCCTGCTGTTGCTCACGTGGCGAGTGAATTCAGGTACAATGACCCGGTAATCAATCCAAACGCCATACATTTTGCAGTTTCGCAATCAGGAGAGACCGCAGATACTCTCTCAGCGGTGAAGGAAATCCAACTCAAGGGAGGAGATGTTCACGGTATTGTGAATGTTGTTGGTTCTACTATCGCAAGAACTTGTGGCCAAGGAGTATACATTCACAGTGGTCCAGAGCAAGCGGTTGCATCAACAAAGGCGTTCACAAATATGGTGGCATCACTACTACTGTTTGCTATTAGAATTGGTCGTACGCGAAATTTTTCTCGAGAAAAAGGCCAATCGATAATCAAAGACTTCCAAAGAATTCCAGATTTAATGGAAAAATATCTACAAAACCCTGGTCCAATAGATGAAGCGGTTGAGCTGGTGAAGGATGCAAAAAGCGTTCTATTCCTCGGCAGAGGATTGTCTGCCCCTGTTGCAAGCGAAGGAGCCCTAAAGTTGATGGAAATAGCATATATTCCATGTCTAGCTTATCCTGCAGGGGAGATGAAACATGGGCCAATCGCTCTCTTAGAAGAGGGCAGTCCAGTAGTAGTCATTCTTCCAAATGACAAACACCGCGAGAAGACAATTGCTTCGATGCACGAATGTAGAGCACGTGGAGCAAAAATAATCCTAATTCATGAAGAAGGAGACGTAGAGGCGACCGAGGAAGCGGATATTTCGATTCCAGTTCCTTCTTGCAGTTATTTATTGACACCTCTACTTACGGTGGTCCCTACTCAGTTGATTGCTTACAGAACAGCACTAGCTCTTGGTTGCGATGTAGATCGGCCAAGGAATTTGGCAAAATCAGTAACAGTTGAGTAATCAATTGATACTGAATCTCTGGTCTGCAGAATTCCAAAGGATGGGGGAATATCCTAATTTGTGGTGAGTGTGTCTCATCTTGATCACACCTAGTTTACGAGTAATATCGTCACCACTTCTTTCCATTGTCAGATGCATTACTCCATCCGATAGATAGTCTTCAACACCATACTCTCCGAATTGCTTGTGGTCTTCTCCGGTCATTTCACAGATGAAGAATGAGGTCAATTCTAGGCGTCGGCATGCTTCGAATAATCTGAAAATTTCGTCACGTGGATTTTCCATCTTTGTTAATGTGAAGAATGCTCCCAATGAATCGAATACCAACAACTCAAACCCGATTGATTGTCTGTATGAGGTAAGTTGCTTGATCAACTGCCCCATCCAATCAATTCTGTTGCTCATGCCTTGCTCATCAAGTTGAACACGCAAATCGGACAAGTCGATGATTGCGATTCGGTTGCGAACACGAGGGTCATCTACGTTCATTCCCATGTTGGACATGTGTGACCTCAAGGAATCCTTTCCTTGCTCAAGAGTGACGTATATACCGCTTGTTTCTCCATAGAGTACAGCATTGTAAAGTAGGGAAAATGTTACTGATGATTTCATTGCACCGGATTGTCCAGCAACGATACAAATGTGTCCTTGTGGTATGCCACCTTGCATGTTTTCATCTAATCCTGCGATGTGTGTTGGAATCCTTTCGATGTCACTCACGTCGTCTCACCACTCGGGTGTAACAGCGATGCTCTCTTCAAGGTGACCCCCAACCAAGGTTTCATGGGAATCTGGTTAGCAAGTGCTTCAGAGCGTCGCGCTCAGATTCTAAATGATAGAATTGGACCCATACATGTAGAAGCTCTACTGGATGTTGATGAAAGCCATCCATCAGGCCCAGTTCCAAATCAAGTATTGGAAATTTGTCGCAGGAAAAGCGATGCAGTACCCCCAAATCATGGCTTTCAAGGCGTGGTAGTAGCAGACACGATGATTGAGGACCCGGATGACCCAAATGTTGCGATAGGAAAAGCAGTAGACGAGTTATCTGCAGTCTCTATGATTAAGAGACTCTCTGGAAGGCGTCATCAGGTTTGGTCTGCTACCGGAGTTCAGATATGTGGTGATTGGACTTTTTTTGTTGAAAGTGCGGTTGTAGAAATCGACGACTTAAATTCAGATGAAATTGCCCATTTGATAGAAACAGAATCTTGGAAAGGTAAGGCCGGCTCTTACGACTTAGCTGGTGAAATGGGTAAGCACGCAAGGCTAGTTGATGGAGATGAATTAGCGGTCTTGGGTTTTGCTCCTAGCGCTCTAAGGCTGCTAGATTAGTTTTCATCGGTATATCCCGAACCTTGTTCTGGGTTTGCAAGATACTGGTCATAGAACATTGGAATCTTGTGCCATGTGTATAGGCAAAAGAAGGTTTCTTTTATCCAATAAATTAGTATTGAAAGGTATGCTAATGCATAAGTTACAACTCCAAGTCTTGGGAATTGGTATAAAACTTCGTCATTTATCCAACTAGAAAACATTGCATAGATTGTAACAGCATTTCCAGCGTTTATGCTTATGATTGCAAATAAATTCGTTTTCCTTGACTTCATTGCAATTTTCTTGTGATCTTGGTGAAGATATTCTGTGAATCCCCACAGTACTTGGAATGCAACACCAAATATCAACACCCAACGATAGTATGGTGATATTTCACTCGCAACCTGAAAATAACCCATCGTTTCTAAGTATGCTGAGATTCCAACAAAGGGTAGCCAAAGTACTGAGCATACAAGCATTGGATTGTAGGATTTACTTTGACCTATTTGTTGGATTATTTTACGTGGGTTCACAGCTAAAAATATGAAAACATATGGTAATAATTGGAGGACCCCCTTGACCGATGTTGACAAATCACCTCTTTCATGAAGTGGTCCAGATATTAGTCCCAATATCAGCAATACTGCGTATATTCCGAATACCTTTCCAATATTTTCTGACCGTATTATCTCCCAATCTAATCTTCTGTTGAGGTGTGAAATGATTAATGCTACTAACGCTAGTGAGAAGAAAAAATCAATCACTAAATTTTCTGAGAATTGCAAAAGGCTTGAGAACTCATATCTTAAAATCCAACAAAGTAGTGTTATTACACCTAGAACTGGCAGAAATGCCCCTAATGCATAGGAGAATGGCCCCACACTGTTGATACTTCCAGATTTACTTCTGAAAATCGTCATAGCAGGTGACCACAAACTTACCAAGGAAGCACATAGTAGTGTCATTCCTACAGCGGTAAGAGAATTAAAAGTCGACAAATTTTTGCTAATTATTCCAGCGGAAATTGCAATTTGCCCAACGACATTCATCCCTACATAGATTCGCATAAGCGTCTTTTCGAATCCTATTACATCGTAAATCAACGGAAGTATACTGAAACTAACGCCCGCCAATATGCACATCATCCAACCAAGAGACATTTGCATTCTCAAAGAATAATGAATTTCCTTGATATTTTCGTCATAGAAATCACCACCATAATTTCCTACCCAGTATGCTGTAAAGAAAAATAGGATCTGCATTGAAACTGCAGCTAGTACCAAATCGATATAGGATCCAGCAGACCAATGTGGTTTGCGTTGGAGGTCTAATCCCATGCCAATCTGTTCGAACTAACTCCCTTCGTATAAAAGTATGAAGCCTATTTTTTCATATCAAAATGGGTGTTAGTCCAAGGTTATTTTTTGAAACATCCATTGTAACATCTTTTCCTGGCATCAGTAGCAACTTGTCAGATTCATCTAATGCAAAGATGGGTATATTCATGTCATCACCGACCTGCTTTAGCACTCTTCTGCAAGCATTTGTTTGAGTGTCCATGTGTATCAAACTGTTTAGGTCTACAATGATTGTATCTCCTCGTGAAATCCTATCCTGAATCTGTCTCACAGGTAACCTGTGCATTTGGTCGGGCACTACATATCTAAGAGCCCTGTCTGGAAAATCAGTTGGCTTTGAGGAATAGTTCGACAAGTCATGAAACGCATCGCCATCAGGAGTCAAGGGGCCTGCCCATCCTTCGGGAACGTTTACTGCCCTTGTAACAGGTGGTGGGATGGAAATCGTTTGCTCATCTTTGATTTCTAATGACTGAGTTTCTTGGACGTCAGGAGTCAGCTCTGCACCATCATCTGGGCTTACCAAGGTAAGCTGCTGACCGGGAGTTTCTTCCTGCTTCTTTGCTTTCTTTTTCTTAGGCGTCTTTGGTGACTCAACGCCCGGAGTTTCAGGGTCTGGGAATCCGAAAAATTGCCAAAGTGTTCCCATAATTTTCACTGCTCACAGGTCCAAGTCGTCAAGAATGTCGGCTAAGGCCTGTGAGGCTGGCGTCGGTGGTTGTTCTTGAACCATCGTCCTGTCGAGCAGCGAAGGAGCGGGTTCTGAGACGATCTGCTGTGGCAGCGGATTGTAACTCTGAACTGGCTGCTGAGGTTGGTAATTTTGCTGCACAGGTTGTGCGAAATCATTCACTGGAGCAGGTGGCATTGAGGCCAGATACTGCTCGCCGTAGTATGACCATTGCTCCATTGTCCAACCCTGAGGTAATCCTGAGGCGGGTAGAGGTGGTCCACCGCTCACAGGTTGTGGCGGTGGCGTCTGGTCAAATTGTTGAGGAGCAGAAGTTGGTGCTTCTGACACGACAGATGGTGGTGAATCATTCCAAGCGTAATCTCCCATGTGCTTCGTCTCAATAACTACGTTGTCAGAATCCCTTCTACGAATTAGTAGTAGGGCTAGTAGGATCACGATTACTACTACAAGTATACCACCAACAGCGGTTGTTGTCGTAACACCAAACAGTCCTTCACTTTCCTTTGCACTAACTTCAACTAACACAGACGCAGTACTTGACTTTCCGTCGTCATCGGTAACTGTTAGGTTCACGAAGTATTTCCCTGGAGTGTCGAACTTAATGGTGAAGGTTTCCCCAGCACCATCTTGTGTTGCTCCCTCAGTATTAGGATCGTCCCAGATGAACTGTAGGTTGCTGCGGTCGGTAGCGGAGTCGGTTGAATTAGCACCGTTGAATGTGATAGATTCTCCCTCGGTAATCTTGAATCCATCTGCTGGAATGAATATGTTAGCTGCTGGAGGGCGGTTCACAATTGTTACATCAATCGTGAACGAGTCAGATTCATTATCATCGTCCCAAACATTAGCAGTGACACTCTTGAGTCCAGATAGAGACCAAGAGTATACTAGGTCGGGTCCTTCAACGTCACAATCGTCACTCATTATTCCGTTTCCATCAGAATCTATTGATGACAACAGGTCCCAGCAGTACATCAGAACATCTTGGTCAGCAAAGTCGAGGGCAAATGCACTCAAGTTCAAAACTTCATCTTCGAACAAAGCCTGTTGAGCAGGGAGTGCATCTAATACTGGCGCTATGTTGTTGACACGTACGTATCCAATGACATCATCACTCTTCACACCGTCGTTATCAGTTGCAAATGTCTTCACTTCGTACAACCCAGATTTACCCCATGATGCTGTAACAGATGAGGAAGGACCGGAGGTTGTGATGCTCCAATTTTGGTCTGTAGCATCTGGATACCAAGATATCAGAAGACTTTCCTTGTCGCTAAGAGTGTCATTAGCATCGATTTCTAGAGTCGCAACTACGTCTTCATCAATTGTCCATGTACCATCTTCGGCAGGTAGGTACGGTATGCCATCGATCGCAAATCTCATTTCACCGGCTGTAGGTGCGACGTTCAAAACTTCATATGTGAGGAATGCAGAGGTTGATTCATTGTCGTCATCGGTGACTACAACCTCAATCTCTTGAACTCCCTCTACCTCTGGGGTGAATGTACAGATTGGTCCCAATAGAGTTCCTTCGCATGTACTACCTGGCCACGAAATTTCTACTTCCTGGCCTTCTTCAGATATTGTATCGATATCGCCGCTGTCCGATGCATCGAATGTAATTGGTTGACCTGCTTCAACTACCGGTGTAGATGCGGTCAAGTTAACGTAAGGTGCGCGATTTAGAATTGTAGCATTCATCGTCATGTGAACCTCATCCAACTCGTCGTCTACAACAATCACCTTGACTTCCCAATCTCCGTCATCAGCCCAAAACCAACTGGTAGTGCACGTGGTTGATTCGATTAATTCTGTGCGAATACCGTCACTTGTTGGTTCTTTGATTTCGAAGTAGCATTCAACATCTCCACCATCGTTATCATATGATGCAGATGCGTCGATTGTTACATTTTCAAAGGTGTACACGTTGTCGCTTAAGGTAAGGTCAGCAACTGGTAGCCTGCCAATGAAAATGTCCAATTCAGCGTAGTTGTTTGTTCTATTTGCATCAGCGGTAACGACGTTATCTGGGTCAACCATGAATGAAAGCGTCTGGGTGCCAATTGCGGCATCTACTGGAACAGACCAGTTTACACTTACCCTTGCTTCATTGTAGGGAGAAATTGGAGGAATATTACCTCTTACAGTGGTACCATCCGGTGTTGTAATTTCCATTTCAGTAGCCGGTGATGTTAGCACGCCTCTGTTTTGAGCAGGTATTTGGAATTCCAGGGTATCACCGGGTAGTGCATTGTAGCCACTTGCTTGGGACAGAATAGTAGAGTCTGAGCCTCTTGTCCTAGTGACAATCATTGATTCTGGTTTAGCAATCAAGTCAACTCCTACCACAGACAAATCCATCACGATAGTGCCAGCGCCGATAATTTTGTTCACAGGGTCCCAAATGATGACTCCGTTGCTTGACCAATCATCGGATGCAGCTGATGCATCTCTGGAATCCCCAACGTCCAAATCGGGCGCAACTTTACCGTCAGAGTCAGTGGTTAAACTCATGATAGTGCCTTCGGATTCATAGCGTAACTGAAGGTTAGTGCCGACTTCTCCGACACCATTAACGGTTAGATAACCTACAACCTCTTCAGTAGCGTTTGGCAGTATTGCAACGAACTCAGGGGTGACTCCGATCGCTACATTCCTTATTCCCGGCGAAGATCCAGCAACAACTCCTGCACTGTCCATAGGTTCGTAGGACTTCAGTTTCCAATCGATAGTAAATCCTGCAGGGTTATCAATCTGATACCAAGCATAATTCCTCACTGCATCACAATACCAATCGTAGCCACCTGATACACCAGTGTTGTTCCAGTTGTTTACTTTAATCGAATTTGAGCATCCTGTGTATTCAATGCCATCTCCATCTTCGGTAGGTGTTCCGTTAAGGGTTGCTTGATAGGTTGTGTTATCTTCAACATATGGGGTGCTGAATTCTCCAGGGTCAAAGTAGTCGGAAGTACCTGATACGACTGTAGTTGAATTGTAATTCGCAACCCACTGGTCGCCTGTTCTTAGTGGGAAGTCATACTTCTCTCGTGGTGGGTTGTAAACTGTGGCGAATTCCAAGTCTTCAGCCAGGATTTGTGTAGCAATGGTTACAGGGAAACCGAAGAAATACGGGATGAACCTGACAGTTAGCGAGAAGGTCTGGTTCCATTGGGCAAGGTCAGAAGCAGTGAATATGTCTTGGCCACGGTAGTCGATTTCTACTCTACCAGTGTAAGAGTCGCCTTCTGGGGTTGTGATTTGAGAATTAGAACCAGTTTGGAAATCTCCTGATACGTCAACTATGTAGACAAGTCTCTGAACTCCTTCTACCATCATGAAAGTGATGTTTACAACTTCGACGGTGGTGTCTCCAGTTAGTGTATCAATCGATGCTGAAACGTTGGCTTGCGCAATCAAATCATTGACGTCAAATCCGGTCTCATAGACCCATTTGTCACCGATTCTCCAATTGGGTACGTCGAATACATCGTTGGAGTTAGCACCGCTATATTCGATGCTCTTCTCCTCCAATTCATCAATCATTGAAAGTGGTCCATATGCTGTCAAAATAACGACGATTAAAATCGGAATTACCTTTCGCATGGTGTGGCGTAGAACACCACTTACATTTGATTATGTTTGTTTACAGTTTCTCGTTGTTCCGTGTATTGGTGGCCGTAATGTTGCCACTGCTCCATTGTCCATCCGACAGGAAGGCCGCCCTCTGGAAGTGGTAATGTCTCCATTGTGCTTTCCGGCTTTTGAATGTCTACGTTTTCACCTGTGAACATGTCCATGGAAGGTGCTTCCATTGGAGCGATTATCTCAGGCAAATCATCCGCTTCCCAAACGGACTCTTTCTTCTTCTGTCCACGCTTCAGGAAGAATACAATCGCAGCTATTCCGATTGAAATGCCCAGTAGTTGGAAGAATGGATTCGCACCTTCTCCAGCGAGCGATTCAACAACTTGCTCGAATGCTGTCATATCGGGCGAATTTACCTCGATAACAACGCTTTTACTATTTGGTCTGAGTATTTCTTCATCCCAAGCAATTGCCTTGATTTCGAATTTACCAGCCCTTGGGAATTCGTACTCAACAACAGTGCCAACCAAGTCAGCATCGTTATCTTTGATACCATCCCCATCACTATCTACAGAGCAGTCGACATCCCATACCACGGTCAGGTATTCTTTGTCAATTGGTGAGTCACGAGTTGCTGATGCGTCTAGCTTTACAGTCTCTCCTGCAATCGCTTTACTCGGGGTGTTGACCATGACCAATGGTGGAAGGTTGAGAACGGTTACCGCAGCAGAGGATGAGTTCCTTGCCCCGTTATCATCTGTTGCGTGGAATACGACGTTGTAAACGCCCGAGTTTTGCCACGACCAAGTGAGGTTTGCTCCTTCAACGTCACAGTCGTCGTCTGCAGAACCAATGCCATCTGTGTCCGCACCAGGGTCTGTGTCCCAACAGACGACTAGAGATTCCATGTCTGATGGAGTATCCCATGCGACTCCAGACAGAGTGAAACTTTGCCCCTCTGCAACAGCCATTACTTCTGGCAGTTCTTCGATTTGGGGCTCTAGGTTTTGTACATCCACCCATCTCTCGACCCATCCGCTGTCTTCTCCTTCTGAGTCGATCGCTTTGACTAGGACTGTTTTCATCCCAGCATCATTCCATACCATCGGCACCCTAGATTCTCTTCCGTCAGTTTTGAACCCGAATGACCATTCGTAACTCAGATCTGTCAAATCATCGATAGAATCTTCTGCTCGGGCTGATAGTTCAATTTCTTGATCTTCTTGAATTTGCCAAGTTAGTTGGGCACCAGCATCGATTAGGTTATCATTATCGTCCCACATTGTAACAGCAACATCATGAGGTGCAATATTCGTGAATTCAATGTTTATCGAAGCATAGGTTTGGTTTCCATCATCGTCGGTACCAACTGCGGTGAATGTTTGCAGACCTTCTTCCCACGCAGTAGTTGTACACACTCGTGTGTAGTAACCTTCCTCACACTTCGCACTAGGCCAGTGAATATCCACCAAACCGGGCCATGCATCCTCAGAGTCTGAATCATTGGCAAAGACATAGAGAGTTACAGGGTGTTCGACCTTGACTTGTGAGCGTTGTGAAGTGATTGAGACGCTCGGTGCTCGGTTTAGAATTTCAAATTCGATTGAATCTGTAGTCTCATCTCCTTCTTCATCGTATACCGTGACTAAAATCGAGTATAACCCGTCGTCTATCCAAGTCCAATTAACCGAGCATCCATCTCGCATAATTTTCTGATACGCTGTAGTTCTGCTACCATCATCATACTCAATGTTGAACTCACACCAAACATCTCCGCCATCCTCGTCGAAGGAAGAAGATGCGTCGATGAGGATTTTTTCGTTGGTCCACGTGGATTTGTTTTCTGCGACAAAAGTAGGCGCACTGCCAACGAATATCGAAAGGATTCCGATGTCGTTGCTTGAATTAGCATCGTTCGTGTTGACCGATTGCTTGTCAACCTCATATTCTACTGTGATATTTTCAATGCTAGAATTAATGTCAACAACCCATTCCATTTCGAAAATAAATTGCTCATAAAATGCTAGAGCAGGAAGGGACTCAGCCACCTCATATCCATCCGGATAGGTTATGTGGACTGTTGTTGGTGCACTGGTTGTAACACCTCTGTTGTATACTGGTAGTTGGATTCCTAAAACATCGCCTGGCAAAACATTGAATCCAGATATCGAGTTCAATGTTGTAAGTTCACCACTTCGATTGCGTAGAATACTTGCTCTCTCAAGACCAGCTACTAAGTCCAAACCTACTATGTTCTCGTCTAGGGTTATCGTTGCTACTCCGTACATACCTGCACTAACAGCAACGATTCCATGACTTGCCCAGTCCACAGTTGTGGCAGATGTATCAGTGGCTTCTCCAACTTGGACAATTGCCCAGAAACTTCCATTACTTGATGTGACACCACTTACGGTGAAGCCTTCTGCCTCGTGTCTAATTTCCACTGCTTGTCCAGATTGTGGTGCGCCTGATGAATCTGTAACGTTAGCCCATACCTCAATTGGTGTGTTCAGTGCGGTTATTTCAGAGGATAACTCGACGTCTATGTTCATGTTTCTGTAGCCCGGATTAGTACTTGCTACAACGCCACTTGAGGCAACTGGCATGTATTGTTTTAGTCTAAAATCGATGACCAATCCAATATCTTCCTCTGTATTGGACCAAGCATAATTTCTGACTTCAGGACAGAACCACTCGAAGGATGTCTTAGTTCCATTATCATCGTAAGAAGTTAATTCATAAGATGCATTACACCCACCGTAAGCAATTTGCTCTCCGAGGCTATTAATCGGCTTTCCAACATCTGTAATTTCCCAATTTGTGTGATTTGCACCACTAGTTGGTTGCGGGAATGGTGTGATGTAATCAGATGCTCCTGACCAAGCGGTTGAGGAAACATAGGATGTATTCCATGTCTCGCCAATTCGAAGCGGGAAGTCGTAATTTTCACTCATAGGGTCATAATCGGTACTGATTGTAATATCTGCAATTTGTTGAGTTAGAGAAGAGATTCCATATGGAACGTATCTAACATTCAGCGATAGGTCAGTTGACAGTTTTGCAAGGTCTGAAACTCTTCTTACCTCGTCAACCTGGTACTGAATAAACAAATTTCCAGTGTATCCTTCTAGTGCGACCCCACCTTTGTCGAAATCGGCCTTTGATGAAGTTTCATAGACAAGGGTTGGTACACCCTCGACATCGATTTCACTAACGGCATCTACAGTCGTTGTTGCATCTCCGTTGATAGTTCCCACCACAGCGTCAACACCAGCGTCTTGCACTAACACTGTTGGGTCAAATGCACCTGCGTAAACCCACTTATCGCCAACTCTCCAAGTTACAGTATCGGTAACTCCGGGATCTTCTCCACCAAGGTTAGATGCCTCAGCAGGAGTGGGTATCACCAAGGTCGAAAGGAGAATGATGATCGCAACCATCAACTCCCTGCGCATGTTTGCTCATGAGTGAAGCGAATAGATATAGATGCGGGCAGATATTGTAATTATTCTCATTTAAAAAATAAATCAATGGCTCAAATCAGGGCATACACTCATGTCTAATGTCAAACTCGCCAAACTATGCGCTGGTATGCATACAATGGTGATGCAGACGGCATTTGTTCTATGGTTCAATGGGGTTTAGTCTACGGAATCGAAGGACACCGGGTAACCGGTGTAAAACGCGATATCGAACTGCTGGAACGAGTTAATCCAAATCCCGATGACCAGATTATCGTAATGGACATATCATTGGCGAGAAACCACGCTAGAGCTGTAGAATTGTCAAGTCAAGGATTTGATATTACTTGGTTCGACCATCACTTAGCAGGTGAGCCAATCGATGGAATTACCACAAATGTAGATACATCTGCAAATGTTTGTACCGCGAGAATAGTCGAGAAGTTTCTAGGTGTGGAATCAGATTGGGCGCAAGTTGCATTACACGGAGACGGCCTTTCGGTTCATTCAAGTAAACCTGAATTCAAAGAACTTGGAGAGTTGCTGAACTACAACGGGTATGGAGCAGACCTCTCAGATTTGCATTTCCATCCTGATGACCTCTTACTGCTGTGCCTTCAAGCAAAGACGCCACAAAATTTCATGGAAACGCAAGCCTTCATGACCCTGAAAAATGGGTTTGAGTCTGATTTATCAAATGCTAAAAACATTGAACTGAACAATGGATATTATCTCCTGCCAAATGAGGCATGGGCAAGGCGTGTTGTGGGTGTAATGGCCCATAGAATAAACGAGAGTGGCGATGGTCCTCACGTGATTGCTATCGACAAAGGAGAGACCTTGCAAGTGTCGATTAGGGGCATTGAAGGCATAGGCGAGCTTTGCAAAATGTTTGGTGGAGGTGGACGTGCTACTGCTGGTGGCATCGATGCATTGCCAAAGAGTGAGATAACAGCCTTGATGAAGGAAGTCTACTCCCGAAGGTCTGCTTGAGGTGATTCTTTGCAGGACAGGATGACGCATCTTCAGAGGTTGGAGGCTGAGGCAATCCACATCATGAGAGAAGTCGTCGCAGAGGCAGAAAACCCAGTTATGCTGTATTCCGTGGGTAAGGATTCATCGGTTATGCTTCATTTAGCGATGAAGGCATTTTACCCAGCAAAACCTCCTTTTCCAATTATGCATATCGACACGATGTGGAAGTTCTCAGAGATGATCGAATTCAGAGACAAAATGGCTGATGACCTCGGCTTAGAATTAATTGTTCACATTAATCCTGAAGGCAAGGAAATGGGCATGAATCCATTTGTTCACGGCTCTTCGACACATACTGACGTCATGAAAACCCAAGGACTCAAGCAGGCTCTCGATAATTATGGATTTGATGTCGCATTTGGCGGTGCTAGAAGAGATGAAGAGAAATCTCGTGCCAAGGAGAGAATATTCTCTTTCAGAAATGAAAACCACCACTGGGACCCGAAGCGGCAACGCCCGGAGTTGTGGAATGTTTACAACTCTAGAAAAAATCAGGGAGAATCAATTCGTGTTTTTCCACTGTCAAATTGGACAGAATTAGATATCTGGCAATACATCCACCTTGAGAATATTCCAATCGTTCCGCTTTACCTGGCAAAACCTCGGCCTGTAGTCGAAAGAGATGGTGTCCTGATTCTAGTTGATGATGACCGTTTGCCAATGGAAGAAGGTGAAGAGCCAATGATGAAAACGGTTCGATTCAGAACTCTTGGTTGCTACCCATTAACCGGTGCAGTGGAATCAGAAGCAGACACTTTACCAGATGTTATTCAAGAGATGCTACTTACTACAACCTCAGAAAGAGAAGGCAGGGTCATCGATTTCGATAGCACTGCTTCGATGGAAAAGAAAAAGCAAGAGGGGTATTTCTGATGGTGCACGTCAGTGACCTAATCTCAGAGGATATCGAGTCCTATCTCGCTGCTCACGAGCAGAAGGAATTGCTACGCTTCATTACTTGTGGCTCGGTAGACGATGGTAAGTCAACATTGATTGGAAGAATGTTGTATGAATCACACATGCTATTCGATGACCACCTTGCTGCCTTGGAAGCGGATTCAAAGAAGGTTGGAACACAAGAAGGAGAAATCGACTTTGCATTATTGGTGGATGGATTAGCTGCTGAAAGGGAACAGGGGATTACAATCGATGTTGCCTACAGATTCTTTTCTACCGACAAAAGAAAGTACATCGTTGCCGATACTCCTGGCCATGAAGAATACACTCGCAATATGGCAACTGGAGCATCTACTGCAGATGTCGCCATTATCCTAGTAGATGCTAGCCAAGGTGTTTTGACTCAAACTCGTAGACATTCATTTATTGTTTCAATGGTCGGAGTTAAGCGAATAATTCTAGCGATTAACAAATTGGATTTGGTAGATTATTCGGAAGATGTATACAATCAAATCAAACAGGATTATCTTGAATTTGCGAATGAAGCTCTAAACCTCGAAGAGATTACAGCAATTCCAATATCTGCATTGAAGGGAGACAACATCGTTGGCCCAAGCGAGAATACTCCTTGGTATGATGGAGAGTCAATAATGCAGTATTTGGAAACTGTAGAGGTTGCAGCAAGTTCTCAATCTCGTGATTTCAGAATGCCTGTGCAGTGGGTCAACCGCCCAAACAGAGAGTTCAGAGGATTCACCGGATTAATCGGCAGCGGTTGTGTTTCCAAGGGAGATAGAATTCGAGTACTGCCCAGTGGTACTGAGTCGACAGTTTCTCGAATAGTGACCTATGATGGAGACTTGAAACTCGCAGGTGCAGGTCGGTCGGTAACCATAACTTTGGAAGATGAAATTGATATTTCACGTGGTGATGTAATTGCATCTGCGGACTCTCCTTGTGGAACTGCAGACCAATTTCAAGCACGTATACTTTGGATGGATGATTCAGCGATGGCTTCTGGCAGGCAGTATTTATTCAAGTCAAACACACAAACTACTCCAATGACACTTGGTCGCCTTAAACACAGAGTGGATGTAAATACCTTGGAGGAATTGCCTGCTAAATCACTTGAAATGAACGAGATCGGTGTCTGTAATATCTCACTATCCTCAAGGGTTGCATATGATCCATACGACGACGACCCTGTGATGGGAGGTTTCGTCGTAGTTGATAGAATGTCCAACAATACTGTTGGGATGGGATTGATTGACTTTGCATTGCGTAGAGCAGACAATATCCACTGGCAATCAATGGATGTCACAAAACAAAGTCGAGCAGAGCAGAAGTCACAGCAACCAAGGTTGATTTGGTTCACAGGTCTCTCGGGCTCTGGTAAATCATCAATTGCTAACATTCTAGAAAAGAAGCTACAATCCTTGGGTCGCCATACAATTACACTTGATGGTGACAATATTAGACACGGCCTAAATCGTGACTTAGGATTCACACAAGCGGATAGAGTAGAGAATATTCGAAGGGTTGCAGAAACTGCTAAACTAATGGTAGATGCAGGATTAATCTGCATCACTTCATTCATTTCTCCATTTGCAAATGAGAGAGAAATGGCAAGAAATTTGATGGAAGATAATGAATTCATCGAAGTATTTGTTGACACACCACTTGAAGTGTGTGAGCAAAGAGATGTCAAGGGACTTTATGCAAAGGCTAGGTCTGGTCAGTTGCCGAACTTCACCGGAATATCAAGTCCGTATGAAACGCCGAAATCCCCAGAAATCAGAATTGATACAACATCAATGACGGCTGAGGATGCTGCTGAGCAGATTATCGATTATTTGAGTCGAGATTGAATCCAATATGGACTCTCATAGCATTCGCTAATCTATGTCACAACTCTCGACCTAACAGGTCTTAGAGGAGTATAGCAATCACAGCAAGTCAGCTAACTCGTCTTGGATAATCTGGACTGCCTCAAGAATCTCATCCTTGTGGCGAGCACCGGTGATTACCATCTTACCTGATCCGAAAATCAAACAGACTACCTTAGGATAGTCAAGGCGATAGATTAGACCAGGGAATTGCTCTGGCTCATATTCGACCTTGTCGAAAGGTAGGTGGAAGGTTAGGTTGTTCAAGTTCAACTTTCTTGGTTGGCCTGCTTGTGGCTCACCAGTGAACTTGTCGTTACCGTCGTAATCTTCTGGGTAGTGAAGAGCATAGGTTGCAACCATGTTCTGAACTTCGATTTCAACGTCCTTGAGGTCCCAAGTTGTGATACCTGCTGAGCGCAGGTCGTTGATCATCCTCTCGATACCGGTGTGGATGTTGTCTTCGTCCTTACCGCCGGTGCACACAGCACGTCCAGAGCGGAACATTAGGATTGCAAGTTTTGGGTCAGACACTCTGTAAACGACACCAGGGAATTGCTCTGGTTCATATTCACAATTCAACTGAATTGCGATGTCAGGGAGGTCAAGTTCTTCAGCTACTCTTGTGCTAGCGACTACGTTCACTACTGTCAAACGGTCTTCATCGTTCATAAAAGGGCCGATTATAAACCCCTATATAAAGAACAGTCCCTATTCATGTGGGTTCCAAAGAGGCGTTCCTTGGTCAGAATCGACAGTCATTCCAGCAGCCCCTAACTTGCTGATTAACGTGCGGCCACCAGCCAATTCAATCGCTTCACTCGTTGTTTTTGGATCCCTCGTCAATGCGATCATACAACCGCCTCCACCAGCACCTGTGAGTTTTACTCCAAGTGAAGTTGGAGCAGCCGCAGAAATCAACGATTCTAATTCGGGACAAGAAACACCTAGGCTTCTGAGAAGAAGGTGATTTTCGCTCATTGCTCTACCAACAGATTCCATATCACCTTTCAACAGGGCAGAAATACCTCTGCGGGCAACGATTCCGATTGTTTCAATTTCTGCCATCTTCTCAGGATTCGATTCCAGCAAAGATGCTACCTTTGCAACTTGTTCTGATGTTGGTGCATGTACTCCTGTGCTTCCAATTACCAGCCATACATCTACAGTTTTTGATAGATCAACAGAATGAACCTCCCATGATACATCGTTCAACTTTCTTGAATACAGCCAGTTGAGTCCTTCCTCAACTTTGTCTGAAAGAACGATACAACCCCCGTGTGCACAAGTGCTTGAATCCATAGGAGACGCTCTGCCACCTTGAGCAAAGGCTTCAACAGCATGTGCCAGAATTGCACACTCGTCGACGTCCACAGCATCTGCTCCGTATTCAACAGAGTCTCCCTTTTCGACGTCCCACGGGCCATCATAGACATTATTGGGCCGTGCAGCAGTGTAGCCCTCTGCCCAGTCATCATCCTTGAGTTGTCGCCCTCTTGAACACCTCAGTGCAGCACTGGCTGCGACTGAGAGCGCTGCCGATGAGCCTAGGCCGCTGGCTGGCGGAATATCTCCTGTAATTTTGATTGAAAGTGGAGGTCCTCCATCCCAGAGTCTTTGCTTCAGTGCTTCGACATGAGGGTGTCTTTCAGGGTGAAATGTCATCCCATCTATTCTCCAATCGCTGTTTAGCTCAAGATTGACATTCATTCTCTGGTCAATGGCTACAGCAACCGCAGGCTGTCCATACACAACCGCATGCTCACCGAAAAGAATGCACTTGCCGGGGGCGCTAGCCTGCACCATGTACTGCGGTTGTGTATGAGGTACTTGGCCGTTGGGTTGAAGGAGTGAATACACCTGCCCTATCTGATGCAACACCCACTTGATGTCACGTATGCTGGAATTTCTGGCTGGTACATACTTCTAGTGCTAGGAGTTGTATCCATTGGTTTCTTTACATTCCAAGTCCAAAAAGCAACTCGTCTAGTGCTACTCGGTGCTAAAGACAACAGGTTTGACTCCTGGGGAGCGCGAATGAAGGAAACAGCAAGCGTCTGGCTCGGACAAAAGAAGGTACTCGAGGACCCAGTAGCTGGTGTCATGCACGTGCTGATGTTCTGGGGTTTCCTAATGCTATCAACAGATATGTTTGACCTTGCGAGTGGTAACAGATTCAGCGAGCATCTACTTCCGGATTTGATTAATCCAATTTGGAACGGAATGGTTGAGTTAGGATATACAAGCGCTCTGATCGGTTGTTTCCTTGCACTAAACCGAAGAGTCCTATTCACACCTGAGAAGTTGAAAGGCAAGAGCCAATTGGAAGGAAACGTAATTCTTCTCTTGATTATGACAATCTGTACAACTGCCTTCGTGATTGAGGCTGGCGAAGGTCCAGACCCAACTTACGAGATGATTGGCGCATGGGTTGCTGATACATTCACGATAACTCAATCTATTGTCAACTGGGCATACTGGGCTCACATGCTGGCGATATGCACTTTCCTTTTCCTAATCCCTCTTTCCAAGCACATGCACCTGGTAATGGCGCTTCCAAACGTATTCTTCTTTGACACCCAACCAATGGCGAAAATGCGCCCACTACAGGTCGATGAAAATGGCACAGCGGTTTCATTGGATGAACTTGATCTAGAGACCTTTGGAGCAGCAAGTTATACTCAATTGTCGTGGAGGAGCCTAATCGACGGTTGGGCCTGTACTTCATGTGCGAGGTGTCAAGATGTCTGTCCTGCATACGCATCTGGTAAAGCATTGAATCCAATGCAAATTATCCACGACGTACGTGCATATGCTAACGAACACTCCGAGTTATTGTTCAAGGGCGAAGCACCTGAAGAGGATATGATTTCCCGCTTCGGAGAAGCAGCGATTTGGGCATGTACAACATGCAATGCATGTGTGGATGTTTGTCCTGTTAACATCGAGCACGTTCCAAAACTTACCGATGCACGCCGTCACTTGATGATGGAGAGAATGGAGTTTGACGAGTCTGTAGAAGACACAGTCATGCCTCTGATGATGACAATCGAAAACCTGGAGAGCGACTCCAACCCTTACGGCATTCCAATGCATGAAAGAGGAGATTGGGCTGCAGACCTCGATGTCAAGGTTGCAGAGCCGGCCGAATACATCTACTTCGCAGGATGTGCTGCTTCATTCGATGAGCGCAACAAGAAGGTAGCAAGAGATACGATTTCCATCATGAAGGAAGCAGGCCTGGATGTTGGTATCCTAGGTATGCAAGAAGGATGCAGTGGAGATGCTGCTCGCCGTGCTGGTAACGAATACCTCTTCCAGATGCTTGCTGAAACCAACTTAGCAACATTCGAAGAGATTGGAGTCAAGAAGATCGTGTCTTCCTGTCCTCACTGTTTCCATACCCTGGGAACCGAGTACAGGGACTTCGGTGGTCAAGATATCGAAGTCATGCACCACTCACAACTGATTAACCACTTACAGAAGGAAGGCAAACTTCCTGAGCCATCACACGATGGAAAAATCACCTACCACGACCCATGTTACCTCGGTCGCATCGGTGGAGAATTAGATGCTCCACGTGATGCAATCGGTGGTGTTGATGTCGAAACTGAGAACCACGGAAGAGGCTCATTCTGCTGTGGTGCTGGTGGAGCACAAATGTGGATGGAAGAACACGTGGATGAGGGATACGACCGTGTTAACATCATTCGCTCAAAGGAATTGGCTGCAACCGGTGCAGACACTGTTGCAGTGGGATGTCCGTTCTGTTCAACAATGGTTACAGATGGTCTATCTTCAATCGGTGCAGAGATGGAAGTCAAAGACATCGCTGAAATCGTGTGGGAGCAAATTAAAGCAAACGATGCTAAGATAGAGGCTGCTAAAGCCGAAGCCTGAATTTCTCAGTTGCTTGCATCAGCATAAGTAGAAACTTCTCGAATGACCATGTCGTCTTCGCTACCTGCGCCTATCTTTGTTAATGCCACATCAACATCGCAGCCGCCATTTGAACCGTCACATAAGTCGTAAGCACCTTCTGAGATTGTAATTTCCTGAGACACACTCCATGACATATCATCATTTGTTGTGTAGGTACATTCAGCATTTTCATCTGCTCTGCTAGCTTCTTGGCAACTCATTGAAACTCCACCATCAACAACGATTGAAACCTTCAATAAAGCCCAATTTAGGTCGTCACCTTGCGTCATGCGTATGTGAACCAAATCATCACCGCTTGCGTTAGACATTTCGCCTGCAGCGTCTCTAGAATCGAATTGGTATGTGTCTAGATTGCCGCCAGAAGAGGTGTCATCGTCACCACCATTGATTGAGTAATCACAACTACTAGGTCCCTCATCTTCTAACTCTGAGGCAATATTTCTCCATGATTCCTGCCAGTCTAGGAATTCATCATACGAGTCTTCAGTATCCAAGTTAGTCCAGTCAGGTGTACTGATGTCACCAACCATCACGTCACATGCATCTCCGTCTTTAATCACGATTCCTCTGTCTAAAGTATACACTTTGATGCACTCGTTTTCTTGTTCGATGTCTTCTGCGGCTACGCAGACATCGTAGTAATCACCTTCATCGGTTACCTCGTATGAGTCATAATCGGGGGATACGAAACAAAGGCCATTTCTAAACTCGGTATCAGTATCTTCACCGAACATGTTATCATAATTTGAACACAGATCTTTTTCAACAGCAAATACCATGCTCAATTTATCCTCTTCAAATGACAATCCTGAACCATACTCGGTCCAGTAAACTTCGCCATAGAAATCTGGCTCAGTGAGATAATCGTAGATGAAATAGCCTGCAGTTCCGGCTCCTCCTAGAACTAGAACTGACACAACCGCGATTGTAGCGAATGACATTCCTCCGCCGGCTGCGGCTGCACCCGCACCTGCAACAGCGACTCCGCCACCAGCCATTGCCCCTCCAGCACCTGCTGCAGGAGCACCGAATCCAGTAGATGCAACACCGCCGAATTCCATTGCTCCAGGAGGTGGAGCCATCATTCCAATTCCTTGCATTGGGGCTTGGAAGTCTGGATAGTATTGCTTGGTGAAGTGGGCTGCATCGGTTGGCGTAAAGCCTTGCTGAAGCAAATTTTGGTAGTAGGAGTTGCCATCCATGGCTTATGTTAGGCTAACTCTGTCATTTAGAATTTAGGCCGAATCAGAGAATCTGTAACGTCTAGGTCTTGTTCCTCATCTCCAAATGCAGATCTTTCCTCTACTGACAAATCTCCGCATTCGACAGAATAGTCTAGGAGGGATTTTACCGCCTCTGGATGAAACTGTACAGTTCTAATTGGACGATTTGGGTGCTTACATACAGCGATTTCACAATGTTCTGCACTCCCAACAACTTCCATTTCACCAGCATCAATCACGTGGTCTTGGTGTGTGAATAATTGCATTGAAATGGATCCATTGGAATAGGTAACCTCTGCCATCATTGTGGATCCTTCACTCGCTCTGACTACCTCGCCACCCAGTGCTTTGCAAATTATTTGATGGCCGAAACAAATTCCGTATAGAGGAACTTCACATTCCCTGATCAGTTTTGCAACATCGTCCATCCAATCCTCCCACATGGAGACATTTCTTCGGCTTCCTGTGATCACTACAACGTCTGCATCGGTGGCCTCTTGGACTCTAATTCCAAAGCCATAATCTCTAGCCTCGTCTGTATGTGGTGCCCAAAGTAGAACCTCATGGTTTGGGAAATGCTTGACAATTTCTTCAACCCCCTTGCCGCCAAATGCTTCTCTTTCAGCAAGTAAATCTACGACCAGTAGTTTTTGCAAGATAATCACTCTGTCCTCTCTAATTCGTGTTCGAATGACTTCAGTGTCACCATGAATGAAAATACCATGAGATATTCGAAAGGTGCGGCCCAGTCTATCCAAGGCTGCATCTTGTTTAGGTCCCAATTTCCATCGACGTATTCTGGATATACCTCGAGTCCTAAGCTAATAGAATAGACCATGCCAACGAACGCTAAGATGGATGAACTGATTGAGATGTACCTTAATTTCTTGCTTCGCATTTCAGCATCGGGTAGCCCCAAATGGGTAGCAACTCCCCATACTAAACCAAGTTGGAATACGTTAGATGCAGTGAAAACGTGCAATCTTTCGTAATCATAAACGTCCCAAATTGACATGAGTGAGAGGTTGATTCCAACAAGTATGCCAACTACACAAGAAACGTGCATCATGTACCATCTCGCCCTCGGTTTGCATGCCTTGAATAGGAGCCATGAAACGTAAATTAGTACGAGTCCATTGATGAAAAATCCTAATTTGAAGATTATACGCTCAAGTCCAGGGTAATCTGCCTCTGAAATAAAGAAAGGGAAATCTCTGTAGTTTCCACTGATAATGTGGATTAAGGTAGTAAGTAGAACGGTTGCAAGTGGAATCGACCATCCAAGCCTTGCGACCATTCGATTTCCAATCAACGATAAGCCTCCACAGTGTCATGAATACAATCGTCATAAGACTTCCAAGTTAGGCCTAATTCTTCTTCCGCTTTTTTGCTGGAATACTTTGAATCTCCAGAAGAGAATGATTTCGCAGCGGAACGTGTGAGCAGCCTCTTGCCAGTGAACAAGCCCATGAACCAATCTTGCAGGACTACTAACGGCAACAGCCAAAGAGGAATTCCGAGTCTTGGGAATTTCATTTTTGGATAGAGTTTCTTAGCACGCTTCAACAGGTCGTGTATATTCCCATCTTGATATGGAGCTAGAACGTATCTACCACTTGCTTCGTCTTTTTCGTAGGCATTGATGTGAGCGGTAGCAACATCGTCAACGTGCACGAATGCAAGTGGAATTTTCGGCACTACAGGATATTTCCCTTTCATTGCATCTCCAATAATATCGGTTGATGGTGTAGGGCGAGAGAATGAACCACCCAACACTCCGCTTGGATTGATGACTCTCAAGTCTAGATTCAACTCTTCGGCAAGTTCCCATGCTTTTCTTTCTGATTCGGTTTTGGCTTGTGTGTATGGTAGCGAGAAGTTCTCATTCCAATTGGATTCGTCCTTTACAACCCCCTTAGGGCTAGAGCCGATAGCGGCGACAGATGATGTGTATACTATTCTCGAAATTTCAGATTTGGCAGCTGCTTTGAAAACAATTTCAGTGCCCTTGTTTGCGGTGTCAAGAATTAGTTGGCCATCGCCGCTTGTTGCATAGATAGTCGCAAGGTGAAACAACCCAGAAGCACCTTCCAGAACCTTGTCCCAACCTTCCTCCTCTAGTACGTCGGCTTCTACGAATTCCATGTCAAGCTTAGGCGCTTTATCCATAGAGCGGACTGTGCCACGTACAGTGTAACCCTTCTCAAGTAATTGCCTGCAAAGGTTGTTGCCGATGTGGCCATTGGCTCCTGTTACGACAACTAGCCCTTGCATGTTCTTCCGTCCACCTACTTGCCTTGAATCATACCATTGTTTGAATATGTGTGTGCTACCCCGGATGAACAATGCCTCTGCGTGTTCATGATACAAGACGTCGGGAAAAGGTGGATTTTACCACCATGAATCCGGGCATCGTAAACATGTATGTATGTGGTGTGACGGTGTATGATTTGTGTCATTTAGGACACGCTCGCTGTTACCTCGCATTCGATTTGATTCACAGATGGTTAGAGAAATCTGGATATGATGTAAACTACGTTCAAAATTTCACTGACATAGATGATAAAATCATCAACCGTGCGAATGAGACAGGTCAAGATTGGAGAGAATTGGTTGACGATAATATCGCAACATACTATCGTGATATGGATGCTCTGAACATACTTCGAGCGGATTCCTACCCGCGCTGTACCGAGTACGTTGATGACATGATTCGCATCACACAGGATTTAATCGACAAAGGAAATGCATATTCAGCGGACGATGGAGTCTACTTCAGTGTAGAAAGCGCTCCAGAGAAGTATGGTCAACTAACTGGGCAAAATATCGACGCTGTACGAAGCGGTGCAGGAGGAAGAGTCGATGGTACGGGTTCAGGAAAGAGGGATCACAAGGATTTCGCTCTTTGGAAAGCTGCAAAACCAGGTGAGCCAACATGGGATTCACCGTGGGGCCCGGGAAGACCGGGATGGCACATTGAATGTACTGCTATGAGTATGGATGCATTTGGCGAACAATTCGACATTCACGGTGGGGGTCATGACTTGCTATTCCCTCACCACGAGGCTGAAATCTTCCAAGGTGAATGTCACACTGGCTGTTCACCAGTTGTACACCACTGGCTCCACAATGGATTTGTGAACATTGACGGAGAAAAGATGAGCAAATCCTTGGGGAACTTTTGGACAATCAAAGATATTCTAGAAAAAGTGGACCCACTTGTTTTGAGATTCTCTCTGGTCAATGCTCACTATCGCTCACCGATTGATATGAATGAGCAACTACTGAAAGATGCAGAAAAGAATCACACAAGATTGGTTGCAGTATACAAGGCTGCATTGGAATTGGTTGGCGTGAACTGCCCTCCACTTCCTGAAGGAGATATTACATCACAAATTCCTCTTGTTAGAAGTTTAGGACTCTTAGAGAAAATGGCACAAGGATTCGCTATAGCGATGGATGACGATTTCAATTCAAGAGAAGCATGTGCCAAAGTGTTGGGTGCAATCAGAGAAATGAGCAAAATGCTGGGGGCTCTAGAAGGAGATGACCTTGGTGCTTATGCACTACATTGCGTCGAGTGGCTAGAGGATACTGCTGGCTCAGTACTTGGCGTACTCCCAACACGTGAACAAACTCTTGCGGAACCTGAAGACGACCCTAGAAGGGCTGAAATTGCGGAGCAAGTCGAGTCCTTATTGTCAAAGAGAGCCGAGGCAAGAGCGGCAAAGGATTGGCCCGCAGCAGATGCTATCCGTGACGAATTAGCAGCTCTTGGCGTAGTGGTAACCGATACCGCAGAAGGACCAATTTGGGACTTAGTCTAATCTTTAGGCGGTTCCAATGGTGGTAGCTCAGGGACGAAGGCATCGGTTATTTCTTCGTGGTCTACTTCTTTTCCATCTTCATTGTCTTTTGAAACAATAATTACTGAAATCGCCGCTATGAAGATGATTACCATGACTATTGTCAATACGAACACTGGGTCGGACCCATCGGATTCGGCCTGGTCGGAAACATCCTCATCGCAAATACCTACACAGGTGTCCTCTCCAGTTGCGTTGTTGTCAGGGTTATCTGCACCGTTGTCAAATACACATGAACCGTCATCTGTATCAGCGTTAGCGTTGTAGTTGGTTGCGGTTGAATCTGTACAACCTTCGACAGGGTCTGGCTCATCCACAGGAACAGTGTAATTTGAATCCTCGACAAACGCTCTATTTCCGTCTGCGTTGTACTCTACATCGTAGTAATCGTATAACTTAGTCATATCAATGTGATAATTTGCATGACCTGAGCGGTTAACCACGTCAAAGAATCTGTCATCACCGATGGTGTAGATCGGGTCTAAGCCCACGGTTGACAACCTGTTGACGTTGTCTCTGTAGTCCCCATCAAAGTTCGAGCCTAGCCAATCTTCTATTTCTGAATCAGTCATTCCTTCAACATCATCCCAGTTTGCTTTGATATCGTTGAAATCATTTCTCATAGCCATCGATAATCCGGACTCTATCTCTTCCCAAGTTTGCATACCATCAACATCTGATGTTGAGGTCACGTCTATTGCCTTTGAGAAACCAGAGCCATTGATGTATTCCCAGTCATCGCCTTTCATTGCACTCATCAAGTCAATGTCTCCAAACACTGGTTTTCCGTGGACAATAGTCAGGCGAACATCAGGGTCAATTGCTTCAATCAAGTTTCGGTACGGATTCTCGTGAAACGTGTCGATGACTACAATATCTGCGTACATGTCAGTCTTTAGTTGCCCTACGAATGCTTCCCAGTTGCTAATCTCTGCAGGATTGCTGGTTACCATTTCTGCTAGTTCATAGTCAGAGAAATGGTTCTGTAGAATCTCCCTGTTCCACATGTCTGCAACCTTCAATTCGTGAAGGTTGTTTTTGGTTCCACTGGGTCCCCAGTCGGGTGCGATTGAGATCGTAATTCCTGCGCTGTCTGCAGCCACGACGTCGGTTGTGTCACCATACAGTACGAGGTTGGAAAACGGTGACCAAACCAAACCCGCACCTGTGGTTCCCATCTGATTGAATTGGCTTGCATCCATTCCTGTGCCGTGGATGACAACAGTTTCATCCATTATCAGTCCTTTATCCCAAAGGGCATCGAATTCAGCTTTGCTGCTCTGGTCTACACCCTCTGAAAGGTGTACAAACCATGCGTTCAGGGAACCAGATTGGTTTTGAGAAATCAGATGGTTTCCGGTGTAGTCATCATCTGCTGCACCACATACAGCGCAGGTACTGATTCCATCTTGTCCGAAGTTATACAACTCGATGTTTCTAGATAGCATACTATCCCACGCATCTGTACCACTGCCGGGTGAGCCTTGTACTGCCGTAACTCCACCTGCGACAGCTTGCACTTCGGCATACTTCATCTGCTCGGCAGACATATCCCATCTACTTCTTTGCTGAACGTTGTTTTTCATCCAAGTAATACTCGGGCCGTAGTCCCAATTGTTACCCCACTGGTATCTGTTTGTGTAGCCACCTTCCTCTGATTTTTGGGAATCGGATAAGTGTACATTGAAGTCCCAAAGCGGTATGTGATTGTAATGCATGTGATTGTGCAAGTCGATTAGGCCAGGGTAGATCGTAGCCTCAGTATCGTATGCTGAGACATTATCAGTATTGATGGGAGGAATTTCTCCATCAGCCCAAATCGCAACGATTTTGCTTCCTTCAATCATTATGTTGCCGTTTTCGATAACGTCTCCTTCCCCGGTCATTGGCACTATTCTACCCTTCAAAATGTAGGAGTCTTCAGTATTGTCAGATTCAGTGAAGCATGTGCCTTGCCTATCTGCAGGATTTGGATCAGTTTTCCATAAACTACCATTTTCAGCGATGATGTACACTTTATCCCACCAAGAATCTTCTCCAGGGTAGGTCATTGAATCGATTAGATTTCCTTCAGCGTTCATCAATGTCGCTGTGTCTCCGTCCCAATAATCCAACTCAATGTCTGTATTTGCACGATAGAAAGTAATGCTCTCTCCACCTTCAATGGTTGTGTTCCAACCTATTCTACACGGTGGGCTACCACCATTGGTTGTGTCATCAAGTATCCAATCAGAGATGTCGACCGGGTCTGTTCCGGTATTTGTGATCATAATATACTGGTCTGAAAAAGAACCAATATCTCCATCACCATTCCAATCCGTACCGTTGTACTGAGCAGATGAAGCAGAGACCAATATCTCTTGAATAACAATTCCACCGTTTTCATCGGTTTCACTCATTGCTGTTATCGGAAAGAGTGCTGTGACCAGAATCAAAGCAACAAGCATCCTGCGCATGTGTCGGGTCAATCCGTATCAGCAAATGAACTAACCTACTGCGCGATACAATTCGTTACAAGGCGTCGATAGCCTCAAATCTGAGCCAATCAGCGGTTCAATCATGCGTAGAGCAGTGCTGATGCTGTTCGTACTTCTTCCTGCAATGTTTTCGGGTTGCTTCGGAGAGGACGAGATTGTTTCGGAACCCGATGTTGCAGACCCTGCTTATCTTCAACCATGGGAAAGAGCCGGGGAAATATATGATGCCAGCGACGTTTTCAGCAGAGTAACTGAAAATGGCTCATACGATGTAGACACCGTACGCAGCGTGTATGTTGATGTTCCCACAATCACAGCAGCAGACGGCGGAGCCGGATTAACCGGTGATGCTACAGTCCACCTTGGACTCTGGCTTCCAGTAATCGAAGGATGCGATTGGGAAGCAGGAAATCTCAGTGAAGATTGCCGAGTTCCTGTCATTGCCGAAATAGGGCCATACTACGACGATGGAGATGTTGATGCATTAACTCCGGCAAACAGGTTGGGTAGGTTCCTTATCGAGAATTACGTACCACACGGCTACGGAGTTGCTCAAGTTAGCGTATTTGGTACAGGTGAATCAAATCACTGCATGGACCTGATGGGTACAGATGAGCAAAGAGGAATAGACGCCGCAGTTTCTTGGCTTGGTAGTCAAGGCTGGTCTAACGGAAAGGTTGGAATTATTGGAAAATCATACGATGGCAGCACTCCATGGCAGGCTGCGACTTTTGGAAATCCATACCTAGCTACAATCGTGCCAATGTCAGGATTGATTGGTGTACACGAATTGATGTGGCGTAACGGTAGCATGGAAGCACGTGGAATGATCATGCACAACGGAGTTTATGGCTCATTTGGGATAGATGGTGATGCGGATGATGTTGACAACGCCTGTGAAGGCTACATGGAGGGTTACGTCAATGGCCCTGCAGCATACTTGTCCGGCGGAATGGTTGATTTTGCTGGCAACACATACTGGACTGAGAGGTCTTTCTTGGGACGAGTCCTAGATAATTACAACGGCTCGATTTACATTATTCAAGGAATGCAGGATTGGAACGTAGACCCCCACATGGCATTCCCGATTCACCAGCAGGTTGCAGATGCTGGTATTGAGATTAAGACTCTAGCAGGCCAGTGGGCACATGACTATCCTGACCGTGTTGAAGGACACAGTTCTCAAGGAGAAGGTAGAGGTGCAGAAGCCTACCCTTACACACTTCGCTGGGACTGGGCTGATGAGATGCTGTACTGGTTTGACTGGTACCTGAAGGGTGA
>CEUM01016755.1_pt1 | contig 31406 bp, 32 predicted proteins | sample 356421 | NCBI WGS metagenome assembly CEUM01 (sample SAMEA2622716, study PRJEB7988) | marine metagenome | biome: marine biome (ENVO:00000447); feature: surface water layer (ENVO:00002042); material: "saline water (ENVO:00002010), including plankton (ENVO:xxxxxxxx)" | depth 5 m
ACCATGCAGGACATGATCATGGGGACCTAGGTTTTAAAGTTTCTGGAATACTTAAACCTACGGGGACTCCTATTGATAATGCTGTATACATTAGTTTAGCTGGTGTTGAAGCTATGCATACAGGTTGGATAGGTAATCAAAAAGTAATGGATGTTTCAATAGAACAAATTATGGAAAGAGAATTACAACCAAAGACTATATCTGCTATATTTATTTCTCTTAAAAATAGAACGCAAATTTTCCAGTTTCAAAGAGATGTCTTAAATTATAAAAAAGAGGCAATAAGCTCAGTTATGCCAGGTGTAACGCTATCAAGGCTCTGGATGTTAACTGGTAATGTAGATAAGGCATTTAAATTTATTACATTTTTAATTATTATTATAGCTCTATTAGGTATGATAGCGATGACAATTGCAGGTTTAAATAGTAGAAGAAGAGAAATGGCTATATTGAGATCTGTAGGAGCATCTCCAAATAATATTGTAAGTTTATTACTAGTAGAATCTATAATAATTTCTTTAATTTCTTGTATTGTAGGTTATATCATAATGATTATAATTTTTACTTTAGGTAAAGATTATTTACAAAATAACTATGGTATATTTATAGATGGTTTTTCTATTAAAAGTTATGACTTGCAAATAATAATTGCAATAGTTTGTGCAGCGTTAATAGCAACTATTGTCCCATCTATTCAGGTGTATAGAAATACACTTAGAGACGGTTTATCTGTTAAAAATTAAATAAAGAAAGGAGAATAAGGGGGTACAAAATAAGTTAATCTTACATTATAATGTGATTATATTGCATTAAAGAAATAAGGTTGCTAAAAATTTAAAATAATAATAAACAAAGGGAGTTAAAATGTTTATGTATAAATTATTAATTTCATTTTTAATAACGTTTTTTGTTTTTACAAAATTTGTTATTGCAGATGATTTAGAAGATAGAGTAAAAGAATTAGAAGCAAAAATTGATCAAATGGAAAATAAGGGTGGTGGTTCAGCAGAGGGATCCTCTGGTAGTAAAAAAATCTATGGAAATGAATTCAATCCTTCCATTGGAATAGTTTTAAATGGAAAATATAATAATTTTTCTATGAAATCTGCAGAACCAGCTGTAAAAGGTTTTGCAATAGGTCACGAAGGAGAGCGTGGTCGTGAAGGTTTACAACTAGGTGAGTCTGAATTGAATTTCTCTAGTAACATTGATGATAAATTTTACGGAAGTATGACTTTTGCCATAGTAAAAGAGAGTGATACCTCAGACGATAAGGTAGAATTTGAAGAAGGTTATATAATGACTACGCCGAATTTTAATTTACCTGATGGAATGAGTCTTAAAGCTGGAAAAGCATTCTGGACTTTAGGTTATATGAATGAACATCATGCTCATGCAGATGACTTTGCTAATAGGCCACTTCCTTATAGGGTATATTTAAATAAGAGTTGGAATGATACAGGAGCAGAAATTTCATATACTTTACCAACAGATTACTATGCTGAAGTTGGTGCTGGAATGTTCCGTGGTAATGATTATCCTATTAAAGGCCCTGATGGAGAAAGTGCAGGAGCAATATCTGCATATGCTCGTGTTGGAGGGGATATTGATCAAGACCAAAATTGGCGATTAGGTGTTTATATAGTTGATGGTGAGAATTCTTCGGGCCGAAAAGGTAATGAAGATGAAATAGTATTTACTGGTGATACAACTCTATACGTAACAGACTTTAGATATTCTCTAGCTCCAACGGGTAATGTAAGGGAACAAGAATTAACTCTACAAGCTGAGTTGTTTGCTCGTAATGAAGATGGAACATACAATATAGATAGTGGTGGCGAAAATCAATTCAATGGCACTTCATATGGTTGGTATGTACAGAGTGTTTATAAATTTAATGCTAGATGGCGTGGGGGATTACGTTATAGTCAAATGGAGACACCTGGAGTACCTACCGCTTTAATAGGTACGGATCTTGATGGTGAAGGCTACGATCCAACATCTGTAGCAGTTATGGCTGATTGGACTAATAGTGAATTTAGTCGTATCCGTTGGCAATTTAATCAAGATAAATTAGCTAGTGGTTCAGGCTCGGTTGATAACCAATTTACTATACAATATATTGTCAGCATTGGTGCTCATGGAGCTCATAAATTTTAATATGTAATTGCTAAATTATATATATTAAGATATATTATCACGTCTGCAATACTATTGCAGACGTGATTTTTTTTATACCTTATAAATAAATGGAGATAGAATGCTAAAAAAATTAGGAGCGCTAATAATAATACAATTTATATTTAGTACATCATTATATGCCAATGATAAACTAAATATATTTGCATGTGAGCCAGAATGGAAATCTCTAGCAGAAGAGATAGGGGGAGATATGGTGAAAGCATTTTCAGCAACACATGCAAAACAAGATCCTCATTATATACGTGCGAGACCAAGTTTAATTTCTAAAATAAGGCGTGCTGATCTAATTTTTTGCAGTGGTGCTGGTTTAGAAGTAGGATGGATGCCAATATTAGTACAGAAAGCCAGGAGTCAAGTGCAGCCTGGAAATATAGGTTATTTTATGGCTTCTAAATATACTCCTGTTATTGATATACCAAATGAAATAGACCGTGGTCATGGAGATGTGCATCCAGAGGGAAACCCTCATGTCCATTTAGATCCACATAATATACTTTTAGTAGCAAAAGAATTAAATAGAAGGCTTTCTATAATAGACTCAAAAAATAAGTCTTTTTATCAAGAGCAATATAATAATTTTGTAGATAAGTGGCAAAATTCAATTTTGCGTTGGAACAAAGAAATAGAAAGCATTAAGGGTAAAAGAATAATCATACATCATAAATCTTTTGATTATTTATTTAACTGGCTTCAATTAAATGAAATTGCCTCATTAGAAGTTAAACCAGGCATTCCACCAACTGCATCTCATTTAAAGAATATACTAGAAAATACTAATAAGAATTCAGTAGATATAATAGTAGTATCACCATATGATCCAACTGAAGGAGCATTATGGCTATCAGAAAAAACACAAATACCGGTTGTAACTCTTCCCTATACTATAGGAGGCAATGAAGAAAGTAATAATTTAATTGCACTATTTGATAGTTCAATTAAAATTTTACAAAATGCCTTATATGATAAGTAGTGAAATTTTTAGTATAATTGGGCCAGCTTTGCTTGCTGGCCTAATTATAACTATCACACATGCGCCTTTAGGAATAGAGGTGCTCAAAAGAGGAATTATATTTATTGATTTAGCAGTAGCCCAAATTGCAGGTTTGGGCTTGTTAGTATCGAATTTATATCTTAGTCCTAATCTAGGATGGTTATCACAAATTGTTGCATTAATGTTTGCTATTATAGCGGCATTTTTCTTTAAAATGATCGAAAATAGAATTAAATCCCAACAAGAAGCAATCATTGGCGTGAGTTTTGTTCTAGCTGCTTCATTAGCTATTTTATTATTAGCTGATCACCCAACTGGTGGAGAAGAAATACGTCATTTGCTTTCTGGACAAATGCTATTTATTACGTGGCCTGATGTTTTTTTACATTTCCCAATATACATATTAATATTAGTTTTATGGTTTTTACCTATTAATTTAAATGGTATAGGTTTTTATATATTGTTTTCTTTGGCAATAACATCATCAGTTCAATTAGTAGGAGTTTATGTTGTTTTTGCTAGTTTAATTTTACCGGCTTTGGCAGCACTAAAAAGGACAAGTCCATATAAAATAGCTTGGATAAGTGGGTTTATATCTGTTTTATTAGGAATTTTGTGCTCTGTACTATTTGATTTACCAGCTGGCCCAATTTTAGTTGTAAGTTATGTAATTGTAACTATTTTAATAGTATTAATAAATAAAATGAATAATAGTAGTATCAGGAGCTCATAATGAAATATTTGTTTTCTATTTTTTTCAAGTTGCTAATTATTTTTTCATTACATAGTACAATTATATATGCAAATGACTCTATAGAAATAACTGAACAGAATTCAGTATTACCTATTACTTGGACAGACTTATTACCTGTAGATGCATTTGATTTTATACCTGAAGGAGGAGTTACAGATGAAATGTGGAGTGATCAAGAATTCCTTTTAGCGGTTGAAAAAGCTGGTCTAGCTACTGTAAGTGAGTTAGATGGTATTAATATAAGATTGACCGGATTTATGGTTCCTTTAGATGTTGATTTTGGAGAGGCGGAAACAGTTACAGAGTTCGTTTTAGTTCCATCTGCAGGAATGTGTATGCATGTACCACCACCTCCTCCTAACCAAATGTTAATGGTAAGATTTGATAGACCAATTAGAATAAGGCATATGTATCAACCTATAGGCATTAATGGAGTAGTAAGTATAGATGAGCCAAATGATGAAGCATTTGGAAGTATTTATAATGTCACTGGTGAATTAGTTGAAGATGTGAGTTATAAGGATCTTGATTTGGGAAGATAAATTAAAAAGAGAGTAAATGGAGGTACTCATTTACTCTCTTAGAATTTAATAAGGTGAGTATTACTTTCTTGGGAGGAAACTAATATTGTCCTTATTAACTAATTATATAACTTATCTTAAATGATATGTCAATGAGAATGATAATCATTCTCAAAAAATAAATAGAAAGTTGTTATGAAAAAAATATTTGTTGTAGAAATTAATGAGAAAGATAAAAATATTAATAATGAAGAAATTATAAATGAATTAGATCAACGTTTTGAGGAGTTTTCTAAAAATATTTCTAATAATAAAGATATATATATTAGATTTAAAAGGGTGGGTTCGACTTGGCAAAATATATTAGATAACTTAAATAAAATTAAATATAATAATAAAAATGATAAAAAAAATGATAATAAAACGAATCATCTTAAAGTAATAAAATAAGAACATAAATTAATATTATTTTTGTCTAGGAGTATAAAATGAAATTTATACTTTCTTTTATAATATGTCTTTTTTATGCATGGAACACTTATGCTGAGAAAGTTCCTGCGGGATATGTTGCTAAATGGGAAACTACTCATTTATCTGAATTAGACTATGAAATTAAAGTAGACAAATCATGTCAATCATTTGAAGGTACTTTAAAAAAAGGTAAGGAAGAATTGCCTCATATAATACCTTTTAAAATTGTAAATAAGACGCTTACTAATTTTATAAAAGGTTATAAAATTAATGATAAAGATAATAATTTAGATTTAATTAATAAAATTGATACAGTTGTAGTATGGCCCAATTATGAACAGTCTAACTGGTACGTGTTAATGGGAAGTAATTCATGTTTTATTAATTGGATTGAGATTCAGCCAGATAATCTTGATGCTATTATTAATATCGGTAAGAAATTATAAACTAATATTTATAATATCTTCACATATTATTGTATAAATTATATAGTCTTATTATGAAAAATAAAATTGCACTTATAACCGGTATTACAGGACAAGATGGGGCCTATTTAGCAGAATTTCTACTTAAAAAAGGCTATGAAGTCCATGGTATAAAAAGACGCTCTTCATCATTTAATACAAGTAGAATTGATAATCTATATCAAGACCCGCACTCAAAAGATATCAAATTTCATCTACATTATGGAGATATGACGGATGCTACTAATTTAATTGGTTTAATGCAAAAGATAAATCCAGATGAAGTATATAACTTAGCAGCTCAAAGTCATGTTCAGGTTAGCTTTGAAACACCGGAATATACAGCTAATGCTGATGGATTAGGAACTCTTAGGTTATTGGAGGCTATTAAACTATTGAATATGACAAAAAAAGTTAAATTCTATCAGGCCTCTACGTCTGAATTGTATGGAAATACTTCAATAATACCTCAGAATGAGGATACCCCATTTTCTCCAAGGTCACCATATGCTGTTGCTAAATTATATGCTTATTGGATTACGGTAAATTATCGATCAGCTTATAATATTTTTGCATGTAATGGTATCTTATTTAACCATGAAAGCCCAGTTCGCGGAGAAACTTTTGTTACTCGTAAAATTACTAGAGCGGTTGCGGCAATAAAACTTGGATTACAAGATAAGCTTTATATTGGTAATTTAGAAGCTAAAAGAGATTGGGGTCATGCAAAGGATTATGTTGAGGGTATGTGGTTGATGTTACAGCAAGATAACGCTGACGATTATGTTTTAGCTACTGGAGAGTCTCATACTGTTAGAGAATTTATTGAAACTGCATTCTTAGAAATAAATGTAATTATTGAATGGAAAGGAAACGGGGTTGATGAAGTAGGTTATAGTAAAGATAGTAAAGAAGTATTAATTGAAGTTGATAAAAGATATTTTAGACCTACAGAAGTTAACTTTTTAATGGGAGATTCTTCTAAAGCTTATAAAGAATTAGGATGGAAAACAAAAACTAAATTTAATGATTTAGTTAAAGAAATGGTCAGAGAAGATTTAAAAACTGTAGAATTAGAACAAGAAACAAGACGTTTTGGAATTGAAGGTTGATACAAACAACTTTTAATAATTTTTCATTAAGCGGTAAACGTATTTTTGTAGCTGGCCATAGTGGAATGGTGGGAAGCGCAATAGTAAGATTATTGAATAATATTGATTGTGAAATTTTAACGGCAAGTTCTCAAGAACTAGATTTAAAGCAGAGTTCAAAAGTTGATAAATGGTTTGATGAATATAGGCCAGATGCAGTTTTTCTAGCTGCTGCAAAAGTAGGGGGAATATTAGCTAATAGTTCATATCCTGCTGATTTTTTAATAGATAATTTATCAATTCAAAATTCAGTTATAACTAATGCCTTTAAATATAAAGTTAAAAAACTTATGTTTTTAGGGTCTAGCTGTATTTACCCTAGAAATGCAAAGCAACCCATTAAAGAAAGTTCACTTCTTACCGGAATTTTAGAACCTACAAATGAAGCTTACGCAATAGCTAAAATAGCTGGTATTAAATTATGTCAATTTTATAGAAAGCAATATGGTGTTGATTATGTTTCAGTAATGCCAACAAACTTATACGGGCCTGGAGATAATTTTCATCCAAAAAATAGTCATGTAGTTGCTGCTTTGATCTCTAAGTTTTACGAAGCAGTAAAGTTAAATAAGGAAGAAGTTATTTTATGGGGAACTGGAAAACCATTAAGAGAATTTATGCATGTAGATGATTTAGCAGAAGGACTGATATTTCTTATGGAAAATTATAGTGAGTATGAGCATATTAACATAGGTACAGGAAAGGAAATATCAATAAAGGAATTTGCCGAAATTATTAAGAATATTTCTGGTTGGAAAGGAAAAATAAAATTTGATGATAGTTATCCAGATGGTATGCCTAGAAAAGTTATGGATATAAATAAAATAAGTAAATTAGGATGGTATTCTAAAATTGAATTAAAAGTGGGTTTGCAACAAGCCTATAAATGGTTTATCGAAAATTATGATCATATTAAAAAAAAATAGTAGCAATTTTATGATCTACTTTAAGAATATGTTAGTAGATAGCAATGTGTATTGTTAATAGATAGGTATTTCATGACTAAAAAATGGTTATTCCAAGTAAGATTATATTTTTCTTCAGATTTCACTAAAACCTTTAATAGTGATAAAAGTTCAAAAAAAAAAGAAAAATTAATTACAGTTTTAAATAAGCATAATGCTGAATTATTAAGTCAGTTTGATGGTTTCATGGGGTACGTACTTGAGGCTGAAAAAAATGGAATAGATAATTATCCATTATACCAATGGACTAAAGATTCTCTTTCTAGAAAGGATAAATTAGAAAAGTATCACAATTCTTATACCGTATATATAAATACAGAAGAGGTTTATTCTGAAAATTTAGCTAATAATATAGAGAATGATTTATTAGAATTGGTGGATAAAGAAACAGTTTTGAGAATAAGTAAGCATGATACAAATCCAAAAAACAACCCTCAACCTCCTTCAAAATATCAATAGTTTATGATATATTTATATTATGGATAAATTTATTAAAACTGAATGCGGATTAAATAAATATGAGGAACTTAAATCCCATAAATCTTTGTTTGGAAAAATACGTTTGTATTGGTTTGTAGTTATAGCAAGTATTAGAGATACAATTATTAAATTTTAATATTTTCTATTTTTAATAGCTTTTTCTTGGTTATAATTCCTCCTAATGCAGAAAACCCTGTAAGTTCTTTTTTTATCGATAAGACCCTGTGACATGGAATAACTATTAATAAAGGATTTTTTCCACATGCATTGCCAATGGCTCTAGGGGAGGTATTTAAACTATTTGCTAGTTTTAAATAGGATACAGTTTTACCATAAGGAATTGTATATAATTTTTTCCAAACTGTTTTTTGAAATTCAGTTCCTTCAGGGTTTATTTTAATATCAAATAGTTTTCTTTGACCTAATATATATTCTTCAATTTGCTTTTTGGCTTTATTTAGTAATGCCAGATTAGATTGTTTAAGATTCTTAGTAGTGAACTGTATTGACACAATCTCTTTATTTTTTGATGCTAATTGAATGTTTCCTAAAGAAGTTTTAAATGTTATTTCATTATAGTTATACATATAAATGGTTTAATTAAGACCAAAGTATGTAGGTTTATCATTTTTTTTCCAGGGTTTATTTTTAATCATAATTTTATTAAAAGTATTCCAATCTATAAATCTCATTAACCATGCATGTACATTTTTATATGGCATGCTTTTATCAAACCAAGCTATGTCTGCTATTCTGAATTGTCTAACAAAAGGAAGTATTGCTATATCTAGAAAACTAGGAGAGTTGCCAAAGATCCAATCTTTATTATTTAATTTACTTTCAATAATTTGTAAAATTTTTAAAGCCTCATCTCTATGTTTCTCTTTTGTTTGGACGCCTTCATTTTTATCATAACGGCTATTATATTTATATCTATCTAGATGATACTTAAATTCACCATCAAATATATTTATTATTTCATTACTAATTTCAATATTTTCTAATTTAGATTTTTTTAAATTACATTTATCATTTTTATCAATTGCCCAGTTCATAATATCTAAACTTTCATCCAAAACAGTTCCATCATTTAGTTGTAAAACAGGAACAGTAGCTTTAGGAGAGATGTTTATCATCTCCTCAGGTATATCTTTTAATAAAACCTCTCGTAATTCTACTTCTATTTCACACAATCTTATGAATATTCTTGCTCTCATCGCATAAGGACACCTTCTGAAAGAATATAAAATAGGTTTATTTTTCATAGTTTTCTCTTTCTAATACCAATGCTGAAAAAGGTTTGCTTCCAATATGTTTTTCACCTCTTTTTTTAGCTAAATCTATTTGCTTTTGTCTATCTGCATATCTTTTTTTACTTTCATCACTTTTTATATTATGACAGTATTTGCAAGAAACTCCATGAATATATGATTTTAGGAAAGTATCTTCTTGTTTAAGAGGCATTCTACAAGCATGACACATTATATAAGTGCCTGGCTTTAATTCATTTATAACAGAAACCCTTTGATCAAATACAAAACATTCCCCTTGCCATAGGCTTTCATTTTTAGGAACTTTCTCTAAATACTTTAGTATTCCTCCTTTCAAATGCGAAACATTAGTAAAACCTTTCTCAACTAAGTATGAAGTAGATTTTTCACATCTAATACCTCCGGTACAGAACATAGCAATTTTTTTATTTTTAAAGTTATCTTCTTTTTTTTCTAAATTATTTTTAATCCAGTTTGGTAAATCTCGAAAACTTTTAGTCTCTGGATTAATAGCGCCTTTAAATGTCCCAATTGAGACCTCATACTCATTCCTAGTATCAATTAATATTGTATTAGGGTCAGAAATAAATTCGTTCCATTCACTAGGTTCTATATATTTACCAATATGTTTATTTGGATCTACTGCAGTATTACCTATAGTAACAATTTCTTTCTTTAGCCTAACTTTCATTCTATTAAAAGAGTCTTTAGTACTATAAGAGTATTTTGGTTCTAAATCTGAAAATTTTTTGTCAATTTTTAGTTCTTTAATAAATCTCTTTATATTTATATCAGACCCTTCAATAGTTCCATTAATGCCTTCAGGTGCAAGTAATATAGTACCTTTTGTTTTAAATTTTTTGCAAATTTTTTCAATTTTTATTTTCAAACTATTTAAGTTAGAAATTTTAATAAATTTATAAAACGATATAATACAAATACTATTCACAATCTTGACTCCTGATAAAGTAATTGATGTAACTTATAAATTTTTTATTATTTTATCTACCTTTATATAGTCTATATTATTTCTTTTAAAAAAAATAATAGGAGTTTTCTTTATATGATTTTTTATAGAATTTATAGTATGCTCAACTCCTACATCTTGAGATTCACTTTGCATTACTACAATTGAATTAATATTAATGTTATATTTATTTAAAATTTCATATGCATTAAGTGTATGACTTATACTTCCAAGATAAGAACCAATAGTAAGTATAACAGGTATATTAAGCTTTATAATTAGATCCATTATTGTAAATTTATCATTTATTGGAACCATTGTTCCTCCTACACCCTCAACTAAAACTAAATCATTATTTTTAGAATTTATGCTTTGTTTACAAAACTGCATTAATTCTTCAAAGTTTATATATTTTCCTTCATTTTTTGCTGCCAAATCAGGAGATAGTGGCTCTTTGAACCTCCAAGGTGATATTTTATCTATATCTATTTTGGGGGTATTTAAAGCATTAATGATTATTCCAGTATCTGTTTCCTCAAAGTTATTTTTATTAAACCCGCTTATAATAGGTTTTATTGCGCTCACTTTATAATTTAATTCGATAGATCTATTAATTAACATTTTTGTTAAAAATGTTTTTCCAATATTAGTTCCTGTACTTGTTATAAAAGCATTTTTTTTCATAACTAATTCATTCCATTTAAAATATTTTTTGTTAGTTTAGCCAGGTTTATTATATCTTTTTTCTTATGTGCTGAAGAAAAGGTAAATCTTAGTCTTGATGTATTTTTAGGTACAGTAGGTGGTCTTATAGCACCAATATAATACCCATGTTTTTCTAGTAATTTAGAAGCCCTAATAGCATTATCTTCAGAATGCATAATTATTGAAACTATAGAAGACTCAGGAATAGGTAATTCAGCTTTTTCACAAAATAGTTTTGCATATTCATAAGGCTTTTGAGTGATTTCAGAATTTGCCATTATAATTTCTAGAGACTTTATAGATGCAGCTAGAGTTCCAGGTGGAAGACCTGTAGTATATATTAAACTTCTAGCCTTATTATGTAATAATTTTATAATAGTTTTAGGAGCGGTAACAAAGCCTCCATAGCTTCCTATTGCTTTAGATAAAGTTCCCATTTGTATTAGAATTTCTGGCATTGGGTTTAATTCATATAATGACCCTCTCCCATCTCCTAATACACCAAAACCATGAGCATCATCTAAAATAATGGCAGCATTATATTTGTTTGCGAGAAAGGCTAATTCTTTAATTTTACCTCTATCTCCATCCATGCTAAAAACACCTTCAGTTAATATGAAGCAGTGTAAATATTTTTCTCGGTGCTTTTTTAGCAATGATTCTACATGATTGATGTTATTATGTTTAAATTTTATAGATTTGGCATTTGATAACTTTATACCTATATTAGTAGATGAGTGACTCAACTCATCGTACAGTAAAATATCTTTATTTGAGGATAGAGCAGGTATTATTCCTGTATTAGTTAAATAACCACTTCCAAAAACGCATGCATCATCTGATTTTTTAAATTTTGATAATAAATATTCTAATTTTTTATATAGTGGATTATTTCCAGATACTAGTCTAGATGCACCAGACCCAGAACCATATTGTTTAGTAGCCGCTATACTTGCATTAATTACTTCTTTGTTCTTACTTAAACCCAAATAATCATTACAGCTAAAAGATATTAGATTTTTATCATTTCTATTAACAATTAAATTATTTTTTCTATCAGTTAAAACTAGCTTTCTAGTCTGAGATAATTGATTTATTTCAGATAACTTTTTTTCATATATAGAAATTATTTTATTATTCATGTTATTTCTTGCTTGCTCAATATTTTAATAATACTATATTAGCGATTATGAATAAAATATATAATAATAATTCTATTTTAAGACATAATTGGACTAGTGATGAAGCTAAATCAATTATAGATCAACCTTTGTTAGATTTAGTGTATAAAGCTCAAACTGTCCATAGAAGTAATTTTCCAAAGAATGAGATACAAAAAAGTAAATTATTAAGTATTAAAACTGGTTCTTGTCCAGAAGATTGTTCTTATTGTTCTCAAAGTGCACATCACAATGTTGATTTAAAGAAAGAACCTTTAATATCATTAGAGGAGGTTGTTAAGGCAGCAGAGGATGCAGTTAAAGAAGGAGCAACCAGGTTTTGTATGGGTGCCGCATGGAGGGGGCCAACTGATAAAAATATTGATCAAGTTTGTGATATGGTTCAGGCTGTTAACAATTTAGGTTTAGAAAGTTGCGTAACTTTAGGTATGCTTAAGGAAGGACATGCTGAGAAGTTAGCTAAATCAGGTTTAAATTACTATAATCATAATATAGATACATCAGAAGAGTTTTATAACTCAATTATAACAACTAGAAAGTTTTCAGATAGACTGGATACCTTGGAAAAAGTAAGAAATGCAGGAGTAAAGGTCTGTTCTGGAGGTATCATAGGCATGGGTGAAACACGACATGATAGGTCTGAAATGATAAGAACATTATCTAATTTAGATGAACACCCAGAAAGTGTACCTATTAATATGTTAATTAGAATACCAGGTACTCCTCTAGGAGATGTAGAGCCATTAAATCATATTGAATTAGTTAGAACTATAGCTCTAGCTAGAATAATGATGCCTTTATCTACAGTGAGATTATCTGCTGGAAGAGCAGAAATGTCAGATTCTACTCAGGCTTTATGTTTTATTGCAGGTGCAAGTTCTATATTTTTAGGCGATGTATTACTTACTGCTGATAATCCTGGAACTGATAAAGACTCGGCAATGTTAGAAGATTTTGGTTTAACTGGTGAAACTAAAATTACTTTTAAAGAAGTAATACAAGAAGTATCTTAATCATTTGAATAAACCGCACCCAAATCTTTGGTATCCATATGCACAAATGAAGCATTTAGATTTTGTTCCAAAGGCAAAAAAAACATTAGGATCAAAAATTACCCTAGAAAATGGTGAAGTTCTTATTGATGGAGTAGCATCATGGTGGACATCATGTCATGGTTATAATCATCCAGATATAATTAAAGCTATGCAAAAACAATTAAATGATATGCCACATATTATGTTTGGAGGTTTTACGCATAAACCTGCTGAAGATTTAGCATCAAATTTAAAAACTTTGCTTCCCTCAATTTATAATCACTATTTTTTTGTAGATTCAGGCTCTGTAGCTGTAGAAGTTTCAATGAAAATGGCTATACAATATTGGGTAAATAAAAATAATAAAAATAAGAGAAAGTTTTTGAGTTTTAAAAATGGTTATCATGGAGATACACTAGGAGCTATGTCAATTTGTGATCCTATAGAAGGAATGCATTCTTTATTCAAGGATTATGTACCTGAGCAAATAAATACAGATATACCAATTAATAAAGCTGAAAAAGAAAACTTTAAAAATATTGTTTTTGATAATAAAGAAGAGCTTGCCGCAATAATAATTGAACCATTAGTACAGTGTGCTGGAGGGTTTAAGTTTCATAATGATAGTACTTTAAAGTTTATCAGTGAAATTGCTAAGGAGAATAATATTCTTTTTATTGTAGATGAGATAGCAACTGGTTTTGGTAGAACAGGTAGCATGTTTGCTTTTCAAAATAGTAAAACATTACCTGACATAATTTGTTTAGGGAAGGCTCTTACAGGTGGGGCTATATCGCTTGCATCTGTAGTATCTACAGATGCAGTATATGAGGCATTTTTGTCGGATAAAGATGAAGATGCGTTAATGCATGGTCCTACCTATATGTCTAATCCATTAGCCTGTGCAGCAGCTAATGCCTCAATTAATCTATTTAAAAACCAACCTAGGTTAGAGCAAGTAAAGAATATAGAAAGAGGTTTAAAAAAAGGTTTAGAAGTTTGTAAAGATATGAATATAGTTGTAGATGTTAGAATTAAAGGTGCTTTAGGTGTTATTCAAGTAAAAGAAATGCATAATTTAAATTGGTTAAGAAAAAGATTTGTAGAAGAGGGTGTCTGGATTAGACCTTTTTTAGATGTAATCTATTTGATGCCCTCATTTATTATATCAAATAATGATTTAAATAAACTTATGAATGCTATAACTAGTATTATTCCAGAATGGGAATATAAGTATAAAAAATAACATAAGTTAAATATATGAAATATGATTTTAATATTATTATAAAAAGAACTAATAGAAAAAAAACTGTTTCATTTAGAATCAAAAATCAAGAGGTAATAATATCTGTACCTAAATTTTTATCAGATAATGAAATTTATAATTTAGTTGAAATAAAGATAAAATGGATTAAAGATAAATTAGCTTTAGAAAAGTTAAATACTGTTTCAATAAAAAGAAAATATGAAAATGGAGATATATTTTTATATTTGGGTTCTGAGTATTCACTTAAAATAAAAAAATCCTCTAGAGATAATATTTACATAAAAGATAAAAACCTTATAGTAGAAGCTAAAAATGTGTTAACCAAAAATAGTATTAAAAATAATATTAAAAATTGGTATATTTCTGAATCTAAAAAATATTTAACTAAAACAAATAGTTATTATGAAATATTAATTGGTGTTAAAAGTAATAAGTTATTATTTGGCCAATATAAAAGTAAGTGGGGTAGTTGCAATTCGAAGAAGACTATTTCCTATGATTGGAGAATTATAATGGCACCATTTGAAGTTATTCATTATTTAATAATCCATGAATTATGTCATATAAAATATCCAAATCATTCTATATATTTTTGGAAATATGTAGAAAAATATATGATTAATTATAAAATTCAAAAAAAATGGTTAAAAAATAATTCTAATAAATTAATTTTTTAAGATTATTTTATAAATATGTATATGCATATTTATTTTTTTTTATTACTATAATAAAACGTATTTTTGTATTTAAAGGAGGATAAAATGGATATAGATGCTGGTGGTTTAACATTTCAATTAAAAGATCAAGCTTTGTTTAAGCAAAAATGTTTTATAGATGGTAAATGGGTGGATTCCGAAAGTGGTGATACTTTTGATGTTTATAACCCATCAGATCTCACAATAGTAGGCTCTATGCCTAATTGCTCCAAGTCTGATACAATAAAAGCTATAGAAGCTGCTAAGAAGTCGTGGACAGCATGGAAAAAGCTTACAGGAAAAGATAGGTCTATTATTATTAGAAAATGGCATGAATTAATTTTAGAAAATATAGATGATTTAGCTCTAATTATGACCTTAGAAAATGGAAAGCCTATTGCAGATTCTAGAGGAGAAATTATTTATGCTTCTTGGTTTACCGATTGGTTTTCTGAAGAAGCAAAAAGAACATATGGAAAAACAATTCCCTCAACAATGGCGGATAGAAGAATGATGTCAATAAAACAGCCAATTGGAGTATGTGGTATTATAACTCCTTGGAATTTTCCAGCTGCAATGATTACAAGAAAAATTGCTCCTGCCTTAGCTGCTGGTTGTCCTGTAGTTATAAAACCTGCAGGTTCTACTCCGTTTTCAGCTACTGCATTAGTTGAATTAGCACATCGTGCAGGCGTACCTAACGGTGTAATAAACCTTATTTCTGTATCTGAAGAGAATGTTTCTGAGGTTGGCGATGAACTATGTACTAACAATGATGTAAGAAAGATATCTTTTACAGGCTCTACAAATGTAGGCCGAGCTTTAATAGCTAAAACAGCTTCAACAATTAAAAAGGTATCAATGGAATTAGGTGGTCATGCCCCTTTAATTATTTTTGAAGATGCTGATTTAGATGAAGCAGTAGAAGGTGCTATGGCAAACAAGTATCGAAATAGTGGACAAGTGTGTGTTTCGGCTAATAGAATATTTGTACATGAAAATATTTACGATGAGTTTGCAAAAAAATTCTCAGATAAATCAGCAGCGCTTAAAGTTTCAGATGGTAGAGAGGATGGTGCTCAAATTGGACCGCTTATTACAATGTCAGCAGTAGAAAAAGTTCAAAGTCATGTTGAAGATGCTGTAAATAAAGGTGCCAAGGTAATGACAGGTGGTGCTTTAGATAATGCTGGTAAGCAATTTTATAAACCTACAGTTATGACAAATGTTACAAATGATATGAAAATATTTTATGAAGAAACTTTTGGCCCTGTAGCGCCACTTATTAAGTTTTCTAGTGAGGAAGAAGTTATTGAAATGGCTAATGATACTAATTATGGTTTAGCTGGTTACTTTTATAGTAGAGATATTGGAAGAATATATAGAGTAGCTGAGGCTTTAGAATACGGCATGGTAGGTATTAACGCAGGAGTAATTTCTACGGAAGTAGCTCCTTTTGGAGGTATCAAAGAGTCAGGGATTGGAAGAGAAGGGGCAGCTGAAGGCATAGATGAATATTTAGAGACTAAATATATGCTAATAGCAGGTATAGATGACTAATACTATCTATGAAAAATAAGCATTTAGTTATAATTTCTTCAGATATTAAGGCTGGAGGTATATCTAAAATGATAGGTGTACATGCTTTAGCTTTAGTTCGAGAAGGATATAAATTATCAATATTATTGCCAAATAATTCAGATGCAATTAGCTCTGTAAATAATTATATTCAAGATAATATTGAATATAATAAATTAATTAATATTTATAAGCTAAATATATTTGATAAGTTTCTTATAAAATTAGGTTTATCAAAAAGGGTGAATTTAATTTTAAGGAGTGCAGATGCTTGTTTTGTGCATAATGCTAAATTAATTCCTTTAATTAAAAATATATCTGTAAAACCTGTATTCGCAGTAAATCATACTGCTAAATATAAACAAATAAAGTTTTATAAAAAAGCTGATCTTATTTTTTCAGTAAATAAAACTATAATTTTAGAATTGATAAACTTTGGCATTGATAAAAACAAATGTATTTATTGCCCGAACGTTTTAGTAAATTTACCTAATATAAAACCAAAATTAATGAATAAAAATAAAATTATCATTGGTGCTTTGGGTAGAATGGTAGAAAAGAAAGGCTTTTATGACTACATTGATGCATTAAAAATACTTAAGAAAAAAGGTTTCAATTTTCAAGCAATTTTAGCTGGAGATGGAGTATTATATAAAGATTTAGTAAAATATGCTGAAGACATGCCAGAATTAGAATTTTCAGGATGGATAAATAACAAACAAGAATTTTTTAGTAAAATAGATATTTTTTGTCAGCCATCCCATTTTGAACCATTTGGTTTAACTATTATTGAAGCGATGTCATATGGCAAGGCTGTAATTTCTACAAAATGTGATGGACCTGTAGAAATTTTAAATACTAATAAAAAAAATGGTATTTTAGTTTCCAAGAAGAAACCTTCAGAGATGTCAGATGCTATAATTAGCTTAATTAAAGATTCTAATTTACATAAAGATATGTGTGATAAAGCAATTGAGCATATTCATAAATTTTATAGTTTAAATAACTTACAAAATAATTTAGTGAGTAGTATGACTAATTATTTTCAATTGCTACATGAAAAATAAGTTAAATCATTTAATTCTAATGAACTCCAAGTTGCTTTAGCATACTTTCCTTTTGGACATAGTCCGAACTCACTTATAATGTTTACATCGATTTTAGCTTTACAATTAACTAAATATTTAGAATCTAACTTAATATTTAAATGCCCATCTCTATCAGTATATTTATATCTATTAATATTCTTTCCACAAATATTTAAAAATATATTTTTATTTTTATAAAGACTGTTATCTGTAGAATGAATAATAAGTTTTATGTCTTTATTCATAAGTTTACTTTTTAATTTTTTTAAACATTCATCAATTTCAAAAGAATTATTATTGCTTGAACACTTTTCAAAATTTTGAGAATTGACATATCCTACAGAATATAAAAAATAAATACATATAATTATAATATATCTCATAATAAAATTACCTAGCTATAAATTGTAATTAAATATATATAATTTTATAATATTTTAAAGGAGTATATTGTGAGCAATAAAAAAACAAATACTAATTATGATTTGATAGTTATTGGTGCAGGATCAGGCGGAGTAAGGGCAGCAAGAATAGCTGCAAATTATGGAGCAAAAGTTGCTATAGTTGAAAGTGTAAGAGTTGGCGGTACTTGTGTTTTAAGAGGATGTGTTCCTAAAAAATTACTTGTCTATGGTTCACATTTTGCTAGTGAAATTGAGGACTCAAAGGGATTTGGTTGGGATATTTCTTCTTTTAAACATGATTGGTCTAAACTTATAAATAATAAAAATAATGAATTAGATCGATTAAATAAAATATATTTAAATTTACTTTCAAAAGTTACAATAATTAATGGTTTTGCAAAAATTATTGGAAATAACCAGGTTGAGGTAAATGGACAAGTTTTATTTGCAAAATCTATTCTTATTGCTGTTGGAGGTAAACCTTATATGCCTGATATAGATGGCAAAGAACTTTGTATAAATTCTGATGAAGCTCTTGATTTAGAGATGCTTCCTAAAAGTATAGTTATTAATGGTGGAGGATATATAGCGCTTGAATTTGCAGGTATTTTCTCTTCTTTTGGTTCTAAAGTTACTTTGGTATATAGAGGTAAAAATATTTTGAGAGGTTTTGATAGTGATATTTCTAAGCTTATCACTGAAGAATTAAAAAATTCAAAAATAAATATTATTACGGAGCAAGAGATAACTTCAGTCTCAAAAGCTACAAATGGATTATCGACAGAGTTAAGTAGTGGAGAAAAAATTATTTCTAGTCAGGTTATGTTTGCAACAGGAAGAATTCCTAATACAAAAAATTTAGGACTAGATACAATAGGTGCAAAACTCGGTTCTATTGGAGAAATCATTGTTGATAATAATAATGAAACCAACATTAAAAATATTTTTGCAATTGGTGATGTAACTAATCGAATAAACCTTACACCTGTCGCTATAGCCGAGGGTCAAATTTTTTCTGATAATAGGTTTGGTGGGATGAATAAAAAATGTGATTATACTAATGTTGCATCAGCTGTTTTTACTCAACCTGCAATAGGGGTAGTAGGTTTTAATGAATCTGAAGCAAAAAATATGTTTGCTGATGATGGAGGTTTATCAATTTTTAAAACATCTTTCAAGCCAATGAAACAGACATTAGGCGGAAGGAATACTAAAATATTTATTAAAATGATTGTATCTAATAAAGATAATAAAGTTATAGGAATTCATGGTATAGGTGATGATATGCCTGAGATAATTCAAATATGCGCAGTCGCTATAAAGGCAGGAGCTACTAAAGATGATTTTGATAATACAATGGGTATTCATCCAACTGCAGCAGAAGAATTAGTAACTTTAAAATAGATTTTAATATAATTAATACTTGTAAATAATCTTTACAAACAGTAATCATAATGCTCATTAATATTTAATAAGGTAATTTAAGGTAAAAATTATGAATTCTAAATGGTCTATAGACTCTTGGAGAAGTTTTCCTATAAAGCATCAACCTGTATATTCAGATACAAATAAATTAAATGATGTTGAAGAAAAACTTAAGTCACTGCCCCCTTTAGTTTTTGCAGGAGAGGCAAGAACATTAAAGTCTAAATTAGCAGATGTGTCTGAAGGTAAGGCATTTTTATTACAAGGTGGTGATTGTGCGGAGTCCTTTGCTGAGTTTAATGCAGATAATTTAAGAGATTCATTTCGAGTAATTTTACAAATGGCTGCTGTTTTAACATATGGTGCATCTTTACCTATAGTTAAAGTGGGAAGACTTGCTGGACAATTTGCTAAACCTAGGTCTGACCCTTTTGAAATTAGAGATAACGTGAAACTCTCTTCATATTTGGGTGATATTGTAAATGGCATAGAATTTAGTGCTTCTGCTAGAGAGCCAGATCCAGAAAGAATGATTAAAGCTTACAGTCAAGCAGCTTCTGCATTAAACTTATTAAGAGCTTTTGCAACTGGTGGTTATGCAGACTTACATGAAGTACATAGATGGAACTTAGAATTCCTAGAAGGTAGTAGTCAAGATAGTAAATATAGAGCAATTGCAGATAGAATTGGTGATTGTTTAAATTTTATGAAGGCATGTGGGATTAATAAAAATACTGCTGGTTTAGTATCAAAAGTAGATTTTTTTACTTCACATGAAGCACTTTTATTGGGCTATGAGCAAAGTTTAACTCGAATAGATAGTATTTCAGAGAAGTATTATGATTGTTCTGCACATATGTTGTGGATTGGAGAGAGGACTAGAGGTTTAGATGAAGCTCATATAGAGTTTATGAGGGGAATTGGAAATCCTATAGGAGTTAAAGTAGGTCCTACTATGACTAATGATGATTTATTAAGTTTGATAGATAAACTAAATCCAGAAAATGAAGCTGGAAAATTAACCTTAATATCTAGAATGGGAAAAGATAAAATTGGAAATGTATTACCTTCTTTAGTAAAGAAAGTAGATCAAGAAGGTAAAAAAGTAGTTTGGTCATGCGATCCAATGCATGGTAATACTTTTAAAGCTCAAACTGGATATAAAACTAGAGCATTTGATAATATTATGAGTGAAGTAGAACAGTTTTTTCAAATTCATCGATCAGAGGGAACTTATGCTGGAGGTATACATTTAGAAATGACTGGCCAAGATGTAACTGAATGTGTAGGAGGCTCTCAAGAAATTAAAGAAGAAAATTTGGGAGATAGATATCATACTCATTGTGATCCAAGATTAAATGCTAACCAAGGTTTAGAATTAGCATTTAGGCTTTCAGAAGAACTTAGTAAATATAGAAAATAATCAATTAACTTGTAATAAATTGCACATCAGGAAACTTAGATAGTAAAGATTTTCTAGTGTCTTTATCTGAAACAGCATAAGTAGTCGATAAGCCATCAGCTAGAGTTGCATTTTGGGCAATCACAGTTGTTTTATCTGGAATATCTATAGCTGAGGCAAAAATATTTGCATTAAACAAATGGCTTTTATTATTTGGAAGAATAGTACTTTTGGACTCACTCACCGAAAAACCTTTATTTGTTATATCTATATATTTTTTATTTAAATATAAATTCCAGTTATTGTTTAGAGGGGTAATACCGCTAGCTTTACCTTCGCCAAAATTTATGAGATGGTTTTTAATACCAGAATTTAATAGAATTTCATGTATTCTATCTGTTAATATACCTTGAGCAAGTGAATTTAATGTTATTTCTGAATATTGATTAAGTAGATATATATTTTTAGATGATACATCAATATTATTGAAACCAATTCCTTCTGTATTAATATTTTTGCCATTAGAATAACTATTCCATAAAGGTTGTACTGTTATATCGAATGATCCATTACTTAATTGATAGAATTTTTCAGCTAAATTTATTGCATTTAATAATTCGATAGGTGGGCTAATTAGAATTTTTTTTCTGTTTAGAATATTAATTTGACTTGAAGCATCTTGCAGATAAAAAATTTTATTAAACCTATTTATTTCAGAATCTATTATTATTAATAATCTTTTTAAGTGATTATCATCTTTTGAAATCAATTGCATATTTACAAGATTACCAAGAGCTGAGCTTTGCCAATAATAACTATGTAAATTTTTCTCTGCAAAAACATTCATTGGAAATGTTGCAATAGCACTAGCAAATATTTTTATAGTATTTCTTCTTGATAGGACTTTTTTCATTTTATATAACTTTATTCTTTCTTAACTGAACTAGAGGAGGACATCTAAAATTGTCAATATATTCTAATTGACAATCTAAACACCTAAAACATTCATTCATATTAATTTTACCTTTGTTTTTACCAATTGAAGGAATTGCTTTTACAGGACATGATGTGGAACATAAATTACATGGATTGCCGCATTCTTCTCTTCTTTTAAGGTTATCAGTAAATCTTATTTTACCAAGTACAACTAAACTAGCGCCTAAGGGACATATAAATCTACAAAAACCTCTTTCCATAAACATACTTATGATTAACAAAATAATGGCATAGGTTACATAAGGTAATCCTCTATTAAAATGTCTCATTATAGAAGTTTTAAATGGTTCAATTTCAGCAAAACTTGTGGCTGTTTCCATAGAAATAAAAGATGTACCTATTATACCTACTAAGATAAAATATTTTATTGTCCATAATTTATTATAATATTTTTCTGGTAATTCTTTTTTCTTTATTCCTATAAATTTTGAAATAGTTCCTACTAATTCTTGTAAAGCACCAAATGGACACAACCATCCACAAAATAGCCCTCTTCCAAGTACTAGTGTAGAGACGACTGTAAAAACTAGAATAATAAATATTAAAGGATCTATTAAAAAATAATTTAGGTCAGCACCAGTGATTGGAATTCTTATTAAAGACAAAATATTAAAAATAGATAATTGTGCACCTGTATACCATCCTATCCAAATCAATGTAAAAGTTAAATAAGATATTCTTATAAACCTAAACGTTTTTCTAAATTTACTTATTTTTTCTTGAAATAAAGTAATTACAGTTAAAATACTAAGTGCAAACATTAAAACTATAATTCTAAATTTTGAGTCTAACCAGATATTGACCCACATGGGAAGTGGTTTTTTTTGATTAATAATCAATTCCTTATTTATAATGTATGGAATTAATAGATTATTTGAATCATTATTTATTATTTCTATATACCATGGTTCTGTCGGCTCAAAGTTATATTTTTGATCTATCTTAAATATTGATATTTCTTTAAAGTTTGGCGCATTATTTGCGTGAATTTTAGAAACTCTTGTATGATCTGACGCCTTAAAATATATAATATTATCATTTTGAACTAATCGAAATCTATCAAATAGCTTAGAACTTCTCCATTTTTCTCCTTTAAATGAATACCCATTTCCTGCAAGTAAGATTGCATTATCTTTTGCACCTAAGCTAGCCATTAATTTGTCATGAGCATTTTTTCTTAATATATTATAACCTATTGCTCTAGGGTCTAATATAGTTATTGCTATTTCAGAATTTTCATAGTCTTTAAAAGTAAAATTATTTTTATAAATAACATATTCTTTTTTAACTAATTCATCCCAGTTCAATTTTATTTCTTTAATATAATTTAATCTATCACTTGTATTTGATTGAAATAAACCAACTGACAAAGATGCGTTTCTTGCGGATTTAAAAATTGCTTCATGCATTAAGTTTGATGAAATTGTACCTCTATGAACTGTATCTGGCCTAATAGGCTTTTGTCTGGAAACTCTGGACATTCCATTAATAATATTTATATCTTTAGTTCTTTTTATATATTCTAAAAGGTCAGACTCACTTATATCATGTTCAAAAAGGGGTTCATTGTGATATGTTAGTTGGGCTCCTGCAATAGTTCCCGATAAATTTAATCCAATAATAATTTCATATGGAGACCTATCATATCCAAGAGATTTTACCATGTCCCAAGTGGAAAATATATAGCCTTGTAGTTTATCATTACTATATATTTCAATAATTCTATCGTCATTATTATTTATTTTAAAATGTGTATAATTTTCAAAAAATTCTACAATTAATGTCTCGTCTACTCTTTCAATAATTTTACCAGTAATTTCAGAAAATGAAGATTGTGTATATAATATAGAAAGTATAAATATAATTATTGTTAAATTTTTCATAGATAAACTCTAGATGTTTATGGTAAAATTAACTATTAACACTAAAGTACTATAAGTATAGTTTTTATATAAATAAATAAAGATAAACTTATGAGAATGGAAAATTATTGTCTGACTATGAAAATGATATAGAATTAAGAACAGATCATTATTTTAAATTAACTAAAAGAATAGTTGAAAAACATGGTGATATTAAGGTTACTTATGCCGTATTTATGCGAAGACCGGTTATTTATTGTCCTAAACTAGCTATTGACTGGATTAGATCAGTAGTCTCTTCTAGAGGATATACAATAGAAATTAAAGAATGTTTTGAAGAAGGGGCTTGGGTAGGAGCTGGTGAATGTCTTATGTATATTACTGGAAAATTAAGTATTCTTGCTGACTTAGAGACTATATATCTTCAAAAATTAGGTGGAGCTTGTGTAGCAGCTTATAATACTTTTGGAATGGCCAGTGATTTACCTAAAGTTGGTTTTATAGCTATGGATGCAAGGCACTGTGCTGGAGCTGAAATGCAAGAGTTAATGGCTTATGGTGCATCTGTAGGATCCAAAAAAGCTCAAAATGAACAGGGAGCTATTGGTTTCATTGGAAGTGCAAATGATATAACAGCTCATTTTTTTGGGAAAGAAAATGGAGTTGGTACTATGCCACATGCTTTAGTAGGATATGCGGGCTCTACACTAAAAGCAGCAAGAATGTTTCAAGAAACTTATCCAGATGAACCAATTACAGTACTTATAGATTATTTTGGTAAAGAAATTTCAGATACTTTAGAGGTTTGTAAAGAATTTAAAGATTTAGCAAATAAAGGTTTATTGTCTGTTAGAATAGATACTCATGGAGGTAGATTTGTAGAGGGTTTAGATACAGCAAAATCATATGAATTATTAGATAAAAATGCTCCTCATGCAATTAGAACCTTTAGAACAGAACAGGAATTAAAATGGTTAGTTGGAACGGGCGTTAGCGCAGCTGCATTGTGGCATTTAAGACTGGCATTAGATAATAATAGCTGGAACAAAGTAAAGATTATAGCTTCAAGTGGATTTAGTCCTGAAAAGTGTAAATTAATATCCAGTGTTGGGGCTCCGGTAGATATGATAGGAACAGGTTCATATATACCTGATAGCTGGTCTGAAACTTATGCTACTGCAGATATAATTGAGTATAATGGTATTTCAAGAGTCAAAATTGGTAGAGAATTTTTACTTCCTAATAAAATTTAATAATTATTAATGGAGCTATTTATTGGAGTCTATAAAAATATATTTGTGTCAGCAAAATTTTCATGTTGGTAATTTAAAAAATAATTTAGATAAAATACTTTCAGCTCGAGAAGAAGTTAGAAAGCAAGGAGGGGATTTATGTGTTTTTTCTGAGTTATCTATCACAGGTTATCCACCTGAAGATTTAGTTTTAAGAAAATCTTTTATAGAATCAGCTCAAAAAGTGGTGGATAAGTTAGTAAATATATCAGAAGATGATGGTCCTGCAATCATAGTTGGTTATCCTAGGCTTACTAATAATAAATTAATGAATTCTGCTGCATTAATCTCTGATGGTAAGATTTCTATTATAGATAAATTTCATCTTCCTAATTATGGTGTATTTGATGAACAAAGAGTTTTTAATAAAGATAGAATGCCTGGTCCAATATTATTTAAAGGCATTAAAATTGGTTTAATGATATGCGAAGATATGTGGTATCCAGATGTTGCAGAAAGTCTACAAGAATCTGGAGCTGAGTTATTAATAGTTATAAATGGTTCACCTTTTGATCAAAATAAAGAAGATGAAAGACTTTCAGTTGCAGTCGCTAGAGTTGTGGAAACTAATTTGCCATTGATTTATGTTAATCAAATTGGAGGACAGGATGAATTGGTATTCGATGGTGGATCATTTGCACTTGATTCAAGTTCAAAATTAAAACTTCAAAGCTCAGCTTGGAAAGAAGAAATAAATCATATTAAAATTATTAATAATAACAATAATTTATTAGATTTATCTAATTCTGTGGTGAATAAAATATCTGTTGGGTTAGAATCTAAATATAGTGCAATGGTCTTAGGGTTAAGAGATTATGTAAATAAGAATAAATTTAAAGGAGTTCTATTGGGTTTATCTGGAGGAATAGATTCAGCTTTAGCAGTAGCTATAGCTGTGGATGCATTAGGAAAAGATAAAGTAAGAGCTATTAGAATGCCATCAAAATATTCATCTGAAGGTTCTTTAAAGGATGCTGAGGAATCTGGAAAACTATTAAATATTAAAGTTGATACTATAAATATTGAAGAAATAAATAAATCTTATCTATCAGATTTGAAAAGTTTATTTGTTGGTCTAGAGAAAGATACCACGGAAGAAAATATTCAGTCTAGAATAAGGGGAGTTCTTCTTATGGCAATTTCAAATAAGTTTGGTGATATGCTTATTTCTACAGGAAATAAAAGTGAAATAAGCGTAGGATATACTACTATATATGGTGATATGAACGGGGGTTTCTGTGCGCTAAAAGATGCATATAAAACTGATGTTTATAACTTATCTAAGTGGAGAAATGATAATTATATAGATTTATTCTTAGGCCCTCGTGGTCAAGCCATTCCAAGTAATAGTATTTCGAAAGAACCTTCAGCCGAACTAGATTTTGATCAAAAAGACCAAGATAGTTTGCCTGATTATAAAACATTAGATGAGATATTAATGAAAATAATTGAGGAAGAAGCTTCATTAGAATCTATAATTTCTTCTGGTCATGATAGTGAGATTGTTCATAGAGTTTATAGATTATTATTATTATCAGAATACAAAAGAAGACAGTCCGCTCCCGGTGTAAAACTGACAGCACGTTCTTTTGGTAAAGAAAGAAGATACCCTATTACCAATGCATTTTTAAATGACTCATAATTATTTTGGTTATTAAATGAAATTTCTTACTCCAAGTATTATTTTAATAGAACCTCAATTAGGAGAAAATATAGGTTCTACAAGTAGAGCAATGCTAAACTTTGGCGTATCAGATTTGCGTTTAGTAAATCCTAGAGATGGATGGCCAAACACCAAGGCAAATGCTATGTCAGCTGGAGCATTGGAAGACAAAAATTTTAATGTAAGTTTATACGACAATATAAAAGATGCTACTGCAGATATTTCATATTTATTGGCAACAACTGCAAGAATAAGAGATATGAATAAGCCAGTTTTTAATACACAAGATGGTATAGAAAAACTTATACATGTTCAGAATAAGGGAAATAAAACTGCTATTATTTTTGGTGGAGAAAAATCAGGTTTAAATAATCAAGATTTAGTTAAAGCGGATGCTTTGATTAATATTCACAATAATAAAAACTTTAGCTCTATCAATTTATCTATGTCAGTTTTAATAATTTGTTATGAATGGTTTTTAAATACATCAAAAAATAATAAGTTAAGTGATATTAAAACTAATAAACAAGAAATTATGCCTAATAAAAATGAATTAAATTATTTTATTGATAGATTAATCTCTATTTTAGATAATTCGGATTTTTTTAATCCTGACGAAAAAAGAAAAGTTATGATTAATAATATAGAGGCTATTTTTACAAGAAATAATTTAACATTACAGGAATTAAATACTTTACATGGCATATTATCAAGTATTATAAGGAGTTAAATAAAGATAGGGTTGACAGTATATAATTCAGCTGTATAGTTCCCTAGAATTATTTATATTCATTTCTTTATATGATTGGAAGTTATTAATAATGAGTAAGAGAAGCGAACCACACTATAAAATTGACCGAAGACTTAGTTGTAACTTATGGGGCAGACCTAAAAGTCCTTTTAATAAGAGAGAATATGGTCCAGGGCAACACGGTCAAAGAAGAGGTAAGCTTTCAGATTTTGGAATTCAGCTCAGAGCTAAACAAAAGTTAAAAGGTTACTATGGTAATCTATCAGAAAAACAGTTTAGAAATTATTATAAGAGTGCAGCCTCTCTGAGAGGAGATACTGGTGAACAATTAGTTGGGTTATTAGAAAGAAGACTAGATGCTGTGGTGTATAGATTAAACCTAGTTCCAACTATCTTTTCAGCTCGACAATTAATTAACCACGGACACGTAAGAGTTAATGGTAAAAGAGTTAATATTAGATCATATATGTGTTCTGTGGGAGATGTAATCTCTATAAGAGAGGCATCGAAAAATCATCCTCTTGTATTAGAAGCCTCTCAAGGTCAGACTCGTGATATTCCCGATTACATTAGCCCAAATTTGGAAAAATTAGAAGGTACGTTTAATAGAATACCAGTTTTAGCTGATATCCCTTACCCTGTAGAAATGGAACCAAATTTAGTTGTTGAGTATTATTCAAGATAAAAATAAATTATTTATCAAATAACTCTTGTAACTCTCCATTTTCATACATTTCTTTAACTATATCGCAACCACCTATGAACTCACCTTTTACATATAATTGTGGAATAGTAGGCCAGTCACTAAATGATTTTATTCCATCTCTTAATGTAGGCTCTGCTAATACGTCTACACCCTTAAATTCAACTCCAATATGGCTTAAAACTTGAGATACCATTGAAGAAAAACCGCATTGTGGAAATACAGGTGTGCCTTTCATAAATAATACTACTTCATTAGAGCTTATTTCTTTTTCTATTCTACTTTTTACACCTTCATCTAATTCTGTCATTACTACCTCCTTTTATTGTTAATTTAATCTTCTGCACTAGTTTTCAAAGCTAAAGCATGCAGTTGTTGTCCCATTTTTCCTTTTAAAGCTTTATAAACCATTTGATGTTGCTGAATTTTAGACTTTCCATTAAATAAAGCAGATTTTACATGCGCTGAGTAATGATCACCATCACCTCTAAGGTCTTCTATAACAACCACAGAATCTGGAAGAGCTTCTTTAATCATAGATTCTATTTCATTTGCACTCATAGACATGTAATTTCCTCATTTGTATTATGAAAAATAATTATGGAACCAATTATTTCTTATATTTGTTATTTTTTCAATAGATATTTTATTATTATTAAGACTAAAAGAATTACCTTTTATTTTTCCAATTATTTTAGCTTCTATATTAATAGATTTAGCTTTATTCATTATAGCTTCACTTTTATTAGTAATAATTATATATCTTGCTTGATCTTCTCCAAATAGCCATTGATTAACATTCAGACTCTTAGGAGATATAATTTCACATCCAACTTTACTCATAATGCATAGTTCAGCTAGGGCAATACCAATTCCTCCATCAGATAAGTCCTTACAAGCATCTATTAAACCTAAAGAAGCAAGATCTAAAATAAATTTACCATGTTGTAATTCTTCATCAAGATTTATATTAGGTGGACAACCTTTTTCAATTTTTGCTATTTCTTTTGCATATATTGAGCATTGTAAATGTCCCTTTGTGGAACCTACAACTATTATATCTTGATTATTATTTTTACTAATTTTGTTAGATAATTGATTATCAGTATTATTTATTATTCCAACTGCACCAATTTGAGGAGTAGGTGGAATACTCTTTCCTTCAGTTTCATTATATAAACTAACATTACCAGCAACCACTGGCATTGAAAGTTTGTTACAAGCATCAGAAATACCTCTTATAGCATCAACAATTTGGCCCATAACTTCTTTTTTTTCTGGATTACCAAAATTTAAGCAATCAGTTATTGCTAAGGGTAACGCACCAACAGAGCATAGGTTTCTATAAGATTCACATACTGCCTGCATACCGCCTGTATGAGCATTAGACGCACAATATCTAGGAGTGCAATCGGTTGTTATAGCTAAGGCTTGTTTGTCTATATTATGAATCTTTACTATTCCAGATTCAGATCCAGGCATTCCTATCGTATCACCCATAACCATATGATCATATTGTTCCCATATCCATTCTCTGGAACATAGATCATGATTACCTATTAATTTTAATAACGCATCTTCCCAATTATCATCAACTGGAATATCCTGTGAATTACTATTAATATTAGACTCATAAGGCCTTTCGTATATTAAGCCGTTAGCTAAAGGTTCAAGTGGAATATCAGCGACAGTTTTATTATTGGATTTTAATACTATATGTTTAGAAGAAGTAACTTCACCAATTATACTAAAATCTAATTCCCATTTCTTAAATATTTTTTCTGCTTTTTCTTCAGAACCTGGTTTTAGAACCATAAGCATTCTTTCTTGGCTTTCTGAAAGCATTATTTCAAACGGAGTCATTTCAGTTTCTCTTACAGGAACTTTATCTAAGTCAATTTCAATTCCATTATTATCTTTAGCGGCCATTTCTACAGATGAAGAAGTAAGACCAGCAGCTCCCATATCTTGTATACCTATTATACAGTCGGTTTCCATTAACTCTAAACATGCTTCCAATAATAATTTTTCTGTGAATGGGTCACCAACTTGAACAGTAGGTCTCTTACTTTCTGAATCAGCATCAAATGATGCAGATGCCATAGATGCTCCATGAATTCCGTCTCTGCCTGTTTTAGCTCCTACATATACTACAGGGCTTCCAGGAGACCCCGCTTTTGCATAAAAAATTTTATCTTTATTTACTATGCCAACTGTCATAGCGTTAACTAGAATATTTCCGTTATAACCTTTATCAAATGTACATTCTCCTCCTATAGTAGGCACTCCCATACAATTTCCATAACCTCCTATACCAGAGACTACTCCTGATAATAGATGTTTAGTTTTAGCATTTTGAGGACTTCCAAACCTTAAGCAGTTTAGATTGGCCACAGGTCTTGCTCCCATAGTGAATACATCTCTCATGATACCACCTACGCCAGTAGCGGCTCCTTGGTAAGGCTCAATAAACGATGGGTGATTATGACTCTCCATTTTAAATACAGCAGCTAAATTATTACCAATATCAATTATTCCTGCGTTTTCACCCGGACCTTGTATAACCCATGGCGCTTCTGTTGGAAGAGTTTTAAGCCATTTTCTAGATGATTTATAAGAACAATGTTCGCTCCACATAGCAGAAAATATACCTAATTCTGTTATATTAGGTGTTCTGTTCATATATTTTATTGTTTCTTTATATTCATCTTCACTAAGACCTAATTCTATAGCTTGATTGAGCGTAGTCATATTAAATTATCCTAATTTTTCAAAAAATGTTCTAAAAAAATTAATACCATCTTCTCCACCTAAACTTGAATCTATTGCTCTTTCAGGGTGGGGCATCATACCTAACACATTACCTTTATCATTGAAGATACCAGCTATATTATTTATAGAACCATTGATATTATTAGCGTCATCAATTTCTCCATTATCTGAACAGTATTGATATGCTATTCTATTATCCTTATTTAGTTTTTCTATTACTTGATCGTCTGCATAATAATTTCCATCATGATGTGCTACTGGCATAGAAACAACTTTATTGACTGAGTTTTTATTATTCCAACTATTTTCATGCTTAGATATTAAATAGGTATATTTACATATAAAATTCAT
>CEUM01017472.1_pt1 | contig 31370 bp, 23 predicted proteins | sample 356421 | NCBI WGS metagenome assembly CEUM01 (sample SAMEA2622716, study PRJEB7988) | marine metagenome | biome: marine biome (ENVO:00000447); feature: surface water layer (ENVO:00002042); material: "saline water (ENVO:00002010), including plankton (ENVO:xxxxxxxx)" | depth 5 m
AATGTTGAGTTCTTCTCGATTCGAACGGATGCGTATTCGGATTTTGTTGGAACATATGCTTCATCAATCATTGAAGAACAACGGCCAATTGAAGCCCATTCCCGGCTTGGAATCTTTTCAGTCAATGGCCTTGAACTCAACCGACCGTTGACCACAGATGTCCTCGAACCACGCATGGATGTTCAACTTCTTCTCATCGATAATGCTCGTCACATGAGCGAGGTTCGTTCAGAACTTGCAGAAATATCTGGCTTGGAGGTACGGGAATATGTCTCACCTTCTGGTTTGATGGTTCAAGGCACCTCATCTGCCTTCCTTGCAGTTCAAAACGAGCCTGCTGTCCTTGCTCAATGGGATGTACCCCTTGCCATGTTCCTCGATGATACGTTGCTTGATGCGATGATGTTTGAGGATGGAATTCAAGCAGTCCAAGGCGAAGAAGTTCGTCTTGAAGGCTGGTGGGATGATCAACAACTCGATGATGTTTCAATTGCTGATTCAGATGGAAATACAATCCAGCAATCGCTTTCCAACGTCGCTCTGGTTGCGCTCGATGATGCAACCCACCTTGATCATGGACAGTATCGTGGAAATCTCGCAGTCGACAACCTTCTCGATATCGTTCGTCAACCTTCTGTGATGTGGCTACGATTTGAACCGCAGATGACAATCGACAACGATCAGTCAAAAAATCACATGAAAATCAATACGATGCGTTCGTATTTCACCACCGATCTTGACGGCTCTGGTCAAATCGTTGCTGTAGCAGATTCAGGTTTGGATGAGGATCATGGAGATTTTGGTACACGTGTTGTCGGTAATTACGACGTGATTGGTGATGGCTCAACAGCAGACAAGCATTCTGGCCATGGAACCCACGTTTCATGCACCGTACTCGGCGATGGAAGTAAGGGCGGCTATGCAGGAGTTGCACCAGATGCTGAACTGTATTTCCAAGCAATGGAAAACGACAATACTGGTAATTTTGTTTCACCTTCTCTCAACTATTTGCTCAATACTGCATACAACGCTGGAGCAAGAATTCACACAAACTCCTGGGGTTCAGCAGCAACCTCGACACAGGGGCAATACACTTCAGAGGCTGAAGCCGTTGATGATCGATCATTCAATTATGACAAAGTCAGTAACGGGCAAGAAGGACTCACGATTCTGTTTGCAGCAGGAAATGATGGCCCAGGTGCGGGAACAGTTGGTTCACCATCAACTGCGAAGAACGTCGTAACCGTTGGAAACCACCAAGCACGATACAGCGGTGCGCCGGACAATCTCATGTCAGGTTCATCACGTGGTCCAACCGATGATGGACGCATCAAACCCGATATTATCGCGCCCGGCGGATACGTACGTTCCTGTCGTGCGCAAGAAGCACAAGACATTGCTGGTTCAAGTTGGCAATCGACTTGGTATCTTGAGTATACGGGAACATCCATGGCAACACCGAATGCAGCTGGTGCAGCAACATTGATTCGAGAATATCTCATCGAAATCGCTCAGCGTCCATCGCCTCAAGGCGCCCTTGTTAAGGCGCTTCTCGTTCTTGGTGCTACCGACATCAACACCCGAGACATTCCGAACAACAATGAGGGCTGGGGCCGAGTCAATCTCAAAGAAACGCTTGCTCCGTCTCAAGGGCGGGGAATCTGGGTTGATGACAGATCCGTGCTAACCAATTCAGGGGCATCAAAATCCTATGTGTTCAATGTCACATATGCGAATTCACAACTGAAAGCAGTCCTTGCATGGTCCGATTATCGAGGCAGTCGATTTGCCAGCAAGGCATTGGTCAACGATCTCGATCTTGAAGTCGAATCGCCGGATGGAACGGTCTATCTTGGAAACGATTTTGCCAATGGGCGTTCCACCACGACAGGAACAAAAGACGACATCAACAATCTCGAAGTCGTTCTCATCGATATGGCAATGAAAGGCATTTGGACAGTTCGCGTCAAAGATGCCTATCATGCTGGTAGTGGCGTACAGCCATTTGCTATCGCAGTCTCAGGACAAGGTGTCAACGATTTACGACCGGATCCACAAGTCGTCGCCAATTCGATGCTGTTGAATGTCACGATTCCACAAGTTGGTGATCAAGTCCGTATCACTACCCAAGTGTTCAACGGAGGCAACATCAAGGCGGAATCGGTTGATCTTGCATTCATGGTCGATGGAACGGAACTCGATCGAAGTTCAGTCGACATCAATCCAGGTGCGAGTCGTCAATCAACATGGTATTGGACACCTCAACAATCAGGACCTGCAACGCTTGAACTTGTAATCGACCCTGATGATGCTATAGAAGAAATTCAAGAGAACAACAACGTGCTGACGACCATTGTCGATGTGACTGCACCCGGTGTCAAAGTTACAGCAGATCTTGCCGAACGGCAAGTTGAATTTGCTTCACAAACCACGTCAACTTGGAATTTAACCCTCGAAAATACAGCATTGTTGGAAACAAATGCCTCCATTGATGCCATTGGAATCTATCTCGATTCAGATGGGACGGAAATGCCATGGTATCTAGGAATGACAGCATCGAATTTCACACTTCAAGGCAAAGCTACAGCAGACGTTTCCTTGACCGTTGTGTATCCAGAAGCGCCTGATCCAGGACTGTACCGTATCGATCTTGTCGGCTTGGATGTTGACAATGCAATTACCTATCCGTTGTCGGTGTATCTGCATGTTCTCAATATTCCCGAATTCCGAGTTGAATACGACTACACCGTTGTGCCAGTTCACCCAGCAAATCCAACCAACCTCACCGTTCGAGTTTACAACGATGGAAACACAGAGATCGGCTATGATCTCTTCTTGCAAGCGCCTGCGGGCTGGAGTGCTGGATTTACCGATTTGAGCAACGATCCTGGTGCTACATCGGGTTCAACTGGCTTGATTGCAAAAGGTGGACAGATGGATGTGAGCATGCAATTTACACCACCACAGGTTTCCACAGCTGCAGGAACGCCACGAACGGTCACACTGACTGCGATATCGCAAACTGAACCATCGCAGACTTGGGAGGTCGACATTCCACTCGAAGTCATGGAAGTGCGCGAAGTTGAACTCATCTTGGAATCCGATTTGGGAACGCCTCGTCCAGATGCATTGCTTAATCTCTTGTTCACGATTGAAAACCGTGGAAACGTCGATATGACGCTCATGCCGAGTTTGTCGTTACCAACTGGATGGTCTGTACAGACGCCACTAGATGCCATCGAAATGGGTTGGACAGAACAATCGAAGAACATCCTCATTTCGATAAAAGGCAATGGAAATGCTCTCTCTGGACCAATTCAACTCAACCTTGATGTTGGAACCGAACGCTTCAGTTGGTTGGATACGCTCAATGTGCTGGAACTTCCTCAACCATCGCTTGCATTTTCAGAATTAGAATTTGAAAATGGAGAAACATTTGATCATCCATTTGGGCCCGGAGCGCATCCAGCAGGACAAGAAATGACCTTCACGTGGTTGCTGATCAACGAAGCAGATGTTGCGTGGAGTCCATCGATTTCAACCTCCTTTTCGCTCGGCGTCTTTGGTGAATGTGCCGATGTTCCAACAATAACCAACGATGTCGTTCCCGTCGTCTGTTCAATCATTCTTCCACTTACACTCGAAGTAGGCTCGCAACCATCGTTTTCGTTTACCTTGTACGACGATGAAGTCTCCATAACCGAAGGGACGAGCATGCTCGTGGCCGAACAACGGAGTGTTGAGTGGGAAATTACAGGTCTCTCGAGTCTTGACGATACAGGTTCAGGAACGATTCAGGTACGCGTGTTGAACACGGGCAACATCGCTCTTTCACATCAACTACTTCTCGAGACCTCGGATGGTCTTGATGCATCAATCGTCGGTGAAGATATCGTTAACGCAGTTGCCGGCGATTCTCAACAATTCACAATCCAATTGACCGGTACGTCGAAGGGCATGCAACAACTCTCGCTCGAAGTCTCTGGAATTCACGAGGTCGAGACATCCTCAACAGCAATCGATATCGATATCACGGCTTCCTTTGATACCACTGATTCGAAAGGAAACGTTCCCTTACTCGTAGGGGCTGGAATTGCCCTTGTATTCGGCTTCTTAGTTGTCTTGATCGTTGTTCTACGAGCAAAGGGTGCAAAGATACAGCCGCCTGCTCCAGCACCACTCATTCAACCCCCGTCACAACAACCCGCACCAACGTGTTGGTCATGCAGGTCACCAATTCTTGGTCCAATGAAGGGTTGTCCGGTTTGCGGTGCGAGATATCACGCAGACCTGCCAACATGCCAATCGGTGGATGCATGCACAAATTGTGGCGCTTCATCAGAAGGCTTTGTTTCGGCATGATTCGTGAACAACAAAGGACATCCTTTTGATAGGTCAACGCCCCCCGCAGAATGAAGGAGGGTCGAGTATGCAAGAAACTCAGCAAAAGAAGCGCGTCGCAATTCTCTTGATTTCATTGATGATGTTCTCGATGTTGCCACTCATTGCACCTCTGGCCTCAGCCGATGGAGCGAGGGATGCGAGCATCCAAGTCACGGTAACGCCTTCTGCTCAAACCATCAACCCTGGTGAAGCAGGAGAATACACCGTGCGAGTTTACAATTCGGGCTCAAATGCAGTAACCGTTCAGTTGAGTACCGCTGAAGGAGCGGAACAAGATTGTAGTGCCTACACCTCAACCATCACTCAAATCACAGGGCAAATCGATGCAGGTTCGTATGAGGAGGCCAGCATGAATATCTCGCTTACACAAACTGCAGAAGGTTCGTGCGACACGACCGTTACCGCCAACGCTCAAGATGCTCCAGAGCCACCTGAACCTCCTGGCCAACCTGCAACCGAGACAGCCACTGTCACGACAACAGCAGGCGATGGTTCAGGAAGCGCATTGTTCGGTGTCGACCTGTCGATGGAAGTCTCCACGAAGACTTGGGGAGGAGAAGATACAACGGAGTGGTCGCTCATTGTTGAGAATACTGGTCAACAAGAAGCGACCATCGACCTCTCAATCGACGAGGATAATGAAGCATCTGGATGTTCGGATCCTGGCAGTTTAGACCCAACACTTTCTCAGAATCAGGTGACACTTGGGTCCGAAGAATCGACCGAAGTTATCGTTTCATTGAGTGTAACGAATGACCAGGAAGCGGACAAGTATTGCTGGAAAGCAACAGGTACCGTCAACAGCGATCCGACTGGGAACTCAAGCGATTCACAATCGTTCGACATTACAGTACCAATCCTCAAGGAATGCAGCTTGGCACTTTCAAAATCTTCAACGAATATTCAACCTGGGGGAGAAGAAACATTGACTGCAATCTTCACCAACGAAGGCAACTCCGACTGGAGCATTCAAGCCGATTCTGGAGGCCCTAAGGCCGATGATTGGATTTCATTCGTGGGAGGCTCGAGTGGAACACTCCCATACGATGGTGATGCAACCAAATCATTCAATTTCAAAGTCAATCCTGATGATTCTGTTAACGCTGGAGAAGAGCAATCGATTTTCATCCAAGGGAAAGACAGCGGTCAAGTCAAGTGCAACGCGGAACTAATCATCACGGTTGGGCAATCCTATGGGGCGACCATCAGCATGGTTTCTTCCCAATTGAACAACATCGAACCGGGTACTTCAGCAACAACGTCGGTTACCGTGGAGAACGCAGGAAACGGTGTCGACACATTCCGCATCATACCATCATCACTTGACAGTGGTTGGTCGGTTGAACTCGAAGAATCAACGGTTACGCTCGATTCGAAACATACAGTAAATCGCAAGAAAACCATCGACGTGACGGTGACCTTACCCGATGATGCATTGGCAGTTGATGTCGTGCCCATTGACCTCGCAATCGCTCCTGCAGCGGGCGGTGAACCATACGATGAGGTGACGCTTTCTGTTACGGTCGCCGAGGTACATGGATTCGAGGCCGACTCTACAGCACTTTCTCAAACCGGAAAGGCTGGAAATGAGGTTAAATTCCCATTCAATATCGAAAATACGGGGAACGTCGATGATCGCTTCCGTTTGAGCGTGGTTCAACAAACTGCATCCCCGGCATGGTCGTACTTCTTTGAGGATGAGGCAGGTAACCGATTCAACGATGTTTCCGTTGGTGCTCGCGCTACGAAATCGCTCTTTTTCATTGCAACAGTAAGCGAATCAGATGAATATTCAACCTTCACCGTACGAATCACCAACAAGGATGATTCGAACAACATCGATGAGGATGGCGATGGAATCCCAGATAACCAGCGTGAACTGCGATTTACTGCATACCTTACCACTCGAGATTATGCCATGGATGTTCGCCTTGAAGAAGGTGGACTCGATGGTCGAACCGGTGAATTGATTCTCGCTCCAGGTGATGAGGAAACGGTCGGTATGTGGATTCGAAACATGGGGAATGGCGACGATACAGCCATTCTCGAATTGACTGGATTGAATGGTGTTGCCACGCGCACTGTCTACTCGAAAGGGTTGCCAATCGCTGCAAACAATGAGATTCAAGTGCCGTTTGGTTATGGAATCTGGGACGAAAACAACAGTGCTTTCCTATTGGATGCATCTGGCAACCCATACACGAAGGCATCGAAATCTCTCATGGAAGAATACATGGTGTTCGAACTCAACATTACCCAAGGGCACGAGGCTCGACCATTTGAGATGTATCTTGAAGTAAAGATTGAAGTCAATCAAGCAACTCTCACGGGTGAAGGTGGAAATCTCTACATTGTCGTCACCAGTAAATCCAACGCTGCAAACCGAACAGGTCAAGCGACAGTCTCCCTCAGCGTTCAGAAGATTTTCGATTTGAACATCCTCGAACCAGAAACAACATCGTTTGATTTGGTTTATCCGCAGAGCATGTCGTTCACTGTTCAAATTCGAAACGATGGAAACATCGAAACAGAAACAGAGATCTTTGCTTCAGAAAACCTGCGGGGATGGAAGATTGAATTGGAAGATCCAACTGATGATTGTGAGATAATCAGTACGTCATCGCTTCTCTGTTTCATCGATAAGGGCGAAGTCAAGAACATCACCGTTGAGATCAAGCCTCCGTTTGGAGCAGAATTAACCGACACGTTTGACTTCACCATTTCCGTTCAACCAGAGGATATTGGCGTCATTGGTCGAGAGAATCAACAATTTGATGTGACCGGTGAAATCGAAAAAGGATTCTTTGGACTTGCTGACGATACGACGCTAACGATGTTTGCAGGTGGTTTCCTTCTTCTTGTTGGGGTCATCTTTTTCCTCAACCGTCGGCTTTGAGTTGGCCGTTTTCCTCATTTTAGCGAAGTCAGGAGGCTTGTTCAGCACCTACTTTCCGGTGGAAGAAGCAACCTTTTCCAAAACGGTATCAATCCATTCTTCAGCATCATCATCGTAGTCCGTATCACAATCAATACGGTCATGAAACCGCTGACCGCCCTTCTTTTCTAACAACTCGTCCCATTGAATGCCTGCTTCACAGAAAAGATCGAAAGCAGTATCGCCGAGTGCAAGAATCGCAAAATTAACGGCATTCAACGCATTATCATCCAATTCTTCAACAGCATCATACAAATCTTGAGCGTTGTCAGGTTGTTCGCCATCGCCCCACGTACTGACGACGATGATAAGATGATTCGCAAGCCTGAGGTCATCAACCTTTACATCCTCCAAACATGCACATTTTGATTCAATATCATATTCGCCTGCTTTCTTTTGTGCGTCCATGGCTAGGAGTTCAGAATTGCCCGTTTCAGTTCCAAAACCGATGAGAAGAGTATGCGCCATTCAAGCTACCGCCCTTGGTCTTTCAGGACATCCTTTACAGGGAGCCTTTTTCTTCCGTTCGTATCGTTTACAACATTTTGATTTCACTTTCACCTCTGCTACCTCAATAATTTCAGCAGTTTGTTTTTTTTGGCAAGAATTAGTACAACTCAAACAGTCGTTTTGTTTCTTCATAGGTTTCAGTATAATGGTTCCGCCAAGCAATTTGTCAAGGGTCAAGACACCGGGTTCATCGCACATGGAAGTTACGAGTTTAGGGACACCTAAAATATTTAGGGTGGCCTAAACAATTTTCCCAGCATCTCATGGATTACTGGGAACGCTTATGGAGGGTATTCAAGTCGGTTTAAACAGAGAGCGGATGCTTTCTTGGGGCGATGACAAATGGTCGATACAGGTTCAGTTCCGAGCGCCTACCTTTCGATTGCATTCTTGGCGATTGTTGGTATTCTCATGCCTCTGACCAACTTCATCATGTCATGGGCACTTCGTCCACGAACAGATCCATCTCGACCACACATTACCAAGTCGTATTTGCTTGAAGGCTATGAGCGTGACCACAGCCTCTATCCTCGCCGTCTTTCGACCTTCGAGTGTGGAAGCGAACCCATTGGCGATGCAATGATTCAATTCCATTTCCAGTACTACTGGTATGCCATTGTCTTCCTCGTCTTTGACGTTGCGTTCATGTTCCTTGTTCTTGGTGGCATGGTCGCTTCCGAAGAGACTTCAAAAGCGTCAGGCGATATTGCAAACGCTGAAGCAGGCCTAGCCATCATCGCAGCCTTCTTCACCATCATGTCGCTTGGTGTCTGGTACGTATTCCGCAAGCGAGGTCGAATTTACATTTGAGGTGAATCATATGGCAGAATCAGGAGAAAATTACACCGCATTCAACAGTCGTGCATTGGTCGAAGTTGTTGGTGATGTCACCGACGAAGCACTCAAAGCAACCAAAATCAAGCAATTGCTCTCCGTCCTTGCTGGACGATTCTTCAACTGGGGTGGTCGAAAATCCCTCTTTACGCTTCACTTGGGGATCAAGTGCTGCGCTATCGAGATGGCAGCTGCAGCAACACCTCGTTTTGATGGGGATCGATTCGGCGTTCTGTTCCGTTCATCGCCTCGACAATCGGACGTTCTTCTTGTCAATGGCCCGATCAGCAAGAAATTCGCTGACAAAGTTGTTCGTCTCTGGGAGCAAATGCCAGAACCAAAGTATTGCATTGCGATGGGCGAATGTGCTATCTCTGGAGGCCCATACTTCCAATCTTACAACATCCTCGAAGGTGTTGACACCGTCATTCCAGTCGATGTTTACATCCCAGGTTGTCCACCACGTCCAGAAGCCCTCATTGATGGATTCGGACTCCTTCGTGAGAAGATCATTCGAATCGGTGGTGCGCCGAGTACAGGCCGAGATGGTGAAAAGCCAGTTATTGTGGGAGAGGACTGATCATGGGAATGAGCATTTCTGCAGAACAAAATGCAGCAGCATCATCCGAATTCGCTGAACTCGCTGAGAAGCAGTTTGGTGGCAGTGGAGTAACCGTTTCTGTTGAACATCACAGCAATGCGGCAAAGTACGCATTCGTCCGTTTGACCTGTCCTCCACAGCACTGGATTGCTCTTGCGAAGTGGATGCGATTTGATGCTGGCGTGAATTACTGTTCCATGATTACAGGAACACACTATCCTGATGGTGCTGAGCGAGGTTGGGGTGTTGCCTATCACTTCTTGCGACAACCTGTTCGAGATGTTGAACCCTTTACAGCAGATGTTCTCAATGCAAGCGATCTCGATGGTGCTTCAATTCCTTTAGAGGTTGAGGTTCTCATCGACTTGCCTGCTGGCGATGCGCCTGTTGTTCCAAGCGTTCAATCGATTTGGGTTGGTGCTGATTGGAACGAGAAGGAAACATGGGATCTTGTCGGCATTCGCTTCGAAGGTCACGAAAACATGCACCGTGTACTAAATCCTCACGACAGTCCTGAAGGATTCCACCCGTTGCAAAAGCAACATCAAATTCGATACCATGATTTCAATGAAATGTATGACGATGCACAAGGATTTGTGCGAAAACCTGCGGATGAGGGCCGCGTGAAGTGAGGTGAACATATGGCACAAATGTGGATTACAATGGGGCCCCAACATCCGATGACACACGGGTTGTGGACACTTCGAGTGAAGGTCGATGGTGAAACGGTTGTCGATACCGAAGCAGAACTCGGTTACATCCATCGTGGTGTTGAGAAGATCGCTGAAGCACGAGATTTCACACAAGTTACGCCATACTGCGACCGTCTTTGTTACGTAAGCGCAATGACATGGGCGAATTCCTACATCTATGCTGCTGAAGACCTACTCGAAGTTGAAGTTCCTGAGCGTGCTGAATTCATCCGTCTCATCGCTGCTGAGTTACAACGCCTCGCCTCCCACTTGATGTGGCTTGGTGCATTTGGCCCAGATATAGGAAATCTGACATTGATGACCTGGTGCATGCGTGACCGTGAGATGTTCCTCGATCTTCTCCAAGAACTTGGAGGTTCGAGAATGCACTACAACTATCCTCGTATCGGTGGTGTCAAGCGAGACCTTCCCGTTGGATTTGCTGACCGTGCTCGAGCCAAGATTAAGTTGTTTGAAAACCGTATCAATGAATACGAAATGATGCTTGACGAATCGACCATCTGGTTGGTTCGATTGCAAGGTGTTGGTTATGCACGAGCTGAAGACATGGTCAACTCTGGCGTATCCGGTCCAAACGTTCGCGCTGCTGGTGTCAACTATGACGTTCGCTGGGCACATCCATATTCCGTCTACGACCAAGTCGATTGGGAGCCAGCTGTTGAAAAGCCGACTTCGGTGAAAGGTGCAGATTGCTATGACCGATATCGTGTCCGTATGGAAGAGATGCGACAATCCTGTAAAATGACGCTCGATGCTCTTGACAAGATTCCAGGTGGAGCAAACACACACTACAACACTGGCGATGAAATGATCATCACCAAGGCGCCAACACGAGCACCAGAAGGTGCAACTGGATTCAGCAATTATGAGTGCACACGAGGTGCTTCACAATTCTACATCCAAGGTGGTGGCGATGGTCGCGGAAAGAATCCGTATCGACTTTCCATTCGCTCACCGATGTTCATTACGATTCCTTATGTTGCAAAGACCATGATCGGATACAAGGTTGCTGACATCCCTGCCATCATGGGTAGCTTTGACCCCTGCATTGGAGAGACGGACCGTTGAGGTGATACGATGGATGACAAGTACGACCTGAGAAGTCTCTTTCTTGGAGAGGACAGTTTCGCCCACAAGACCATTACTTCACTGCTTGAAGGTACGCCACTGGAGGAAAGTTCCTCAGCCATCGCTTTCGGTGTGGGAACATTTGCCGTTGTCAACATCGTGTTCCTGTTGCTGTTCTTCTCTCAATTCGCCATCCTTTGGATTGAGCGTAAGGCTGTTGCTCGTATGAACGATCGCCGTGGAGCAACCACCGCGCTTCGTTCGCTTTGGGTCGGAGAAAACGGTGTGACTGCTGGTGCTTGGTGGAACATGCTTCCATTCGGACTCGGTCGTCCAGTCGGTGCACTCAACAAGTGGCTGAACAATCGCTTTGGCAATCAATCAGAATACGAAACAGTTGACCGTGTCGGAAACCGTTCGTGGATGGGTCTAAGCATCTTCCCTGGATTCTTCCAAAATGTTGCTGATGGTATGAAGTTCCTCGTCAAGGAACACATGGTCCCTCGTCGTGCAGATAAACTCATTTTCGAAGTTTCACCGTTCCTTATCGTTTCAACAACACTTCTCATTCTCGGTATGATCCCACTTTCAAGTGGCATCTACGCAACCAATCCTGACCTTTCCATTCTCTACATCATTGCCATTTTCGGAATTGCCCCAATCGGTGTTTTCTTCGCAGGTTGGTCTTCCAACAACAAGTATACACTCATCGGCGGTATTCGTTCAGCAGCCCAATTGACTGCTTATGAGATTCCACTCCTGCTGACACTTCTCGCAGTGGCGATGCTCACTGGAACGTTCAACATCATCGACAGCGTTCATTTCCAACACACAGCAGGTGCCTGGAACATCTTCCTGATGCCGTTGGGAGGCGCTCTGTTCCTCATCACCATGATCGCTGAAGTTGAACGTGTTCCGTTCGATATGCCTGAAGCAGAAGCGGAATTGGTCGAAGGATGGTGGACCGAATACGGCGGTATGCGATTCGGAATGTTGTTCATGGCTGAATACATTCGAACCTACGCTGCTTGTTTCCTCTTTACGCACTTCTTCCTTGGTGGATGGCATCTACCATTCCAAGGACTCATCGGTAGCATCCCATACCTCGGCCCTGCTTACCTCTTGATTCCTGGTGCGCTCGTCGTCCTCATCAAGGCATGGCTGGTGTTCCTTATCGTCTTCGTATGGGCTCGATTCTCTCTTGCCCGTATTCGAACCGATCAAATCCTTGAGTTTGGATGGCGTATGCTCCTTCCGCTTGCAGTCTTGCAAGTTGTTCTCGCAGCAGTCTACCGTCTCTATCTGTTCGATTTGGACGGAATGTCTGATACCGTTTACGGAGGAACTGCATGGGATGCATTCGGTGTTCCATTCCTCGTACCAGCATTGACCACAATCTTGTGGCTTGCAATCTTCTTCCTATTGCTCAATGATACGGGCAAGAATGAACGCGTTGCACGTATGTACCACGTGCAAACGGTGCAACCTGCTGGTACACACACGCCTGGACAGGACTGAGGTGAAGAAACATGCCAACACACCCTCAAGCAAAACCAAACTTCCGAAATTTGTTCTGGTATCCGTTCAAGATCACCTTGATTACGGCACTCCGAACCTTCCCGTTCTTGGGCCGTATGTTCCCAAAGAAGCTGGGTATGGGATACCACAACACGTCCCATCCAGAGTTCCTTGATGATGCAAGCGAGCATCGCGCTAAAGGTCGTGCAAAGTACAACGACATTTCCAATCAGGAATTCGCTCCAGACCGTGTCACATCAGATCTCTTCCCAAGTCTATGGAAGCCACAAACCGTCCAATACCCATACGAACGTCTTGAAGACATGGAACCATGGCTCTTCGTTCCTGGAAATTACAACGGACGAATCGGCGTCATTTGGGAGACCTGTACTGCTTGTAAAATGTGCGTCAACATCTGTCCAAACGATTGTTTGCACATGACCACTGAACTTCGTGTCGACGTCCTTGACAATGCTGAAGGCGAGTACGAAGGCTATGGTGCTGAACTTGAAGTCGGTGGCTATGCTGCAAAGTTCCGTGAGGAAGTAACCGAAGAACTCGAATCTTTTGATTTGATTACCGCTCACAGTGCTCCTCCATCCGAGTGGCGATTTGCGCAAGTGTTGGATCTCTCTGGTAGTACTGCAACCGTTCGATGGAACGATTCAGGCCAGGAAGAAGTTCTTGCACAATCCGAACTTCGAACTGCGGATGACCAAATTGTCTCAGGCCGAATCGATATTGGCCGTTGTATGTTCTGTGGTCTCTGTATGGAAGCCTGTGGCTTTACTTCGTTCTTCATGACCAATGAATACGATGGAATGTCTGGTTTTACTCGACAAGACCTTTGGTTCGATGCAAACCGAACGCGCGTTCTTCCTTCCGTCCACCAAGAAGCGGTCGATGGTGAACTTGCTAAGCGAGCGACCAAGGAACGAGACAAGCGCGCAAAGAAAGCAGCGAAGGCTGCTAAACCTGAAGTGGAAGTCGTAGAACCGACCCCAGTTGTCGAAGAAAAGGTCGAAGTCAAGCCTGAGCCAGAAGAAGAGAAGCCTATGAGCAAAGAAGAGAAGAAGGAAGCTGAACTTCTGCGTGTAAAGGAACGATCAAAGAACATCGATTTCGACATTCTTGGTACTGCGAGTGCTGATGAGAAAGACGACCTGAAAACCATCAAAGGTGTCGGGCCATTCATCGAAGAGAAACTCAACGCTCTCGGTATCTTCACCTTCTCACAAATCAGTAAAATGACCAGCGAGTTAGAAGACCAAGTCAACGAAGCCATCGAGTTCTTCCCAGGTCGCGTTAAGCGAGACGAATGGGCCAAGCAGGCCAAGGAACTACTCGATAAGGGGGATGCCTGAAATGGACGTTGCCTCCACCACTGAAACCATCATATTCTTCGTTTTTGCAACGATTACAATTCTTGGAGCATTAGGACTCATCTATGCACAGCGTGTTGCCCATTCGATGCTCTCACTGATTTTCTGTTTCATGGCAGTTTCTGGAATTTTCATCCTTATGGGTGCTGAATTCCTTGCAGCCATTCAGATTCTGGTGTATCTTGCCAGCGTAGGGTTGGTGGTACTGTTCGGTATTATGCTGACTCGACGACAAATTCAGGAGGAGGATTTTGAATGAGATTGATGTCTACTTTAACTCGACTTGGCTTGATCTTCCTTGCAGGTGCAATGATTACCGTACTCGGAACTGCAGAACTTTGGGATCAGGAGCCTGACAAAGAAGTCACAACCCTCGACCTTGCCAACACAATGCTCGACGATTGGGCTCTGCCATTGCTCATTCTAGGCGTTCTCATGGCTATGGCGATGATGGGTGCTGCCTATCTCGTCCGGGATGAACGTCGTGAAAATCTTGAGTGGGAACAGCGAGGTGAAGACGCATGATCGATCCAGCATGGGTAAGCGTTCTTTCCGCGATTCTGTTCATTATCGGTGTATGGGGCGCATTCACTCGAAAGAATGCTATCATCGTCTTGATGTGTCTTGAATTGATTCTCAATGCTGCAAATCTTCAATTCGTTGCAGCAGCCATCCAGCACGGCGATGCTACAGGATGGGTTTATGCAATCTTTGCCATTGCCATTGCAGCCTCAGAGGTTGCGATTGGTTTGGCCATTTTCCTTGCCATGTATGGCCAACACGAAACGATTTCACTCGATGATGTGAATCTCTTGAAACACTGAGGTGATAGAATGGGCGGTACATCAGAAACAATCAGTTCAACTTTCATTGAGTATGCGATTTTCATCGTACTCTTACCAATGCTTGCTTTCCCAATCATCCTCTTTTTGGGACACATCTTCAATGGGAATCAAACATGGGTCAAGTCTGCAAAGGAAGGAGGCCTCATCGCTCTCCCAATCATGGTTGCAAGCTTTGTTCTCTCCATGCTCCTCATATCCGAATTTATTGGAAAGGGAACAGGAGCACATCACATTGGTGATTGGCTCTCATTCGGTTGGATGAGTGCAGATGGAATGACCATCAACGAGAAGGTCTTCGGCGTTGGTATTTACATCGACCACGTTACGGTAATGCTTCTCTTCGTCGCTTCCTTCCTCTGTATGCTCATCAACATCTTTAGCATTGGCTACATGAACACCGATCCAGTCAATGATAATCGTAACCACAGATTCTACGCTGAATTCGTTCTGTTCTGTTCAGGTATGCTCGGAATGGTTCTCGCTGATTCATTCCTTTGGCTGTTCATCTTCTGGGAATTGATGGGCCTTTGTTCCTACCTTCTCATCGGCTTCTATTACGAGAAGCCAAGTGCAGCCTATGCAGCAAAGAAGGCGTTCTTGACCACACGTGTTGGTGACGTTTTCCTCGTAATCGGATTGGTCATGCTCTGGAACCTCTTTGATTCACTCGATTATGCAGTCGTCTTCAATGAGGATTTGATTGCACAAGTCGATCCTGGACAACTCCAACTTGCACTGGGAATGATGTTTATCGGTGCTGTTGGTAAGTCTGCCCAATTCCCACTTCACGTTTGGCTGCCTGATGCAATGGAAGGGCCAACGCCTGTATCCGCCCTTATCCACGCTGCAACCATGGTCAACGCAGGTCTGTACCTCGTTGCACGAATGTTCCCATTCTTTGGAGCACCGTCAATGGCTGGCGAGCTTGTTGACCTCGCATTCATTATTGCCGCAATAGGAGGTATTACCGCCGTTATGGCCGCAGCGATTGCATTTGTTCAAGATGATTTGAAGAAGGTCCTAGCGTATTCGACCATGAGCCAACTCGCCTACATCTTTACTGGCCTCGGTGCAGCGTTATGGCTTGCCAACACACCAGGAATGGAAAAGTATGCAATCGTCGCCTTTGGGGCTGCTCTTTTCCACCTCTTTAACCATGCAATGGCAAAAGGAATGCTGTTCATGGCCAGTGGTTCAGTCATTCACGAAATGCATCATGCACATCACGATTTACATCACCATGACGACCATGGTGACGATCATCACGATGACCATCATGACGATCATTTCGATGCACAATCGATGGAGAACATGGGAGGACTTGCCTCGAAGATGCCAATTACTGCTACGGCGATGTTGGTCGGTTCGGCCTCGATTATGGGTCTACCATTGATTGGTGGATTCTGGTCCAAAGAAGGCATCATCGCAAATGCTTGGAGAGTTGCTCGCGAAGAGCCACTGTTCTTGTTCCCAGCTTTCTGTGTTCTTTTGGGTGCAGCAATGACCGGTTTCTATATGTCGAGAATGTGGCTCAAGACCTTTGCTGGTAAACCAAAGACAGAAGTTGCAGCCAACGTTCATGAGAACACCCCTTGGATTCCGATTCCATTGGTGACGCTCACCTTCGTGTCTCTATCAAGCGTCATTCTCGCAGGAATGATGTTCACACATTGGTCAAGCGACAGTAGCTATGCATTCTTCAGTGAAAAAGGATTGATTGATGGTCTGATATACGAATTTGAACACATCTTCCTCAATTCTGATGCCTTCTTCTTCGTACTGACCTATTTTGTAATCTTCATCGGAGCCATTGTTGGACCTGGCCTTGCAATGGCTCTTTACGGTGGTTCGCTCAAGGATGGCGAGAAATCCAAGCCATGGATGCAACCGATTATCAACCTCTCTTCTCGAGTCAATGCAAAGCGTGGTTTTGACAACAGTGCATGGGCTAATTCAGGTCTTTCCGATGCACTCAAGGAGCGCTTGTACTTTGACAAGTGGTACGATGCAGCCATGCTCAAACTTGTTGCTGGCTTTGCCAACATCAGTGCTGCATTTGACAAGAACGTTGTCGATGGAACCATCAAGACGATTGAATCAACCTCGCAGAAACTCTCAACACAGGTTCGACGCTTGACAACAGGATCAGCTCGTGACTACATCATGATGGCGGCCTTAGGCGTCCTCGTTATCTATCTCATGTTGGAGGTGATGATTTGAACATCGACTACCTTTCATTGATGGTCATTCTCCCAATTCTTGCAAGTATCTTCTTGTTGATTCTGACATCTCGACTCAATCCAGCAGCTCGAGCTAAGTTCGACGCACCAGTTCGTATGGCTTCGTTGATTATTTCTTTGGCAATGTTCGTGCTTGCAACGCTGATGTTCTTAGGACAGATTGGAGATGTTGGATGGAACGATATTGCTTTCAATAATTTCGAATTCCAAGAATCCTATGTTTGGATTGAACAACTTGGCATCACATGGACGGTCGGTGTTGACGGTCTCTCCTTCCCAATGGTTTGGCTGACAACGCTGTTGATGCCGATCACGATTATTGCAACATGGAACGAGAAAGCAGGCGCCACTTACTTCCCACTCATGCTCATGCTCGGTGGTGCACTGATCGGTGTCTTCGTCGCTCTTGACATGTTCATGTTTTACGTCTTCTGGGAATTGACACTCATTCCAATGTTCTTCATGATTCTCAAGTGGGGTGGAAAAGACCGCAAGTACGCTGCTCAGAAGTTTTTCATCTACACGTTCACAGCTTCCGTCATCATGCTTCTCGGTCTGTTGACGATGTACTTCTTGATGGACACACAGACCTTCAGTATGCAAGAGATGGTTGTTCAAGCGAGTGGTGCAAACGGAAATGGCGTCTGGCTTGGTCTTGAAGTTCAGAAAGTTCTCTTCATCATGCTGATGCTTGGTTTCCTCGTGAAACTTCCAGCAGCACCGTTCCACACTTGGCTTCCTGATGCACACGTTCAGGCACCAACAGGTGGTTCGATGATGTTGGCTGGTGTGATGTTGAAGATGGGTGCTTACGGTATGTTCCGTCTTCCAATCTCATTGTTCCCACATGCGCTGGAAGAGTTCCGTTTCATCATCATGATCATCGGTCTCATCTCTCTTGTTTGGGGCGCCATCGTCTGTCTCGGACAAACCAATCTCAAGAAGATGGTCGCTTATTCATCGGTCTCTCACATGGGTGTCATCCTATTGGGTATTGCCAGCATGCAACCGCTCGGTTGGGCTGCAGCCCTCTTCATGATGTTCGCTCACGGAATCATCAGCCCAATGCTCTTCGCAGTCTGTGGCGCATTCAAGCATCATTACCACAGCATGGAGATCGGAGCTATGCGAGGTATGGCAAAGCATTCACCATGGCTTGCAACGAGCATGATGTTTGGTTGGATGGCTTCACTCGGTCTTCCACTGCTTGCAGGATTCGTTGCTGAATTGATGCTTATGGTCGCCTACTGGTATGCGTACGGTTGGTGGATTCTCCTACCTGGGCTTGTTCTTGCCATCACTGCCGCCTACTATCTTTGGTCGATGCAACGAACCATCTTCGAAGGTGGAGAAGCAACACAACCTCCAGAAAGCCTTCACGGTGAACCGGTTCCTGACATTGACAACTCAGAAAAGATTGCAATGCTCTTGCTTGCAGCCTTTACCATCCTCTTCGGTATCATGCCATGGATTTTCCTCGACATGATGGATATGTGGACTCGTAGCGCCATGGCGTTCCTTGGTGTTGGAGGTGCCTGATATGTCAAATCAAAATGAACTCAACATGGACATGATCGAAACGCTCGGTCCAGAATTCACAGTATTTGTCGGACTGTTGCTCATCATGATCGTTCCGAATCTAGGAAACGGGACGTTCCGAGTACCGGGTACATCAATTCGATTGCCATGGTTCCTTGGTGGAACACGCTACAAGGTGGTTGCATCACCTCGACTTCCTGGTTTACTCGCTGTCTTAACGATGGCTGTGGCACTTATCCAAGTCATCTGGTACCTTTGCGACTCATCAGCTGCCGATGGTAAAGTCATTTCAAGTGAAAATGGTATTGAAATTTTCAAAGTCAATATGTTCTCTCGAATCTTCGAAGCCATTTTCTTTGCAGCATTGCTCCTTGCAGCAATCGCTTCGCTTGATCGTCTACCAACGGGCTCTCAAAAGAGCGATGATATCGATGTACTGTTCAACAATCGTCGTCAAGCAGATTTCTATATTCTGATGTTGACTTCAGCACTCGGAATGAGCGTTGTTGCACTGGCTCAAGACATGTTCGTCTTGTTTGTTGGGTTGGAACTTGCCTCATTCTCGACCTATGTTCTCGTCGCATTCCACAAGGAAACACGAGCAGGTTCTGAAGGTGGTGCCAAGTACTTCATCGTCGGTTCGGTCGCTTCCGCAGTCGGTCTCTACGGTCTGAGTATGCTCTACCTCTGGGCAGGCTCACTTCAATTCGATGTGCTCGCAGCAAAGTGGGCTGCTGATGGAGCAACATCCCTCAGCATGATGGCGCTCGGATTTGTTCTGGTTGGATTCGCATTCAAGATCAGTGCTGTTCCATTCCACTTTGCTGCACCTGATGCGTATTCTGGCGCAAACAGTCCTGTTGCTGGTGTTCTCGCAACTGCAAGCAAGGCAATGGGTATGCTCGGTTTGATGCGTGTTCTTCTCATCATTACCATTCCAGATTCGACCGCTGATGGATCTGCTGTTTGGATTGGACTCCTTGGTGTGCTCGCAGCTGTGACGATGACATGGGGTAACATCGCTGCCCTTGGCAGCGAGAATCCAAAGCGTATGCTCGCCTACTCATCGGTTGCTCATGCAGGATACATGCTTGCAGCATTAACGGCAATTGGTGCATGGAATTGGGGTCTTGTTGACAATGCAGGCGATGCGATGGATGTCGTGGTTGCAGCACTGCTCTTCCACATGTTTGTTCTCGTCTTCTTCAAACTTGGAGCCTTCCTTGTTCTCGGTGTCCTCGAGATGGAGGGTGGAGCTTCCCGCCTCTCATCACTTGCTGGACTGGGTAAGCGAGAACCACTGCTTGCTGTTGCCATGTTCTTGTTCATGATTTCACTTGCAGGTGTGCCACCAATGGCCGGATTCCTGTCCAAGCTCTTGGTCATCATGGGAATCGTTGAGGTTGCAACAGGAACAGGTTCGCTTTCATCGATCGCTGATGCGCACTGGGTCTGGTGGCTTGCTCTCTTGATGGTTATCAACAGCGCAATCTCGATGTTCTACTATCTCCGTGTTGGTGTCGTCATGTACTTCCACGAGCCTGAAGAAGGCCGACAAGGACCACTTGCATCAGGTGCATCAATTCGAATTGCAATCGCACTGTGTGCAATTGGAACGGTCGCATTTGGACTGGTCGGTGGCGAATTAATCGACATGTGCAGAGATGCTGCAGAATCACTTCGCTGAGAAGGGGCGACTTCAAGAGGGGTCGACCTCTCGTTGCACATGGTGAGACCCAATGGGACGACGTCATGAGGAAAAAGTGGACGAGGAAGAACTCGCACGCTTGGAAAATCCTGAAGGTTCACCAGGCAAAATCCGTGTCAAACTTCCAAACGATGGAAAGAAGCGCGGCGAACTTGGCTATAAGGGCGAAATGTTTGCCCTTGCTGAAGAAATCCTTGGTGGCCGACGTGTCACTGTTCTCTGTGCAGACGGCCAAACCCGAATGGCACGTATTCCTGGAAAGATGCGACGTCGACAATGGGTTCGAGAAGGTGATTTGATCATTGTATGGCCATGGGACTTTCAAGATTCAAAGGCGGATGTAAAGCATCGATACACCAAGACACAGGCCATGTATCTTTCAAGAAAGCAAGTGCTTCCAGATGTCGTCGATATGTTTGGAATGAATTCACGCGTTGATGATGACGATATTGGCGACGACTTGTTCGGTTCTTCGGATGCTCCTGAAGATGTCGCTCAAGAAGACGATGACGACGTTGACGACATGTTTGGTTCAGATGATGGCGATGATGATGTTGACGACATGTTCGGTTCAGATGATGACGATGACGATGTTGACGACATGTTTGGCTCGGATGATGAGGAAGAGGTCGAGGAAGCACCTGCAATGGAAGAAATGCCAGAGCCAGAACCTCTTGATGACGACGATGATGATGACGATGATATCGACGCATTGTTTGCTTGAACAGCAAAGGGTTGAAGAAATTCAATACCGAACAATCGTTTGAGGCGTATTGACATGGGACGTTCAAACGACGACTGGGATGAGTTGACGGAACGTACTCGTCAACGAAAGCAGACACGCCGTAAACGAAACAGACAGCAACGTTCCAAAGAGGAACAGGCTGATGATGAATACAACAATCAACACACATCAAAATTTATTTCAGATCTGGCTAAGAAAGATAGCCAATACAATTGGATGAAGGATGAGAAGAACAAACGCATGTTTCAGAAGATTGAGAACCGAATCCAAGGAGCGATGGGAAGTGGTACCTATGACTGGGTTGACCGTCGTGTCTTCGACCAAGTTTTTGACCGCTTAACACTCATGTCCTTGTACAAACTGATGAATGCAGGTGTCTTGGATACGCTCGATTTTCCAGTCGCTCGAGGCAAGGAAGCACACGTGTTTCATGGAACCAATCTCGAAGGGAAGAGTGTTGCAGTCAAAATCTTCCATACATCCAATGCAGTCTTCAAGAATTTGATGCAATACATTGAGGGTGATCCACGATTTGGTGGTCTTCGCCGACGTCATCGTGATCTTGTTGATGTCTGGGTGCGTAAGGAGCATCGAAATTTAACACGCCTGTATCGTTGGGGACTTCCAGTTCCTCAACCGATTGCAATTCAGAAAAATGTCCTCGTTATGGACTATTTGGGTACCGAATCGCAACCTTCTCCAAAGTTACGTGATGTGAAGATTGACCATCCACAGGCAGTGTATGATGAAATGCTCGAGTTCCTTGCCATATCTTGGCAAAAGGCTGAGTTGGTTCATGGTGATTTCTCTCCATTCAACATTCTCTGGCACGGAAATGCTCCAATCGTTATCGATGTTGGTCAAGCTGTTATCCAACATCATCCCAAAGCAAAGGAATTCTTGGTTCGTGATGTGACGCGTCTTGTCGAATGGGCCAATAAGAACGGCCTCGATGTTGAACTTGCAGATGCAATGTATGATGTTCTTGAAATGGATTTATCGTACGTCGTTCAACGAGAAGAGGAAGAGTGAATCACTCCTCTTCCCACGTAATGGATTCATCTTCAGCCATTTCCATCATGTCCGCAACGGCTTCATCATCATCAGGATCGATTTGACTTGCGCGCAATCGACGACCTCTTCGTTCTGAAACATCAGACAATCCCGGTACAAGACCATCAAATCCGTCGGCAACTCCATCATCATCTCGCGTCTCTATGGACTCGAGGGAACGATTGTCCATTTTCATTCGCTTACGACTTCGCTCTAAGAACGAAAGAACACTTCCATGTTCTGAACCACCAGCGATCATCTCAACTGCTTGTCGAGCCAAACCGAGGCCATCAGCATCACCAACCAGGACAACCGTCGATTTGTAAATCGTAATTTCCACATCGGTGAGGTTTTCGATCAGTCGGCGAATCTTTCCTTGACTGCCGATGATACGTGCTCGAATACGTCGTTGTTGTTGGGCTCGCTTACCTACAAAATCTTTCAAATCAACCATTTCAAAGAAATGATCATCTTCGAGGAGTCGAATCGCCGCTTTCGGTGCCATACCTCGGCCAATGGCCTTGATGACATCTGGGAATTTCATCGCCTTGATCGGGTCGTATGAGCCTGGCTCGCCCCAAACAACTTCCACATCACCAGATTCAGAATCGATGTGGAATTCCTGAGCGCCTGATGCTTTTCGCAGAGCCTTTGCTGTGGTACCCTTTGTACCAATAAGGACAGCGATTCTGTCCTTGGGAATACGTGGCAGCCCCTGTCGCATGTGTTGATGCCTCCTGCCACAGTTTTTCAATCTCGTTGTTGAATCAAGGCAACAAAGAAACCAATGCAAATCAATGCAATCAGTGAAGGTGCAAACGATGGCACAAGGCCAGGACTTGACACATCAGCGCCTGTAACGACCATGTAATGGTCGTTGTTGATCTCACTGTTTTCATCGATGACGTTGGATGGATCAATACGTACACGAAGATCATATTGCCCACTGTTCGGAACAGTATAGGACCATTCAACAGATTCGACATTATCTCCAAGCGATCCAGCAGGCAGGGTTAGGACGCTCATGACAGTCCATTGTGTCGTCGCACTTCGATCAGCTGGAGCGGCTTCAAGGCTTACAACGACTGCACCCGCATACATTTGATTGGAACGTACTTCACCAGTGATGGTCACATTACCGAAGTTCTCTCCTGGTCGAACGACCAATCGATCGAGATCTGTTGCTGTTGTATTCCAAGATAGATCAAGACCAGGCATCACTTGGAAACCTTGCGGGTCTGTTGTCTCACTGTTTCCTGCTTCGTCAACAATGGTCGCTTTGAGCATGAGATACTGACGAGACTTGGTTGCCCAGTTGGCCATTGCTAAGCCACGATCAAGCCCTGAACCAGGAAGTTCGAGCCATTGACCAGATAAGTCGGGCGTAAGGCCAACACCGTTGCTATCAAACCCGTATTGAAGCGATACAGCATCTTCATCAATACCAGAAAGAAGGTCGTAGGTCGAGAACGAAATGTTCGCAATTCCAATCAAGTTTGTCGTCAGTGGATCAACCGTCCATCCAACAAGTTCTGGCATTGATGTATCAACACGAACCGTCTCAGAAATTGTGTTCCCGACGTTACCAACACGATCTGTTGCTCGCAGTGATATGCTGTGATTTCCTTCACTCAAGGTGACAGTATGCGTATTCGTTGTAATCGTTGACCAAGTGCCGCCATCGATTTGCAATTCAACAACGTCAACACCACTGCCAGCACCATCGTTTGCAGCATCAAGAATTCCAGTAATACTGACCGATGTCGTTGATTGCCACGTTCCACCGTTACCAACGGATACGCTGTTCATCGTCGGTCCAGTTCGGTCGATTCCAATGAAGATCGTTTCCGAACTACTGAGTCCAGAATCATCGAAAACCGTAAGTCGAGGGTTCCATGTTCCTTCTGAAAATGAACCACTGCTCCAATCCCAGCCATAGGCTAGGGACGTTGGTCCGTCGGTTGCAGGGGAGCCAGGCCCCGGAACATTTTGCAACGTCGCTCGATCAAAATCATCATCGGATATTCCATATCTGAATTCAATCGTACCGGTCTCACCCACATTGTACCATGCACGGTCGGAACTTGTCGCACCCGTTCCAACATCGGGAGATAAGGCAGTAAATGCTGTGATCACTGGAACTTGATTGTCGATGGTGAACTCATCGGTTGTTGCAACAGTAACATCGCTGACATCTGAATCCCATCCTGTCGCTCGAAGGGTATAGGTGCCGTTCGTTTGTGAAGTTGAATCGAAATTAAACAGCCACGGCGTTCCAGTGAGGTTGGTGAGTGTGGAATAAGTGCCACCAACCTCTGCGATTTCAACGAGGATTGAATCGATGGTTCCCGTACCTGTCAAACTGAACGTCACCGTCTTGAGGCCAGTCACCGATTCATCCTCTGCTGGACCGTTTGAGAAGACGATGTTGACAGCAGAGGTGTTGTAGGTTTCAGGATTCTCCTCGAGATGTAGGATTTGGGTTGGAATTGAAGAAAAGATGGAGAGAACGAGGAAGGTCACGAGGCCAACAGCAACAACTCGTCCTCCCATGCTTTGCTTAGGCATGCGACCATCCTTCAAATCTCCCCTTCTCCCATCGATTTTTGTAGCATCTCAACAGGTTCTGACCAGATGGGTTCAAGTGCTTTGCATGTCGTCGAATTATCATGGCGAGGGGCGTCTACGCGATTTGCTGTGTTCTTCTGATGGTCGCATCACTTGGTGTTATCCCAGTAAGTTCCTACGATAGCAATGGTGTACAAGCCTCTGAACAGACGCTGAGCATCCTCCCCGCAAGTCCGACCGAAGGGGGGTCAATCACCGGTTCATTGACGCTGCAAAACACCAATTCACAACTTGCTGCAAACGTTGAGTATTCGTTCTATGCAAATGCAATTTCGCCAAGTACGCGTCTCTTGACATCAACAGTCAACATCGCTGCGAATGATTTTGCAACGGTTGATGCAACGTGGGATGGTTTGGCTCAAGATGACAACAAGTTGTGGGTGAGTTACTCATACAACAATGGACCGACGCATGAGTTCTATTACTCTTTTATTGTCGAGGGTCTTCCAAGTTTGTACATCACCGAATCAATCCTGAATCCATCTTCTGGAATTCATTCTGGTGATACGGTCGAACTCAATACCAAAATTGCCAACATTGGCAGTGTTGATGCTGACGCCTCACATCTTGAGATTCGATATCCTGGAAACATGGATGATGTTCAACTTGCAACCGATGCCATCCTTGCTGGATCTGAGACATGGGTGAATACAACCTTCACTGCTCCTTCAACGGGAACCTACGAAATAACTCTCACACCAGATGCAAACGATGTGATTCAAGAGTCGTCTGAGGTTGGGAAGGATACAACAGTCGCCCTCATTGTTGAACCTCGTCTCGATCTCTCGCATCAGGGCGATGTAACCATCACAGAAACACAAGGCTCTCTTATCGGTCCGTGGACTGTTTCCGGTACAATTGCCCGTGAAGCAGGTGAAGGAACAACAGTTGTTCCTATGGTCTTGGAATTCCGAGAAGGAGCAACAACCGTTCGCTCCTTACAAGCGTTTGATGTCAGCATCTCAGGAACGGGCTACAGCACACAACCTTGGACAACGACGATTACGAGCACGGACATTGCTGGATTACAAACCGGTCAATACACGCTTGCTGTTGTCATCGACCCGTTCACATCAGGTTCGTTCATCCAAGAGCGAACCGATAACGACGAACTTCTCGTCACGTTCACACTCCCAGAAATCCCTGACGTTTTTGTCGATCCTTTAGCGCTTCCAAGTCGGTCCTCGGTTGCTGCTGGTTCCTTTGTTGACTGGTCAATGACGGCAACAAATACAGGTGATGTAGCGGTCTCTGGAACGTTCATTTACACATGGGAAGGTCAATCTTACGAGTCTGAACCCATACCGCTGAACTCTGGTCAAACCTATACCTATACGGCAACACATGTCACCGAGTTGGGGCAGCATACAGCTTACATCAATGTTGAATGGAAGGCTGCAGGTGATTCATATGATCGAGTTCCAACGAACAGTGTTGCAACAGGTTCAGTTCTGGTTGAAGCCAATCTTGAACTCAATTGGGATGATGACTCATGGGTGATTACCGATGATGCTGGCGATCCTGCAACCTTCCCGCTCGAATCGGGGGAATCCTATACCATGACGTTGGACATCAAAGCCACAAGAGGAACTGGTGATGTCACATTTACGTGCAAGAACAGCCAAACGACATGGGGAATCATTGATATCACAGTCGCAAATCCAGACGATAGAATCGAGGTTTCATGCACGTTCACCGCATCAGGAAAGATGTCGATTGTTCAACTGATTCCGTCAGACCCAATGGTTGCTGATGCATACGAACGCTCGTTTTCAACGGCATATACTGATGGGGGTGGGTCCAGTGGTGGAAGCAGCGATGGTATTGGAACGGCGATGTTGATGTTGTTTGGTGCGCTTGCCCTCATTGGTGTTCTCATCGCTACCGTCTTGCTTACTCGAGAACGAGAAGAAGAAGTCGAACGTGATATCTTCAATTATTGTCCTGCGTGTGATGGGGAACTTGAGGGCGATGAAAATCGATGCCCACACTGTAACTTTAACCTCCGCAAGGCCCGTTCACAATTCCACGATTGTCATGCATGTGGTGAATCGATTCCAGACCTTATGGAGAATTGTCCTTACTGTGGCGCTGAGCAGGATGTTTCGTCCTTCTTCGAGCGTCGAGAACGTCGAGTTCGAGATGTTCCTGAAGAGAAAGAACTTGTATCATTGCCTGAAGAAGATGAGGACAAGATTGTGAGTGGGTCAGAAGACTTTGCCGATGCAGTCAAAGAATTTGGATACGATGAGTCCAATCTCGAGGAAGAGTGGGATGAGAATGTCGTCGCTGCTGAGCAAGAGGTTACGGCTGCTTACGATCTGCGAAACGCAGATGAAATCGCCATGGAAGACATGACAGAAGAAGAAATTGAAGCGATGCAGAACCAAGTTGTAACCACCCTGAAAACGGTGAAGGAATCCTTTGAAGGGCATGATTTAGATGCCTTCCTACCGGGCAAGGATGAGATGAAATCGCTCAAGGATGATGGTAAGGACAAGGACGGAGCTGCATGGACAACACTCTCTGCGAGTGATGCTGAAATCCGCGGCGATCTCTACGAACTCACGGGTGAAGAAGGCGTTATGCCAGGCGAAAAGGTCGTTGTTGGCATGGGCATTACCGATAGTTCACTCGCTGGAAACGAAATCGTTGAAGCAAGTGCAGACTTTGCTTTCGAAGATGATGCTGAACAGCCACTCGCCCAAGAGGATGGCGAGGCGACGAGTGCTACAAAGCCACGACGACGGCCACGAAGAAAGCGTGAACCAGAGGTCGAGACTGCGGATTGTGGTGCGTGTGGTGCAGTCATTCCAGCCGATGCGAAAGAATGTCCAACCTGTGGTGCAAAATTCGAATGATTGATGCCTGTCAGCACTCATAGGGTTCGTCATCGCTTGCGCTCGGAGTTGCTCTTGCGTCATTCAGGCAAGTTGACACAATCTGAAGGTCCGTTTCAACGCTTCCCTGTGTTGGGGTGATTTTCATATCGTTGAGATGATTGGAGGGGTACATGCAGCAGAGAGTTCTCACGGTCTTTATGGCCCTCTCGATGTTGCTGGTCTCAACATCGGGTTGCATTGGTCTTCTCCAAAGTAGGGAATACATGGAGCACCTACGTGGCGATATTCAAGTACAGACGCAAACTGAGACAACGAGCATTGAACATTTCTTCGATCAAGCAGAAGTTGGCAGAGAGTGGAATGAGAAGTTTACAGTCGATTCAGAAGTAACAGCTATCGGTGTCTACTTCAAAACGACCATGGCTGGTGAAACGGTCAAAGAAATCTTTGAGCAACTTGGAATATTGGATCCTCGTCAGGTTGAAGTCAGGATTACAGATTCACTCGGAACGCTTCGATACAACGCTACACACGATTCAACGAAGACTGCTCCTTATGTGAACATCGTTCCTGGAGCGGATGGAAAATTTGTTTCTGGCGAATGGAACATCAACATCGTTGGTACAGGTGGTGGCCTGTTTGGAGAGCAGGATGACTTTTTGCTGAACGTCTATGTTGATCGTTCCTGCACGGTTTATCCTCAAGATGATGTCTGTGTTGTCGATTAGACAAGCGATTCACTGCAGGCATAACGACGACTGCAATGTCGACATTTCCCTTTTCGCTCATGGTTACGCTTTGCACCACCTTCGACCATTAATCGTTGAACTTCGATAATACTCTCTTGGAGATGTTGTTGCGCATGTTGGTCCCAAAAGACCTGATGCACATCGTCCTCACCATAGCGAAGAACGCCATATGGTGGAGACTTGTTGGTACTTGTTTCAACGAGGGAAATGTAGGCTAACAGTTGCAAACGATGCGATGCATGAGGCTTCTTTGGAACCTTTCCTGTCTTTTGTTCCACAGGGATGAATTCCCCATCGATGATGACGATTTGATCCGGGCGTCCACGTAGGCCGGAAACTGGATCGATGAGAAGGTCGCTACTTTTGTCATCGTCTGAATACATCAATTGAGCTCCTTCCTCAAGGCCCGCTTTCTTCCGATTCTCCACCATTTCATTCTCAGCCTTGAGCGACCGTTGAAGTTGCCATGTTGCCAAGAAGGTCCAAATGAAAGCAATGACGATGAGAATAAATGCAGCCTGGTCTCGATCTTCTGCAGCAACCAATGCAATGGCATGAGCGCCGATGACAATCGTAGCAAGAAGCAAACCTGCTTCTGTCCTTCCTGCTGAAAACCATCCTCCCAAGAATCCGATTGGACTCCATGTTGGTTCTAATCCAGTCGATTCAAATTGTTCCTTTAGGTCGCGAATTTCTTTGATACTTCGCTCAAATTTGAACCAATTCCGCCATGGTAATGCAATGGATAGAATTGCTACAATTAAACAAGAAACTGACCACATCGAGAGAATTTTAGCGAATTCGAGAGGAGGATTCATGACATCATCGATGTAGAGAAAGGCGATTGAATCGATGGCAAAGGCGATGATAATCCCAAACCACCACGACCAGATGAGAAGCGATCTACGCATTCGGATCATGGCTTCTTGATATTCATTCATATCATTGTGAATCTCTTTGTGTTTCTCAACACCTTCTTCAATCGCCTCGCCAACGCCTGATGTACCTTCTTTGGCAAGTTGCCAAGACAATGGGCAATACATGAATCGCTCCAAGTCGCTCGCACTAACGGGCAATGCGTTTCCATCTTCATCACAATAATAGTCCTCAGGGCCGATTTTTGCACCTGAAAAAACGCCCCCCATGATGCATCTTTCGTCAACATAGATTTGATTTCTTCCCCTTCTTTCATCAAAATGGAGTTCTGAGATGATGCGAAGTGGTTAAGAAGAGCGTTTAGGTCGGTTGCTTGCTGAGGCCATACTATGACTGAAGAAACGGGACTCTTGATTCCACTTGAACTCTATGAAGAATCTGGTGTGAACATCGGAACAAAGCAGAAGAGCGCTGATATGAGTCGCTTTATCGATACAGTCAATTCCGATGGTCTTTACCTTCTCAATTTGAATCAAACAGATACTCGAATCCGCATCATTGCATCCTTTTTGAATCAATACGATCCATCGAAGATTATGGTCGTCTCAGCTCGGCAGTACGGACAACGTCCTGCTCGTATGTTTGCTGAAGCGATTGGAGCAAATTCAGCTGTTGGTCGATTCATCCCAGGAAGCCTCACCAATCCAGCTCTCCGCTCCTACAAGGAACCGGATGTCTTGTTTGTTACCGACCCAGCATCCGATCAACAATCGCTTCGAGAAGCCGTTAACACAGGTCTACCAATCGTTGGCCTCGTCGATGCAAACAACAAGTTGCGAAACGTTGACGTTGCACTACCTGCAAACAACAAGAGTCGACACTCTCTTGCTCTCATTTACTGGCTTCTTTCCCGTGAAGTTCTCAAGTTGCGAGGAGAAACAACCGACGACGCTTGGGCAGAAGCAAACGATTTGGAAGATTGGAAGTCAACCTTCTGAAATCGGTTTCAAGAAGTTGGAAATCGCTTCCGCAGCTTCGTTCACATCTGAAAGTTCGTGCATAAGCGTTCGTACTGATTTCGCACCAGGCAGGCCTTTTGAGAATGCAATTGCGTGACGTTGCATGGTCTGTTTGGCAAGCCCTGTTGTTTCTCGACAGAGTGTGACGTAACGGTCCCAACACCATCGTCGTGCTGCGAATGCTTTCGAAGTTGCAGACAACTCATCCCAGTCGTCATCCCGTTCCATGACCCACGGCAATTCTTCTTCCTCCATCCATCCAAGACCGACTTTGATCTGAGCAAAAACATCTGGACGGCCGATTGCTGCACGACCGATCATCAGTCCCGAAGCATTGGTTAATTCCAAACACTGTTGAGCGCTTTGCGCATCTGTAATGTCTCCATTCGCTACAACGGGGACTTCAACAGCATTGACTGCATTTTGGATGGTTTCCCAATCAGCAATTCCAGAATACCGTTGACGAAGTGTACGTCCATGAATGCACAATCGTTGCGCACCAACTCGTTCCAGTGACTGACAGATGTTGACAGCATTGTTGGGTCCTTGACCCGTTCCAAGGCGCATCTTTGCCGTGACGGGTATGTCCACAGCATCGACGATGTTTTCAACCATCGAGACCAGTTTTTGTGGCTCACCCATCAATGCAGCACCTGCACAGATATTGGTGACCTTTGGAGCAGGACATCCGAAGTTCAAATCGATGACGTCTGCGGAATCCTCAAGCATCGTTGCAGCTGTTACCATATCGTCCATTTCCCCTCCGAAAATCTGTGGAATGAAGGGTTGTTCACGAGGATCTGATTCCATTTTTCTCCAAGAGGCTGTGGCTTCGCGACTAAGTGCAGTACTGTTCGTAAATTCTGTAATCGTGATATCTGCACCACATTCCTTCGCAAGCAAACGATACGGAAGGTCGGACACGCCTGCCATCGGAGCGAGATAGAGCGGTCGTTGTTCACCCGACCAAGGCTCGTAGGTATCGAATCCGAAATCACGCATCATGCATCGCCCGGTGACAGAACCTCTTCAATCATCGCACCTACACGTCGAATCCTACGCAAGACTCGATCGAATCGTGTGGTCATGATTTGTTGACAATCTTCAAGCGTATGTCCAACCAATCGATAGCCAAGTGGTAGTCGGCCTCCAAGTAAATT
>CEUM01104790.1_pt1 | contig 31334 bp, 20 predicted proteins | sample 356421 | NCBI WGS metagenome assembly CEUM01 (sample SAMEA2622716, study PRJEB7988) | marine metagenome | biome: marine biome (ENVO:00000447); feature: surface water layer (ENVO:00002042); material: "saline water (ENVO:00002010), including plankton (ENVO:xxxxxxxx)" | depth 5 m
TGAAGTATGGGTGAGCCAAAGTTTTCCAGACCAAAGTTCGATACGCCTCCACATCCATGGAAGAAGGCACGAATCGAAGAGGAGCACCTCATCCAAGCCAATCACGGCTTGAAGAACATGCGTGAGATTTGGAAGGCCAAGTCTCAGCTCCGCCGTCACCGACGTCAAGCCATGCGCTTGATTGGTATGGTCGACACCACCGAAGGTCATGGAATGCGTGAGATGGACGATCTTCTCCGCTCCCTCCATCACAAGGGCCTCATCACCAAGGAAGCATCCCTTGACGATATTCTCTCGCTCAGTGCTGAAGACATCCTCAACCGACGCCTCCAAGCACAAGTCTACTACAAGGGTCTTGCTTGCTCTCTCAAGCAAGCACGACAACTCGTGACCCACGGTCACATTTGCATTGGTGACCAAAAGGTTACGATTCCATCCTACCCAGTCACTCGTGACGAGGAAGAAATCATCCAATACCATCCATCAAGCGAACTCAACAACCCGGATCATGACATTCGCAAGGCCATTGACGGACGCCGTGAAATGGCTGAGTATGCTGTCGATGAGGAAGAGGTCGACCCAGAAGCGACCAAGCCATTCGCTGACGAAGTCGCTGAAGCTGCTGCAGCAGCACCAAGCGCAGAAGATGGAGGTGAGGCCTGATGACACGTCGAGCCATCGTCAACATCTTCTCTTCCTACAACAACATCCTCATGACAGCAACCGATTTGACCGGTGCTGAAACCATTGGAACATGCTCCGGTGGACAAGTTGTCAAGTCGTCCAAGGACAGTGGCGGACAATTCGCTGCAACCCGTGCTGCTGAGCGTCTCGCTGACATGCTCAAGGACAAGGAATTCACACAACTCATCGTCAAGTATCGTGCACCTGGCGGTAACAAGTCCAACAACACCGGACCTGGTGCACAAGCGGCTATTCGAGCACTGACACGTGCAGGTATGACCATCACTCGTATCGAGGATGTTACACCAATCGCTCACGACGGCACCAAGAAAAAAGGTGGGCGTCGTGGACGACGTGTCTGATTTGGAGGAATGAAGATGAAAGCAAGCGTTGTTGACGGGTATCCACAAGGAAACAAAATGAAGATTCTCATCGAAGATGCTGATGCATCTCAGATAAACGCACTTCGTCGTGCGATCATTGCCGATGTACCAAAGATGGCCATCGACAAAGTCATGTTCACGCTCGGTGTAAACCAAGACAACAACCGTGGCGAAATTTTTGAGTCGGTGAACGCACTTCCGGACGAAGTTATTGCGCACCGTCTCGCTATGATACCAATTCCTACCTGCCCAGAGAACAGCATTGTTGCTCCTGATGACTGTCCAAATTGCATGGACATGGCTGAAGAAGACCGCGGCTGCCCATTGTGCCAAGTCTTGTACACACTCAACGTTCAAGGCCCATCCTCAGACAGCGATGAGCCATACCGTGTTGTTCGTGCAGGAGACTTGACCAACGTATCCGATCCTACGTTCGATATCAGCGAAGAAATGCAATCCATCCCAATTACCTACCTCGCTCAGGGACAGTTCCTCGAGTTCATTGCGTTCGCAACACTCGGTCGAGGGCGTGACCACGCCAAGTGGTCTGCTGCATCTGCAGTCACCTTCCAACCACGCTACGTAGCAGAACTCAAGAAGCCAAAGAAGGCCTCCGTTCTCTTCGATCTTGATCTCAAGACCAGCGATGGTCGAGCCATTGATGCGAAACTCTTCAGCAACAAGAAATGCGACGATATTTCAACCGTTCTCGATCTCGAGAAGGCTCTTCACCAAGTCGGTCACGGTACTGGCCGAGATGCAGACTTCGATGAGGCGATTGTTCTCAACAAGGTTGACGGCAGTTTCGTCTTCTCTTTCGAGACCGATGGTTCACTGGCTCCTGAAGCTGTCTTCAACGGCGCCATTGAGGAATTGAAGTCTCGCTTCACCGACCTCGGTGACGATCTCGGACGAGCCTTTGCTTGATTCGGATATCGGACCTTCCGCCATCTTGATGATTCACTGTGAGATGGCTTGACCATGGCAACAGTTCAGGTTGGTGGACACATCACCTTACTGTTTTCAATTCATGATGATGCTCTTCTTCCTCGAAACCAAGGAAGTCGAGGAGCGGGAATTTGTCTTGAGCATGGTGTTTCCGTATCGATTCAAGAATCGGGGCGAAGCGAGGTCATCGAGGCAGGTCAAGAGATGGCTGGTTGGGATCAAGACATTCCTGAAATCAAATCGAAAGGAACGACTGACGTTACGATCAATGCGCAGATATCGAATGAATCGCTCAGTGAGCAAATGTACGACGATCTCATCGACGAACTACGTCAAGCACGTCTTCTTCCAAAGGATGCCAATTATTCCATTCACGTTGACCTTGAATTACCACTCAGCCAAGGGTTCGGTATGTCTGCTGCAGGACTTTCAGCACTGGCTTTGGCTTGTTTTCAGATGACTGGAAAAGGATCTGCTCCACAGTACTTCCGAGCTGCACATCACATCGAGAGACGGTACTCTGGAGGCCTTGGCGATGTTCTTGGACTCTATGCCGGAGGTGTTGAACTACGAACGCATCCTGGTTCACCACCGTCACCAGGCGTTGCCCGAAGCTTTTCTCTTGATTCACATATCCTCTTGGTTTGGCAGTCCAGTGAATCCAAGCATACGTCAGAATACATCGACCATCCGGACTGGAAGTCAAGCATTACGCGTGCAGGTGATGCTGCAGTAGACCGTCTTGCAATGAAGCAATGGGATGCATCCATTTGGAATGAACTGTTGAAGGAAGCACAAACGTTTGGTCGAATGTCCAAGATGTTGGAAGAACCTTCCAGACAATCGATGCTTGCTTCGGTCCAATCTGTGATCAATGAATTGAATCTTCAAGCAAAGATAAGGGCACGATTGTGCATGCTTGGAACGTCATGTGTCCTCCTTCCTGCAAAAGCCAATCAACCGCTTGATGAGCGTGATTTGCGACAACTTTCCGAACGTCTTCGTTCGGTCAATTTGGATTCACTCGTAACGCGAATCGCATCGCAGCGGTTCGTCTAAGGACGATCTTGCAATTCTGTGAGGTCCAACGGGCTGGCATCCAACATGGTCACACCAGCCATGTACAGATTTTCTGAGAAACCGTGTCTGAACACGATGGCTCCACTTCCCCATTCGTTGATGTACCGCATCATTTGCTTGGACATCTTCTTGCGCTGGAATCCTACGTCGGCACCGTAGAAGTGCTTCGCATCAATCCAAGCAACTGGCTGGCCATTGATTTCAACATGGTCGAGGAACAGAATATCTGGCGTCAATTTTGGACCACCGATTTCAATCGATTGCTCTTTGACAAGTTCAGGCTGACGGCGGAGTCGGACGCCTTGTTCCTCAAACCAATCGGCGAGGATGGTTTCGAACACATCAGCACGAAGATGTGTCTCACTTTGATCCACGTTTGAAACTCGATCGGCTTCCTCTGCAGCTTCGAATTCTTTGCGTTCACGAGTCGAAAAGCGAGAAGGTGCGCGGACGGCTTCTTTGATCTTCGTCTTCGACCATCCTTTCTCAGCGAGAATTTGCCGGAAGATGTTCATGGGAGGGAAGTCGTATTTTTTCGACAATTCGACCACGGACATCCCCTGCTTGTAATCGCGATGGATTTGACGGCCACGGTTGCGCATGGTTGAGTGGCCGTAGACGGTCTTCTGCTGGAGAAGTGCTGAGCGAAGTGACAATGCTTGATCTGCGGAAATCGAAAGCGATTCGGCAAACTCTGCGATTTCATCGACACGATCGTCATCAAGCCACCCGAACTCGCCTCTACGAACAACAAAACCGGCCATTTTCTCCTCATCTGAAAGCCGAACAGGATTGCATTTCCACGTGAACGAGAACGATTTTGCATCGGATGGATCATCTGGCAAGCCAACGGGCTGGAGGCCGGTCTTCTTGTAATCAAACCGGTCTTTAGCTCGTCGATTGTATTCGAGAAGTTCCTTCTTTGATTGTTCAATCAGATTGTCCTTGCGCGGTCCGCCGTACCGACGACGGTTTCGCTGACGCCCCTGGCCGCTACGTTTTGGCTTACGGCCTTGGGACATGATTGGGCCTCGACATCGACCGTCTTTGAACCAATCGTCACAATGGACTGTATGCACTGCAACGCAACACCTTCATGAAGTGGCAGTACATCATCAAACCATGATTCGGGCGGTTGGCATTGTTTTGCTTCTCCTCCTTTCAACAATTTCGCATATTCAATCCGAATCTCATCTCACTGAACAATCACCTGTCTCAACCTCCTCAGAAGTCGAAGCACTTGGATGGGTTGTACCAATAGGAGGATTCCGTGACGATGTTATCACCTCTCACGTACCATTAAGCAACAATTCTACCGTTGTTGGTGGAACCTTCACTTCAGGAATTCTGATTGGCGACGAAGGCCATGACTCAACTCAACCAACATTCGATGATATGGATGGATTTATTGCCATACTCAATGAAACAAATGAGTGGAATTTTAGTTTATCATTTGGGAGTATTGGTGTCGATTCTGTCACAAATCTCGCTCTGTTGAGCGATGGAGACCTCATCGTTTCGGGAAATTATTGTCTCGGAAGCCTCGAGAATGAATGCAGCATGCAACTCGGCTCTCTTCCTGCCTTGGAAAAGGACGATGATTCCGATGAAGGAAATGCTTTCATCGCCCGGTACGATTTTCTGACGGGATGGCAATGGGCAGAAAGCATCAGTAATCGCGACCTTGTTCGGATTTTCGATATCCATATTGATGAAAATGATCAAATCCATACAGCGATTTTGTTTCAAGAGCAAGTCGATAAGGGTCAACAAGGATTATCAGGTGGAAGTGAACCAAGTTTAGGCATTCTGATCTTCAATGAAAGCGGTTATCCTAAACTAAATTATTCGACAGAATCCTCCACGGGTACTGAACATTTTGGAGGTTTTTGTCAGAACTCAGTCGGTGAGACGTTCATCACATTCACTTTTTTTGGTAGTTTGATTATTGAGGATTTGACCTTTGAATCCAACGGTGGAACGGATATTGTTGTAGCCAAATACAACGAAAGTGGATGGGTTTGGATGCAACAAGGTGGAGGAATTGGAAACGATATGACAACTGGTTGCGTTGCTGGCCATGAAAACGACATTGTGATTTTTGGTGGTTTTGAAGGCAATGCCACTTTTGGTCAATACTATACCGAAACATCCCAATGGCTGGATGGTGTTCAAGCGACCATTACAACCGATGGCGTTTGGAAGGCAGTGAATACGGAAGGAGGAATTGGGTATGAAATGTTTAGTGGTGCCTATCGAACACCGTCAGGGTCTACAATCTACGCTGGCATCACCACGAAAGGGTTCACACTTGGAAGCGAGACTCTTGACGAGTATGATGATGACGACACATATTTTGGAACGGATATTTTCCTCGCTGAGCAAAATCAAACCGGGAATTGGGATTGGGCTATCGTGGCAGGAAGTTCGGGCCGAGACCTCTTGTCTGAAATCACGCCATCCAACACTGGTGGGACCTTGACGACCTTCACCTATGTAGGTTCAGGACTTTTTGGTAATCACTCCATCCAAGAGATTGGCCGCCAAGATGGAGGCATCTGGCACTATGAGACCGATCTTGACGGGGATGGCCTGTTGGATGGGATTGACAATTGCCCCCGAGTACCCAACGTAGAACAAGAAAACTTTGATTCGGACGTTTTTGGTGATGCTTGTGATGACGATGATGACAACGATGGAATTATCGATATTGCAGACGCTTGCGAAAAAGGTGTACTAGGCTGGACTAGTACCACATCAACGGATTACGATCAGGATGGATGCAGAGATTACGATGAAGACTTTGATGATGATAACGACACAATTCTCGACCACCTTGACGCATGTGTCAAAGGTCCACTCGGCTGGGTTTCAACCGAAGAAAACGATGTAGAAAGAGATGGTTGCTCGGATTACGATGTTGATGAGGATGGACTCGTTGATCAGTTGGACAATTGCCCGAATATTCCCAATAGTGGACAAGAAGATTTGGATGGGGATTTATTCGGCGACGTTTGTGATTCTGACCAGGATGGCGATGGTATTCTCGATGCTGAAGATGATTGTCCACGAGATTTAGGGCTCTGGGAATCGAGCGAAAGCAATGATTGGGACAGGGATGGCTGTCATGATAGTGTCAATGATGTTGACGATGACAATGATGGAATGCTCGATATGATAGGTTCAAACCAACTCGACATGTGTCCGAAGGGCTATTGGAATTGGAATTCTTCGAATACATCACTCGATCTCGACCAAGACGGCTGCCATGATGAATTTGAAGATGAAGATGATGATGGAGATGGCTTTGAGGATATATCCGATCTATGCCCAAGTGGTCTCGTTGGCCCGGTGTTGCCCTCACAAGATTTCGATACGGACGGGTGTGTCGATGACGCTGAAGACATCGACAATGACGCAGATGGCGTACTGAATGAGGAGGATATATGCCCTCGGACACCACTCGATACGACCATCGTCGATGGTTCGGGTTGTTCGCCCCAGCAAGCTGATACAGACTCAGATGGAATCTTGAACACGAATGATTTGTGTCCGTCCACTACGTTAGGGGAGGTTGTAGATGAACAAGGATGTACTGTCATAGTGGCAGAGCCTAAGGCAGAACAACCTGAATCCTCCTTTGGATTCAATCAAATATTGATGATTCTCGCATTCATTCTCATAGGGGTCGCTGCGTACATGGGGTCTCGATCAGTTAAGCCGCCAACGCAGATCTCCCACGAGAAGTCAGTTCCAACATCTGATACGGAACCCAAAGCACTTCAGGAAGAAGGTTCACAAGGAACCGAAGCTAGTGAAGAAGCCAATCAAGCATAGATGAATGCGGGTGAAAGCGGCATTGCTACGCCAGCCTTTCCAGTTTCATCCTCTTGACTTTCTCCACGAACAACCTGTACAGATTCAAGACCAAGCTCTTCTGAAATAAAGGAAGATGCATCTGCATAGACACCTTTCTCACTCAGTGATGAACGAAGAATCCGTTTCTTTTCATCATCCCATTTGAACACCTGAGGAAGCATTCGCTTGTTCCAGAACCCGAGTCTTTCACCACGTGTTTCCCCTTGTGCAAGATCGGATTGAGTCAATATGCCCATGAACGATTTGATGTTGTTCCCTTCGCCAAGGTGAGACAATGCCATCTCGGCCATTTCGTTTCGCCAAGATGCAGAGGTGACGATGGTGAGCGATGTTGCTTCTCCATCGATGTGTCGCTCAGCAACACTGCGAACCTTTCGTGCTTGCTCGAGCAGATCTCGAATCAATGCCTCTCCATCTAGAAGCGCTTGGTCATCCTCGCTGACGGCTTGAATGTCATCCATCACATGCGCAGCGAGGAGTCCTTCTCCACCAAGTCGCGCCCACCAGTCCTCTGCAAGATGCGGTGTGGCGATACCGATCATATGGGTCCAAGAATGAAGCAATGTTCGGCCAACTTCAGCGTTACCTCCTCCTCGACGTACGTACCAGTTGATGTCCTTGACCATGTCATAGTGAGAGCATTCGACAGCTCGACGCAAGTCGTATCGGTCCATTGCATCGGACCATTGTTGGAGACGTTGTCGAAGTCGAGCCAGCATCCATGTATCGATTGAATGGGCAGGCTTGTTCCATCTGAGGAGTTGGTCGGGCATGGTTTGCAGTTGTTGCATCACCCGATGATTGGCTTCAACAGCTGAGTCGGACCAATCCATTCCTGCGGTCGGATTCGCAGCAAAGAGAATGAACAATCGAACGGTATCGGCACCGAATTGCTCAATCATTTGTTCAGGAGAAACGGTGTTTCCAAGCGACTTACTCATCTTGGCCGAGCGCTCACCGAGTGGAGAATCACAGTGTGGACATGGCGATCCAGCATGGATGACAGGGAGCGTTACAGAACATGTTTCACAGAATGGAGCGCCCTTGTTGACCATGCCTTGACAGAGCAATTCGTTGAATGGCTCATCGATGCTGTGGAAGCCAAGATCACGAAGTGCCTTGGTATAGAATCGAGCGTAAATCAAGTGCATTTGTGCGTGTTCGATTCCACCACAATAGAAGTCGACGTTCATCCAATAATCTGCGATATCTGAATCGTACCATTGTTCGAGGTTGTTGGCATCGGTGTAACGCAAGAAGTACCACGAGGAGTCAACGAAGGTATCCATCGTATCGGTTTCTCTTCGTGCAGGCTTACCACACTTGGGGCAATCTACGTTAAGGAACGATTCTGAAGTTTCCAATGGATTCCCTTTCCCATCAAAGACAACGTCGCGTGGAAGTTCAACTGGAAGTTGATCTTCAGGAACAGGTACGGCTCCACAGTCTTCACAGTGAATGATTGGAATCGGTGTGCCCCAGTAGCGTTGGCGGCTGATGAGCCAAGGGCGAATCTTCCAATTGACCCGACGATCACCCTTGCCAGTGGCTTCGAGGGCATCGATGACAGCCGCACGCGCAGCATCTCCGAACTGTCCATCGAATCCATCCATGCCAGAATGAATCATGTATCCGTCTTCTGTATATGCTGATTCAAGTTCTTCATCAGCATCGCCATTCTCGTTTTTGATCAATACACGCTTGATGGGCAAGTCGTATGTCTTGGCAAAGTCGAAATCACGTTCATCGTGACCTGGAACAGCCATAACAGCACCTGTTCCGTATGTAGCGAGAACGAAATTACCGGCCCAGATTGGAATCCTTTCACCAGTCAGCGGGTGGATGGCAAAGCGTCCAAGTGAAACGCCCTCCTTCTTGTTGAGGTTCTTGATTCGATCGAACTCGCTCATGTTGGCATAGACATCGTGCATGGCTTTCCAACCGGCCTCATACTCTGTTCCTTTGACCAGCTCTTCCGCAAGGGGATGCTCTGGTGCAAGCGTGACGAATGTGACACCGAACAGGGTGTCAGGGCGAGTTGTGAAGACGCGAATGGTTTCTTCGCTCCCTTCAATACCGAATTCGATCTCAGCTCCTTCGGACCGGCCCAACCAATCTTCTTGCATCAATCGAACGCTTTCTGGGAATTCGATGGTATCGAGACCATCGAGCAACTGTTGTGCATACTTGGTGATGTCAATGAACCACTGACTCATGTCCTTTTGTCGTACTGGACCGTTGCATCGCCAGCAGCGACCTGCCTTGACTTGTTCGTTGGCAAGGACCGTTGAACAGCATTCACACCAATTAACTGGAGCAAACTCACGATAGGCGAGTCCGGATTTGAAAAAGCGCGTGAAGAACAATTGGTTCCATTTGTAGTAATTCGGATCGTGACTCTTGACCAATCGACTCCAATCATATGAGAATCCCATGCGCTTGATCTGTTCTGTAATGGATGCCATGTTCTTCTCGGTAATGTCATGAGGATGTCCTCCTTCAGCAATGGCTGCATTTTCAGCCGGCATTCCAAACGAATCAAATCCCATCGGATATAGGACGTTGAAGCCCTTCATTCGCTTGTATCGGGCGACAGCATCACCAATTGAGTAGTTTCGAACGTGCCCCATGTGCATTTTTCCGGAGGGATATGGATACATCTCCAAACAGTAGAATTTCGGTTTGGATACATCATCGCTCGAAGCAAAGACGTCCGCATCGCTCCATGCTTGTTGCCATGCAACTTCATCCGTCGTCTTCATCTCATCCGACACGTCGACACTTCCTACGCTAAACACGCCTCCATGCTATCCTTCTTCAATCCACCTCAGCGAATCGAATTTAGAGGTTCATATCGTTCTGTAGGTATGCTTCGCTGGTCTCAAGAAGGAACATCGCCTCCTTGGTGAGTTTGTAGCGGTTGCGCATACCCATACGACGTCCTTCGATGAGGCCGTATTTCTCCAAGGTACGGAGATGGTGGGAGATGAGTTGTTGGGATTTGTCAAGTCGCTTCGCAAGTTCGGCTTGTGTGGGGAAGTCTCCCATTTGGCTATCATGGTCGAGCAAAACCAGAATCTTCCCTTGAAGCGAAAGTGGATCTGGAGCGAGAATTGGTACTGGAAGTGCATCAGCCTCGAGCAATGGGTGGAGCGTATTGGTCAATGGATAATAGCGGACCAACCGGCCGTCCTTGCGTCGCCAGATGCTCTCTTCTTGTTCAAGAACGCGCAGATGATGGGAGAGTTGTCCATTGCTCATGTCCAAGGCGGACAAGAGTGCGCGGAAATGACAACCAGGATTTGCTGTGAGGTAACCCAACAGCCGTCCACGTTGGAAACGACCATCGCTCGTCTCAGAGGTTTTTCCGATCAGACCGAGGAACCACAATCCGGTGAGTGTGGTCGAGATTCGGATGGCTTCGTTGTTGAACACAGCAAAGCCGAGCATGGAGAGAATGGCACTCACGGTGAGAACAGTAACGGCTTGAGGAGCCCAATCAGGGACCGCTTGGGATTCTATTTCTTCTATTTCGACGACGTTCGTCTCCTCAACAACAATTTCTTCTTCGACGGGCGGTGTTTCAAGAAGGATGCTGGTCAGGGTGTAACTTTCCGCAGTAAATCGTGAGCAGGCATCGTTTGCAACGGTCTGTTGGGCTTCATACATGCCGTTTGCCCCGCGTTCAGGCAACCAATTGGCCATTGCAGATTCGGCGAGCATGTGGATGGTTCCATCTTCATCTTCAAGCATCCAACACGTTCCATCGGCAGTGAGTACTCCGCTCCAAACTCCAGCGATGAATACGCTTGGGGTTTGAGTTACTGGAATTTCGCCTTGGTTGCCATCCTCCCCGTCAACAATTTCGTTCAGAATTGGCCAACTGAATGTTTGTTCAGTGAGGATCTCTTGTTCGGTGATAAGATCGAGTCGCAAGCGGTAATTGCCATCGGTCAAGGTTACATCCTTGAGTTCACTACCACGAAAGACGAGTGTATCATCTGAGTCGATGCGAATGGTGTAACCTTCTTGAATCTCGTCGTCACAGAGTGCTTTCGTCTCGTAGACTTTTTGTTCAGTTTCCATGTCCCATAAGTGTAAGAATGCCTTGCAACGTCCGTGCCATTCAATGTCAACAAATTCATCATTTCCTGTAAGTTGCAATTCAAATTCAAGGTCACTTTCTGTAGCATCGAGTAGGAGAGAGGTTTGAGGGGCACTCATATCACCGCATCTCGAAAATACATCCCGAATATGCTTGACGGTGGTTGAGGTTGCGTAGCTGAATTCAGGAAGTTCACCAACAATGACATAATCTCCGGTTGTCAATGAACATCCAGTTTCATCAACAAAAGACCATGATGGAAGAGGGAATGTGGTCTGTGAGTTTGCTCCGACAACAACGTCCAACTCAGTGTCCCTGCAGGATGTTTGTTCCAATGAATCAAAGACGATTGCACCACTTTCATCCACAACCCAAAACGAGCCCCGACACGTACTGGTGAAGCGTAGGAACTCATTCTGGTCCCCAGTATTGTGCAGGCTGAGGGAACCTTCCAGCAAAGATCCTTGGGGGTATACATCATACGGTGTCGAAATCGAGAGCTGAAGAGGATTTTCCAACATCTCTGACTGATGAATGTGTAACTCCTTTTGCGAGAGGAGGTGACCATCTGGTGTTGCAACAGTAAGAGGCACATCACCAACGATGTTTGGTTGGAATAAGGAATGCCCGAGGGGTATCACGCCGTATGGTTCGATGACGTCAACTCCTGCATTGCAGGAAGGGCCAAGGATAGAGGATTCAAATTCGATAAGCAGGCGACATTCATCAAAAGAAGAAACATCAATTGGGTGAGATGTTGGGTTGTATACTTCGTAGGTGAGGACGAAAGGTTGTCCATTCTCCAACGTGTCTGTCCGATGAGTCATTGATGTACTGAATTCGAGTTCAAGCGGAAGGTTGGATTGCTGCTGGACCATGACATCAATGGTTGATGATAACCCGGATCCTGCAAGTTCAACGAGTATCGTGTACATTCCAGCAGGAACAAGATTCCCTGATTGGTCGGTTAGATCCCATTGCAATGACTCGAGAGCAGAGGTTCCGGATGGAACATCCAGCCCACGGCTTTGGCCCCTACAAGTTGTGCTCTCATCGAGGAGAGTCGTACCTGCTGTATTTGCAATGCGCATGACCACGCCACATGATGGGTCTTCGGTGATGGAGGTTGCAGCCCCATCGTTCACGATGGAAGAACCGAGAAGAACGCTCTCTCCTGCGCCATACCAAGGCTTGGAGTTTTCATCCAATACCTCGATTTCGAGACGAACAGCACCAGTTTCTTCAGCGCTCACCGGGATGAGGAGGACAAGCAACATCACCATAGATGCTGCAACAAGACGACGCATACGCCCCTCTCCCATGTTTTTGCATAGTTCTCATTGACTTAAAGGGCAACGGTACAAACCATACGTAAATCAATCCAGGTCAAGCATCGTTGGAATGGATGCTTGCAGTGCTTCCTGTTGCTGAATCTCATGTTGTTTCCATGCAGGAAGCGATGCAGGATCGACCCAACCAAGCTCACGTGCTTTGTCGAATTCACCATTGGCGACGTAATAGTCAATCCATTGTTGTCGACGCTCTTCTTCATCCATGAGTTGTTCCTCAGCCTTTCGCTCGATGGCTCGCTCTCGCATCATCTTGTTGCGACTTGATTGTCGTGCGAGCATGGCAACAAGAATGGCTGCGAGCATGAACGCAATGATACCGCCCATGGCATAGAGCACCACATTGGATGACTTTGCTTCGACTTCGGCAACCGCCTCTTCCTCGTCCGCCTTATTCGGATCTTCTGTTATCGAACATGTGACCTGCCCAGGAATCCCTACTGAAACGGCTGGATCCCACTTGCACGGATCGTTCAAGTCGGACATACCGTCGTTATCGCTGTCTGGACAACCGAATCGATCGATGGTTGACGTTCCGTATTCGTTTCGACATTCGTCCGGTTGATACGCTCCGTTGGTGAAGTTGTTTCCGTAACCATCGCCATCGTTGTCATCTTGCTGTGTCTTTCGAAGTGGGAAAGCGTCTGGAGCAATACCAGTGCTGTTGTCACCGCGACCGTCGCAATCCATGTCAGCCCATTGTGTAACATCGTTCGGGAAGGCATCGCCAATTTGCTCGCAGAGCTCAATCATCAAACCAGTGTTCTCTTCGTCAGGAACGGTGATGTTTGTGATGACGTAGTTGTCACCAACTCCGTCTCCGTCTTTGTCGCACCACTGAAGCGGGTCGTTCGGGAAGGCGTCAGCACCAGTGCAATCAGGTTTCGCAACGAAGTCACCGAACGGGTCAGCATGACCGTCACCGTCGTAATCAGGACAGCCTTGGACACCGTTCTCTGTGCTCTTGCCGAAGACATCGAGGCATTCGTCACCTTCGGTGAATTGCACGTTGTCACCAAAGCCGTCCCCATCTTGGTCAGCCCACTGAAGTGGTTGGTCTGGGAACGCGTCTTCAGGGTCGGTGAAACCGTCACCATCGGAATCAGGACATCCGCGAGATGTTGCTGAGTTGGATTCACCATAGGTCTGAGGACAGACGTCGGAGTTTCCTTCTGAAACACCATCGCCGTCCGTATCGACAAAGTTGTCTCCATAGCCATCGTTGTCAGCATCGGACCACTGCGTAGGGTCGTTCGGGAAGCGGTCACCATTGGTGCCGCCAGGATTGTCTCCATAGCCATCACCATCGGAGTCTCGCCATTGCGAAGCATCGTTGGGGAAGAAGTCTGGATTGTTTCCATCAGGGTTGTCACCGTAGTTGTCACCGTCTGCGTCTTCCCATTGCGTGCCGTCATCCGGGAACGGATCGCCAGTGTTCGAATAACCATCACCGTCACGATCTGGACATCCGTATTGGTCTTCCGTGGACGGCCCAGCCTGGTTTGGACAATCGTCTGCGTTGTTTCCATCAGGGTTGCTTCCAAAGCCGTCGTTGTCTTCATCGCACCATTGTGTTGCATCATTCGGGAAGGCATCTGCTCCGTAACAATCGGTTCGTGCGGGCCATCCTGCATCTGGATCGGAATAGCCATCACCATCTGTGTCAACGCAACCAAGTCGGTCGTAGGTTGAGTTACCCCAAACGGTTGGGCAACCATCGGCTCGGTCGCTCATTTGCTCATCGCCGATCCAGTCACCATCAGTATCGCGCCATTGGGTTCTGTCAAGCGGGAAGACGTCGATGTTTTGTGCACCAACGATGATTTCACCGGGCCATTCTGGAGCTCGATATTCGTTCCATGAGACATCTTCGTAGTTGTCGCCGTAACCGTCACCATCGGTGTCGTTCCACTGTGTCGGATCGTCCGGGAAAGCATCTCCACGTTGGTTGATGTGGAGTTGATTGGATGCAATTTCGTAGAGGTAGTTGTCACCATATCCGTCGTTGTCAGCATCGACCCATTGCTCCTTGTTGCTCGGAGCCCAGTCGTTGAGGTCGGACCAACCGTCCCCATCCGAGTCAGTGCATCCGAATCGGTCTTCGGTGCTGTTGCCCCAGTCGTTGGGACATTCGTCAGGTTGGAACGCTGGAGCAGGATTGTCACCGTATCCATCACCATCGCTGTCGTCCCATTGGGTTCCTTCTGATGGGAAGGCGTCAACGATCCCATCGCCTTGGTCCGTGGTGTTGTAACCATCGTTGTCCTCGTCGATATCAGCAAACCAGTAGTAAACACCCTCGTCGTTTCTGCCGTGGGCAGTGACGATGCGCGTGTTGTCGGGACTCCAGGAAATGCCGTAAATGACGCCGCAGTTGTTGTTGCTTCCAGACTGACAGTTGCCCGGCCTCGGGCCGCTCACAGAATCGACTTGAGTTCCTGTATCGACTTGATAGACATAGGCTGTGTTTCCATCGGTTTGGTACCAATACATCCCAACAGCGATTTGCGTGCTGTCTGAAGAAAAGTCAACGGAAGCACAGGATGTCGACATCGTTTTCTGCCAAATACGTGACCAGGATGAGCCAGTGAATTCGTACATGTCAACGCTCGAAGAACTTCCTTCCCAGCCACCGCACATGACGATGTAGTTTCCATCCGGGGACCATGCAATGGCGTTTACAGAAGCGCTTGGGTCGGAAATACTCCAAACGGCTGTGGACGTCGTCACATTGACGACAAAGAAATCGCCATTTCCAGCAGCTGCTACGTGCTTTCCGTCAGGAGAGAACGCAACATCGTAGAATCGATCTTCTCCGTTGGGATTCATGTTGCCAAATTCAGTTCCATCTGAGGTTTTGATAAGTGTGATTTCTCCGTTTGTACCGCTGTTTCCAGAACGACCAATGGCTACTGCAACCAACGAACCATCCGGTGAGAAATCAACAGAATTGACTCGATCTCCTCCTCCAACATCGACGCTGATTGAGCCGTGAAGTGAGGACAAATTGCTTGCATAGTAGATGTTGATGGTATCGTCGTTGATTGCAGCGGCTATGTACTGTCCATCGTTTGACCACGCAACGTCATTGACATCGGTTCCAGCATTCGCAGATCGGAGATTGATGTGCGTTGTCACGTTCCAAACACGGACAAATCCATCTTCGGATGCAGTGACAATCATTTCGCCATCGGGCGAGAAATCAACGCCGAAGTATTCGCTGTTGGACGTTGTTGTGAATTCATTCTGGAAGTTTGGGTTTGTAATCGCCCATCCATCGTTGAAATCGGACGTACCATCGCCGTCTTTGTCAGGACAACCATCACGATCTGTGTTTGAGGTACCATAGGCCCACGGGCAATCGTCGAGAGAATCTTCAACGCCGTCACCATCCGAATCTGCCGCATGTGCGCTCAGTGGCGAGAGGACAATCCCGGCCATGAGGAAGATGAGGAGCCAACCCACGACCCTTTTCTCACGCAACTCAGAACTCATACTCCTCCGAGGTTGATATCTTATTAGGGGTTGTGGTCTTTCTGTGCACAATGAAACACAGGTCATCGGAACGCTTGAACGTGATATTCTCCACAGAGGGACATGGCCGAGGGGTTGCCAAAAGTCAACGTCGCTGTCTCAGACCGCGTCTTGCTTCACCTCTTGCACCATGACCATCTTGCTGACCGGTTCATCGTGACTTCTGCATTGACTCGACCAGGAATTGCGGAAGCGTGCGCACAACATCCGCCGAACGTCAGCCGAACCATGCGAGACCTTGTCCGCAAAGGTTGGGTGAGTGAACACACGCGTTCGATTCAGAACGATGATCGACGCCAAAAGACGTGGCAATTGACTGAAGAAGGTCGCGATATGGCAAAAATTCGGACGAACAAATTGGGTGAAACCAAGGTCTTGGTACGGGACAAAGAGGGTCAACTCCTTGAGATTGAATCGATAGACGCTGCCGACCGTTTAGCTTCAGATATGTCGTTGTTGCAAGTACTGCTTCATGCGCAACACGAAGGCGTTCTAACGTGGGGCGACATTCGTTTTGGTTTAATCAAGAAGCAGGATGAAGAAGATTCCACTCCACCGCCAGGTCGACTTCAGCCGCTTGCTGGTGTTCACGCAACTTATCACACGAGCGCACCACAGACCCGCAAAATGCGTGGACGAGATGACGAACTCAAGCGTCTGGATGACTGGTTTGATGGCCGCTCGGCCTTCGCCGTCGTTTCAGGCATAGCAGGAATTGGAAAGTCGACACTTGTTGCAGAATGGTTAGCGAGTAAGCAAGAAGAGCAACCGAATCTCTCAATTTGTTGGTATCCGTGTCAACCTTGGGATCGTGAAGTTGGTCTTGCTGTGAGTCTCCTCCATCGATTCGGTATTGATGAGAAGCACGATCCATACAACCTCATTGAGACGCTTCCATTACGTCCTGGCGCCCCATTGGACGTTGATACGTGGCGACGTCGATTGCTTGCTTACTTGACGGATGCGTACACGGTTCGGGAACGTTTCTCGATTGCTCCCGGTGGTCCTCCTCCATATTGGCTGATCGTTCTCGATGACGTTCATCACATCGCATCCGAATCGAAGAATCTCCTTGGAGCATTGCTGCAAATCTCTCAGAAAACGCCGTTGCGCTTTGTTCTGATTTCTCGAACCTCGCTGGACTTTTACGATCGAAGAGATGTTCATACGCGAGACATCGTTGAAGAGTTGCCACTCTCCGGTCTTTCATTGGATGAAACCTCGCAATGGTTGGATGAGCTTGACCTGCACGATATCGATGCGAATGATGTTCATGAGCGAACAGGTGGACACCCGTTGGCGATTGAGATGCTTGAATTGTACGGCAAACCGACGCATGAAGATTGGTTACGATTCTTGGATGAAGAAATTCTAGCACCGCTACCCGATGATGAACGAGAACTCTTGGCAACGCTTGCGGTTTCAGATAAACCAATACCTTGGAAAGCACTTGCCAACAGTTTGGATTGGGACGGGACGCCTCCTCAGCGCTTGATCGATTACGGCCTCCTCATCGAGTTGGAGCAAGGCATGTGGTTGCATGAAGCGTTGCGCGAACGTCTTGTGCGTGAAGTTGGTTCTGCAGAAACAGAACGCCGTCAACGAATCAAGTGATTCAGAAGTCATCAGCTGTCATGTGGTTGTCGACCCAGGCGGTCAAAGCAGCCTTGGACATCATGCCACTTTTGTTGTCGACCATGGTTCCGTTTCGGAACAAGAAGAGAGCAGGAATTCCACGGACGCCAAGTCGAGCAGCGTGCATGGTGTTGGCATCGGTATCGACCTTGGCGACTAGAATGTCACGTTCGGACGCAAGATCGTTCAAAATAGGAGCAATTGCTTTGCATGGTCCACACCATTCCGCCCAGAAATCAACGAGAACCCATTCGTTCTCATTGAGTGCGCCTTCAAACTCCGAATCTGTGACCGCTTTTACCTCGCCCATGATAAAACCGGTCGGCCGTCGTTTCAAGAACCTTTGCAGGCAAATTCATGGGACGCCCAAGGGAGTCCCATCGATGTCTCATATACTTCCAAAGACAACTATACTACATGGCCGCAATGAAAGGAAAAGGCACACAAAAAGAGGCACGATTGGAGCGCCTCAAAGCAGAAATTGCAACCTACATCGAAGATCGACCAGGTTGCTCAGCAGCGGATATCGTTGCATACTTGTCGAACGAGCGCAAAATGAGAAATCACGGTCTTACCGCACGGAAGATTGGATACTTCATCCCGCGTCACATGAAGAACAGCATCGGGTTCAAACTTGATGCGGCCACGGGCAAGCGTATCTATCACGCCATGGGATGACCAAACATTCAATGGAGCGAGGTCCGTCGAGCCGACATGGACTGGCCTTCTGGTGTCAAAGCTGAGGCTCTATTTTCATCCGACGTTGCTCGCAACATGATGAATTCGGACGGGCCTGCTTGGTCGCTACTCGATCCAAACAATGCTTCTGGATTGAAACACCAACTCGATGCAAAACTTTCCGATGTTGGTTCAAAGCATCCTCAGGGCGTTGAGTACGTTACCATCGATGAACGAAAAGGTCCGGTGCACGTTGAAGACGGAGTGGTGGTTGAACCTCACGTTCACTTGATTGGACCATGCCTGATCGAAGCCAATGCAACCATTCGGTCGCATGCGTATGTTCGTGAATACACATGGATGATGACAGGAAGCCTTCTCGGTCATGCCAGTGAATCGAAGCATTCGTTGTTCCTTCCCGGTGCCAAGGCGCCACACTTCAATTACGTCGGTGACTCGATTCTCGGTTCAAATGTCAATCTCGGAGCGGGCGTCAAGTTGTCGAACCTTCGAAACGATGGTCAACACATCGGTATTTGGCTTGAAGATGCTCGAAGAGAGACAGGATTGCGTAAGTTCGGAGCTGTTCTTGGCGATGATGCACAACTCGGTTGCAACGCTGTCACCAATCCAGGGACCGTTCTCGGGAAATCATGCATGGTCCATCCCAATACGACTGTAAGCGGATATCATGCAGAAAACAGCGTGCTACGTTGAGGGAAGTCCATGTCCAATCTGTTCGGAACCGATGGAATTCGTGGCCGTGTTTCCCTTGATGCGTGCGACGATGAGGGTGCATTGGAACGCATCGTTGACGAGCGTTTGCTCACACCACAATTGATGAAACTGCTCGGTGAAGCTCTTGGACGCTGTTTACCAGAAGAAGGTGAAGGCAGTCAGGTTGTCATTGGATGGGACGATCGTCCGCACAATGCAACGCTTGCAGCATGGCTAACACTAGGATTCCATGCATCGAATTGTGAAGTCGTTCACATAGGCTGTGTTTCGACACCGATGCTGCATTATGGTGTCCTCGAAACCAACTCACGACTTGGTTGCATGATCACAGCAAGCCACAATCCTGTTGACGATTCAGGCATCAAAGTGTTCGATGCGCATGGTCGAAAATCCATGCCTGCTTACGAATCACTCGTTTCAGAAACGGCATATTCGTTGTCACAGGAAGACCGTGAAATCGACGATGTCGACCGACAAGCATGGATGAAGCCAGATTCACAACATTCTGTCGACCACGCAGCATGGTTGGAGCGCCGACTTTCCCTCGTTCAACCCATCTTTGAATCATCATCCCCTTCCAACGCTTTGTTGTTGGATTCATCAAAAGGTCATGCAGCACACTGGTTGGCAACATGGTTGCAGAAACAAGGGCTCTCCGTTGAGGAAGTGAGTCAAGACGCACCAGCCATGAACGACGGATGTGGAGCGGGAGAACTCTCTCCAGGACAATCTTGGAAGTGGTATGAATTAAGCACAAGTGGACATCTTCTGATTCAATCGTTGACAACTCAAGGCGTTGGAACACTTCTGGGGGCTGCACTTGATGGTGATGGCGATCGTTGTTTGCTCGTCCGTGAAACCAATGATGGCGTCGAAGTGGTCGATGGTGACGATATTGCTGATGCTGTTCTTCGTGCATGTCCAAAGGCTTGGAAGGTAGCTGCAAGCATCGAGTCCAATCTCAAACTTCTGTCCAACATCGAAGAGGATGCCAACATGCAGGGCTTTGAAACGGCAGTTGGTGATCGATGGCTGTCGCACGCACTCGCCCCATGCGTGCCACATCAGGAACAGCAACCGCTCCTATTCGGCATTGAGGATTCAGGTCACATCGTTCTTCCATCACCGCATCCATCCAATAGCAATCATTGGAGCCTCGTCGGAGATGGAGCCATGACCTTACTCCTTGCCTTGCTTGCCTTCGAATCGGCAGGAATCGATTCGATGCAAAAAGGATGGAAGAAGCGGCTGAGTGTCAAGAATCCAAATCGTTGGATGTGGGACGGTCGAAACGAACTTGCAGATACCGTCGAAGCGATGGTGCGAACCCATCTGGAACTCGCTGGTGACGTTGGAAACTGGGAACGCATGGGATTGGAGGGCGAGTCGAACCTGATGCTCCTCCGTTGTCAATTCAATGGTATGGACGTCAGTTTCGGATTGAGAAACAGTGGAACGCAAGAGAAGACGAGCATTAGTCTACGATTTTCCGAGCCTGAACCAGGCTTCGATGCGATGCTCCTGATGCGATCGGTTCAGAATCTCTTGTTGCGTACGTTCAATCCCGTTGCTTACTGAGATGCAAGCAATTCATCGCGTGATTGCGTCAGATAGGTGATGATGGCTAACAGGGTCGCAGTTGCGAGCAGCAACGCAAGAGCGGCAAGCGATGTCATACCTTGGAAAATGAGTACGCTAGCAACGATCCATGCAAGAACAAGATTGAGGAACCCAACGATACGCCATCCTCGACGCAAGGTAAGAACACCAATCACCCACGAAGTTGTGGACATTGCGAGGGTCAACAGGACGAACAACAGCAGCGATGGTGAGAGAAGTCCTGTAACGATGAAGAGCACTTGGGCAACCCAGAGCGATGCTGAAACCCACAGGCCTTGATTGGTGTAGGTTGCAACCCCTCCAGCGATGAGGCCGAGCGTTCCAATGGCAACGGATGACATCCACGTCTCAAACAAGGTAAGACTGAATTCATCTTCAACCCACCACACGAGTTCGTTCAATGCAACTGGAAGGACGATGAATCCAACCATCAAGACGGCTGGTTGCCTCCATTCCCATCCCCGCAAAAACATCAGCGTAAGAGCGACCAAGGCTGCGGGTCCAAACGAAAGGAGGACGATGGACAATCCGTAGGAGATGCGACCCAGAGCGCCGCGATGGTCTTGCAGGTTACGTTTTTGCCGTTCACGCTCAACCCAATTCCATAGCAACGCCGCACCGATTAACAGGATTTCGTTGCCGATGACAGGTACCATCCATGACATCTCATCAAACTCGAGAGGGTTCGTCAAGGTTGGAATCGGTAGCTCGCCTCCGGCGAGAACTCCGAACAAGCGATCGATGACCAACAAACCGACAACCATGTCGAGGACGTTCGGAATCCGTACGCCCAAATCGTTTCGGCCAACCAATGCAAAACCAGCCAAGGCGATCAAGCCTGAAATGAGAATCAATAAATCGAACTGCTCATCGAGAAACACAGTGCCTTGCGCCATTCGTGATGCAAGATGAACCAACACCAAACCAGCCATTGTGACAGCAATTGGAATTTCGACACCAAGAACATCGACCAGGCGGAGGTTGAGTGAATCAGCCCGTAGTCGTGCCAAACTGATGAAGAGGAAGGACATCCCTCCCATCAGCAACAAGGCGATCATGCCTGAACCACTGAGATAGGCAAAGAACGTTGAAGCAAAAATTGTCACGCCAATGAAGGACAGAACGATGCTAGGACGGTGCTGAATATCGCCTAATTCCAAGTCCATTTCGCCCGTACTACCAGCGCGCTTGGCACGTTTTTTCTGCTTTTCAGCGAGTTCGATCATCTTCGGATCGATGAACTGAACGCCGGTCTGTTCACTCGTCTGATTGTATGCAATCTGCGTACGTTGTTTGGCTTCGATTTCCAGCAATCGCTCATCACGTCGAGCAACGGAACGCATACCAGAGCGCCATTCACCTTGGAAGGCAAGGTATGCGCCTGAACCAACGAAACTGAGCAGTGCCATGATGGTGAGCAATTGAAGTTCGAGTGCAGTGCCGCTGAACAACATCAAACCGATCATGGCGACGGTTGCGAGTGTTGGTGGAAGCAATTTGTCCATCTTTGTGACACGGCTCAGATAGTGGAACAAGGTTCCCAAAGAGATGAAGCTCATCATCATGGCATCTTGTCCACCTTGAGGGAACCAATCGGCATTGGTGAGTTCGAATGAAGCATCGTTCCTCAATGCTGGAATGGCCAAGAGGGCACTCATAACAAGGAGTTGGTAGGTGACGATGCTGTTGGTTTGGTTTCGCTTGACGTTGTCTTTGTCACTCAGGAAGCGATCGGTATGAACCAACATCAAGGAACATCCAGCGACCATCGTTGCAGCAAACATCGACGTATGTCCGAACTTCCATCCAAAGTGGAGTGCAAAGATGCTCCATGCGACCAACATCGTTCTCGGTTGTCCTCGATGTTGCCCAAGTGCAACCAAGGTGCCATGGAAGACAAGAATAGCTGCCATGATGCCGATAAGTCCCCAAGCGGGCATGCCGCCGACACGCGTGATGCCCCATACGGAAATGAGGGAAAGAACGAACGAAAGGTTCCACAATTGTAAGATTCCAGAATCACGGGCTCGAGCACCGAGTTCGCTTAAACCAGCCAACCGTCCAGCCAGATTCAATGTCGCTTGACCCTGACTGAGATTGACATAGAGTTGCTGAACGATGAGCAGCAACATCCAGGCTGCAACATGCTGCTCGTCGAGAACGACAGGAATGAAATCGTTCGAGAACATACGCGATTCAACATCGGTTCCAAACATCAACAACCAAACCCACGGCATCAAAACAGCAACGCCAGAGATGGATGGAGATTGGCGTTGAACGCCAAGCCATGCAAGGCCGAGCCAAACGATGGCTTGGGAAGCGAGGAGTCGCCAGCCGTCGGTTTCTGCTGGAATCAGGATGGTCAGGAGGATGACGATGATGATGCCGCCCATCCACAAAACGTGATCCGAAACTGCTTGCTGATTGCGAAGCAGTGCAATGGATGTGAGAAGAGCTGTGAGAATCGCATAGATGCTGTAAGCACTCAGATTGGCGATGTTGATGGTGAAGACTTCCAGATTGAGAAGTATGACGAGAATCAACAGGAACGGTGCTGGGAACAAAATAAACGGTGCGAGACGTTTCCATTCAACACCACGAACCGCTAGATACGAGCCACCAAAGGCGCTCATAAGCAGGAGCAATTGAGCGAGTGCATATCCGGTTTCGTCTCGATTCGCCGCAATCGAAAGCAAGGCCCCAATCATTCCTAAGCCGACAGAAATAGCCCACAATCCTGGTTTGCCGAGGCCGAGGGCTTTGGCAGCAGCCGAAAACCAATTGTCCGCTTTGTGGAACTGTGTTGCCATCATTGCATTGGTTGCCGTCACAGCAAACATCAGCATGAACAAGAGAAGATCGTCATCGAAGGAAACAATCTTGATGTTCACGATGGTCCAATCGTTGGAAAAGGCATGCAGACCAATCCAGAGATAGGAGACAGCAATACCGAGACTTGCAAGATTCCCAGATTTTCGGTGAAGAGCCAGACCATGCATGGACAGGGTGCCAAGCAGAATCATTCCTGCAACACCGAGTTCGTCGTACAGAGCTCCAGCGGCGCTCCCAAGAGCGAGCAAGACCAGCGTCGCTTGTGCAGCAATGGCATCATCATCGTGACGCTGAGCGATGAGGATGTTGAAGCCAATCAAGACGAGCAAGAAGATACCAAGCGAAAGATCCGCACCAAGTGGAGAAGCATCCAACCATCCCCAGTGATGCACATCGAGGGCAAAGCCGTAGAGGATCTTCATCGAAATGATGACCCATGTCACACCGAGTAGATGCATGGTCGGATTTGGAATCCACTTTTCTCCAGCCCATAATCCGGAAAGACCCATGATGATGAGCAATGGTCCTCCAAGAAATGGAGGCAATGCGGTTCCGACAACCCAACCCAAAACGGACCAAACAAGGACCATGCCTGCAAGAAGGCCGTATCCGAGCCTCCGCTCACCATGAACGGCCATATCGGTTACACTGTCTGCTGCTGCAGCTTCATTGACGGTTCCATCACGCTTGATGGCACCAGGCTCGTCCGTTTGTTCGCCTTCAGACCTGAACAGTGAGGCTATTTCTCCAACGGCTTCATCCGTTTCTTTGTCCAGAGCAGACGCCTCAACGATGGCCTCATCCTCAGGCTCTTGGATCATGAACTGGCCAAGATCGATTCCTCCGCCTCGGCGGAACTCCTTCTGACGGAGAACATCGTCTTCTACAGGGTCGTGGTCTTGACCGTCCTCCTCCATACCAATGTCCTGTCAAAGTTCCGTTTGAAACCTTCTCCATTTCCCAAAGTTTTCAACGGAATTTAAGACGGCTGAAGAGAAAGGGACAAAGAGGGTCCGCGATAGCCAAAGCCATGGCGGAGACCTCCACCCCGACATCAACCCCTCTTTCGGCGCACGGCATCCAAGCGAAAGGCGAGGTTCACTGGAACCTCAATACCGATGTACTGATCGACATTTCCTTGTCAAGAAATGAGGGTATTTTGAGCGCTCATGGAGCACTCGTTACTGAGACGGGAGAACGTACCGGCCGTTCGCCGAACGACAAGTACATCGTCGACGAAGCATCGACGCATGACGATGTCAACTGGGGCGATGTCAACGTCTCAACCGACCTTGCCACTTTTGAGCGCATGCGAGCTCAAGTTGTCGACTTCCTGTCCGAACAGGACGCTCTGTTTGTCCAAGATTTGGCCTGTGGAGCAGAGCCAAGCGAAGCATTACCGATTCGAGTCATCACGCACAATGCATGGCACAGCACGTTTGCTCGAAACATGTTCATTCGACCATCGGATGAAGACCTCGCATCGCACACACCTGAATTCACCGTCTTTCATGCACCGCATTTCGAAGCCGATGACGATGCACTCAACTCGCAATGTTTCGTCATCGTCAACTATGCTGCCGGCGAAGTGATCATCGGCGGAACACGATACGCTGGCGAAATCAAAAAGTCGATTTTCTCGGTCATGAACCTGATTCTACCGAAGAAGGGTATCCTCCCAATGCACTGTTCTGCCAACACCACTGGTGAAAACACGGCGATCTTTTTTGGCCTCTCTGGTACAGGAAAGACCACGCTCTCAGCCGATCCAAAGCGTGCACTGATCGGTGATGATGAGCACGGATGGGGTGCAAACGGCGTCTTCAACTTCGAAGGTGGATGCTATGCAAAACTCATCGATTTGTCCGAGGAAGACGAACCGGAGATTTTCGGAACCACTCGACGCCGAGGAACTGTTCTTGAGAACGTTGTTCTCGATGGAAATGGCGTGCCTGACTTTACTGACGTCAGCAAGACACAGAACACACGCGGTTCCTATCCAATCGAATTCATTGACAACCGTACCATGGATTCACTTGGCGGTCACCCCCAGAATGTCATCTTCCTGACCTGTGATGCTTTTGGTGTTCTTCCACCGATTTCTCGTCTCACGCCAGAACAGGCAGCCTACCACTTCATTTCTGGTTACACCGCAAAGGTTGCCGGAACGGAAGTCGGTGTCAAGGAGCCACAAGCAACCTTCTCGGCTTGCTTTGGTGAACCGTTCATGCCGATGCATCCAGGTGTGTACGCTGACCTACTGTCTGCAAAGATGGAGCAGCATGGATCGACAGCTTGGCTCATCAACACCGGTTGGAACGGTGGTCCATACGGTGTCGGGAAACGAATGAAGATTCGTTACACTCGTGCCATGTTGAATGCAGCCCTCGATGGTGAACTTGACAACGTTGCGTACGTGAAAGACGAGCGATTTGGATTTGAAGTTCCAACCTCGTGTCCAGACGTACCAAGCGATGTCTTGCAGCCACGTACCACATGGGATGACAAGACAGCATACGATGCAACTGCAGACAAACTTGCCAACATGTTCAATGAGAATTTTGAGCGGTATGCTGCTGGAGTTTCTGACGCAGTGAACCATGCAGCACCAAAGGCTGTTTGACCGTCATCTTGAATATCTGAGATGCATAGCCTCAGGCATGCAACCGCAGCAACCGAACGGGCAACCTGCACCGGTTCCTATCCAAACCATGCCCACGTCACAACCGATTCAACCGGCTCAACCGATGCTCTATGGGCAACCCCAACCAATGATGGCTCAGAACATCATGGTTGCTCAAAACAGCGGTAATGGTGCTGCAACAACCGGACTTGTGATGGGAATTCTTGCAATTACAACCTTCTTTCTCGGATTTATCCCATTCTTGTGCTTCTTCTTCATGATCAGTTGGTTGTTCGCTCTTCTCGCTGTCATTTTCGGACACATCGGAGCCTCACAAGGAAGCAAGACCGGTGTTGGTGGAGGCCAAGGTGTGGCTGGTTTGATTCTTGGGTATCTGACTCTTGCTGGTTATGTTCTCCCATTCCTTCTCCTTGGATCGATTGGAGCAGGTGCATCGCTCTAGAAAAAATGCAAAGATGTTTGATGGGAACATCTTCATTACCATGGAATTTGAAGGACCAACATGACGAATAGTGCACAGAAGCCACCTTCGTCGGTCGTTATTCAACCAGCGCAGGTTCAGGAATCCGCACCATCCCAGCCAACATTGGCTGGCCAGGTCAAGGCTATTCCTGCTAATCAAATCGTTCTCCAACAAGGCTCAATTTCGAATGGAATGGCGAACTCAGGGCTTGTTCTGGGAATTTTTGGAGTCGGTTCGATACTCCTAGGCCCCCTCACGGAGGGTGCCACCTGCTTTGTTGGTTGGCTGTTTGGTCTTCTCGGCATCATCTTTGGTCACATTGGGGCTGCGAAAGGTAAGCAATTCGGTATTGGTCGTGTGCAAGGAATCATCGGTTTGACCCTTGGTTACATTACGCTAGCACTCTATGTTGCCCCAGTAATCTTCTTGCTCATCGTATTCGAGAGCGGTTGGTGAAGTTCACAGAATCTACTCTGTCTTTTTGCTTCAATCAAAGAGAAACCATCGATTTGAGGGCGACGTCGTCGATATCTTGAAGATTAAGTGAAAGAAGTTCTTGCCATGGAACCCGCTGAAAAACCTCCTTCGGTTCCTATTCTGTCGGCCACGATTCAACAACCTCAACAAGATCAGACTGCACCTTCAAACGAGGTTCGTGTTCAAGTTATAACATCCAATCATTTTGCAACAATTAGTTTCGTTTGTGGCGTACTATCGTTCCTCTTATTCGGATTCACAATTGCGGTGGATGAATACGAAGCCTGCTTGTTCATATGGTTCATTGGGGTTCTTGCGGTTTGTTTTGGTCATATTGGGGCGAATGAGGCATCCAAAACAGGCATCGGCAAAGGGATTGCTGCAATAGGGCTCATGCTCGGCTACCTCACGCTCATGGTTTATGTCGCAGGAGTTTTCATTGTTCTTTCCATACTCCAGAGCCTAGGTAACTGAACAACTCCTTCAAAAAGGGGAGCCAACTCGCATAGGTTGGGCGATTAGGGTAGTCTGGATATCCTTCCGGCCTTCGGAGCCGGAGACGTGGGTTCGAATCCTGCATCGCCCGCTCAATACTCACATCACTGCGAAGCCTGTAGCAACCAAACTTGTACGGATTCTTCACCCCAAGTTTCAGTACGATTCAATGACAAACCTGCTTGACTGAGCACGTTTTGATCGATGTTGGATGGAATAGGTTCCTGATGGACAACCTTGCTTTGAACCAGATAGAATTCATCCACCAAACCTTCGTTAAGGAATGAATGAATGGTCGTTGGACCTCCTTCGATGAGCAGTCGTTGCTTTTCCATATCGCCTAAGCGGTTGAGTAGAGGGAGCAAGCCGTTGTAATCTGCGCCGATTTGTATTGTTTCATGACCGTCGGTGTAAACGATGGCCTCTGGGTTGGTTCGTTCTTTTGGGTCGAGAACGACTCGAAGCGGTTGACGCTCTGTCTCAATTCGACGAACGGTGAGGGAAGGATTATCGCGCTCAATCGTTTCAGCTCCGACAAGGATGGCATCGCAATCTTTGCGCAAGCGATGAACTTCATCGAGACACGCTTCACTGGTGAAACGTTGCGCTTTCTCAGAGCGATCGTCAACTGAACCGTTGGCATCAACAGCGAGTTTGACCGTAACAATCGGTCGACGATGCTCGCACCAATGGAGGAAGGGTTTCATTTGTTCAGCGGCAAGATGTTCAAGAAGTCCTGATTGAACTGAAATTCCTGCGTCTTCAAGCACTTGAAACCCTTTTCCGCGAACGGTTGGGTTTGGATCTGGATGAGCGACGATCACGTGCTTGACACCAGACCAGAGCAGTGCTTCGGTACAAGGTGGTGTTCTGCCATAGTGATTGCATGGTTCCAATGTGACATAGGCTGTTGCACCATTTGGCGACTTTCCTTTCGATTCTGCGTCATGGATGGCCATCTGTTCAGCATGGAGGCCTCCAAGGTGGTCGTGCCATCCTTCCGCAATGACTTCACCATCCTTGACGAGGACACAACCTACCAACGGATTGGGAGCCACACGACCACGACCACGTTCAGCAACGTCGAGTGCACGCTGCATGAATGCCTCGTCTTCCTCAGTCCACATCGGGGGTCCTCATCGAATCCGAAAGGTATCGAGTTGATGAGTCTGTTCGTTCATCCATGGATACATTGAAACCGTGTAAGAACCAGCAAACCGTATGGTCAAGGCGCATTTTATCATCAATCCTGCAAGTCGAGACTTTCGCTGCGGAAAGGCTTGGCCAGGTATCAAAAAACGATTGATTGAGCGTGGATTTGATGTCGTTGAACATATGACTGAACGGATTGGTCATGGTGCTGAACTCTCCCATCTGATTCGAACTGAGATTGAAGCGAGTGGTGAAGCACCATCACTTGTTGTTGCCGTTGGAGGCGATGGCATTGTTCACGAGGTTGCTTCAGGCCTTCGAGGTTCGAATATCCCTCTTGGACAAATCCCCTTTGGTTCAGGAAACGATTGTTGCATAACCCACGGAATTCCGCGTAACAATCTCAACGCTGCGCTTGACATTCTCGTGGAAGGTGTGGATCGACGTTGTGGAGCTTGGCGACTCGAAGGTGTTGCTGCGCCTACACTCGATGGTTATCCAAGTCCACCTTCCAACGCTTGGGATGGAGAAGCGAAGCACGATGGTCGGACCGTACGATGGGTGTTCCTTGAGTCGGATGCTGGTATCACATCGGCCATTAGTCGGGCGAAACTCCGTCGAGCAAAATGGATCAAGGGTCCAAAGAAGTACACATATCTCGGAGTTACGACCATTCCGTTTTGGCCACGTAGAAAGGTCGAGATGACGTTGGATGATGGTGAACCAACGATTCACGATTTGACCATGATGACGGTAACTACAGGGGAGACGTTCGGTGGAGGTTATCGTGTTGTTCCCAACATGTATCCAACTCGTAAGGATGGTTCCATCGTTCTCGCCTATCGTTTGAGTCGCTTGCAGATGCTCTCACTCATGGGCCCGGTTAAGAAAGGAAAGCACGTTGGTAAGTGGGGCATTGAACAAATGGATGTCAATCGTGTCACGCTTCGACCAGTTGACAAGGATGGGGAACCTTCGGATGTTCCAGTTGGACATCCAACCTTCATCCAAGCCGATGGTGAACCGTTGTTGCAACTACCAGCAACGTTGGAATGGCATCAGGATCAAATCATTTTCAGAGGCGCAAAGGACGTCTCTTGGGCCTAGAAACTGAAGTCGGAGAATTCTTCCTCATCATCGTCCCAGAACTTTTTCTGTTGCTGAGGTTCTGGTTCTGCTTCCGGCTCGGCCTGCTTTCGAACAGCTCTGCGTCGTCGAACTTTTGGTTTCCCAGCAGGTTCAGAAGATTTCGCTGAACCTGATGACTGAGCGTTGGAGGATGGAACTGAGGTTGGTGCAGAAGAAACTGAACTTGAGACGGGAGCGCCTCCACCGAAGGTTGAGGTTGGTGGAACGAACGGTTCACTCGATTCGATTTGTTTCTCGACACGCTTTGCATCATCGGAGGCGACGACAGAACTTCCAGAACCGAATTCTGAACGTGAAGATGAGGAACTGGCGCTACCAAGTGCACTATCGATTGAGAAGGAACCGAATCCATCGTCTTTGTTCTTTTTGGATTTCTTTGGAGCGGGTTTGGGCTTTGATTCTGGTTTTGGCTGGGCAGGCCCATCGTACGAACCTGTTTTCTTTGCTTTGGCAACCTCTTTTCGAACTTGAGCGGCCTTTTCGACACCTTCCCTGCCAAGGAGCGTAAGAGCGACACTTCGAGCACTCATTCTCAGTCGAAGTGAGGAGTACATGTAGGCGCCAACCGCACCGCCAGCACCGACGACGAGTAGGAACAGGACAAATCCTGCTCGACCCAGAAACGGCACACTTCCAAAGGTGTACTCGTCATCATGTCCGCCGTCAAGGCTGACAACATTCTCAGCAAGTTCGATCTTTGTAACAAGGACATAGACTTGAGCAATGTTTTGATTTCCAGTGCGTGCAACACAATCCTGTGATACTTGAACGTCGTTCGGGCCGCTCCAGATTCCTCCTACGGGCGAGCCACCGTTTTGACTTTCGACGAGGTATCCAGTGATACGGACTGGTTGGTGGTACTTTCCAAGGGCTGCAACACCGTCGTTGATGTTTTCAGAGGCGGGTATGAGTCCTAGGACGAACCATTTGGTATCCGATTCGCTATCGATTTTCTCTAAGTTTGCCGTACCTGCTCCCGTCTTTGGACCGACAGGGTCGCTCCAATCTTTGACTTCGACACGCTCACCTTGCCCCGACTGGAGGTTCTTTGCATCGGCAAACGACATGGAATGAAGTGCGATAGCTGCTGCGGTTGCAAAGGCAACATCCTCATTCAACAGTTCCCCATTGTGCGATTCGTAAATTTGACTCGCGCTCATGTATCCCTCGAATTTGATGGTTCCAGTTTGATCGGCGTTCACAGTTCCATCCGTACAGCCGCGTTCATCGTATTGTGAATTCACGGTTTGACCGGACATTGAGGATGTGAAGGTGAATGATCCATCCCCGTTGCGCTCAACGGAAATGTCATCGCCCCAATCTGGTGCAACCGGTGCAAGACAACCTGCGAGGAGAATGGTGGATGCAAGAAGAATACCCAGCAGCACTCGGCCCATATCCCATTGAGAGATGCTAGAGTTTGTGAATGCTTCTCTTGAAACGGATGGCGCGGAGAGAGGGATTTGAACCCCCGAGTCATAAGACACCG
>CEUM01095850.1_pt1 | contig 31309 bp, 20 predicted proteins | sample 356421 | NCBI WGS metagenome assembly CEUM01 (sample SAMEA2622716, study PRJEB7988) | marine metagenome | biome: marine biome (ENVO:00000447); feature: surface water layer (ENVO:00002042); material: "saline water (ENVO:00002010), including plankton (ENVO:xxxxxxxx)" | depth 5 m
GCGCGGGGGACGACCGCCGCCGTTTTCGGCACCAGGGGACGCACGACGGGTCATGACCCGTGTCATACCCCACGAGTCATGAGTCGACGACGAGTCCCCACCCTGGCGGTTGCCGTCGCGTCGAACCCGCGTCGCGTTCGACACACCGCGCCGACGCTCTCGCGCGCGCGTCGCCGTCGAACGCTCGCGCGCGGACGCGGGAAGAGTTTGTTCGTCGCTCGCGCGCGTCGCGCGCGGCATTTCGCGCGGGAGGACGCGCGAGAGGCGACGGAAGGCGACGACCGCGCGAGACGGCGATCTCGCGGTGGAGGAGCGGCGACGACATGCGCGGTCGAAAACGGGGCGAGACGGACGCGAGGGGGCGCGAGGGGGATGAAGAGGCGCCGGGGACGAGTCGTCGGCGGTTGTCGAGCGCGAACGAGGGGGATGCGGCGGAGGTGGATGTGTTGCGGGTGCGTGAGAATGTCAGACGACGCGACGGGGACGGCGGCGACGCGCGGGGCCGACGAGGGATGAGGGGAAACGCGCGGAAAGGGAGAGGCGAGGGCGGTGTCGTCGCGGTGAACGGGGAATGGTGGATGTGAACTTTCGTAAAACGCGCGACTGACCGGTATACGTGACTTAACGCGCAGACGATCGCCGATTTGAAGCCGGAGACGAGGGATAACTTGTTGAACGCAATCCTCGCGCGATACGGACAGTCACCGGGAGCGTCGCCTTTGGCCGTGGGCAAGTCGCTGGAAACGCCGTTGCACACGCCGACGTCTGCTGGCATCGGATCGCCGGGCGTGCAGCCTTCGAGTGAAGCGTGGAACTGGAGAGAGCATGCGTCGGAGTGGGAACTCAAGTCTCTCGCGTCGGCGCTCGGACTTCCGAACGCGGGGACGCGCGCCGACCTCGTGAATGTTGTGCAGAAACAGTTACAAGACTTGGCGGAACCAGCGGAACAGTTGAGCGTATCGCTGTCGAAAATGGCGAGGATCGTGAGTCACAGCGAGAAGATGAAGTTGGGCAGAGGCGACAGCGTGACGGCCACCAAGGCGGCGTTGTTCAAGCTGCAAGAGCGTGCGGCAGCGCAGGCTAAGCGCGTGCTCGAAGTGGATCCATTTCAGGTGATGCAAAATCGCGATCAAGGCCCATGTGTTTTGGATTTGGCGTACCTTTACATGGATTTCGTGAAGAACGCGTTCAATACGATGATGCCCCTGTTGCGAGGCGAGGCGATTGGAGCGATTGAAGCGGGATCCGTTGCGTCTCAACAGCTCAACCGATGCATGTTTCTCATTTTCAAGGTGATAGGCACTTCAACGAATGAAGGTAATCTGTACGACCCGCGACGTGCTGGACGATTTCTCGTAGAACTCGGCAGGTTGCGAAGAGCTTGGAGAGTCAACTGCGGAACCATCAAAGGCTTGAGCACGCACTTGGATGAAATCTTGGAAGGCGTGGATAATCCCTCTGATTCTGGTGAACAGACGGAATTTGAATCTTACGATCCGACGCAAATCATTCAATTGACACCGTATGCGCTCACCGAACTTCACGAGAGCTATCACGGACCGCCGACGCACACGACGGCGGAGTCTCGCGATCAAGAACCGACGAATGTTCCCAAGTCTTGGTCGGAAATCTGGCGATCAGTGAGCGGAACGAGCACGCCACAAGCCGCAATGACTCCCTTTGGTGACGAGCATCGTGACGAGATCAGTGATGCACGACCGAGCGACGGTGATGCGCATCCTGCTTCGCACGCGTCTCAACAAGGTGTTGAAAACGCGATTCCTTTGAACGACGCTGTCGCGCGTCTTGTTGACCAGCGTGATCGTGAAGAACTTCAGCGTCAGCAAGGCGATAGTGTGTCGGAGGTCGAACCTAGCTCACACGGGGCGGGCACCAATTTTACTCAGAGAGCTTTGCGATTTTTGCCTCGAGGGATTAGCGGAGCGGCGCCTCCGGCGCAGTCGTCGGGGCACGTCGTTGATCTTCAGGAGCTTCATGGAGTCAACAATAACACGACTTCTCAGAGTGAAGGACACCGTCATGTGAATCACGAAGGACGCGGTGAAGTGCCAGCGAGCGATCGTCATTTCATGGACTGGGTTAATCAAGGACAAACAGAAGACTGGATGCGACCTCCGCCAGAAAATCAAGACGATGGCCATTCGACCGAAGCGGCATCAGAAGCACGAATGCACGCTTCTCGGCTCGCGATGAGCACGCGAGTGCACGCACGATTGACGTTCAATGAACGCGGTCAGCCAGTCCGCGTGCCGGCGCATCAACCGATTAGCCAGGCACGCATGCGCGAAGCGACCGGTATCACGCGACTCGTCACGGAGCTGTCGACTCGGCTTCGATCAGTCTCTGCCCCTCTGCTTGACACTGGAAAGAGTAAAACCAAATCTCCGAACACGATTAAGTTGTTCGAGCACATCGCTCGGTGGGAACTGCTCGGTCACTCTAACTCTGAAGAGGTGGCGCAATTGGGTCTCGGTAAACCGACTCTTCTCTGCGAACGTCTCGCTGTACAATCCGCAAAGGATGGTCGCTGGTGCGCCGTTCTCGGTCGTTCGCTGACGGTTCATTGTATGCCGATGCAGATATGCATCATGAACGGTTTGTTGAGTGAAACAAACGGTGAGTTTACGGTCAACGTCGCTCCGGCGTCCATGTTTTGCACCGCCGTGACCGTCGTCCTTCGCATGGTGTTTGAAGCGTATCTCAAAGCTGGCGGGCCTCCGAAGTTGAGAGTGGCCAGTTGGTGGAAAACGCTCGCACATCTCGCTGATGTTCTCATATGTTGGAGCACCGGATCGAACGGTATCTCAGCCACTTTCCCGAACAACGGCAATCCCGGCCGCCACGAAATGAGCGACGTCGCCGCCAAGGCGATTCTCACGGGCTTTACCATGGAACGCGGACCCGCGCAGAGTTCGTGGGGTAAGTTGTTTGCCCACGTCGCGCCACAGCTTTGTCACGATTTAGCTGACGCTGAGGTTCCCGTGACTGTGGTTGACTCGGTGAGCGGCATGTGTTTCCTCTTTGCACGCGTGATTTCAGACGCTTCTCTGAGAGATTCGCGCTGGTGTGAAGCCGTTCATCTCGCACAGTCAACGATACCGGGGAAATTGAAGCAGAGTTTGGTCGGGGCTGCTGTTTGGGCGAAACAAGTTCGCAAGACGGTCGAGAACGCATCGCGCGCGTGCGATGAATACATGGATGACCCGACCACGAGTAGCAACAACGATCCCGTTGTGACGGGCACTTCGTTCCACGACCGTGCAAACGTCCGCAAGGGTGTTCGTCTCGGGGTCCTTCTCGGTTTGACCGCGGCATTTTCTCAAGTTTCCGGCGTTCGAGTCAAATCTCGTTCGAGCGTACGAGTTCCGACGGACGACGACGCGGTGGAAGCGAAGGGAATGACAACGCGTAAGTCTCGACGAACCGGCGAAGACGTTGTCGATCTCGACCCGGTGGTCGCCTCACTTCAGGATTGCATCAGCGCTCTGGCGCGGATCGGTTCTCCCTTGGCCATGATCGGATGGGCGTTGGACGGCGGACACAAAGGCATTCGCGGAGGGCTCTCACTTTTAGGTAATTCGCGCTGGTTGAGTGACATGCAGGGCGAATTTCCCGTGTACAGCCCAGCGCAACAGATTGTGGACATGACGCAGCTTTTGTTGCACACGTTCGCCGAGCTTCGTCCCGCGGGCTCGACGACCGCGAACGCCGTCAACGCGCTCTTGACAGATCCGAAGTGGCACAAAACGTTTTCAATGTTACAAGCCGTGACTCCGAACATGTTCTATTTCGGGAGCTCTCTCGATTTGATCGGAGCTTCGTCGGACGTGTTCCCTCATTCATTCAAAATATCACGTCTGCGGAAAGACTTGAAGCGTCACGCGCAAGAGTTTCAAAACACTTCGTCCATCACACTGGTGCTCGACCGCACATCACCGTGTCCATCGGCGTGGAGAGCCATCAATTCGCTGTGTCGACGCGCCCTCGTGGGTCGTTCCCTGAACGCCTCCTTCGAAGGCGAGGACGGACTCGGCGACGGCGTCAATCGCGAGGCGATGCAGATTCTCATCGATACCCTCGCGAGAGGCCCGCCGTCGAAACCTGAAGAGTCGGTGCTGTGCAGTATCGTGTCCGACAATCCGAGCACTTCATCATTCCTGACGCTTCGTCCTGACGCTCCACTTCACGCCGCCATGTTTTTCGGCAAAGTCATCGGTCTCATCATCTCGAGCAACGTCAACGTCGTCCTCCCTGTGGCGCCGTGGATCTGGAGCGCTTTACTCGGTCGAAAGGGCTCCGTCACGCAGCTCTCCGCCGTGGATGAAGATTTCGGTCGAACGTTGATGTCTCTGTATGAACATCCAATTTCTCACGAGTCGAACAAGTGGGTCGAAGTGTCTGGCTTGACTTTTACGCGAACGGTGAACTTGGTGAATGGACAGATGTCAGAATTCGAATTGATACCCGACGGGCGAAACATACTCGTCAACGATCACAATCGTAAGCAATTCGTTCAGTCGTACGCCTGGAACTCGATGGAATTGGTGCAAGGCGAGAGCATCGACGCCGTCGCGCAAGCTGCCCGAAAGGGACTGTGCGACGTCATCCCCGCCGAGCTACTCTCATCACTGTCACCCGTCGATCTCGAACGTTTGGTGTGCGGGCTCCCGAGAATATCCGTCGAAGCTTGGAAAAAGGCGACGATATACGAGCCTCGCGTGTCCACTACGGATGAGGAGCGAAGAGTCGAGTGGTTTTGGGAAGCCGTCACTAGCTTTGCCTCCACCGACCAAGCGCTGCTCCTCCACTTTTGGGCCGCGTACACGCACTTACCGCACAGCGGATTCGATGGGTTGAACTTTAAGATTCGCTTCGACGAAAAGCTCTCGACCGACCATCTTCCCATGGCTCAGACGTGCTTTTTGACGCTACGTATACCGAAGTACACGAGCGCCGAGCAGTGCTCGCAGCGTTTGCTCCACGCCGTGCGCACCGGCAGCAGTGGATTCGGCTTCGCGTGAGTCTGTCAAACGATCGATGTACACGTGTACACATGTAAACTACCTCGCACGATCAAGCCCTAGTCGACAGGTGCGAGTTATTCTTTTTAATTCGATTCCAGATTCATTTTTCCACGCGCGTCGACTTTGAAAACGAAACAGCTGCGCGTCGCACTCGCACCGCACACTCGGTCGCGGCGCGCGGCGCCGCGACGGCCGAGCTCGCGCGCGAGAAGAGGACGCGCGCAACATGACGCCGACGTCGGCGCCTCTGAGCATCACGCAACAGTTCGAACGCTACGTGTGCGCGACGCATCGCGACGACCTGCGAAAGATGCTCCTCGCATCTGATCCGCGCGCGCCGTACGCCGTGCACGTCGACGCCCTCAAACTCATCACCGCCATACCCGTGCTGGGAAATGCGATGTTGCATCGACCGCTGGCGCTCGTGCCGGCGATGGACGAGGCGCTGCGCTCGGCGCAAGGGACGCTGTTCCGAGCGACGCAGGAAAAAGCGGCGGCGGGCGACGAGGACGCGGCGGCGGAGGCGAAGAGAATGTCGGTGAAAGAGATCGTTCGAGCGCGACTGGACGCGCACAGATTGTGTGAGACGTATCCCGAGCTCGCACTGGGGATTGGAAACGTGCGGACGGCGCACGTGAATCGAATGTGGTGTTTGGAAGGCGTGGCGGTGCGCGTCGGATCGCCGAAATCGTTGGAGGCGGAGCACGTGTTCGAGTGTGCCAAGTGTGGACATCAATTTTTGATACCGGTGAACGTGGAGGAGGGGAGTGGTGGTGAACCGCCGCCGGCGTGTCCACGGACCAAACCGTGCAAAGGGAAGTCGTTTCGAGAGGTGCCGGCGGCGAGACGAATGGTGCGAGATTACCAGGAGATTCGAGTGCAAGAACCCGTCGGCGGTCTGTCCGGTGGAAGTACGCGCGCGGCGGCGCGGGCGATGCTCGTGGTTTTAGAGGATGATTTAGTCGACAAAGTTCAAGCAGGCGATGACGTCAAAATGGCCATCATCGTGCGCCGGCGGTGGCATAAGTGCGCCAGAGAACAAAGATGCCAAGTGGAGCTCGTTGGTCACTGCGTCAGTCTGCAAGTCGTACAAGAGCAAAAGAAAGTGGAGCGCGTCATCAATGACGAAGATGCAGTCGTTTTCGAATCTTATTGGCGAGAACACGCATTGAGGCCCTTCTACGGACGCGATATGATTTTACGCGCGATGTGCCCGCAAATCTTCGGCATGGCGACGCCGAAACTCGCGCTCATGTTGGCTCTCATCGGTGGAGTTCCTCGGCGAAACGCGAGCGGCGGTCGCGTGCGCGGCGAATCGCACATTCTTTTAGTCGGAGATCCTGGCATGGGGAAGTCGCAGTTGCTCAAGTACGCGGCCGCGGTCGCGCCTCGGGCAATTTTGACAACCGGTATGGGTTCGAGCGCCGCGGGTCTCACCGTCGCTGCGACGAAAGAGTCCGGCGAGTGGGCTCTCGAAGCGGGCGCGTTAGTCTTAGCCGATGGTGGTGTGTGTTGCATAGATGAGTTCGACGCCATTCGAGAGGCGGAGCGCGCGACCATTCACGAAGCCATGGAACAGCAAACGTTGAGCGTCGCGAAGGCGGGCATGGTGACGACGCTTCGCACTCGAACGACGGTGATCGGGGCGACCAATCCAAAAGGTGGGCAGTTTGATATGGGATCGAGTCTCGCAGTGAACACCGGCTTGGCACCACCACTACTCAGCCGATTCGATTGTCTGATTGTGCTGAGGGACGACCGAAAACCTTCCTGGGATCGAGCCGTGAGCGCGCACGTTTTAGAAACGCACGCTCGATTAGGAGCGATAGAGGATGATGTGTCCGCGGGCACGCAGAGCTCCATCGATCGCCGAAGAACGTCGGCGTCGTCATTGGACGTGGGACTGGGCAGTTCGCAGCTCTCGGACGGTGCGAGATGGGGTCGAGCTCTCGAAAAATGGGGAGCGAACCCCGACGTGTCGACGCCGGCACCTGTCGAACGCGAGTCGTCGCGGAGGACGGACTCGCAACGTCATCTGCAAGACGAAAGCGTTGCCTTGTGGCCGTTCGAGCGAATACGACGGTACATCGCTCACGTCAAGAGCACGATTCATCCCGAGCTGACCACGGATGCTGAACGTTTGTTGACGGCGTACTACCAGGCGCAAAGGCGCTTGGAAGGGCGAAGCGCTGCGAGGACTACAATTCGGATGCTCGAATCGCTCATTCGTCTCACGCAAGCGCACGCGCGTCTCATGTACCGCAGTGTCGCCACGCGTCTCGACGCTGTCATGGCCGTGTGCTTAGTCGAGGCTTCGATGCTGTCGCTTGCGCCTTTCATCGACCTTCCGTCGACGAGTTCGGGATTCGCCGACGACATGGACGCGAGCGCGCGGAGCGTGGAGGCGCGTCTCACGCGAAAACTCGACGAAGAGCTCGGAACGGGCTGGCGCGACGCCGTGGGCAACAAACGAAACAGAGAAGTCGATGCGATCGAGGACGATGAGGAAAACAATTTTAGTCGCGGCAACGTGCGTAGGTAGACTTTGTAACATGATTTCAACGAATGTTCGAGCGCGACCCTCCGACTACTTCTTGTGCTTGGGATTCTTTTTCGGGTCCTTCTTCGGGCGCTGGGCGTCGATCACCTTTCGTTGGCCGGGCTTGCCCTTCGCATCCGGCGACATGGCCTCGGCGAACGCCGCGAAAGGGCTCTTTTGTACGGGCTCCTCCCACGGTCGCTTAAACTTGGCGTCGTCCTTTTCGCCCCGACCGAGCACGTGCACTTGCACTAAATTGCCATCCCACAGATTCAACGGCATCATGATGGATTGCAACAACAACGGCGGGACCACCTTGAACGAAAAGTGCAGCACGGTCACCATGATGCCTCCCATGATGTTGCTCGTCAACACCTTTCTGAACTCTCGCACGTCGTGTTCGTACAACGAAATCTTCTCCGTCTTCGACTCCCCAGTCTTAGCATCCTTCACCTTCACCTCACACGTATCTTCCTCCAACTTTTTCTTCTTACCGACGAGGCGCACCCACAAAAACGCGAACGCGAGCGCCAACGTCGTCATGGCGACGACGAAGCACATTCGAATCTTCACGACGTGCGCCGGGTCCTTGTAATCGATCCCGAGCCTCTTCCCTCCCATGAGCAACACCGGAGAGATGAACATCTTCGGCGAGAGCGTGGGCGGCGTCGGTTTCGGTCCGTTCGCCCCATCGACCGTCGCCTTCGCCGTCGTCGTCGCCGTCGTCGCGGCTGGCGACGTCCCCGCCTTGGTCGCCGCCATCTTCCCGTTTCTTTCCTCGTTCCCTCGCGACGTCTCCGCGCCACCGTTCGCCGCCGCGCTCTCCTCTTCAATCTTCACCATCTCGCGTCGTCGCCGTCGTCGCGATCTGTCGTCGTCGCCCCTCGTCTCGCGCGTTCGCGGTCGACGTCGCGCGTCATCCGTCAGATCGATCGGTCGTTCGATCGATCGATCGATCGCCAACGGACATATACTGCGCAAGTATATACTCAGCATACATAGGGTTACACTACGAGCCACTAGTCCGGGTATATACAGATAAACTCACACGTCCGAATACACACACACGGCCCGCGCGACCGCTCCATTACGAGACCGACCGCCCACCACGCCGGGTTCACTTTTTTTTATCACCCGGAGAGAGATTACCATACCATCGCGTTCAAACCACCTCGAGTACGACGCGCGGGGCGACCATAAATATCCCGAAAAAGCGAACCACCCGCGCGGAGGATCGTGCTGACGGGGCGCCGATCGACCGATCGCTCGACGGTGTTTTACTCTGCGACGCGAGCGTCGAGCGCGTTCGTTCGTTCGTTCGTTGGTTGGTTGTTTTTTTGTGTGCGTCTTCCGCGCGCGCGGCGCGTCGAGAGAGATCGGTCGCGAGCGGTACGAGGGCATCATCCATCCATCGCCCAACCGCCTCGAGCGGGAAGAACGCGTCGAGCGCGCATCGGCGCGCGCGCGATGATGGACGCGGACGCGGAGAAGACGCGAGACGACGCGGGCGCGATGGAGGGAACGACTCGTATCGTTGACGACGACGACGCGCGCGCGTCCGCGGTCGCGCGCGCGAAACACGCCGGGAATCACGCGAATGGGGCGCGACGCGATGACGCGGCGCGCGCGCGCGAGGAGAATCCCGTTGGCGACGTCTCGGCGCGCGCCGAGGTCGAGGCGACGCTCGGTCGCGCGCCGAGGTCGGTGGATGCGCTCGAAAACTTTTTTGAGCGACACGTTCGCGTGTCGGCGACGTCGCGCGCGACGGAGGAGACGCGCGACGATGGGAATTGCGCGGGCGAGGACGTCGGCGAGCGACGAGCGCCGCCTCACCCTCGAGAGGCTGCCGAGCGAGAGGGCGCGTCGCGCGAGACTGCGACGATGAGCGAGCGAACGAGATCGAGATCGGCGTCGATGTCGTACGGAGAGGAAAGGGAGGAGATCGAGCAGGGGGCGATCGGACGAGGAACGCGCGCGAACGAGAGAGGCGACGACGAAGGGACGGAGACGGCGGAGACGCGGCGGAGACGACCGGCGGCGCCGCCGCCGCCGCCGCCGATGCCGGTGCCGGTGCCGCCGTCGATCGTGACGGAGTCGAACTCGACGCGGATGTCTCATCCGTTCTTGATGGGCGTGGCGCAACAGCAGTCGCACGGTCCGATGCACGTGGAGACGTCGATGCAGATGCAGATGCAGATGCAGATGCAGATGCCGGTGGTGTGGACCAACGACGATCCGTCCCGCACGATTTATCTCGTCTTGGCGGATCAGACGATCACGGATCAGATGTTATGGAAGATTGCATCGCAATTCGGTGATATTCGAGCGTTATCGAGCGAGATGCGACGATCCATGAACGCGGTGTTCGTGGCGTATTACGACATCAGGTGCGCCGAGCAAGCCAAGCGCACGTTGCAACAGTCGACGCACGTATTCCACATGGTGGCGTATTCGTCGACGTGCGAATGGATCGCTGGGATGGAGAATCAAGGACGGTTCTTGGCGTACGACGTCGGCATAGATGAAGACGCCGAGCGTGAGGCTGAGCTTAGGAAAATACTAGAAGAGTACGGTGAGTTGAAGAGGATGATGGTCCCCAAGGGTCACGAAGAGCATAGGTTCATAGAGTATTACGATGTACGACACGCGGAGTTGGCGGTGATGGAGTTACAGAGAAATGGGTTTCGTAACGCACCATTGCACGTGGACTTGTCGTGGGGCCACTCGCAGCCGCAACAGCAGCAATCGTACCACCAACTGCATTCGCCGACTTCGATATCGCAATACGTCGGAGCGCCGATGATGCCGAATATGTACTGGCCGTACGGCGGTGGTGTGCCCACCATACAAGTCGATGCCGCGCAAGGGTACGCGTATCACGGATGGCCGAACGAACAGTACGGCTACGCCATGATGGACGTTGGCTCCGGGAGCAGCAGCCATCGCTCGCCTCGATCGAGCGGGGAGTACACTCGGTCTCCGCGCACGAGCGAAAGCATGGCGCGCTCGCGATCGAGCCAAAACAGCACAGTCGATGGAAGCTCGAAGGTGAACCAAAATGAGTACGTATTCAACATGGAAGAAGCGAACGACAAGGGCGCCACAGAGAGTGCGCGCGGAAGAACAACGCTCATGATTCGTAATATTCCCAACAAGTACAATCAAGCGATGATGTTGGATCTACTCAATCGTTCGTACGCTGGTCAGTATGACTTTTTCTATCTACCGATCGATTTCAAGAATAAATGCAACCTTGGCTACGCGTTCGTCAACTTCAAGTGTACGAAGCAAACGGCGGTATTTTACAAGGAGTTCCACAAGCAACGCTGGAAAGAGTTCAACTCACGCAAGGTGTGCGAAGTCACCTACGCCCGCGTGCAGGGCAAGGAGGCGATGGTTGATCACTTCAAGAACAGTAGGTTTCCATGCGAGAATGAGGAATATTTGCCGCTGGTATTCGATACGGATGGTAACAAAACGAGTTGCCACACGCTCGGTCACACTGCGCCGCGACAATCTCAACAGTAGAACACACAACACATCACACACACATGTACACTAGCGGCTCCATCAAGCACCTCTTCCACCTCTTCCACCAAGCAAGCTCACTTTCACAGCTACAGGATGACAAGAAGATTAACAATCTTACTTTATGTAATTTATGCCATTAAATATCCTACAGACGACGAAGAGTCTTCCTCCACGCGCTGTATTCTTCATCCGCTTTCTTAAGCTGCTCGCGCAACACGGTTCTAGTTTGGTCCCAGGCCTTGATTTGCGCTTGGACCTCGATGCGCTCTATTTTCTTAGTCATTCTCTTAACTTCGCGTCCCTTGGAATCGGCGGAGAGCGCGGCAAACGGATCAGTTCTTGAACGACGCTTCAGATTATTGAACTTCTCCGTGAGCTCTTGTAACGTTTCTATGTCGGCAGCCATTTCCTCCGCCATCTCGGGCGTGAAGTGAGCGTCCAGTACGTGCGGGAAGATCATGTTAACGAGATTCGAGCAAATCAAATCCGTGTCCATCGTCCCCGGTTCACCGAGCCACATCTCAGGATCGATATCCGTGAGTCTGATTTTCGCGTCCTCGGTGCGCGTGAGCTCCGGAGTATCGTCTTGAGAAGCGGTCGGAGTACGCGACTCGGGCTCGACGGTTTCGCTTTGCTCGACTTCATCTTCGGCTCTCGAATCTGGTTTCTCGCCCGCTGCCGCGAGCGCTTCCTGTTCTATAACGTTTTGCGTTTCCTTCTCCACCGAGGTGCTCTCTAATAAATCAGCCACCTCGCGAGCGCGCGTCGCCGCCACAGAGCACACGTACTCAAACTTACCTTCGGTGTCCCAATTTCGCCGACAACTGTTGAGTGAGGTGGCGACATCGTTTGCGCTCGGTCGTTCCGCCGGGGACGTTCTAAACATGGCGTCGAGGAGGGCGGTGACCGTGCGAGAAGACTTGTCCCGAGGAGTCAAGCGGGAGCTCTTTTCGACGATCTCTTCGATGACGCGAGCACGATTGGGCGTTCCTTCAAAAGTCCAAGGCACTTTCCACGCCGTGCACTCCCACAAGACGACGCCCAAGGCGTACACGTCCGACTTATCTCCACTGAAACCGGCCAGCTCTTCGCCCTCCATGGGCGGACGAAGCATCTCCGGCGCCATCCAAAGCATGGTTCCCACCGGTTGCCAGCCTTTGCCCAATCCAAGAACCTTTTCGAGCGTACCGCGCTTCGGACGTCGGGGCATTTTGTTCACGGGCGCCGCGCTTCCAAAGTCGCACAACTTGGCCTGAATACGGTTGAGATCTTCGGACCATGTGAGCAGGATGTTGGGCGTCTTGAGATCTCGATGCGCGAACCCGGCGCGGTGTAAATAAATGAGCGCATCCGTGACGTCCTTCACCAGCGTGGGTAAATCCAACAGCGGCATGTTATCCGGAATGTCCATCGTCGCTTCATCGCCCAGAAAATTCTTCGCTCTGATTTCTTCCGCGCGCATGGCGTTCCACAGATTCCCGCTCGTGCAGAACTCCGTCACCATGAAGGGCTGCGGCGTCTCCCCGTAGTACTGCACTTTAACAATGCCCGGGTGATCGACCCGAGTGAGAATCGTCGCCTCACGCTTAAAATCACGACGCGAACTCACCGTCGACGCCGTAGCGCTCAAAATCTTCACCGCGTGCACCGTTCCCTCCTCGCCTTGCCAAGACGTCGCCCCGTATCCCTTCAAACCGTCGCTCACCGCTCTGTACACCACCGCGAACGAACCTTGATCGACGCGTTCGCGGAGCACCAACCCTTGTTCCCTCAACGCTCGCGCCAACCCTCTCTCGTCCACGTCCACGGTGGCCGCGCTCTTCCCCGACGACGCCCCGCGCGTCGTCGCGCGCGTCCTCGTCCTCCTCCTCGTCCACCTCGCGTTCCCCACCACGCGCGCGCCCGCGCCCACCTCGCGCGCCGTCATCGACATCCGGCCCGTTCACCTTCGCTCGCTCCCGCCCTCTCTCGTCCCCGTCTCACCCCTCGACACCGCGCGCGCGCGCTCGACCGGATTCGAACGCGTCGGACAGGTACCGCCTCGCCCGCGCGTCGAACCCGCGATCGCGCGTCCGTCGCCCCTCCCGACGCGCGTCGTCTCGACGACGCGAGAGAGACGCGAGACGCGAGACGCGCGCGCGTGGCCGTCGTCTCGCGCTCGGCCGTCGTCTCGCGCGCGCGCGATCGCGTCTCCCGTCTCGCCCATCGCGTCTCGCGCGCCATCGTGGCCATCGTCGTGTGCCCCATCCGAATCGAGTCACGACTCGAGACACTCATCCACCGATCACGACCGGTCGAGGAGTCCCTCGCCCGCGCGACGCGATCGCGCGCGCGCGCGCGATCGCGCCTCACAGCGTCGTCGTCGACGACCATGGGGGACTCCATGGGCGCGAGCGACGCCGCGGCGGGGTCGAAAATATTCGTCGGTGGACTCGATCGCACCGTGGACGAAGGTGCGCGGGGAGACGATGGAGGGCGCGCGCGCGCACGGCGCGACGACCGCGGTATCCGCTCGACGAGACGCGCTCGGGACGCGCGATGGGGAGACTGACGACGACGCGCGATGTGCGGTGACGCGCGCGACGCAGGCGTGGTGAGAAACTTTTTCTCGCAGTTTGGACCGGTGGTCGAGGTACGCGAGCGCGACGCGAACGCGACGCGCGAGGGCGACGACGAGGACTCGATGTCGCGTCGATCTGGGTGGTAGGGTTTTCCATTCGTGGGCACTCTTCGCCGTTCACGACCCGTCGTGATGTGACTGGAGGAGAGAGACGAGAGAGAGAGACTGACGACGACGACGACGACGACGACGACGCGCAGGTGCTGGTGATGCGAGATCCGCACAACCACCAAAGCCGCGGTTTTGGGTTCATCACGTTCCAACGCGAAGACTCCGCCAAGCAAGTGTTGCAAAACCGTTATCACGACATGCTCGGGAAGCGCGTCGAGGTGAAGAGCGCGGTGCCGCGGGGACAGGCGCCTCCGCCGCAACGCGGACCGCCCAGAAGCTCTCAAGGGTACGGATACGGCCAGCCGCGAGGAGGTGCGGCGGGTGCCGGTGGACCCGGATACGGTTACAGCGGTCAGCAATACGGTGCGCCGCAAGCTGGTGGAGCTGCGGGCGCGTACGACGCCGGAGGGAACCCGTGGGGCGTCAACGCCCTCGGCGGCGACGCCGCGGGTGGTCAAAAGCCAGGATACGGCTATGCCGGCGACGGTTCCAAGCCCCAAGGCGCTCCCGACGCACCTAGTCATGGTTGGACCGAGCATACCGCGCCCGAAGGTTACGTGTACTATTACAACAGCCGCACGGGTGTGAGCCAGTGGGAACGCCCCATGGAGCTCGACTTTCCCAAGTAGTGTTCCACGGTTCGCTCGACGGTTCAATCTGCGCGCGCCACCGTCCTCGCTCGGACGTCATCGCGCGCCGATTCTCTCAAGATCGATCCTAGGCTAGATATAGGTCTAGTTGCGGCGTCCACGTCCCCCGACCGACCGGCGGTCGCGCCCTCTCGGCGCGTCGCCGCCTCGCGTTCGCGGGCGTGGGTTCCGACCGCCTTTTTTAGGCTAGCGCCATCATAGTCATCATAGTACGCGGACTCATCCGCACGAGACGCGTCACCGCGCGAGATTTCAAAAAAATCTCCCTCGAGCGCGCGTCTCTCGTCGACGGTCCTGTCGGTACGTAGTGTTTGTTTCAGCAAATCCATTAACAACAGTCGCCCAACCCACCCTGGCCCCTTTCACCGCGCCCGGGGTGCCCCTTTTGGCCATCGCGCGCGAATCAGATGACGACCGCACACGCGCGCGCGCACGACCGCGGCGCGACCGACCGCGAATTCGCGCGCAAAAATATCACCCATGTTCGCACTCGCGCGCTCTCACGCGCGCATCGTTCGCGCGAGCGACCGCGACCGTCATCGGCCTCGGCATCGGACCGTCGCGACTGTGAAGCGTCGTCGACCGTTGTCCGCGACGCATCGCTCGGCGCGCGTTCGGACGGTGACGCGCTCGAGTGAGCGTCCGACGGTGCGCGCGAACGTCGGGGAAAATTCCATCGATGGGGACGACGCGAGGCGGTCGACGACGCTCGCGCGCGTCGTCGACTTGGCGATGGCCTCGCCGCTGCGAAAACGGGTCGAGTTGGCGCTCTACTTTGCTGGGTGGTATTACTTTTCCATCGCGTTTAACGTGCATCAAAAGACGCTGCTGAAAGCGTTTCCCATGCCTCTGACGGTAACGGCGTGTGAATTGGTCATCGGTGCGTGTCTGGCGTTCGTGGCGAGCGCGACGAGCGGGAAACGGGGAATGGAGATGCCGACGAAGAGCGCGGCGGGGGCGGTGACGGTGCTCGCGACGACGCATCTGTTGGGGAACGCGTTCACCAACGTGTCTCTGGGGAAAGTGGCGGTGTCGTTCACGCACACGGTGAAAGCGCTGGAACCTGTGTTTAGCGTTGGATTGAGCGCGTTGTTTTTGGGCACGGTGCCGTCGCTGGCGGTGTGCGCGTCGCTCGTGCCCATCGTCGTCGGCGTCATCATCGCGAGCGCGACGGAGGTGTCGTTTTGCGCGGCGGGATTTTTGAGCGCCATGGGATCGAATCTAACGTTTCAATCGAGAAACGTGTTGAGTAAATTCGTCATGCAGAGCGAAGACGTGAAAAAGATGGATTACGTCAGTTTACTCGGCGTCGTCACCGCGGTGTCGGCGGCACTCGCAGTGCCCTTGGCGCTCGTCTTTGAGGGATCGAGCGCGCCCGGGGCGTTTCGAGCGCTCTCGGCGCGAGGCGGCATCGATGCCGTCGTCCTCGCGGGTAAGACGCTCTTCTACGCCTCGGTGTGCTTTCAACTGTACCAACAGCTCAGCTTCAGCGTGCTCGAACGCGTGAGTCCGGTGACGCATTCGGTCGGAAACTCGCTCAAGCGCGTCGTCATCATCGCCGCCTCCGTCATCGTCTTTCGCAACCCCGTGAGCGCGACGAACATCGCCGGCACCGCCCTCGCCATCGCCGGCGTCGTGTGGTACGGTCGCGTCAAGAAGAAGTAAACGGCGACGACTTTGTCTCCGCGCGTCTGTTTACCATCTCACCGCAGTCTTCTTTTTGTTTATTACTTCTTCATTGTTTGTGTACGCTTCACGCGATACCCGGGACGAGCGTCCCCTTTTGTAACTTCATCTCAGGCGTAAGCACTAGTTTCATTCATACACGGCTAGGGTAGACTATGTTGTGTCGTCGACGATGACGTTTCCACCTCGAAGTATCAGTCGAACAGTTGTTCTGCGGTGGCGAAACGCGCGAACGCCGCCGCGCCGAGAACGCACAGGTATCCCGGGGCGCTGAACGCGGCGACCCAGGGATCTTTCGCGGTGTCTAAGACGAGGCCAGTGAACCAGGGGCCTATCATGCCCGCCAGAGCGCCGCAGCCGTTGCTCATGCCCATGAGGACGCCGGCGAGTCGAGGCGCGATGTCCATGTGATTGACGGCGTATCCCGCGCGCGCGAGGGCGAGCGATCCAAGCGCCATGGAACTCACGAACGCCGCCGAGAGCACGCCGCCGCAGTACGGTAAAATCCAGAGCGCCAACGCGGCGGAGCCGAAACCGACGGTGTTTAGAATCTTTCGCGTCCACGTCGGCGCGTACTCTTTCGACGCCATCATCTTGTCCGCGACGACGCCTCCCCCGTACGAACAGCTCCCCATGACTAAATATGGGACCATCTTCAGCACCACGTACGATCCGGCGTCTAAACCTAACTTTTGCTCGTAAAACGTCGGCATCCACGACATCAAAATGAAGAAGGCGTAGTGAAACGTAAAGTTGTTGAGCATGATGACCAACACCGCGGGACACGCCAGCAATCCCCCCCACGGCGTTCCGTGCGCCTTCCTCACCCCGTGCGCCCCCGGCAAACGCGTCGCATCCTCCACCGGTCGAACCAACGACGAACCCTCGTTCGCGTTATTCCACACCATCAACCACGTCAACGCGCACCCGCCCGTCGCCGCCGACGCCAACCGCGCCCCGCCGACCCGCATCGCCAACGGAATCACCACCATCGCGAACGCGCTCCCGAAATACATCCCACTCGTCATAAAACTCACCGCCCTATTCCGTTCCTCTACCGGAATCGACCGCGCGAGCATTGCGTGCATGGACGGAAACACCGTTCCCATGGCGCCGCCGACGCCGACGCGGCACCACCAAATCGCCCTCGTTCTGCTCCCATCGCTCGGCGTCATCGCGCTCATCGCCCCCCACACGAGAAACGCCCACACGATGACTCGATGTCCACCGATTTTCGTCGCCAGCGCGCCCCCGGGGACTTGCGTGGCGGTGTATCCGTTATAAAACGCCGAGTGCACCGATCCTTGGATCGTCTTCGGTATCCACGCCTCGCGCGCGAGCGTCGTGTAGACGATGGGGAACCCGACGCGGTCGATGTAACACGCGAAGGCAGCGGCAAAGGTGAGGCGCACGAGCGCGTCGCGCGCGTCTCGCATGGCGAACGGCGCGTCGTCGTCTGAAATCGGGAATGGATTCACGAGCTCGTTCACGTCTCGAGTCGACGAAGGAGCTCTGCGCGGCGGCGAAGACACGCTTGGAGTCGACGCGCGCGGAGCAAGGGGTCGTCGTCGGGACGGAGTCTGGTGGCTAGTTCTATGAGTCGGTCGGCGCCGTCTCGCGCGATTTGGGTGAGTCTGGAGTCGAGGGCGAGTTTGACGAACTCGAACTCGAGGCGCAGGCGTCCGGCGACGGGACGGACGCGCGCGAGCGCCTTGGTGAATTCATCGCGCGTGACGTTGATCACGCGGTGCGTGATGACGCGGGATATGTCCAAAGAGATGACGTCCGTGGCGTCGAAGATGTCGCGACATCGGTGGATGACGTGGACGCACTCGTCGGAGACGTCGACGTCGGCGGACGACGCGAAGAGCCACGCGCGCACGTCGACGACGAGCGTCGCGAGTTTTTCATCGATGAACGTCGCCTGAAGCGTTCGCGCGGATTTGACGAGTTCGTTCTCGAGCGAGACGCGTTTCGGAGAACGACCGTCGGTCGCGCGGAGACGCGCGTCGCAAAACGCGCGAAACTCCGCGTCCAGGTGAAGGACGCTTCGCATGGCGAAGAGGGCGTCGCCGCCGACGGTGAGACGGTGTTCGACGAGTGCGCACACGATGCCATAGAAACTGTCGACCAATGCGTCGAAATCGCGCGCGCCGACTCTCCTCATCCAAGTCGTGAACGAGTCATTGTACCAGTAGTGAGACGCGCACTCGAACACGGCGCGCGCGTCTTCAGCGAAGAAGGCGCTCGTCGCCGACTCGTCGGCATCGGCATCGCTCGGTGGCTTCGACGCCGATTTCAACGCCTGCTCGAGATGGACGCGTAAACTGACACTGTAGCGTGTGCACTGCTGTTGTAGACCACCGAGAAAATCGGCCTGTATCTCCAATCTCGTTCGAAGAACGTCGTACGTGTGCGAGAGCGCGAAACCGACGCGAGACATCTTCGCGCACTTGTCCATCAACTCGTCGTAATGCCGTCTCGCCTTTGCGTCGACTTGTCCGTTCACCGCGGTTTCAAATTGAACCTTGATCACGTCGATGTACAGCGATTGTATTTTATCCAATGCATCGCGCGTGTGCGACGTATTCACCGAATCCGTCAGCGTCGCGAAACGCCAGACGCGCACGAAGCTCGCTCTATATTCTCGACTCAACGCGTCCACGTCCACGTCCTCCGCCGACGCCGACGTCGTCAGACACTCGCACGCGTGATGAACCAATCTATCGAAATAAATCTTCGTCGCGTCTCCAGAATCAACGTCGTTCGACGTCGAGCGTCTGCACGATTTCAAAGTTTGCAACGCCGACACTGTCATTTCCGCCTCAACGTCGTCGAGTTCTCCGACGTACAAGCGCTCAAACAATCGCTCGATGGCGTTCGCAAAGTCGCTCTCAATCTCAACCAAAATCGCATTCAGGACTTTTGAATTCTGTCCCGCGAATGAAAGGTGCGCGCGGCTGTATCTATTCGCCGCGTCGACGTAATCGCCCCGCGCCAACGCCTCGCGAATCGCTCCTGGAATCCCAAATACGTCCTCGTGTCGCTCGAACGTCTTCAACACACGAAGTATCTTCTCACGACGCTCTTCCAATTCGAAAACCTCGCGAAGACTCTCCCGCGCGCTCTTCGCCGCGCGAGACAGACGCGATTCCAACTCGGCCGTGACGCCGAATTCGCCGTGCTCCTCCCTCCCCTTTCGCAACAAATTCCTCGCGTCCTCCATCGCGTCCAAACACGCCAACAGCGTCGGCAGGTGTTCCGCGACGAACTCTTTCCTCGCGCGCGCGTCACTCGTCCCCATCGCCTCCATTCGACGCAGCGCGTCCCTCAACTCGTTCGCCGAGCGTTCGCCGTGCGCCGCCGCTAAAAACAACTTGCCATCGAACTTCGCGCTCGACACCGTCAGCGCGTCCCGCACGCGACGTCGATACGCGCGAACATCCTCGTCCGCGTCCTTTCCACGAATACCGAACGACGTCGACGTTTCCACGAGCTCGACCGCGCGCTCGACGGACGCTCTCGCGTCGACGTCGCCGAATCCCAGCGGGTCCTCCAGCGTCCCCGCCCCCCCTCGCGCGCGCGCTGAGCGCCCTCGCGAGACTCCCGCGCCGCCGTCATTCACCGCGCGCTCGCGCGCGCGACGTCGTTCCGCCAGCGCGCGCGCGGCGACGCCGACCGTCGTCGGCTCGACGTCGCGCCACGCGCGCGGGTCGTTGGACATCTTCGCGCGCTCGCGGCGCGAGGACGACGCGAGACGCCGCGATCGACGGTCGTCGATCGAAAACGACGAATGTCACGCCTCGCCGCGCGCGCGGCGCGTCGCGAGCGTCGCGTCGCGAGCGTCGACGGACGCCGAGGCGCGTCAATTCGTGGCGCTCGACCAATCCACCCGTCGCCTTCTCGACCGCATGGAGTCGTCGTCCGTCGACGTCGACGCCCGCGCGTCGCCCGCGCGCGACGAGACGTCCGTCGTCGACGCCCGCGTCGTCGCCGCCACCGTCGAGCGCGCGTGCGACGACGCGTGGGGCGTCGTGCCGCTGTTGCGTCCGCTGGATGTGAAGACGATCGACGCGAGTCGACGCGCGCTGGACGACGCGCGCGCGCGCGCGAGACGCGTGAGAGGGGAACGTGAACGGTCGGTGAGCATGCCAAGCCACGGGGAGAGCGAGCGAGCGAGCGAGAGGGAAGAGAGCGGGGCGATGCTCGACGAGCACTGGGAGTATCTTCGCGCGTTGGAGAGGCAGTTGACGAACGCGACGACGACGTTCGCGGAAGACGCGGATGGGGACGAGGGATCGTTCGCGTACGAAGCCGAGTACGAGGTGGTGAGGGAGTGGAACGGGACGGTGCTGGAGTATCGAGCGCCGGAACCGGTGTTGCGATCGAAATCTGGACTGTCGGAGCGGGCGTATAAAAAGTTGACGGGAACGAGACAGTGGATACGAGGGGTGTCGGACGGTGCGAGGAGGGTGTGGTTGCTGAGCGTGGAAGCCATGCCGACGCCCAAGGCGTGGCAGTCGTCACTGGACGTGAACGCGAAGGAAATCATAGGGGTGCGGTTGTATAATGAGTTGAGCGCGGACGGTCGGTTCGACGCCGAGGCGTTGGCGGATAGGGAGACGTATTGGGGAAGCGACGTGACGGACGAGGGCGGGATGAGCGATCTCGACGCCGTCACGCAATTAGATTCCTTGGAAAAGGCAGAGGCGATCTGGAGTTCAAAGCTCAAGGAGCAACAGACGATCGATTCGTTTCAAACGGTGAAGGGGTGGAGTCACGGGAGTCGCTCCAAGGCGCTCACGAAGCGATTACGCAACTCGAGCACGTATCGAAAAGTGCTCTACGCGCGGTACCCGAACGTTGAATTGACGTCTCTACAGCAGATGAAGATTCAGCGAAACGACGACGTGGCTCTGGCGGCGCTCGCGGCGTATTCCAGATGTCTCGTGCGCGTCGCCGCCGCGCTCGGCGAACGCGCCCTCGACATCTTCGACGCCCATCACGAGGCGCTCGGCGAAGAAAACCCGCACCGTCACCGTCCCAGAGCGCTCGGTCTGACCGATTACATGTACATGGGGACGAATAAGCTCTCCGAACTCACGTACGACTTGGGTAAGTTTACCATCTCGAGCTCGCTCGGCGTCGTCGGTTTGGGCCCGCGGTCGTGCGCCGCCTCGCCGGCGGCGAACCATCTCGCCGATCGTTCGCCCGCGACGATTCACTACGCCTCGGACACCGACGACAGCGACGTCGAACCCCTCAGCCCTAACGCGTGATCGCCTCTCCGCGAGCGCCGACGTCGCGTCTTGTAATCAGTACATCTCTTTGCTCGCGTTCGAAACGCGCGCGTCGCCGGGTCACCACCAAACCTCAGGTATCGCCTCGACCGCGTGGTCGCGTCGCTCGCCCCCGATCTCGCACCTGTCGTCACCCGCGGTGAAAACAACGCTCTCGCGCGACGCCAGACGCGCGCGCGCGACGGGAGACGGAGAGATCTCGGAAAAGATGGCGCAAAACGACGGCGTCTTTGAAGAGTTTCGACACGTCGGTGGCGCGCTCGTGCGCGCGGACGATGCCGGTGCGAGCGCGGCGATGGGGTCCCTCGATGATCCCTCGCGCTCGTCTCCGCCGTGGATGCAGAGAAACGCGAACGCGACGACGACGGGGAAGAGGAAACGCGCGGGATCGGCGAGAGACGCCGACGACGATTCCTTCTTGGCGGACGACGACGAGGATTTGAGTGCGGACGAGGACGAGAGCGAGATGAGCGATGGGAGCGATACGGATGCGAGTGATTCCTCGCTCGGGAGCGCGAGTGGGGAGGAAACGAACGGGATCAGGGCGTACGCGGATGATTTTTCTACCAACCCGGTGGCGAGCAGCTTTAAAGCGCCGACGCTTCCGAAGCCGAAACCCGCGCCGAGCCTGAAGTTTAGCATGAAAGCGCCGAGCGCAGCGAGAGCGCCCGTCGTCGCGAGCGAGGACGAGGCGAGTCTGAGCGGAAGCACGACGGAGGAGGATGAAGACGAGCGAAGCGAGACGAGCGAGTTGGGCGCTCGAAAGCAAAGCGAAACCAAGGCGCGCCTGGACGCGCTCGCCAAGGAGGCGAGGGAGGCGCGCGCGGCGCCGAGTTACAGACAGCGCAACGATTACGTCATGCAGCGCGAGGAGGATGAGTTCGACGATTATCGCCCGGACACGGAGGATTGGAAAAAGGCGGGCGAACAGGCGGAGGAGGACGAAGACAGAGCGTACGAGGAGTGCAAAAACATGTCGAAACGGTTACGAAATACGCTCAAGGAGGCGCAACACGCCGCGGATGGACGACTTCCCGTGTTCTCCGTCGATAACGTCGTCGAAGCGTCGGGCGGTGTGGAGAGCGGCACGTTCGCCGTCAATCTCAAACCGTACCAAATGGTCGGCGTCAATTTTTTGCTGCTCTTGCAACAAAACGCCATTCCGGGCGCCATTCTGGCCGATGAGATGGGTCTCGGGAAGACGGCGCAGGCGATTTCGTTCGTCGTCACCAGTAGATATCACCCAGACACGGGCGTGCTCGCCTCGAACGGCGTTCGTTGGCCTCGAGTCGAGTCCAAGCCCAACCCGGTGCTCGTCGTCTCGCCGGCGAGTCTCTTGGAAAATTGGAAGCGCGAGCTCGGCATGTGGGCGCCCAGTCTTCGAGTCGGTGTGTTTCACGGTGATACGCGCGAGGAGGTTCGAAACACGGAAGAGTACCATCGCGACCGCACGGGCAACTGCTGTTACGACGTCATCATCGTGTGTTATTCTTTATTCGAACGCGACTCGATTGAGTCGCAAGACAATCGCGCGTGGTTGCAACGCATGGAATTTTCGCATCTCGTGTTGGACGAGGCGCACCTGTTGAAGAACAGAGAGGCACAAAGAACGATCAGGCTCACGCGCATCGCTCGCAAGGCACACTACCGCTTGCTCTTGACCGGAACGCCGCTTCAGAATAACCTTCGAGAACTCGAAGCGTTGATTGAATTCGTTCTCCCCGGTTTGCTCAAGGACGGTGAGCTCGGCGACGGCATCGACGACGAACAGGCGGAGCGACGAGTGAAAAAGGTTCGACGCATCTTAGAACCATTCGTGCTCAGGCGCCTGAAAGAGACCGTCGCGACGCAGTTGGCGCCCAAGACACAAGTCAAAGAGGTCATCAAAATGACGGACACGCAGTCGGCGACGTACAAGAGTGCCGTCGATCGCATTCGTCAAGAGGCGCAAGAGGGGAAAACGAGGAGCACGAACGGCATCGGTCTCGCCCAGTCACGACTTAAAGCCATCTTCGTGCACTTGCGCAAGGTGGCCAACCACCCGCTGCTCGTTCGGAACAGGTACACGGACGAAGATTTGATTGAAATCGCCCGGGTGTGTCACGAGCGCCGCATCTTCGGACCCGACGCGCGTCTCGAACGCGTCACGGAGCACATCAACGGTTTGAGCGATTTCGGTCTGCATCAGCTCTGCGGTGATTACATGCTCCAAGGCGCGCTGAGAGAGAAAATGCTCAATCCAGAGGTCGGTCTTGAGAGCGCCAAGGTGAAGCGATTGCAAGAACTTCTCGTCGAATTAAAGGCAAAGGGCTCGCGACCACTCATCTTTTCGCAGTGGAAAATCATGCTCGATATCTTGGAGTGGGTGCTCTGTCACATCGGTTGGAAGTACGCCCGTCTCGACGGTGACACCGCCGTGGACGAGCGACAAGAGTTGGTCGATAAATTCAACGCTGAGGACTCCACCTTGGACACGTTTATCCTGTCCACGCGCGCCGGCGGTCAAGGCTTAAACCTCACCGGCGCCGACACCGTCATCCTTCATGACTGCGATTTTAACCCTCAGATCGATCGCCAGGCCGAGGACCGGTGTCATCGACTCGGCCAGACGAAGAAAGTCACCGTGTACCGCCTCGTCACCGAGGGCACGGTGGATGAAAAGATCGTCTCCATCGCCGAGCAAAAGATGAACCTCGGCTCGACCATTCTCGCCGAGGGTGAGATGGCGAAACCAGACGCGAAGGAGGAGACGCGCGCGATGCAGAAAATCATAGAAGAATTAGTCGCTTCGGGCTAGTCGACGTCCCATCGCAATCACACACACATACAACTAGATGCACTTCACGGTCACGTTTCGCCTCGCCGCCGCGCTAACTGTCTACGCTCGAAGTCCGCATTCCGCAGTCACCCGCGCGCGTCGTGCGTCCGCTTCGAGAGACGCGGTCGAGAAACGCGGCCGTTTCGAACGCAGTCGATTCGATCGCGCGCGCCCGAGGCGCCGCGCGCGTCATGCCAAACTTTTTCGAGCGCGCCTCGGCTGGGATCAGTTCGCTCATCAACGATGCCTCCGTTCGCGCGCGCGCGGCGAAATCCACCACCACCGCGCTCGGAAAAGTTGGCGGGGAATTCGGCGAACGTCTCGGTCGCGCTCTCCAACACGCGGCGTCGCTGAGAAAGGGCAAGGAGAAGCTCGAGACGGACGAACTGTGTGACTTACAAGTGGGCGCGCACTGTTACGCCGACAGTCCGGGATTCATGCGCACGCAGTTATGGCAATCTCTGCTCGATCGCGCGGAGAGAGAGGGAACGCGCGCGCCCGAGAGAAACGCGGCGGGGGATGTGGTGGAGGGTTTGGACGGAGAAGATGTGTTGGATGACATGTGCGCAATTTTGGCGGCGGACGGATACTACGAGACGCTGCGAGGCGCGTTCGATTCGACGGACGCGCTGGCGAGCGAAGACGCGTCAACGAGCGAACAGGGGGCGAGCGCGAAGGATAAGTGGAATGAAAATGTCGGCGCCACCATCGAGCGCGATTTGGCGCGCACGTTTCCGAATCATGAATTCTTCGCGTCGAGGACGTCGAAGGGCGCGGATGGTCGAAATGCGCTCGCCAACATATTGAAGGCGTACGCGATACACGATTCCAAGGTTGGGTATTGTCAAGGCATGGCGTTCGTCGCCGGATTGTTGCTCATATATCTCAGCGAGAGCCGCGCGTTCGCCGCTTTCGTGACAATCATGGAAGGGAGCGACTTTCGGTCGATGTACTTGCACGGCATGGAAGGTTTGAAGGTGCGATTACGTCAGCTCGCCGTCGTGCTTCGAGCGAAGAATCCCGCGCTGGCGCAACATTTGGAAAAACACGACGTCGCCCCCGTGCTCTACGCATCTGGTTGGTTTATGTCGGCTTTTGCATCGGAGTTTCCGGTGCGTTTCAGCGGACGCGTCATGGATTGTCTGCTGGCGCAACGGTCTCCTTCGCTCATCATGCGTATTTGCGTCGCGTTACTGAACGAGGCCGCCGGTGACTTGTTGAAACTCGATGATTTCGAGCTCATCGTCGTGTATTTGAAGACCGAGCCTCGCATGTGGCCGCGCGAGCGTCTCGACGCGGTGATGGAGAGCGCGCTCGTCATGCACGACCTCACGGACGAAGAGGTGCACCGATTAGACACAGACGCGGCGGCGAACGACGACGTTCCTCGCGTCATCTCTCCGAGTCCTGTCAAGCGCGCCTCCACGCCGTCCTTGATCGACGTCGGCGGACCGACGCAATCGACCGAGGAAACCGCCGAGGAGGCGACTTTGAGTGGACGAGAGGATGACAAAATCCTCGACGTCCTCGCCATGCTCGACCTCGACGACTGGACGACGCTCGATTACGACACCGAACATTCGAATTCATTAGACGCGAGACACCACTGTAGCGACGCCGCGTCGTCTTAAATCCACCGCGCAGAAGACCAATGTTCCCCGAACAAAGCCGAGCTCCAACTAACTAACTCCTGTACAACCTCCTCAGTTTCTCGCGCGTCGGCATGCGCGCGGGCGCGGCTCGCGCCTCGGAATCGGCGCGCGTTGCCGTGCGCGCGCGCGACGATGTTCGCGCGCGACGCTCGCGCGTGACGGCGGCGACGACGACGACGCGAGCGGCCAAATCTTCCGATGGGGAGATGGATGAGCAGCGCTACGACGCCGTCGTCGTCGGCGCTGGAATCATCGGTTTGGCGTGCGCGCGCGAGTTATCGTCGCGTGGCATGAAAGTTGTTCTGATAGACAAGGCGAACATCGTCGGTGCGGAGACGAGCTCGAGAAATAGCGAGGTTCTTCACGCGGGCATGCATTACGCGCCGGGTTCGAAAAAGGCGTCGTACTGCGTCAAGGGGCGCAGAATGATTGAAAAGTATTGCCAAAAGAAGAACGTCACCTGGGATAACATTGGTAAGTTCATCGTCGCGCAAGAAGAGGACCAAATGGATGAACTGGAGGCGATGATTGCGCGTGCGGAGATGAACGGCGTCGACGATTTGGAGTTGGTATCGAAGGAAACACTCGTCGAGCAAGAGAAAAACGTGCGCGCGGTCGCCGGTGTGTGGTCTCCTTCCACGAGCATCGTTGACTCAAAAGGTTTGATGGAATCTTTCAAACGCGACTGCGAGCGGGACGGTCGTACGAAGGTGATACTCGGCGACGAGGTGATGGAGATTTCTCGCGGTTTGCGCAAGACGTTTCGGGTGAAGACAAAGTCAAATCTTGCCATTTCCGCGCCACGTCTCGTCAATGCGGCGGGTCTGTACGCGCACAAGCTCACCGAACGCATGTTTGACGTTTACGACACGGTAGCGACGCCCACGCCACCGTCATACTTTGCGCGCGGCATGTATTGTGGCTTGAAGAAGGGCGTTCCCACTCCGTTCAAGCGCCTCGTCTACCCTCTTCCGCGCGAGGGCGGATTGGGAGTACACTTCACGCGAGACGTCAACGGCGTTTGTAAGTTCGGTCCCGATATCGAGTGGATCGACGACATCGATTACACGATGAAGGTGGAGCGCGTGCGCTCGTTTTACGAAGCAATTCGGGAATACTGGCCCGGTCTGCAAGACGGCATGTTGCATCCGGCGTACACGGGCATCAGACCAAAATTAATCAATCGAGACGGCGATACCGACGAGTCCGGGGCGACGACAGACTTTGTGATTCAGACGGAGTGCGAACACGGCGCGCCCGGTTTGGTACAGTTGTTTGGTTTCGAGTCTCCGGGACTCACGTCGTGCATGGCGATCGCCGAGAGCGTGAACGAATTCTTAGAGTAGGAGTAATAGAATGAAACATGTAAATTGTACTATTAAACGAGCGTTTCGAGCGCGACGACGACGCCTCTCGGTTGAATCAGCGCACCATCCCCTCGACCGAAGTCGATTTATCGGATGCGGCTTCACGACGCCGAGAAGCGTCTCTCGCGCCACGACGCTATTATCGGCTATTATCACCGACACACTCAGAGCGCCTTGACGATGTCTGCCTCAATGCCGAGCGGGCTCGTCGTCGGTGCGTATCGCTCGATGGTCTTACCATCCTTACCGACCAAGAACTTTGCAAAGTTCCACTTGACGTCGGAACCAGCCATGGCCATCAAACCGCTCTCCGACTTGCTTTCCTTCAGATGCTTCCAGAACGGGCTCGCGTTCGCGCCGTTCACGTCAATCTTCGCGAACAGCGGGAACTTGGCGCCGTATTTACCCGCGAACGCCTTGATATCGGCGGCCGAACCGGGCTCTTGCGCTCCGAACTGATTGCACGGAAACGCGGCAACCACGAGGTTCTCGTACTTGTTATCCAACTGCACGAGCTCCTTGTAGTTTTGGCTCGTCAAACCTCACTGAGACGCGACGTTGACGACCAACATCACCTTACCGGCGTACTTGGAGAGCGGGACGTCCTCGCCGTCGATGGACTTGACGGTGAAATCGTGGGCCGATTTCGATGACGTGGCAGCCTTATCGCCGCCGCCGAAGAAGGCGCGAACGGATTGCATGGATCCGCGCGCGCGACGCGCGCGAACGATGCGTCGGTTGACGAAAACCGCGCGAGCAGGCGACGTCAGAGCGGGCATGAGGCGCGCACGACTGACGTCACGGCACCAACCCTCCGACGTCTCGTCGTCCCGGCGGGACGCTCCGGACGCGATGACGTCGACGCGCGCGAGAGCGAGAGGCGCTCGAGCGTCGAAAAGAACTAACGTTTTAAACGCGTGTCGCCGTTACGTTGCAAAAAAATAATCTACGTCGATCCCTGAATACCGTCGACAAATTTCCACACCTCGCCGAGCTCGGCGTCCTTCACGGTGCGAAACGTCGATAGCTCCGCGTGTTGTTCCTCTGGAAGCTCGTTGAACCCCTGTTGACGCACGACGCGACACTTGTACCGAAAACCGACGAGATGCTCGCGCGCGCCGCCCTTGCTCTTCCCCTTGACGTCGCGAACGATGTCCAAATCGTAAAAGCGCACTTTTTGACACGTCGTCTCCACGTCCCTGGCGAGCGAGCTCACCACCTTCCCCTCCTCGGTCTTCGACCCTTCCTTGAGGATTGGATTCTCCGGATGCGTCGTCTTGACGACGTATAATCCCTTCCCCTTGGCGTACGCGCTGAACCGAGTCCGCATGAGCGTCACCGGGTCGTCGGGATACGCGTCGCCGTCGTGAAACCTCTTGCAACAACTCGCGTACGTCAACCCATCGACGCCGCCCCCGCACGGACACCGCTCGTCCACGGTACGCGCGACGGACGCTCTCCCACCCTCGGCGCCCTTTTCATCCCCCCCATCGCCGTCACCACCGCCGAGAAGCTCCGCGAACCCTTTTCGCCTTTTCCCTCCTCGAACGACGATTTTCTCGCGCCAACGCCCGCGCGTCGGCGCGCGCACCGTCGGCCGCGCGCGCGACGTCACCGTCGACGTCACCGACGACATATCTCCCCCCCCGTCGCCGACCGAACGACCGTCGCGCACTGCGGATTCATCTCATCGCATCGCATCGCATTCGGTCCACCGACACTTTCTCGCGCGCCGTCGTCCCCATGTCCAACTGGGCGGCGATGCGCGCGCGCATGCGCGATGCCGTCCCTCCCGTCGACGCTCGACCGTCCAAGTCACCGCGCGCGTCCATCATCGAGCGACGCGTCGGTCTGTTGGACCCGCGTCCCGCGCTCGGGGACGAGCGCGCGATGCGCGCGGCGAGAGACTCGCACGCCTCGACGCCGCGCGCGCGCGCCGAGACGGAGGCGAGTCGACTTCGCGCGGTGTCGAGCGCGTGCGCGAAGTTTCAACGCGCGTGCGAGCGACGACTCGGGAAACGATGGTGTTCGGCGTTGGAGGGGTGGTTGGCGACGGCGGACGCGACGACGCCGGCGTTCCCGCGAGGAGAGAAGAGTCGAGCGTTTTTGGTGGGGAAGTTACGCGCGAACGGTGCGAGTGACGCCGAGGCGGAGACGACGTGTGAGGCGATGATGCGGATGATGGAGGCGAGAGAGAGAGAGGTGGGACGCGACGCGGGAAACGCGCGCGAGAGCGAGGCGCGCGCGGAGGTGGCGCGGACGCGCGAGGGCGACGTCGTCGTTCTGAGACTCGGGAAGACGTCGGTGAGACTCAATCGAGAACATTTTGACAAGTTGCGCGCGCTTTATGAAATGAGTCGCGGTGGTGTCGATGAGGGGGCGTTTTTGCGCGCCGCGTACGCCGTCGTCGCGCGGTACGACGCGGCGCAGGGCGGGCAGTTTAGATTCGCCGGCGGACATCACACGGCGCTGCATGGTGAAGTGTTTGACGTATTGCGAGACGCGTTCGGCGTGTCGTGCGAACTTTTCGCGTCGCCCTTAAACTGTCGTTGGCCCAGGTATTGCAGTCGATATTTCGACGTCGACGGTCCGTTCGGTTCGTTGGGGGATTACTCGCGGTTTCGTCCCTCGAGAGGGAGTTACGAGGTGAATCCGCCGTTCGACGAAGACGTCGTCGTCGCCGCGGCGAACCATTTGGTGTCGTGCCTCGAGTCCGCGTCGGACGCGCTCACGTTCGTCGTCATCACCCCGTATTGGGTGAATCGCCCGTGTTGGGAAACCATGGCGCGATCGACGTTTTGTTCGCACGTCGAGGTCATCGACGTGCGAGAGCACGGGTATTACGAGGGCGCGCAACATCGCAAGGCGTCCAAGTACAGACGCGCGACGAGCGACACGAGCGTCATATTCCTGCAAACGCCGCGCGCGCGAGAGACGAACGCGGTGACGGCTGAGAAAATAGAGCTCATGCGCGCGGCGTTCAGGCCGAACACGGACGCGTCGTCGTCGCGAAAGTCGAACAAGAAGCAGAAGTGCGAAAACCGCCAATAGGATGGATAGGATAGGACATTAAAACAATCTAAGGCGCCGTAAAGAAGGGATGTCCCGCCAACGGTTCACCGGCGAACAACACCATGATCGTCAACATGGCGAGTCGTCCGTTTAACAACTCCGCGAAAGGTACCCATCCGATTCTCCCCAACGCGGTGTCTTTCCCGGGGAGCGTGCGCACGTCGAGATTCAACGGATCCACCAAATACCCACGCTCGGCCCGCGCCGTCGCGTCTCGCTTCCACTTGCACGCCCCGGACCCAAAAACCGTCTCCCCGTCCGATTTCGCGAGAAAACTCGGCAAACAACTCGTCGCGATCACCGCGCCGACGACGAGCGCGCTCACCCCGTGCGTCAGGTTCCACCCCAGCTGTTCCGCGAAGCTCTTCCCCGTCACCACCTCCACCACCGTCCCCGTGAGCACACCGAACATGGCCACCCGCGCGTTCACGATTTCCGGCAACACACCGTCGCATCCGAACACCAACAACGAATCCACGCTCAGCGCCCGCTCCGCCGCCGACCTGTTATCCTCTCGCATCTTTTCCCTCGCCATCATCGTCCTGAACGCCTCCTCTCTCGCCGCGGTCGCGCCCGGCGCCAATCGCGCGTTCTCGCTCTCGATCTCTCGCATGGCCTCGATCTTCACCGGCTCCGGCGCGCGCGGCGCGCTCGCGTCGTCCCGGTCGAACACCGACGCCTCGACCTCGTCCAAATCATCCATCCTCGTCCGGGACGACGCCGATTCGGACTCGTTCGGGGACTCCGACGTCCGCGGTTCCCTCCGAGACTGTTGTCGACGCGCGCGACGCGACGCGCGCTTCTTCGCGCGCGCGGTGACGCATCGTCGCGTCGACGCGCGCGTCGTCGGCGTCGAGGCGATCATCCCTCGTCGTCACACAATGACGGCCCGGCGACGCGTCGCCCCGTCCGAGCGTC